>SDBV01000690.1_pt1 | contig 48787 bp, 53 predicted proteins | sample 2277081 | NCBI WGS metagenome assembly SDBV01 (sample SAMN10402039, study PRJNA504765) | marine sediment metagenome | isolation source: marine sediment core GS10_PC15, 223 cmbsf | place: Arctic Ocean: Southern Knipovich Ridge | collected 2010
TGTTTCCTTGTCTACTGCTTCTCTGGCTTGTTCGAGTTTTCCCTGTGCTTCTTGGAATTTTTCTCTTGCTGCTGCTATTAATGAACTCAAATATTCTATCTCAGAATCTACGTCTACTTCTATGCCTTGTTCTTCCATCTTTGCTAATGTATGGTCAAGTTTCTTTTCAAGAACTAATCCTTGATTAACTACACCTTGTACGCGTGCAGCAACAACCCTTTCAGCAAATGCTTTTGCTTTTTCCTTGGTCTTTTTCCATTTTGCATTTAATGCCCTGGCTGCTTCTTTTATCTCTTCTTTTGTTACTGCTGCTTCTATTGTTGCCTTAATTTCTTCAATTTCAGCTATTTTAGCATCTATTCTATCAATTAAGTCCTGTGCTTCTTCTTCACCTATGTTCTCGTTTTCTTCTATTTTTGATTTTATTTTTTCTAAGTGGCCAATAATAGATTCTGCTGATTTTAACAGAACTTCTTTTGCATGCTCAAGCTTAGCGTCTTCGTCTCCTGATTCTTTTGCTGCAAGGTATTTTTGCTTTGCAGTTTTATATGCATCTTTAGCTTTTTCATATCTTTCTCTTGCTTTAAGGAAATTATTTTTTGCAGTTTCAATTTTTTGTTTTGTTACAACTCTTTTCTTAAGGTCATCTGCTGTTTTTACGGTCTTTACTTTAATCTTTGTGAGTCTTTTTTGTATGTCTTCTTTATCTAGGCCAGCAAGCTCTTTTTGCTTTGCTCTTGAAAGTTTAGATATCTTTTCTATATCTGCCTTATTTAGGCCTGCAATCTTTTCTAATTTTACATTGCTAAGAGCATTTAGTCTTCTAACTTTTTCTGGATCTAGATCTCTTAACCTTTCAATATTAGTAACTCTTCTTTCTTCAAATCTTACTTTTATTTCTTCTCTTGATATGGCTTTTGCTTCTGTTGAATCAGCAGATATAAGAACTGGTTTAGGTTTGCCTTCAGCTGTTGTGGTAGCTTTAATCCCTTCTCTTACTGTGGGCGCAACATCTGTTGCATCATCTGCAATTGCAACAGGCACCATGCTAATTAGAAATAAAACCAAAACCATTAATGACAATATTTTTCTCATTTTTTACCTCTTCTTTAATTTATATGATAAAGAATTCAAGATATTTAAATGTTTCGCAGTAAAGTGAGCGGGAATCAAAAACCTTATAAATCTGGGCTGTTTTGAATATTTGGGGGTGCGGTTATATGTCAGCTGAGAAAGAGGTAGTTAATTTCTGGCTTAACAGGAAAGGATATTTTACTGTCAGCAATCTTAAAAGCGGGAATAAAGATATTGGAATTCTTGCGCTGAAGTTTGATAAGGGAACTCCAGCACATATTATGCATGTGGAGGTAAATTGCTCGATAACAGGTTTTAATGAGCAGAACTATGCTGTTGATAAGCTTATTAATGAAAAATTTGACGACAAAAACATAACTATCACTATAAAAAAATATACAAAAGATATGAGCAAAGAGCTTGATATAGAGAATGTTGTTGTTTTAAACTCATTGCCAAAAGACAAGAATGAAATAATAAAAAAATTGGGAAAAAGCAGCATAAGAATGCTGGAATTTGAGGATATACTTTCAGATGTTATGAAAGAGCTCAAAACAGGATACTTCAAAAATGATGTTATAAGGAGTTTGCAGATTATTAAATTTTTGTTGATGTCCAATCCTAAAAAGTTTGTTGATGTTTTAAACAATACCTTAAGCCAGGCAAAAATGAAGGAATTCTTGGCTGAGTTATTGAATAAAGATGATGTAATAAAAGAATTCAAGAAGACCAATGAGGAGAGATTGGCCTTAATTCTAAAAGAATCTATGATAAAGCCAGAGAAACTGGCAAAGATTTTGGAAAAAGATGTCTTAAACAGAAGAACAAGGAAGCCTTTTATCACATCTTTGATGGAGCAAAAGAAGATTGGTAAAGTGTATAAAAAGGCGTTGGAAAAGAAGAAAGAAATGCCTTTGAAGAAGTTTTTTGTGTGAGTTTTATTTGATTTTGGTTAGTTCCAAAGCTGCTTTTACAGCTCTTTTTGAGTATTCTAGTGCACGCTGTTCAGCCTGCTTCCAGCTTACTCTTGGTCCTATTATCCCAAAACCAATGGGTTTGTTGTATTGCAGAGAAATATCTGTTAGTGCTTTTGCAATCGCACTTACAATGACTATGTCATGGTGCGTGTCTCCCTGAATGACTGCTCCTAATGCTACTATTGCATCTATTTTTTTATTTTTAAGCAGGTTTTTTGCAGCAAAAGGAATTTCAAATGCTCCTGGAACATGAATTTTTTTGACTATATTTGCATTTAAGGAACTAGCTACTTTCTCAGCATTCTTTTCCATCTTTGATGTTATTTCTTTATTGAAATCAGAGACAACTAGGGCGATTTTTGTTTTCATTTTACATTACTATTTTTCCATTATTTATTCTTTCAATATTTTTATTTCATTAATTTTAATACATTGAATTTTATTATTTTTTTCATTGATCTTTTATTTATTATTAATAATTTTATTGGAATTTTTTTATTGATTGATTTAATTATTGCTTATTTCTATTATCTCTCCTTTTATTTCATCGTTTATTGTTAATGTCCCAAAAGTGTTTATTGTTGCAAAAACAGTGTCTGTAGGGCTTCCGGGGTTGAACATTAATGTATTGCCTATTTTCTCATTGAAGGGCTTATGAGAATGCCCAAATATTATGCAATCTGGCTTCTCTTCAAAGAAATTTAAGACTCTCTCAGAGAGTCCTTCTGGAGGTCCAGAGCCGTGTGTTACCCCAATTTTAAATTCTTGGTTATCATTTTTTATATTTATAATAATTTTTGCGGGTAATTCATCCGCAATATCATCAGAGTCCATATTCCCGCAGACTCCAATAAAGTTGCTATATTTCTGCAAGATGCTGATAATTTCTATTGATTGAAAATCTCCTGCGTGGATTATTAAGTCTGCAGTTTCAAATTCCTTTGTGATAACATCCGGTATTTTTGCCGCTCTTACTGGAAGATGTGTATCTGACAGAACCACTATTTTTTTTATATTTTCCAGATTTTTTACCTGTAATTTAGAGTTTAACAGAACCTTCATCTTCTTTTCCCTGCCTTTTTCCAGTGCCAGCGTTTTTTGTTAATGCTGTTTTGCTTTTTAGCAACTCAAGAGCATTTAGAGCATGTTTTTCTGAGCGGTTTTTTGATATTTGGTAAAGTTCTTTGTCATCTTTTGCCTCATCCATGTGAATAAAGACTTCTATAATATGCTTCTTTACCTTTAATTCAACATTTTGGATTCCTGTTGATGCTTCATGAGCGCATTGCTTGTCTATTGGTGCTGCACCAGACATTCCAAATGCCATAACAATATCACAATTATAATCTTCAAAAAGCCTTAGACATGCTACTGGCAGATCCTTAAAACCAGGGACTGTGTATCTTTCTATTTCATGTTCTGAATTTTTCTTGATTACGGTTATTGCAAAGTCTGCCATGTTTACTCTTGCAAAGGTTGTATCGGCAATTCCTATTTTCATTCTAATTCAATTTTTATTTTGTCTCCATCTTTAATTTTTAATTCTGATTTTAAGTTAACTGGCGCAATAAACTCAATAATGCCTTTTTCATGCTTGTTTATGTCCGGTATTATTATAGAGCCGCTTATATTATTTATTTTTGCTTTATAGCAATTAACCCCATGAAAGGTTTTATTGTCTTTTTCACAGCCGTCAATTCTTACTGGACTGGTTTTTTTCAATGCGTCTATTTCTTCTTTGTCTACCTTTAAATTTAATGTTCCGGGATAAGCGTCAAAACCAAGCTTTTCCTTGATTTCTTTTTTATAGTGCTCCATGGACATGAAACGAGAGCCTTCTCCTAAGCCGCTGGTTATGATGCCTTCCAAAATTGCTACACCCCTGCATTAAGTAGGGTTATTTTGCTTATAAAGTTTTGTGTAAATAAGGGCTATGCCAAAGCGGAACTGAAGCCAAAATGTTGCATCTTGATATCATTTTGTAGATGCCATTTGATTATGATACACAACATTTTAATTACAGTCATTGCTTTATTCTACCCACCCGCCTCCCCTAAATTAGGCATAGCCCCATCTTTTTGTGTAGAAATCACCTAAACAAATCCTTAAAGCTTATATTGAGTTTCTTTCCTGTTTTTAGGTCTTTTGCAAAAACTTTTTTGTGCACTGCAACAATTTTTATTTTATCTCCTTTATAATCTATTATGTCTCCTTTCTTGAAATTGGGGCTTCTAAAAAGCACATTTACCCTGTAAAGGTCTTTGCTTGTTACTCGGCTTCTTGTGTGGAGCTTTGTGCTTACCATTAACTGGCCTCCAAAATGGTTTTGGAGCTTGTTGCCAAGGCTTCTTAGGGATTTTTGCGGAGATATGTAAATATCAACTCCGTTTGTCACTTTTTTTATTTTTGCTATATAGGTATTTTCATTTTTCTCTATTTCTTTTACGGCAAATTCAACTACTTCGATGCCTATGTTTCTCAGTTGCAGAATTCCTTCAAAATAATCTTTATGGGGTATCATTGTTCTAGACCAAAAACAAAAGCTTTTTATGCTTTCTTATTGTTTTTTGAGTTTATGGGTAAAAGGAAGTTTAAAAAACTACTTAAAAAAACATGGTATTTTATTTGGGAAGATGACAGTATATGGAGCTGGATTGTCAATATAATACTGGCATTTGTTCTTATTAAGTTTATTGTGTATCCTGGATTAGGGCTTGTATTGAGCACTACGCATCCTGTTGTCGCTATTGTAAGCGAGAGTATGGAGCATGATATGGGGTTTGATGATTGGTGGGTAGAAAACAAAGACTGGTATGTTAAAAATGGGATTAACAAAGAGTATTTTGAGACTTTTCCGTTAAAAAATGGTTTTAACAAAGGGGATATCATGGTTCTGATTGGTAAAAGACCTGAACAAATAGGGATAGGAGAGGTTATTGTTTTTGTTAGCCACAGGGAAAGACCGAGAAGTGACCCAATAATACACCGGACAATAAGTAAGATTGATGGTGGTAATTATATTACGCTGAAAACCAAGGGTGATAATAATCCTAAGCAGATTAATGGATGTAATAGTGATGGATGTACAGATGAAACAGATATTTCAGAAGAGCAATTAATAGGAAAAGCTGTTTTAAGGGTACCTTTATTGGGGTACATAAAGATATGGTTTGTTGAGGCACTTAAGTTTATGGGCTTAGTATGATAATTTAGTAAGATTATTATATAACCCCTTAAAAAGTTAATAAAATGTTTTGTCCAAAGTGCGGTTCTATACTGCTGCCTAAGAAGGAGGGAAGCAAGAAGAGTTTAGTGTGCAGCTGCGGCTATAAAAGCACTAATGTGGAAAAGACAAAAATAACTGAGACTGTAACTAAAAAGGAAAGAGATGTTGAGGTGGTAGAGGAAGAGATAAATATACTCCCTAAAACAAAGGTAAAGTGCGAGAAATGCGGCCATAAAACAGCTTTTTTCTGGACTGTTCAGACTAGGGCGGGAGACGAACCTGAAACTAAATTCTTAAAGTGCGAGAAATGCGAACATATCTGGAGAGATTATGATTGAGTTAGTTCTGTAGGTAGTTTTGGTTTTGCTGTGATTAAATAAAGAATAGGGTAAGTAGATTTATCAGTAGAATATTTATTTTCATTTATATCAATATCTTTGAAATGAGATGTCAAGAATGTTTGCATATGTTTATCAGATGGTCTTTCGCTAGTTAACCCCAGAATAAGTAGTCCATCTTCTGAAGTAGCTTTCCATAAATTATGAACATAATCTATTGTAGGCTGGCGCTTCCAAACATCAATAAACACATCTCCAGTGTCTGTTAAATTTGAGCATAAATTAATTACTATATCCCTCTGCCATGGCCACTTCCCTACATCCCAAAGAGTAACATTTGCCCCTTTAACATTTCTATTTTCAATAGACTTTCTAGAATATTCAACAGAGAGGGGATTATTATCAATACCGAGAATTGGCACTTCGCTATTATATTTTTTAAAAAATGCTGCCAATGCAGATACATAAGTCCAACTCCCCGGTCCAACTTCTAAAACATTTGAGAAATCATGAGGTAATCTTTCTCTTACATACTCATCAAAAGTTTTTAGGAAATGTGTATCTTCTATAAGGTGTGCCCTGTTGGCTGGTTCTGCAAATGTTGATGTTTCTCTACTTAAGTTATATAGAGACAAATCCAATCCATATTTTCCTATTATATCATGTACCCAAGGATGCTTACGGCTGTATTTTCTATACCATTCTTCTGATTTTTCGTCTAAAGACATAATAAATATAAGGTAGAAATGGGTTTATAAACCTTTCTATTTTTGTTATTGTAGAGTAGTGAAGGGGTTATATAAGCTTTCAAATAATAAACATTTAAATACCATCTTTAAAATACTAGTAAAAAAGGGGTGCTAGATGTCATTAAAGCTTATTTTTAATCTTATAACAATTTCTGGTATTTTCAGTAAAAAGGATGAGGACTTAGACGTACTGCCGCCTCCGCCGCCGTTTCCTGATATAGGGAAAGGGAATGGGGAAGCAAAAGGAGCTAGGAAGATAGGAGACCAGCAAGAAAAGCAGAAACAAAAGGAAATTCGGCTTAAAAGAAAAAAAGAGTTGCAGGAGAAAAGGAAATTAGGGAAAGAAAAAAAGAGGGCAAGAGGGAAAAAGGTTTTTGATTTCTTTCATAATCTAGGTTTAGTCAAAACTGAAAAAGAAAAAAGGAAATATAGAAAGCAGAAGGAAAAAGAAAAGGGGCAGAAGGAACTGGAAAGGAAGGGGAGAGAAGAAAAAAGGAGGAAAGCTGAGGAAGAGAAAAGAAAGAGAAAATTGGATGAAGAGAGGCAGAAAGAACTTGAGCGAAAGAGGAGGGATGAAGAGAAGATAAAGCAAGGGGAAGAGGAAGAAAGACAAAAACAGATTGAGGAAAAGAAGAAAAGGCAGGAGAAAGAAAAAAGGGAGTTGGAAAAAAAGAGAGAGAAAGAGCTTGAGCTTAAAAGGAAAGAAAAGGGAAAGAGACGAGTTAAAGAGGAAAAACTACAAAGACCAAAAAAGACCATTTTTGGAAAAATTTTTGGCAAAAAGAAAGAGGAACCTGAATTTGCCAAAGAATTGGAAGAGATAGAAAAAATATCTCCAAAAACGGTAAGGGGAAAAAGAGCCAAGAAAGTAAAGCTAGAAACTCCGGAGCTTATAGCCTTGAAGGCGGAGGAATTTGAAAAAAAGATAGGGAAACCTGAAGAAATTGTAAAGGCAGAGGAAGAAATACAGAAGGCAATTGGCGGAATAAAAGGAGCAAAAAAACCTTCTATTGTAAAAGGCTTATTCAAGAAGAAAAAACCTGTTGAGGAGAAAATAGAAACCCCGGAAGTAATGCCAAGAACTTATGATAAGATAGATTATGTTGAATTAATTGAGGAGAAGGTGCACAAAGCAAGGCTTGCACTAATGGACTTCAAGTTTGATGAAGCAAAAAGTGTTTATATAGAGATAATGAAGATGTATAAGGAGTTAGATCCAAAAAAGAGATCAAAAGTCTACCAGGATATTAAGGATTTATATTATGAGAGAAAGTCTGCAGAGAAATTTTTGAAGTAGCTACAAAATAACAAAGTTAATAAATTATATGTTTTCTTAGATTTTTATGGTTAGGGGAGTTTTTATTGTTCTGGATGGATTGGACGGAAGCGGCAAGAGCGAGATAGTAAAGCTTCTGCACAATTACCTTTTTTCAAAGAGCAAGAAATATAGAATTCTAACGACAAGGGAGCCTACAAGCGGGACTTATGGCAAAGAAGTAAGGGATATTTTGGCAAGGGAAAAAGATCCCGGCATAAACGGGCAGAAACTGCTTGAGCTTTTTATAAAAGACAGGGAAGGGCATTTGAAAAACACCATTCTTCCATTCTTAAACAAATCAAACGACCATGAAGTAAACATAGTCATATGCGACAGGTATTATTACTCAACGATTGCTTTCCAGGCCACACAAGGGCTGGACATGAAGATGCTTATAGAGATCAATAAAGAATTTTTAAGGCCGGAAATTGCTTTTATACTGGATTTAAGGCCGGAAATTGCTTTGGAAAGAATAAAGGGCAGGGAAAAAGAGAAGTTTGAGCAACTTGAATTTATGAACAAGTTAAGGGAGAAGTTTCTGGAGCTGCCAAAATTTTTAAATGATAACATAAAGGTCATAGATGCTTCAAAAAGCCTAAATGATGCTTTTGATGATATAAAGAAAGAAGTAGATAATCTATTTTAAATTTTAGAAAAATTAACCTTGTTCTTCTTCGTCCTCTTCTTCCTTTTTTTCTTCAAACTCGTCCAATTTCTTGTTTTTCAGCATTGTTTTGTAGCTTACTGTCATTTGTTATACCTCTTTTATAGACCTGTACTGCCAAATCCGTTATCATTTCTCGTGGTTTGGCTTAGTTCTTTTACTTCTTCAAATACGGCTTCTTCAACTTTGGCAAATATCATCTGGCCTATTTTTTTTCCTTTTTCTACTGTATATGGCTTGTCACTTAGATTGATTAGAGGAACTTTTATTTCTCCCCTATAAGAGCTGTCTATTGTTCCTACAGCATTTGCATGGCTTATTCCATGCTTCAAAGCTAAACCGCTTTTTGGCCTTACTTGGCCTTCATAACCATAAGGAATTTCCAGCTTTAATCCTGTAGGGATTAATTTGCGTTCCATTGGCTTTAGAGTATATTCTTCTGCAGCATAAAGGTCAACCCCTGAATCACCCTTATGTGCATAGCTTGGTGTTGGGACATCGGAAACTTTTTGCATTTTTACTGTAAGAGTCATTTTTAGAAATAAATTCTAATTAGCAAGCTTATATTTAAATAATGTGGGCATAGGAAGTATAGTTTGTAAAGTTATTTTTTGATAAAATCCATTAAAGAATCTAAACTATGATGCATTATTTTTCCATTTTCTGAGCTTACCTTCATATTTAATGTTTTAAATGAATGCATTACATAGGTGATGTTCCATATATTTCCATACTCCTCAAGATTTTGCAGTATTGCAATTGTCCTGCTTACTAACTCCTTTGGATATTCTTTCTTCTTGAATTCCTCTGTTTTTTTTAGTATTTCTTTGAAAGATATCTTTATTTTCCCTGTATCTATTTGTTTTACTACTGTATCCGGTTTTTTAAATACCTCTTCTTCTTCTTCTTTGATTTCTATTAATCTCTCGTCCACAATAAATGTTATTATTTTGTCTTTTGCTTTATGATAAAAACCAAGCTGCCATGGGGCTTCTTTATGGTCCTCAAGCATTTGGAATGCGTAAGAAAGGAATGCGTCTTTATTTTTTCTGCTCCATTCTTTAAACTCTTTGCTTTCATTTAGTTTTTGTATTGCTTGATTTAATTCCATATCCTGCTTATTATGGTGAAAATTTAAATATGTTTGTATATTACTTGAGCATATGGCAACTGGACTAAGTGCTATTGGGCAGAAAGATCTTAAGGATAAAATAAGATACAGTGAGGGCTATCGTCTAGTTGGAAATCACTCTGCTGCGAAGGTATGCGGTTACTGCAGGAAAGCCATTACTGGCAAAGATGTCTGTTATAAGAATACTTTCTATGGGATAGAGAGCTGGAGATGCGTGCAGATGTCTCCTACTTTCTTTTGCGACCATAGGTGTGTTTTTTGCTGGCGCGACATAGATTATGTATGGCCTAAGTGGCAGGGCCCTGTTGATGAGCCTAAGTTTATTGTTGATGAGTGTATCAAAGCACATGTTGAACTTCTGCAAGGATTTAAAGGAAATCCTGATGCTGTTAAAAGTAGGCTTAAAGAAATAGAAAAACCACTGCATTTTGCAATCAGTTTAACTGGAGAGCCAACAATGTATCCTAAGCTGCCTGAGATGATTGATTATATTAAAGAAAAAGGAATGACTGCTTTTCTGGTTACTAATGGAACAGTTCCAGATATGATAAAGAAATTGATTAATCATCAACCAACACAGCTTTACATAAGTGTTTACGGCCCTAATAAGGAGATTTATCAAAAGACAGCTAATCCAATAAAAAAAGATAGTTGGGAAATGCTGCAGAAAAGCTTGTCGATGCTGAAGAAGTTTGACAGGAGTGTTATGCGTTTAACCTTAGTAAAGGATTTTAATTTTATTGTGCCAGAAAGCTATGCTAAATTAATTGAAAAGTATGAGCCAATGTTTGTAGAAGCTAAAGGTTATAGCCATGTTGGTCATAGCCAGGAAAGGCTTGAAGTGAAAAATATGCCATATTACAATGAAATTATGGAATTTGCAAAGAAAATAGAAGCAAATTCCAGCTATAAGATTATTGACGGCAAGAAGGAAAGCAAGGTTGTTTTGCTTGCTAGAAAAGATTCTGAAGGCAGAAAGATGGATTTTGAAGAATTGTAGAAAAATTTAAATACCCTATATGTTTCTTATTGATTATGACAAAAATAGCTAAAAGATTCAGTATAAGTATGATGATTATTTCTATTATAGCCATTATTATGTCCTAAGGTCCGGGTGCGACTTAAATTCTAAACATTTCGGGGCCTAGCCATTGTTCTAAACTTATTTTATAATTCATAAAAATAAAATTAAAAAATGAATAAAATAACACTGGAGTCAATAATAGAAGCAGGATATAGATTAGAAGGGGTTGCTGTACATACTCCTCTAGAATACAATCAAGTACTTTCTCATCTTTATGGGGCTAATATTTATCTTAAAAGAGAAGACTTGCAACTAACCAGATCCTATAAAATCAGGGGAGCATATAATTTAATATCAACTCTTTCAGAAGAAGAAAAAGAGAAAGGTGTTGTAACTGCAAGTGCTGGAAACCATTCGCAGGCTGTAGCATATAGCTGTGATATATTGGGCATAAATGGTGTAATTTTTATGCCAAAAACAACTCCTGCCCAAAAGAGGCAGAATACTGAGAAATTTGGGAATGGAAATGTAGATGTTAGACTAGTTGGAGATGATTTTGATGAAACTTATAGGGAAGCTATGGCATTCTCAGAATCAAATGGAAATGTTTTTGTTCATCCGTTTGATGATTCTAGAACAATAGTAGGTCAAGGAACTATTGGGGCTGAGATAATTCAGGATTTCAAAGAAAATATTGATTATTTACTTGCACCTATAGGTGGTGGGGGGTTAATTTCTGGGATAGGTACTTATTTTTCGCATTTAAGCCCTAAAACAAAAATTATAGGTGTTGAACCAGAAGAAGTTCCAGGGATGTATAATTCACTTCAAGCAGGAAAAGTAATCACATTAGATCAATTTTCACATTTTATTGATGGTGTTGCAGTAGGTAGGGTTGGGGATTTGACGTTTTCAATAGCGCAACAGTTAGGGTATAAAATTACATTAGTTCCTGAAGGGAAAGTATGCACAACAATGATTGGTTTGTATAATAATGGCATTGTGGCAGAACTTGCGGGAGCTTTGTCAGTTGCAGCATTATTTAATTTAAAAGAGGAAATAACAGGAAAAAATGTTGTGTGTATTTTGAGTGGCGGGAATAATGATTTTGACCGACTTCCTGAAATTAAGGAAAAATCATTGATGTATGAGGGTCTAAAGCATTATTTTATTGTTGATTTTCCTCAAAGACCTGGAGCTTTAAGGCAATTTCTGGATAATACATTAGGGCCTAATGAAGATATAACACGTTTTGAATACAATAAAAAGACGGCAAGAGAACATGGTCCAGCTCTTGTAGGTATAGAACTGGCTAAGAAAGAAGATTATGGCCCTTTAGTACAACGTTTTAAAGAAGCAGGTTTTAAGTTTGAAGAATTGAATACGAATCCTACATTTCTTAGTTATTTTATTTGAATCTAAAAAATCATATTCTTATTATTTTTCCATAAGGTCCTGGATTAATCACTTCTGTTTTCTTGATTTTGTCTTTTCTTCCGAAAGTTTCGTGCAAATGGCCGCATATATGCAGGTCTATTTTGTTCTTGTTTATGAAATTCCTAAAAGTCTTATTTCCGCAGTGGCTTCCCACTATTAAATCAACTTTTGTTTTATACGGTGGAGCATGGGTTATAAAGATTATTTTCTTGTCTTTGTTCTTTTTTATTATTTTATGGAATTTTTTACCTGTTTTGTAAAAGTCTGGATCTGTTAATGAAAATCCTCCTCCCCCGTAAGCAAGGAAAAGGTGGTTGTTTTGTTGGTATTGTTTTTTGTGGATGAAAATCAGGTTTTTGTATCTTTTGCATAGTTTTCTTAGCACACTGCTAGTTTCGTGGTTGCCATGGATTATTAATGTTTTTTTCTTTAGCTTGTTTAATTTGCTTAGTATAAAGTTTAGGCCTTCCTCAAAAATAGAAACATCTCCTGCGCATATTAGCAAGTCTGGATTTTGTTTTCTTACCTTTGATTTTATTTTCTTGAATGCCACTGATGAAAGATGCAGGTCTGTAAAGGCTAATATCTTCATTTTTATGTTTTGGTTTTTTGGCAATATATAAATGTTTGTGTGATTACTGCGTAATGGTGAAAAATGGAAATGTTTATAAATAGGGAAATTTTGTATATCTTCATGCCTAACCTTAAACCTTATATGTGGCGTTATGCTGCACATATTGATGAGAAGAATGCAGTTGATATTACGCCTAGATATAGATTTCCGTTAGAAGCTAGGATTGGGCCTGATTCTCCTTTGTTGGTCAGTCCGCAAACTGAGTATGGGAAAAGATGTATTAGGTTTGAACATATACCTGCAGCAGAATATGAGGGCAGGGTTCAACAAATGGGTGACGCTGGAACTTCTGCAAGGTTAGTAGAGAGAATTAATTCTGATGATACTATTACCTTAGGATCTAGTCTTGTTGAGTTTCTTAGTCCTAGAAGAGGAATTAAATATTTTCTTATTGGTCGTGGTGATTATTTTGAACTTTATAAGGGAGATGTAAAAAAAGTTCCAGTGACAATTCCTGAACTTGCAAGAAAGTATGGTTAGGCTAGACTATAATAATCCTCCAGCACAATCCTATCAACATTCTCTGCATTTTTGACTGTGTAAAGTTTTCCTTCTCCTAATTCAACTATCTTTTCAGCCAATTTCTTTCCTTTTTCATTCAGATTAATTCCGATTAAAGAAATTGTAATGCCTTTGTTGCGGGCTATAGAAGCTTCCTGCAGTGTTTCTTTTTCAGGCTCTTTTCCTATTGTAGGCAGAGCGTCTGTGATTAATATTAAATGCTTGGTTACATCTTCATTTGGAAATAATTCTATTGATTTTTTAAGTGTGGCAACTAAATCTGTTTCTCTGGAAGCCCTAATGCCTGTAATGCTCTTCAATAAATAATAGAAATCATCTGTTGGTTCTATTATTGTTTTTATTTCAGAACCAAATACTATTAACCCTACCTTGTCTTTTTCATCTATTGCCTTGTATGCCAGCGCAATTCCTGCTCTTTTACAGGCGTCTATTTTAGAGCCTTTCATGCTGCCAGAAGCATCCAGAGCATAAACAATATATGACTGACCGCGGCTTTGCCTTTCATAAACCTGAAGGTCTTTTTCTTCCAGCTTCCTATGGCCCCTTCTTATTGCTAATTTTGCTGATTTTTTTATTGCTATATCCTTGTATCTGTCACTTTTTTTGTAGTTCCTTATATCTTCTTTTGCCCCATAGATTGAAGCACGTTTGTGTATTTTTTCTCCTAAAATTCCCTGAGGTGTTATTTTATCCAGCTCTTCAAAATACATTACCAGAGCGGCAAGCTCTATGCCTTTATCAGTTATTTCATCCTCTTTGCTTAGAAAACCTTCTTCTTTTAATTTTTCAATATTTTTTTGTATCCTGAATCTTAACTCTTTCTGGAATTCAGGGATATTAATATTCTTTTTAATGTAGTCTGGATTGTATCCTGTAGCTAATTTTAACAAAGAGGGTCCAAATATGTGCTTTGCCATAGAATAATTTTTTATTAATTGCTGATAAATTAGGTCAGGAGTAAAAGAATTTAAGCCCTGGTTTATGGAATCCCTTATTAATTTTCCTTTCTCTATTGTTTCCTTGTCGTTTTCCAGAACAGAGTGCATTAATTTTTTCTCTACCTGTTGAAAAGAAAGCTTTCCAGTCAGTTCTTCTATTTCATCTTTTTCATGTATCTGCTGCTGGCTGTCAAAGTAAATCACCTTTTTTTTCTTCTAAAACATCACTGTCTGAAATGTTTTTTTCAAACTGTTCCTGTATATACGCCTCCGGAGTTTGTAAATATTTGATTGATGGTTTTAATCTAATCCTATGAGCCAAAACTGAGATAATGACCTCTTTCACATCGCTAAAGGAAACTGCTTTTTTCCTATTTAACAATGCATTTGACTGCGATCTTTCATATAATCCTAAAGAAGCTCTTACAGAAGGTTTCTTTTCCAGGTTTTTGTCTTCTCTTAACAACCTCACAAAACTAGTCATTAGCTCCAATAGATTATCACTTACTTTTACATCGTCAAATTTCTTTCCTTTTTCCAATATTATCTCTTTTTCAATGCTGATGTTTTCTGGGTAATGCATGTATACTAAATCAAACCTGTCTAATAAAACATCTGAGAGTTTCTCTGTTGAAGAGTCTTCTGGATTCATGGTTCCTACGAAAATAAAATCTATAGCAAAATCAATGTCATAGCTGCCGATAGTGGCTTTTTTCTCTTCCAGTACCTGTAGCAATGCATTTTGCGATTTTTCCGGGCATCTGTTTAATTCATCGAAGAACAAGATTCCTTTGTCTGCCTTGAAAATTTTTCCTTTTGTAAATGCCTCTATGCTTAAAGGTCCATACTTTAGGGCTTTAACAGGGTCTATATCACCCAGCAAATCCTCTACAGTTAAATCTGGGCTCCCTTGTATTCTAACAAATGGGGTTTTTTTGCCTAAAAACGTGGCTATATTTTTTGCCAATGTTGTTTTTCCTATGCCTGGTGGTCCAACTAGAATAATATGCCTGTCAGTCAATAAAGCAGACTTTATAGCTTTTTTTACCTTATCCTGGCCAAGTATGTCTGTAAAATGGTCTTTTTCCTGCAATAAATCCTTGCTTAATTCTTTGGTTATCATTTTTTATTTAAATTGTAAAACATGGTAGTAAGTCCTGTAGTTTTATAAAGGTTGAGGTTTTGTTATAGTATAAGAAATTAGAGTTTGTTTAGAACAGTGTTCTCATAGCCCAAATAGTCATAGAAGCCATCACTGGCATTGATATGTTGTCATCTACATCTTCTAATCCAATTTTCATCTCAATACCTTCTGCGATCATTGCAAAGAAAGATGCTGCCAGGGCTTCAGTCCAGGGTACAAAGATAAGGGCTCCTAAGAATCCTGTGATTACACCAGCAATCATCCCTTCAATGAATTTTTTCTTGGTGAAAGGATGCGGATTTTTTCCAAAGGTTGTTCCAACCAGGTAGCTTACTGGATCTGCAAATGCCAGAATTATTATGGAAGCCATTGCTATGTCTTTTGGGAAAAGGGCTACTACAAACAAAACCCCAGTTAGGTAAAAAATCTGCCCTTTACCTGGAAATTTCTTGATATTCTTGTTTCTTTCACAATTACGAATTATCCAGTTTACTACAGGAATATTATATTTTTTGCTCAAAAAAATGGCTATAATAGAAGCTATTAACAAAATCAATATATGCAGTTTTCCTATAACCTCAAACATGATCAAAACTATTAGAATAACTCCTAAAAGCATGTGGTAAACTTTTCTTTTTATTTCAACACTTCTTTGAGTCATTTTATTATCCAGTTATGCCAGATATTTTACTGCAATAAACCCCCCTACAAGGAGAACAATGAATATTATTGATAATAGGTTAAAATATTTATCTATAAATTCCTTTATCTTAGGGCCGAAAAAATAGATAAGAAAAGCTACCATGAAGAACCTTGCACTTCTGGACAGTGTGGATGCTATAATAAACATCAGAAAACTTATTCCAAAAAGGCCTGCACTAATTGTAATTAGTTTATAGGGGATAGGTGTAAAACCTGCTGTAAATACAATCCAGAAATTGTAAAGCTCATATTTTGCCTGGAGAATATTAAATATCTCTGGAGTAAATCCTGGGATATATGTAAAAAAAAAATCCTTTAGAAGCCCCCATAATTTCAATCCTATAAAATACCCAAAAATTCCACCTAAAACAGATCCTGCTGAAGAGATAAGCGCATAAAAAAAGGACTTTTTTGGTTTTGAAACAGACAAAGCTATCTGTAGAATGTCCGGAGGTATAGGAAAAAATGATGACTCAGCAAAAGCCAGGGCAAATAATGCTGTGGAGGAATGCTTCTTGTGTGCCCATGAAAGCACCCAATCATAGAGTCTTCTTAAAAGCCCGAAAGTATAGAGATGAAACACTCCTCTCTTGGATTCATTCGATGTCATGGTTGATTTCTCCTTTTATTTTCTTGTTAGGCCATATCTTGCAGCCAGCATTAATAATCACATTTTCTGCTTTGACATTATCAGAGATTATAGCCCCTAATCTGGTTACTTTTAATTTTTTTCCTTTTACAACAGAGTAAACATTGTTTTTGGCAATTATTTTTCCTTTAAAATAAACATTTTCTCCAATAACTGAATCTTCAATTAGGGAGCCTTTTTCAACTATTGTATTGTCCATTATTATTGAATTTCTTACAGTTCCGTCTATTATGCAGTTGTTTCCTATTGCCGAGTTTCTTATTGTTCCGTTGATTTTTGTATTTTTCCCCATTATATTTTTGTTTTTTCTTAGTTTTTTGTCAGCAGTCAGCAAATCCCATGGGTGACCTACTTCCAGCCAGAAAGTGCTTTTAACACAATGCATACCATTTTTTTTAGATAATGATGTTATTGCATCTGTAAGTTCATATTCTCCTCTTTCTGATTTTTTGGATTTTTCCAGAGCTTTGAATATCCTTTTGTCCAGAGCATACAATGCGCAGTTTATTAGATTAGACTCAGGTTTCTTGGGCTTTTCAATGATGCCTGCAAGAATATTATTCTTTGCTGTTACTACACCGAAGATTTCCGGATTTTTGACTTTTTTCACAAGAATAGCATATTGATGCTTTGCAATTTCGTTTATATCTTCCTTTGTATAGATGTTATCCCCCATTAGAAGGATGAATTTGTCTTTTATGTGGTTTTTTAGTATGGACACTGCGTGTCCTGTTCCAAGCTGCTCTTTTTGCCCTATAAACTTTATTTTTAATTCTGGGTAATTTTTTTTAACAAATTCCTTAATCATATCTTTTTTGTATCCTACAACCATAATTATTTCATCAACTAGGCCTTTAATTGCTTCTAAATTCCATCCTAGAATAGCCTTATTGGCAACCTTAAGCAATGGCTTGGGTTTTGTCAATGTAAGAGGATATGTTCTTGTTGATTTTCCGGCCGCTAAAATAACTGCTTGCATCTTATATAATTTTGATATTTTTTACATTATCTTTAACATCAGGATTTTTAATTGTGTTTTTTATTAAAGCTTGGGCATTGGTGAATTTTCTTTTCTCTATGGCAAAAATCCTGTTGTTTTTAATGAATGTTTTTTTGTGTTTTTTCCTGAATAATGCCGTATGATGCTTGATTTTCAAAGGCGGCCCTGATAATTCTATTGTTTTTGAGAGTTCAGTGTCTTTTAATGCATAATAAAATAATGCTTCGTTTTCTTTGCCCCATATCATATTGCTTCTTGTCACCTTGAATCCGTTAGCAGTTAAGCTTTTTTCTATGTTGTTGGATGCCTTGAGCATCTTGGCTCCTGCAACATCTTTTTTTCTTTTTAACGGAGTTGTTCTGAGGATTATAATGTTTTTAGAACCTTTTTTGATGTCTTTTTCTGTTAAAACCTTGGTCTCAAAAAATTTCTTTGATGGATTTTTTTGGAACTCTTTTGCCCTCTTTATTAATATGTCAAATTTTTCATAGCCCAATGCTGCTGATGCATTCCTGTCTTTTTGGACAGGGTCAATAATTATTAATGGGCTTGTTAGCTTTGAACGGTTTATTTCGTGTAAGACATTTTTATTCTTGTAGTAGCCTTTTATGTCAATAACCTCTTTTCCTTTCCATTTTGATGCTGCTTTTATGCAGTTTAGAAAAGAACCATAATATATTGTTAAAAGCTCGCAAACATATCCACTAAATCCCTGTATATAGCTTTCGGCACCGTAAACCTGGGTTGCTTTAAAAAATTGCTTTGTAAGCCTGATATCATCAATGAGCTTTTTGTGCTTGAGAACAAAGGTTGAATGCAGTGGGGAAACATCTGTTATATTTTCAGCTTGTTCTGCCTTTTTAATGTCCAGTATTGGGACTATCTCAAAGGTAAATTTTTGCTGCTTGACCTGGAAATAATCTCTTGATCCGTGCAATCTGGTTATTTTAAAGCTTTTTTTCAGGAATTTACCCAAAATATCCGATAGCTTATCGCTCTTGTCCTTGTATTTCCTGTAATTGAATTTAACGAAGATGTCTACATCAAAGGTCTTGAGAAATGTTCCTTTTGCTCCTGAGCCTCCTAAAACTGCTTTAGCGTCTTTTATGCCTTTGCTTATTTTTTTTATTATGCTGTTTGCTTTTCCCAGTATTTCTTTCTCATATTCGCTGGGGGGTTTTATGTCTTTTAGGACTTCTGAAAGCAGTTGTTTCATAGCTTTTTGTTATTTTGCCCACTATAAAAATATTTGTGTTTTGTGCTAATAACTAGATAATCATTAGGTTTAAAAAGGGCTAATCACTTCAGTGCAGGTATTATGGGGAAGTTAGAAACTATTGTGAGAGAAAGTACTGTTAAAACCATTGTACTTGATTTTAATGGAACACTCGCAGATGATTTTGGTTTGTTTGTTGAGATTGGCAAGAAGGTATTTAGACGTCGTGGTTATAATATTCCTTCTGATGATGAAATTCAGGCCCTTAGAGATGAGCCAGCCAAGAAAGTAATGCAAACTCTTTTAGGCCAACAAAAGTGGCTTTATAGGGTTATTCCTGCCCTAAGCGAAGGTCTCTCACATTATTTTAAAGAAAAAAATGAGGTTGAACCTTTTGATGGAATCGTTGATGTAATAAATGGTTTGTCAAAAGATTATGAAATACTTATTCTATCCTCAAATAGTAGGGAAACTGTAAAATATATTGCTGACAGATGGGGTTTAAATTATGCGTCTATTCATCATAGTTTAAGGTGGTTTGGGCTTGAGCGACTTTTTGGAAAGGATAAGGTATTGCGGGGAATTTTGAAAGAAAGAGATTTGCGAGACAACCCGGAAACATTATTGTATATGGGAGATGAAGCAAGGGATGTTGATGCATGCCGGAAAGTAGGTGTAAATTTTGTTGGAGTAACTTGGGGTTACAATAGCCCAACTGCTCTTACGAATGCTGGAGTTAATCCTGATTATCTTGTATCTGACCCTCATGATATCCCTAACAAGATACAGTCAGTTCAAGATAGGTTGAAAATGGGTGAAAAGATATTTACTTTAAGGGAATTGCCTAAAACTCCTGCAACAGAGTTGACAGTGGATATGCTTCCCGGATCCACTTATAGTGAACCTTATAGAGCCCCTGACAAACCAACTACCTTATAATAATAAAGTTTTTTTGATTCTTATTTCTGCAAATATTCATTTTAACGATAACTATTTATATGTGCTTTTTTCTTTTAAATGCTAAAGGGGTATATGGATGGCCGGTGTTTTGTTGTTTTTGACTTATCTTGCAATTATTTTACTGATGGGGTTATTAACTTCTGTTATAAGCCAGAAGTTCAGGATTCCAAATATTTTGCTGCTTTTGCTTATAGGCATTGGATTGGGGAGGGTAGAGTATGAAGGAATGCCCTTGATACACTTTCCACCACTTTTTTTGACAGGCATAAGCATTCTGGCTCTGGTGATGATTGTATTTGATTCTGCCAGCAGGTTTAAGCTAAAGAAAGTAGATTATTTTTCTTTACATACATTATGGCTTTCGGTTGTTTTTCTGATTTTTAACCTTATTTTCTTAACAATGTTTGCAATACTTCTCTTTGATGTAAAGTCGATATTTCTTGCATTAATGTTTGCGGCGCTAATGTCAGGAACAAGCCCTGCAGTTGCCTTGGTGATGTTTAAAAATTCCAGTAACAAGGTATTTCAATTTTTGGAATTGGAGGCTTTGCTGAATACGCCGTTAATTGTTTTGCTGCCATTCATTATTCTTGATTTAAAGACAACGCTGAAAGATGAGCTTATAATATCAACATTTATAGACCAATTTGTGCCTTTACTGCAGCAGTTTGTTGTAGGCATAGGTGCCGGAGTTTTAATCGGATTGATTATGTTTAAATTCATGAGGAAAAAGTATTCTGCTGTTTTAAGTCCATTAGCTGTCATTACTTCTGCTTTGCTTGCCTATATTATAGCAGAAAATCTGGATGGAAATGGCGTTTTAGCTGTTGCTACAATGGGGCTTTTGTTTGGCAATGTTTATCTGAAGCAGAAATTTCAGCTTAGGGAGTTTGCTTCTGTATTTTCAAATTCTCTGGAAATTCTGGTCTTTGTCCTTATAGGGCTTGTAATCGTAATTCCTTTCTCTCTTGATTTTTTTATAAAATCTGTTGCATTGTTTGCATTGCACCTATTGATAAGGTTTTCTGCGATAGTCTTTTCATTAAGGGGCATGGATTTTACATTAAAGGAAAAGATATTCATGTCATTGAATTCTCAGAAAGGGATTGCGGTTGCTGTTGTAGTGTTTTCTTTTGCAACCTCAAATATAGCTGGAATGGAAGTTATACTTAATCTTGTTTTAGCGTTTATGCTTTATTCTATAATTTTATCGACAGTTGTTTTTAGAATGTCTGGGTTTTTTGTTAAGGGTGTTGAGGGGAAAAAGTCAGAATAGTTTAAGCTTATTTCTTTAGTTTTGAGATTAGAATGATTTTTAAATTGATATATGTTTGCTAATATAAAATGGTGGCACTAGATGAGAGAGTAATGAAGTATCTTGCTTTGCCTGTAACTGGTGTGCCTGATGATGCTTTTAATAAAATTGGGCCGAGAGCAAGAAGGGCAATAATTGAGGGCTATAATTATGATGCATATGATCCTATTAGTACAATGATAGGTATTGGGATAGTAGTCAGATTCTTGGATATTGAAACTGAGCTTGGATCCTCTAATAGACCTTTTACTGCTGGTTATAATAATAGCACTATAGGTGAAGAAAAACTTGAAAGGCTAAAGGAATTCGTTGATTCCATTAGGGGAGAGGAGGTGGGTATGGTTTATGGCTTTGGAAATACCTATCGACCTTATGATCCAATCTTAAATATGATAGCCCCACTACAACCCGGTCAGTTATATGTAAGAGGACTTCAAAATACAGATGGGCTTGTGCCTTATCAGCTAAAACCTGAGATGTTGGTTGGATAAGACGTATAGCTTTTATTTCTTTAGTTTTGATGTTAGGGATATATTTATAAAATGATAATCATTTCCAATAGTTATGGTAATGGCATATGAAGATCTAGGTACTGTTGTAAATCAGGTGTTAGATGAGAGTGGTTTTCCTATACCCTTCTTGCAAAAACATTTAGCAGTTCCAATGGGCCTATCCAATACATCTGTTCCAGAGTATGTCCGCAACTATAAGATTGGTAATATTTATGGCAGCAGCAGTGGAGACCCACAAGATAAAAAAGGAAGATTAGAGAAAACAGCTGTTTTTTTATATGCTCTTGATTTTTCTGAAGATAGTGAAATAATTGCTGGAATAAGGGAACGCGATAGTGGGTTTGAATATCCCCCGCCAGAAGAAAAGAGGGTTTCGTATGATGGACTTAAAAAAGCGTTTGAATCAATAAATAATAATAAAAGATATAAACAACTTGCTTTGAAGTATCCAGAATTAGGAACAGAGGTAACAAAAAGGTTTGAAAAAAGTGGTGTTTCTCGAAGTTTCTGGGCTAAAAAACTTGCTCCTTTTTTTGGTAGGTCTAATTTTATAGTTCGAGATTTTATTACCCGGTATAAACAAGGTTATCCGTATGCAACTGGAGCACCTAAAGATCCAGATGTTAAATTAGAAAGATTAGAGGAATTGGCTATATTTTTGTATTCCCTTGATTTTTCTGAAGATGATGAAGTAATTGCTGGGATGAGGGAAAGGGATGAAAGATTTCCATATCCTCCACCAGAAGAGAAGAGGATTTCGTATGAGCAAATTATAGAAGATTTTAAAGCATTTAGAGAGGAATTTGAAATAGTTAAATGGAGATGATTTATTTCTTTAGTTTTGAGATTAGGAGGCCGAGGAGGGCGCCGATGATGAACCAGAAGATTATGCCCGAAATCAAGCAAGGAATTCCTATAATATCAAATATTTTACACGGAATTGTTAATATTATCAATAATATTAAACAACTTATACAAATCTCGCTTATATTTAGAATCCAAGTAAGGATACCATATAATATAATATAAAAACCTAGCCCTATTAGGCCGCCATACAGAATAAATTTTTTTGATTGTTTTTTCATCTTTAAGATTGATTTATAAGTAAAAATGTTGTTTCAAAAAAACTTAAAGATTCATTATTTAATGTTTTCTTTATTAAAGTTTTTGTTTTAGTTCTATCTGCAAGCGTCTTATGAGTGGCCAAAATTCTGAAATGCCATTTTGGACTTGCATTTATTTTATTAAATATTTGACTTTCATCCTGGGTTGTAACTATCCCATCATTATCTCCAAAAAAATCACCCTGAATTATTGCAAATTTATTTAATGAAAGATTTTCTCCAGGTTGTTTATCATTCTCGCTTATTGAAATGTTGTAATATTTTTCAAAGAGATTCACTGAGATTGTATTAACTCCATTGGTGATAGAAATTGTTGGCAAAATTGCTTCAAAAATATTTCTAAAACTAATATGTTTAATTTCTTGGCTTCTAAATTCATTGATTGCATTGTCGCCAAGATCATTTAGAGCTATACCAAATATACTATTTCCTTCAAAAGCCCCAGGACATCCAACACCAACAAATGTCTCAACTTTGTTTGGATCAAATTTACCTCTTTCTAAACTGCTTAATGTTGCTCTGCAGCCATTGCTAAAACCGACATATTGCAATTGATTTTTTCCTGTGAAAGTTAGAACTCCATTAAGCAATGTAGGTACATAATCATCTGTCAAATTATCAAAAGTATAATCTGGACATGAATCACAGTCTTGTCCTGGGCCTCCAGTGATTTCAATTAACCAAGAATCTCTTCCTTCGTTTGCTAGTTCTGATGCTAAGACCTGCCAACCACTTAAATTTGACCATAGACCACGCGCCAACACCACAGGCAACTCAACAGGGATTCCAGTATCATTTAAGTAACTTAGATACATACTACTGGCATTTGGTTTTAGGTTTCTTAATCTTAGATTAACTCCAGAAGCAGAATTAACAGTATAATCCTGCTCTGTATACATCTCATCCCCTAAAGCATTCCTTACTATCTGCTTAAATGCATCATTATCTACCTTGTAATTATTTTCATTTCCAGTATTGTGCAGAAAATCAAAGACTTTTACTGCGACTGAGTTTTCATTGCCAACAAAATACGATTTTTCATCATTAATATTCAAGAAATCAACTTCGTTGTTGATAAATTCCTTTACTGCTGCAATATTTCCGTCTATTTCATTGCCGTAAATTAGAATGTAAATTATATCATTTTCCTTATATGCTCCAATTAATCCATTGTAAGGGTACGAGCCAATCTCATCCTTGTGGTTAATATTTCCAAAATCGTAATAATAGTCATAATTATTCTTTGTAAATAATATTTTTTGCTTGTTGAACAAATTGTTTTTTCCAATGTAAACTTTTACAGACGCATCATTTTCATTATCAGTATAATAACTTGATTTTAAATTATCTTTTATGAAATCCTCAAATTCTTCTTCTAAGCGGTTTATTTCTAAATCAACAGAAACAAAAACATATGGAAAGTCTTCAAATGTTTTAAAAGCAAAATTATTCTTTTCATTGCTTTCATTAAATTCATTATTATAATCGAGCTGTACTAATAATTCTTGTCCTTCACTTAAGTCAATATTAAAATTTAAAGTTGCTTTTCCATTTCCTTTGACACTTACAAAACCAGTTTTGTTTTGCATTGTGTCTGTATTTATTGCTAGAACTACTACATTTTCAGCATAAAGATTGCCATTATTATGCACCGTAATTTTAATATTATTCTTCTGAAATAAAATATCTTCTTCACTAATAGCAAAATCATAAAAGTAATTATTATTATCAAGAAAAACTGTTGTTAGACCATTTTTTGTCCATAATAAATCCAAAGCTTTATTTTTGTCTAAATCAATAGGAATTGGAGCATATGTTGAAAAGCTTGAATAATTTTTTTGTAATATTGTGCCATCAAAATTCCAGATATAACCAACTCCAACCATTTCAACTTCTCCATCATTATCCATATCTGCTATGTACATGTTGGTATCAGCACCAACAGAAGCTCCCGAATATTGGGTGATATCTGAAGAATTTTTTGGAAATCCTTCTGCATTATTGCCAAATCTGTCAATACAAAACAAGTAATCGTGGATAGTATTTAAGTAAGGTTCTCTATAACATGGTGGGTCTCCTTTCATCAAAAAACAAATATCATCATAACCATTATTATCCGCATCAACTATGACCGGAGTTGACATATCGCAATTCCAGATTCCTGTGTGCGGATTGCATGTTTCTGGTCTAAGAGTCCATAGTAAAGTACCATCTGTGTCAAAAAGCTTTAAAACGCTTCTAAAACATTTAAACTCGTCATAAACTCCACCAGCAATCTTCTCATTATCATAAGCTACTAAAATCTCATAACTGCCGGCATTATCTTGCTGGTAAAAGATCGGATTTCCCTTTAGATTTTCAAAACCGGGCCTATTCCATGCCTTACCATCACCTTGAGTTATGTCGTCTATAAATCCATCACCATTAAATCCTGTATCAAAAGTCATGCTCTCCAGTTCAATTACAGCAATACCTATGAACTGATCATTATCGTTATTAAACCACCAGATTCCTTCTAACTTACTATCTTTATCGTAATCAAGTATGGAGGGTATAGTGGGGGTTGCATCTTCCTGATTATTAGTTGTAAGGTTAGCATTTTGAGTGCAGTTAGTCATATTAATGCTATAGAATACATTTTTCTGGTCTTTGAAAAAGCAGGATTTTGTATTTCCAATATCAACACATCTAATTCCAGAACCAGAAGCTCCATTACTTATGGTTAAATTACATTGTTGTGTAAATTTGTTGTTATATTCATAGGCCATGAAATAACTTGTTGAGTTGATATTGGCCATAAATATTATTTCTAAATTAATGTCAGAATCCATATTGTAAATTGTGGGTTGTGCAACTAAATTGCCGACATTTGTTTCATCGATTAAATCTAAACTATGATTAAATATTTTTAATTTTGAATCTGAGAAAATTATAATTTCATTTTTTCCATTATTGTTGATATCTGTAGCAATAGGTTCAAAATTCATTCCATCAGCACTACTTTTATTCTCAATAGAAAAGATGCCAAAATAGCCTTTGCCACTTTGTCTGCATGAATTGTCATTTGTATTACCAGCCCCAACCCATTCTGAAGTTTTTCCTAAAATTTTTACTTCATCAAATCTGGAGTAAGAATCATAATTTTCATTGCTGGCAGAAACCGAGCATTTCCATAAATCATTTTTTAAAGTTAAGGATGAAGAAATTTCACTGTTAACAGTACAAATAGTATTATTAGTACATCTTATGTTTGTTTCTGTTGATTGTAAGATGTTATTTTTATACCAGTTCACATTTGCTGTTAATGTTTCATCTCCATTTACAACCCAGGAACATGTTAATTTGTTATCTATAGATGGTATTTGGGGTGTAATGGAAACATTACTTATTTCAACTGAGCCTAAATTATCCAAATAAAAATTTGTCTGCCCATCTTTTGACGATATTAAATCCAGTCCATTATTTCCATCAATATCAACAGGAATAGCAAAATTAGAGCCGAAATTATGGGCAAAAATAGGGGTGCCATCTAAAGCATAAATTCTGCTTTCAGTCACTATTTCCATAGCTCCATCATTGTTCATGTCTGCAACTGTAGCTGTTTTAGCACCGCCTATTAATTCTGAATCAAGAAGTATATCACCAAAATAATTATAGCAGTTTATTGTCATATTTTTAAAGTACCGACCTACTTTTTTGTCTTTGATAAAGCATATATCATCAATATTATCATTGTTAACGTCTAAAGTAAAAGGATTTGTGCCTTCCCACATACTCGCTGTGCTAGAGCCATCATTACATCCTCCATCCGAAGTTTGCCCACATTTAGAAAATAATTTATCGCCACTACTATTATATACAAATAATTCTGTAAACCAGTCAGTGTACATTTCTCTACTATTTTCATCATCATAAAAAGCACTTACAGCAATTTCTAATTTTCCATCATTATTCAAATCAACTAAGACTGGATGTCCTTTTAAAACAAATCTTGCGCCATATGGTTTAACAACATCATCAACTATGCCACTATTATTAAAAGCAGAATCAAGCTGCTTGTTTATGAGGTTAAATACCATCAAACCCTTTGTATTAAACCAAAAAACTGCTTCTTTACCTCCATCATTGTGCAAATCCCCTATTGCTGGAATTTTTTCACTTGTATCAGTATAAACAGAGGTATTATAGCTGCGGTTTGTTTGAGAGCTTAAATTCACAATATGCACGTATTGCGCGTTATCCATGAAGACGCAAACATTTGTGCTTCCTATGCCTGTGCATTTTATGCCGCTTCCAATGGCTCCATTTGGAACAGTGAAATTGAACTCTTGGTTGAAATCAGTAGAATTAAATTCATAGGCAAAAAAATAGGGGGTAGAGGTAATATTTGAGATGAAAATTATTTCTTTAAAATTATCTTCATCTATATTAAAGATTGTTGGCTGGCCTTGTAGCTTTCCAACATATTTTTCATCAATCAAATTTAATTTATTGCCGAAAACTTTTAAATAGTTTCCAGAGAAGATAATGATTTCATTTTTACCATCATTATTTATATCCCCTATAAGGGGCTGCATATCATAGCCATCAAGATAATTAGTAATATTTGTTAACGTCCTACTATCAAAATATCCTATCCCACTCACTCTCCCACTATTAACATCATCAAATTGAAACTGCTCCCAAACAGCATTAACACCAGGAACTAATAGAATTAACAAAAACACTGCCGCCCCTTTCATTATAACAACAGTTAAGAAATTCTATAAAAACTTTTGGTTGGGAAGTTTGTTTAATGTGACCAACCCGTTAAAATAGCCAATAAAACCCAAACTATCCAAGTAGCAATAATAACTCTGATTATTAACCAAATTCTTTTCAATGCTATATTTTTAATATTTATCCTAGTAGCAATAAATTTATTGAATAATATCATTATCAAAAAAATAATGAGTCCAATACCCAAAGTATAAATTAATACATCAAAAACAGTGAATCCAAGAGTACCCCTTGAAGCAATAAATGATAGGAGTACAATAACAGCCAAAACAACTTTTTGAAACCAACTGAGTCTTGACCAATCTTTGAATCCCATATTATCCATTTTATACAGAACTCTATAAAAACTTTACCTCACTCCTTCACAATCTTAGCCACACTTACAAGCTTATCGTTTCCTTCTAATTTAATTAATCTAACTCCTTGTGTGGTTCTCCCTATAACATGAATTTGGGAAACCTGCATTCTTATTGTGATTCCCTTCTTTGTAATCAGCATTATTTGATTATCTTCGCTTACAGAATTTATAGAAACTACTTTGCCGTTTCTTTCTGAACAAATAATATTCCTTACTCCGGAACCGCCGCGGCTTATAAGCCTGTACTCAGATACTTTTGTCCGTTTTCCATAGCCGTTTTCAGTTACAGTGAGCAAAGTTTTGTCATCAGTTGCTACAACCATGCCTATAACATTATCATCTTTAAGCCTAATCCCCCTTACGCCCTGAGCAGATCTTCCTGTTGCTCTGACATTATTTTCATTAAATCTTACTGCAATGCCGTTTCTTGTGGCTAAAATAATCTCTTTGCTGCCATCTGTAAGTTTTACATTAATTAAGCTGTCATTTGTATCAAGAGTGATTGCTATTATACCTCCGTGTCTTGGATTAGAGTAAGCTGCAAGACTTGTCTTTTTTATTGTGCCGTTCTTTGTTGCCATAATCAGGTATTTAGTATCATCAAATGCTTTTACCGGGACATATGCTGTTACTTTTTCATCACTTTTCAAATTTAATAGATTAACAATAGCTTTACCGCGAGCTTGTCGAGATGCTTCAGGTATATTGTAAACTTTTACCCAATGAATGCGCCCTTTATTCGTAAAAAGAAGTATATATGAAAGAGTGCTCGCAATGAAAATATCCCTTACAAAGTCCTCTTCCTTTGTTGTTGTTGCTATAAGGCCTTTTCCACCGCGTCTTTGCTGCCTATAAGTTTGCAGAAGCTGCCTTTTTATATATCCGGAGTGGGTAATAGTTATGACGCAATTGCTTTCTTCTATTATGTCTTCCATTTCAAAGCCTGTTGCTTCTGCTTCTATGATCTCTGTTTTTCTGTTATCTCCGTAATTTTGTTTGAGTTCTAAGAGTTCTTGTTTTATTATGTTGAGAATTTTTTGCGGAGACTCTAAAATGGCCTTTAACTCCGCTATTAGCTTCAATAAATCTTTTAATTCATTCTTTATCTTTTCCTGCTCCATAGATGTTAATCTTTGCAGCCTCATCTCCAGGATTGCTATGCTTTGTTCTTCTGAGAGATTGAAGTTTGATATTACGCTGTTTTTAGCTTCCTCTATTGATTTACTTTCTTTGATCAGCTTTATTGTCTTGTCTAAATTGTTTAATGCAATAATTAAACCTTCAAGAATATGGGCTCTTTTCTGTGCTTTGTGCAAATTAAAAAGTATTCTTCTATTTACAACTTCTTTTCTGTGCTCTATGTAATATTTTATTAATTGGCCTAAGTTTAGTATTTTTGGAACATTATTTACCAAAGCAACCATTATGATTCCAAATGTAACCTGCAAGCGGGAGTGCATGTAAAGCTGGTTTAACAGAACGTCAGCATTGGTATCTTTTTTTAATTCAATAATTGCCCTTATTCCATTTCTGTCGGATTCATCCCTTATATCACTTATTCCGTTAATTTTTTTATCTCTGATTAAGTCGGCTATCTGAGTTATCATTTCTGATTTGTTTACCATGTAAGGTATTTCAGTGACTATGATCCTTTTCCTGTCTTTTATGTCCTCTATCTGGGCTTTTGCCCGGACTATTATTTTTCCTCTTCCTGTTTTGTATGCATTTATTATTCCGCTTTTGCCGCATATGGTTGCTCCTGTTGGAAAATCAGGACCTTTAATGTTCTGCATAAGCTCTTCTATGGTAATATTTGGATTGTCAATTTGTTTTATTACCCCATCAATAACTTCTGTCATGTTATGCGGGGGAATGTTTGTTGCCATTCCAACTGCTATGCCTGATGAACCATTAACAAGCAGATTCGGAACTTTTGATGGCAAAACTGTTGGTTCTTTAGAGCTGTTATCAAAATTAGGGATGAATTTTACTGTCTTTTTTTCTATATCCTGCAGCATTTCTTCTGCCAGTTTTGTCAATCTTGCCTCGGTATACCTCATTGCAGCCGGATTATCACCATCTATACTTCCGAAATTCCCCTGCCCATCTACTAATAGGTACCTCAATGAGAAATCCTGCGCCATTCTGGCTAAAGTGTCATAAATAGATGCATCCCCATGCGGATGGTATTTGGCCATGCAGTTTCCAACAACGTTTGCTGATTTTCTGAATGGCTTATTGTGCATCAAACCAGAATCTAACATTGTAAATAAAACACGCCTGTGCACTGGTTTTAATCCATCTCTTACATCAGGTAAAGCGCGTCCTACAATAACAGACATAGAATAATCCAGGTAAGACTGTTTCATCTCATCTTCAATTACTCTTTGGATTATGGTAGTTCCAGAGCTAGTTTCTTGTTCCTTGTTTTTGTCTGTTTTTTCATCCATTTTTTACCTAGAAGAAAGGTATGTTTTCCGTCGATAAATGGTATCTTTTTGGGTTTATAATAGTTGTGGTTTTTGTGTATTGTTTTCTATATGGAAGATAAATCAATTATATTGTACTGTTTAAGGCTTAATATTTGGCTCAATCCAGCTTCTTAATCATAGACTTCCTGACAGAAAAACTCTTTCCGCAGTAAACACATCTTTTCTTATTCTTCTCAGAAATAGGTTTTGATGACTGGTATTTCATCTGGTGATTGCACTTTGGGCATTGGAGAAGGAACATCATTTTTTCTTTTTCTCTTCTTCCATTTCAGCTTCTAAAAGGTCTTTAGGCTCTTCTTCTGGCTTTTCTTCTTTTTTGAATTCCTTTGGCTCTTCCTGACCTTCCTTTGGAGGATGCAGTATTTTTTCCACTTTTTCATCCACTATTTTCTCTTCTTCTTTGGTTAATTTTATTCCCTCTCCTTCAAATTTTGGTTTTGCTTCTTCTAAAGGCTGCTTGTCCTCTTGTTTTTCCTGCCCTTCTTCTGGCTTTTTTTCTTCATCAACAGAATCACTTGCGTTTTTCATTTCTTCATCTTTTTTCTTTTCTTTCTCAGCTTCTTCTTTTTGTTTTTGCTTGATTGCATCAATTTCCTTTTCTTTATCTTCAATGGCCTTGGATATGCTTGCAAAGTCATTGAAATGCTCTTTTAGTTTTTCTTCAGGAAGGTCAAAATATTCAAAGAATTTCTGGGTTAGCTTTATCAAATAACTTCTTCCATGCTTCTGCCTGCTTATATAGCCCATTTCCTCTAATTCCTTAATATGGTCATAGGCCTTGTTAGTCCTTATCTTGATTAAGTCAGACTGTTTTATTGGATACTTAAATGCTATAACTGCAAGTGTTTCTGTTACTGTTTTGGTTAGCTCAGTTTCTGTAACAATTTTCTGCACTAAAGAAAGGAACTGTTCTCTAACAGTTAACTTCCATGAATCACCTTCATTAACAATCATTACACTTGAATTCTTTTCATCATACTCTTTTTTTAATTCTGTCAAAGAGTTTTGTATTTCTTCGGGTCCTGCATGGACTAATCTAGAAAGCTCCTCCAGGTTCATCTTTCTTCCAGAAGAAAATAGCAATGCTTCCAGCTTGTTCTTAAGCATATTTATCCTCTTTTCATATAACTAGACTATAAAGTTCGTTTTCCTTACGTATTTTATTCTCTTTGATTAGTTTATCTAAAAATATTTTGAGCTCCTTGTCAGGTATTCCTGTAACTTTTGAAAGCTTTTCCTTGTCCTGGCTTCCAAATGCCAGAGATATAAGGATGGCATTACTTACAGATTTGTTCAGATTTTGCTTCAAGAACTCATTTTCATTTTTCTGCTGTTGTACTACCATATCTACTTGGTGTAACCTAGCCTGCAAGTCGTTCAACATGTCTTCAACAGTTGATTTCTTCATACTAAATTCCTCTGGCTTTAGAATTTCTATAGAAGAAGGCATATAATCAAAACAGAAAGCTATAAGTTTTGGGATTCCCTTAATAATTAATTCCAATTCAACAAATGTTGCCCATAAATTTCCTTTCTCTTGGGCATCTGCAAACTCAGATTTCAGGACTATAAGGTTTGAATCATCCTTAATCTTATCAACATATGTTCTTATGGTCTTTTCTATATGTCCTTTAGGTTTTCCAAGTATTTCTATTATAATTTTACATCTTATATGGGCTTGTTCTGCAATTAATTTTTCATCCGACATAATGTTTTAGAATAGAGCTAGATTTAAAAATGTTTTGATGGCTAAATAAGAAAATTATTTATAGGGAAGTAGCGTCACATTAATTATGACAAATATTGTCCATTGGCTGTTACCAAAAGAAGAAAAATTCTTTCATATGCTTCAAGAGCAGTGTTCTAATGTTGTAAACGGAGCTAACGAGTTTAATGACCTAATTTACAACTACAATAAACTAAGCTATTCTAAAAAGAATTATCTTATTAAAAAAATAAAAGATATAGAAGACAAAGGTGACAGCCTAACCCACAATATGATAGATACTTTAAACACGACATTTATAACCCCGATAGATAAAGAGGATATACATCAGCTGACTGTTCTTCTGGATGATGTGCTTGACCTAATTTGCGCGACTTCCAGGAGATTAATTGTTTTTAAGATAATCAGAATTGACGGCCACATAAAGAATTTGACTGATGTTGTTTTGGAAATTGTCAAGAAAATTGAGCAGGGCATTGCAGGTATCGGCAAACTGAAGAATATGAGTGAATTCTACATTGATGTACATACTCTGGAAAATACTGGGGATGATTTATATTACGATGCTCTTGCTAAGCTGTTTGATAAAACAGATGCTATTGAAATTATAAGATACAAGAATATTTATGAGTTTTTGGAAGAGATAATAGATAAATGTGAAGATGTAGCAAATGTAATGGAAAGCATAGTGGTCAAGCATGCCTGAAATTTTTACTTTAATTGTATTAACTATAGTAATTGCACTAATTTTTGATTTTGGCAATGGTGTAAATGATGCTGCAAATGCTATTGCAACTGTAGTTGCTACAAGGGCTTTGCCTTTATGGGGAGCTGTTTTGTTGGCTGCTTTTGGTAATTTTGCAGGTGTTTTTATTTTCGGTGTTGCAGTTGCTACAACTATAGCTAAAGGTTTGGTTGACCCTGCAATTGTTACGGTTTATGTGATACTTGGCGGTTTAATTGGAGCTATTTTCTGGGTATATTTCGCATCATTCAAGGGTATTCCTGTTTCTGCATCACACGCTTTAATAGGGGGTTTTGTTGGCGCTGCTTTGGTTAAAGGCGGAATACCTGCATTAAAACTTGGAGGGATTGCTAAGGTATTAGTCTTTATAGTAGCCGCCCCTATTTTGGGCATGATAGGGGGTTTTGTGTTTTTTGCTTTGATAATGTGGATTTTCAGAAAATCTAATCCTAATAAGATAAACAAATGGTTCAAAAAATTGCAATTGATTTCTGCTACATCTTATGCAGTGACTCACGGAGCAAATGACGCACAAAAAACAATGGGAATAATTGCTCTTTTATTGTTCACCTCTGGTTTTTTGGGAGAAGAATTTTATGTTCCACTTTGGGTTATTTTAACTTCTTATACGGTCATAGCTTTAGGAACTTTAACTGGTGGATGGAGGGTCATTAAAACTATGGGGATGAAATTGACGAAGTTGAGGCCAGTCCATGGTTTTTGCGCTGAAAGTGCTGGTTCTTTGGTCTTAGCTTTTTGCAGTACTTTTGGAATTCCAGTCAGCACTACTCATGTCATTGCCGGCTCAATAGCAGGAGTCGGGGTAACAAGAAGAATGTCTGCAGTAAGATGGGGCTTAGCAAGAAATATTGTATGGGCTTGGATATTAACAATACCCATATCTGCAGCAGTTTCTGGAGCTAGTTATTTTTTGATTAGTTTGGTTGTTTAGAACTCTATAAAAACTTTGCCTTTAAAAGTTTGTATAATAAGTATTAGTTTCAATTAAATTTAGGTTTCTATACGGCAAAAACGGGAATTCTCTTTAATTATAAGATGGGCAAGAAAACAAAAGATTAATATACACCTACTTCATTTTAATGTATACATTATAGGTGATATCACAATGAAAGAAATAATTGCAATAACTTTTATTTTGTTGATTGGACTAATGATTTTAGGAGGTTGCACTTCTACAACTGTAGAACCTTCAACTAATCAACAAGGAAATAAAGAAGATATAAGTCCTGAACTAGAACAAGAAAAACAACAAGCAGAAAATGACAAAATACCACAACCACCAGCATTACCAAAGGGAAAATAAAATGAATAAAAGACTTCTAATTCCTATTACTTTACTGGCCTTGATTATTTTAGCTGTTTTTGTTACCGCTTCAATGACCCATAATCCTGAACAAAGTAGAAAGGGTGTGAAAATTTATGATGTATCTTTACAGATAAAAGAGGGATGGAATTTTATTTCATTTCCTGCTGGTTTAGATTTCAAGCTTGATGGAAGTAGTTTTAAAGACGGAGAATTAAAATATGGATATTTATATTCCATTTTAGATAATCAATATATTCCAGTATACAAGGATCATGTATATACACAAGACAGAGAGTTGTCTCCAGAATTAGAAGCTTACATGAATAAATATAATCCAAGTTCAGATTTAGACTGGATTAAACTTTCAGGATCTATTTTTTGGATTTACTCTGAAAAAGAAGGAACCATTACTTATGAACATGGTTTTGTTGATGACTTTTATAAATTTCATGATGGAGTAAATGTAATCTCAGCAACACCAATTGTAATACAAAAAATCCTTACATCTAATTTTGGTGATTGTGTTGTTGAAGATATCTTAAAAATCAATCCTTCCAACAATAAATGGATTGACTGGGATACAGACAAAGAACTAGAAACAGGACAAGGTGTTGTATTCATAGTATATGATGAGTGTGATTTGAATAAGTTAGATGAATCAGAAATCACCCCTCCATTAATCCCACAATAAATTTTTTCTTTCCTTGGGTTTTGTTTTCTTGCCCTTTATTCGTTCTCAGAACTCTATAAAAACTTTGCTTATTTTTTAATCATCTCTTCCATATCAAAACAATATTTAACATAACTGATAAAATGATTAGGAAAAAAGGGATTAAACTTTTTGCTTTTTCTGTAGTTGATTCATAAACAAATCCATAGTTGGGCATTACTACAGGACCAATAATTTTATTTTCAATTTTTTCGTCATTATTTGCTTCTTTTTCATTAGATTTTTTGTTAATAACTATATCCTTTGTTATCTGACTGTTTGTTTTTTGATTATTTTTGTTTACTAAGACTTTGAATTTATAATTTCCCGGATCTGCTTCTTCAACAATATTTTCTAATTCTACAATATGCAATGAATTTGCTTTTAAAATAAACTCTTTCTTGTTTTCTTCCCTGTCTCCTGAATAAGATTTTGAGCCTCTGTAGACATAACTCCATAGTTTTATTGGTATGTCTGCATCATTATTGTTATCCAATTTAACCGCAAAATCAAATTCTTTGCCAACATTAATTTCCTGCGGCACATCTATTACCTCATAAGAAAACTTTGCAGAACTTGCTTTCTTCTCAACCTTTATTGTTTTGCATAAAGAACTTGTAATTCCTTCTACCTTTAATGGAAAAGAATCATGTGCTGAACTTTCACTTGCCCACCCAATAAAGATAGTATAATCTCCATCATCATATTTTTCATTGCAATTTGGTTTAAGTTGTATTGGAACAGTCAATATATAATTAGTAAATCTTGTATAAATGCTTATTTTTGACTCCTTGCTTATTTTTGTGTCTTCATCTGCAACATACAGCCTCACGACATTCTTAGTATCATTTCCCTTATAGATATTAACCTTAACCCTGATTGTTTGTCCAAATTTAGCTTTTTTATCAGACCCGAGGTCATAAATATCAATAATTTCAAAATTTGAATCTTTAACACTGCTATAGTTAATATTTTCTTCACCTGGTGTTGGTTTTGTATGTTGCCATCCAATTCCTTCAACATAAGCATATGAATGCCCTTCGACAGGGTCAATATAAGAGACATTATTGATGAGATTTCCTGATTTATCATAAAAGGACAATGCCTCTGCATCTTCATTATTCAAAAAACTGCTTTTGCCATTGGTATAAACAATAAGGTAACCTTTTGGAGGAATAATTGTTGTATCAGAAACAGTCGTATCTGTGATATAAAGAGTATGCCCCTTTAAATCTTCGAAAAACATCCATATCAAATTCATTTCAATATTGAGTGGGTTATACAATTCAATCCATTCGCCATCAGGCATTGGAGCATTGTCATATCCTTCTGGATCTGGAAGAAACTCTGAAATCTCTATCTGGCTGTAATCAATTTCAGCTGTTCCGTATACACTATTCTGATAACCGGGAGTTCCATTAACAACCAAACTCACAGCCCAGTTGCTTCTTTCATTAGTTCCATTTGGGTTTATTTTTTCTAATGTATAATTATTTCCATCGGCTCCCCAATCGTCTGAATAGGATACTACATGGTTGTAAGTTCCATTTGATAAGTTTATTGTGTCCTCCTTATCATCAAAACTTAAGGTTCCATCAATAACACTATAATTTCCATCTGTAGAATTCCAAACAGTATCATTATTTCCCCACCATTCCTCAAAACTGTTTGCACCCTTAACTTTGTCAACAACTATAAGATACTCTCCTGATGTAATATTATAATCATCAAACTTACTTCCATCAATAGTCCAATCAGCCAAATTAACTATTTCAGTACCATTGTTATATATCTCAATCCATTCACAATATCTATCAGAACATTGATCCGGATCATACATTATTTCATTTATCACAATTCCATTAGAAAAAGGTATCAAGAATATAAAAATAAACAAATAAAATAAAAACCTCATTTTAAGCTTATTTTAAGGGAGATATATAAATATTTGTCATTTCACCATTCCAAAATGATAATAAAAGTTTAAGAACGAATTGCTTTTTATGTAGTGATGTGGTGGTTTTGTGAGTTTTTTGAAGTTCTTAAAGAGAGATAAGAGTAATGAGCCAGATTTAGGTATGGAGAATGTAGAAGATTTGGATATGCCTCCCCCTCTTCCTGGAGCCGGAGAAAAGGATTTTGGAGGTGTAGAAAAAGGATTGCCAGAACTTCCTGATATGGACACACCACCGCCTCCTTCTGATCTTGGAGAACTAGGTTTAAATGATTCAATAAAGGATGAATTGCCAGAACTTCCGGAATTTCCAGAGATGCCTGAGGCTGAAAAACCTCTTCCTGAATTAAATATTCCTAGTGAAAAACCCAGTCCTAAGTTAAAACTTCCCAGTATGCCTGAGTTGCCAAAAATTGAGGGAGATTTGGAAGAGCCTGAACTACCCCAGCCTAGAAGACCATTATTTGGCGCACAAACGCCAAGACCTGTTGCCAGTGAACAAAAGTTGTCACCTCCACCAGAAATGGGAGTTCCTCCCCCTCAACGCGTGCCAGAAACACGGCCTTATGAAAGAATGGAAAGGGCTGCTGTCAGAGAAGAACGCGCTGTGTTGAAGCACAAAGATGTGAAAGAGCCTATATTCATAAGAGTTGACAGGTTCAGGGATATTTTAACTGGAACAGATAATATGAGAGATAATTTGAGGACAGCAGGCCAGTCAATTGTAAAATTGAATGACATTGATGCAAATAGGGACAAGGTGCTTGAAAAGTGGAATAATGTTATGATAGATATGCAAAAAAAGCTTATTTTTATTGATAAAACATTGTTTAAGAGGTGAAATAAGATGAGAGGAACAGGAGAAGCTCCGGTCTTTGTTAAGATAGGAGATTATAAAGACATCATAGATGTGCTGGACCTTATTAAAGACAGACTTGCAGAGGCCAAAAGGACTTTGGCAGATGTCAATGAACTGAAAAATGATGAAGACGCTGAGCTTGAGCTATGGGGTTCAACATTAAATGAAATAGAAAAAAAGATAGAAGATATTGACAGGACTTTATTTGAGCCTGAAAGCACCTGGTGAGCTTAATTGGAAACAGAAAGCAAGGACATTTTTTTCGTTGAAGTTAAAGAACCAGAAGAAGTCAGAAAAAATATTCTGGAGTCTCTCAAAGAAATAGTTGAAAGTCTGCAAAGATTTGAGAAATTTAAGGAGACAAGAAAAGATAAAATATACCACATAAATAAGTTTAAAAATATTGTGAAAGATACTAATAAGCTTGTTTTTGATCTAAAAAAATCTTTTCCAGAAACAACAATCAGGACTGTAAGGGAAATGAGCAAAAGTACTCAAAAGAAAAAAACCAATGGAAAGAAAAAATACGCCGGGGTTATAAAAAAAGAAGTTCAAGAGAGAAAACCTATGACTGAGCTGCAGAAACTTGAATCTGAGCTAAGTGAAATAGAGGGGAAATTAGAAAGTTTGAGATAATATTATAATTCTTAGTAATGTTTTTAAATTGCATATTTATTCTTTATCTTCTATGCGGGGATGCCGGAGTGGCCAAACGGGACAGTTCGTTTGGTATGTAGGTACTAAATGAGTCCGTACTCAAGTCATTTGAGTGATGAGGCCAAAAGCCGATGAAATACTCGTGGGCCATCTGTTAGCTTAGTGCTTACGGGGGTTCGAAACAGCTTTTTTGCTGACGCAAAAAACCTGGGAAAAAGATTCAAATGACCGAACGACATTTGAACTGGATTTTGCTTCGCAAAATCAGAAAAGCTGACGAAAGTCCTCCTCCCCGCATTTTCTATATTTTGTGATTTATATTCTTTAATAGTTATATTTAAAAAGTAAGTTTAATTACTAAGACTATGGCAACGGTTGCGATACTTGGAATAACTATAGGAGGTAAATATAGATTAAGGTGTAGGCCTGGAAATACTAATAATTTAAGGAAGGATCTTGAAGAACTTATAATTGATTCTTCTCAAGGAGTAGAAGTCATTGATTTAGGAGAACTTATTACTGATAAGTTGGTTGAGTTTTATGAACAATATGAACAGTTGGGTATTGCAGCAAAACATATAATTACTGATAGTGAAGCTGATATAACTTTGGTTGTAGGTGGGAATCATGCTGGAGCATTGCCCCTTTACTTTCTAGATGGAAATGTTATCAGGGCTGATGCTCATGGAGATGCCTTTGCAGGAAAAATTGCATCTGATAAAAGATCAAATGATTTTGTTTATGGTGGCAATTATATGTTTTTTGTTGATATAAAAGGTCTTAAGAATGAAAATGAAATCACTAATGTGGGCATTAGTGTTGGGCCTTCTAGAGTAACATATAAAGGAGGCATTATTGGTGCACGATTAAGTGTAGATGATTTACTTGATCATAAAGCCCCAAAAAATGTTGGCTTGGTAGATATAGATATGGATGTATTTGATCCATCTTATACCCTTCCTTACACTTTTGAAAGGTCAAATCTTAGAGCAGAAGATCTTGCAAGAGTTATTGGCAAATCAAAACCCAGAATTGTTGGAATGTTTGAGTGTGTAGCGGAGGGAGGCATAATATATCAAGATATTGTCTCTAACTATCCTGATGTTTTTGAGCCAATTTGCAAAGCAGTAGGTGATGTTGCCATTGCCAGAAATCCTGGGAGCCCGCAACTTTATCCGGCTGCTAATCATTAATCAGATTTGTTTTTATTAACAACATTTTTAAATACCCTATTTTAGTATATGCTAATGATTGAGATATATGCAGTTGGCGGCTATAATGAAGTAGGTAAGAACTGCACTGCTGTAAATGTTGACGGGGAAGTTCTGATAATAGATTTGGGCATTCAGCTTGAGAATTACATAAAGCTGACAGAAGATGAGGATATTGTAAAAATAAGCGCAGATAAGCTAATGGCTGTTGGGGCTGTTCCAAATATTTCTGTTTTGAATAAGATAAAAAAGAATGTAAAAGTAATTGTAGTAGGTCATGCCCATCTAGACCACATAGGAGCAATTCCTTATATTGCAGACAAATTTAATGCTCCAATTATATGCTCACCCTATACTGCTGAAGTCATAAAAAGCATTTTGAAAGACGACAGGATTAAGCTTAATAATGAAATAAAAACAGTAAACTTAAATTCTTTCTATAAGGTAAGTGATAATCTAAAAATTGAGTTGATATATATAACCCATTCCATACCTCAGGCTACTTTAGTTGCAATACATACAAAATATGGCATAATTCTGTATGCAAATGATTTCAAGCTTGACTTGCATCCTACTTTGGGAAAAAAGCCTGATTTCAAAAGGCTGGAAGAGCTTGGGAAAGAAGGCGTTATTGCTTTGATAGTTGAGTCAACTTATGCAAATGATGCAAAAAAAATGCCCTCGGAACAGGTTGCAAAAGAAATGCTAAGGGATGTTATGTTAGGCACTGACAATAAAGACAAATTGATAATAGTTACAACATTTTCATCTCATATTGCAAGACTAAAATCAATTATAGAGTTTGGACAAAAGCTTAACAGGAAGATTGTCTTTTTAGGAAGGTCTTTGGCAAAATATGTTGGGGCTGCAGAAAGGATTGGGCTGGTAAATTTCTCTAAGAAGGTTGAAATTGTAAAATACAGCAGACAAATAGAAAGAAAGCTCAAGAAGATTGACAAAGACAGGAAAAAATATTTATTGGTTGTTACCGGACATCAAGGAGAGAGCAAGTCTGTTTTATACAAGATTGCAAAGGGTGAATTTAAATTTGATCTGTATCCTGAAGATAGTGTGATATTCTCCTGCAGAACCATACCAACACCAACAAACATAGCAAACAGGGAAGCTTTGGAAAATGAACTAAAACAAACTGGTGTAAGGATATTCAAAGATATTCATCAGTCGGGTCACGCTGCTCGTGAGGATTTGAGGGACGTAATAAATTGGTTAAAACCAAGAAATATTATACCCTCTCATGGAAATAAAGAGATGAAAGATGCTTTGGCTGATTTGGCTGTTAGTATGGGATACAAGGTAGGCAAGAATTTATTCTTGGTGAAGGATGGGCAGAAGATTAGGTTGTGAAAGAATTCTTAAAGGCTGTGCCAGAGCGGACTTTAGGCAAAATGGGCTATCATTTTTTCACTTTGTAAAAATATTTTGTAAACAACACGCACCATTTTAATTAATATCATTTGGTGATTCTTCCCACCCACCTCCCCTAAATTAGGCACAGCCCTATATTTCAGATATAGCTTCTAAAACACAAAAATATATAAATCAACAGTTGTTTTCTAAGTGTATTGGGGGCTAAATAATATGAGACTTACTCTTGCAGAACCAAAATACCTAAAGGAAAGCATCGCTATAATTTCTGATCTGGTTAATGAGGCAAGGTTTAAAGTTAATAAAGAAGCTATTGAGCTTGTAGCTATGGACCCTGCAAATGTTGCTATGGTTATTTTCAAGCTTTTGAGCAGCTCTTTTACAGAATATGATGTAAAAAAGGATGTAGAGATAGCTATTAATTTAAGCAATCTAAAGCAGATAATGAGAAGAGCAAAGCCGGATGATATGCTGACATTAGAGCTTGATCCTGAAAACAAGCTAAGGATAGAATTGAAGGGAACAAATTTGAGGACATTTAACCTGCCAATAATAGAGCTAGATGAGAAAGAACAAAAAATACCTGATTTGAAATTTCCTGTTGCTATAAAACTTCCTTCAGGCATACTTAACGATGCTGTTGAAGATGTTGATGTAGTTGCTGAGTCTGTCACTTTCATGGCAGAGCCAAAAAAATTTACTATACATGCAGAAGGAGACCTAAGCCAGGCAAAAATTGAGATCAAGGAAGATAACAATACAAAAATAAAGGTTGATGGAGATGAAAAAATAAAGGCAAAGTACAGCATTGAATATCTCAAAAAAATGATAGCTGGCAGCAAGATTGCTGATGAGGTTTCTATTTATTTTAACAAAGATTACCCATTAAAGCTTGAATACAAGACAGTTGATAAAGTTGTGTTGAGCTTTATTCTTGCTCCAAGAGTGGAGAACGAATAGGAATAAATTTATAAATAATTGTTTTTAATTCTTAATGAAGTTAAATTGCTAAAAGGAGAATCTGGCCTATGAAGCCGCTTACTATTGGCACTATTAGATTGTCATCCAGTTCGTCTACCATAGTTTCTGTTATTGTCGCTGCAAATGCCATGACTATTATGATGTAAATATTAATTGAGAAGAATAAACTTATTATTACTGCTACTATCAAATTTGTTATTAATTCGGTTACAAATCCAACAACAGTCTTATTGCGGAATAGTATTGTTGTTCCATGCTTTTTTCCTACAACAGCAGCAAGCATATCACCAAAAGTTATCATCAATAAAGCTGCAAGTGCAATTGGAGTGTCAAAAGCTGCAAGGCATATTATCGCTGATGAAAGAAAAAATATAGCACCATAGGCTCTATGTTCTTCCTTGGGCCTTATAAATTTGTGAAAAAACGGAATCCTGAAATTAAGATCCAACCTAAGGTATTCTAAAACCAAGAAGATTATCAGTAATGCTACCAGAAAAAGAAGCGCTGCCGGCTGCCCTGCCTGGTTTTTTATTGCAAAATATATTATAAGGGCTATTAAGATTATTATGTGTATTAATTTTTTGCTTATTTCGTGAAAAAGTTCCCATACCATGACCCTTATAAACGAAGCATAGTTTATATATCTTTCTTAAGCGTAAAAACCAAATATATTTAAATGCTAAAGAAATTGTTTATGTTATGCGCAAAGAAGGTCTTTTTGAAAATATGATTGTGACAGTAATAGCATCATTGCTTCTTGTTGCAATGGGGATGGTTTATTTTATAGCGACATTGCTGATTATAAGATTTAGTTCTAGTTTGATTGGATACGCACCAGATGCAAATTGGATTATATTATCTTCTGCAGTTATTGTGGCTGGTATTATGGTTGGTTCTGCGATTAAGAATGCATAAATACGGCAGCCGGGAATCGAACCCGGATCTCAAGCTTGGGAAGCTCGAATCATACCATTGGACCACTGCCGTGGGTATTGTTTCGGGGGTTTATTTTCTATATTAATAATTTATTATTTGAAACATAAACTATTTATACAATATAGGTAAGTAAGAGTTTATGGTTATCATAAGCCAGAATCCTATTGATAATGTCGTAATTGGGGTAATAGCTATTGTTTTTCTTGTGTTTGTTGCAGATAAGGTAATCGGAAAATTAATAAAATTAAGCAAAAGATTAGGAATTTCCCAGATTTTTATTGGCTTGACAGTGATTTCTATAGGTACTAGTTTGCCGGAGATAACAACTAGTGTTGTTGCTAGCCTGGATATAGTTAGTGGAAAGATAGATCCATTTATAGCGTCTGGCACGGTTCTAGGAACAGCCATAGGCTCTGACATTGTACAACAGAGCCTGATTATAGGTATTGTGGGGATTTTAGCAGTTATACGCTTAAAAGCTATACACGTAAAAAGAAATTTTATAAAAAAAGATGTTCTTATAATGGTCCTGGCAGCGGTTTTACTCCTATTCTTTTCATGGGATAAAGAGATAAGTAGGACGGAAGGTGCAGTATTGTTTTTTGGCTATATTCTGTATCTGTATTTCTTATGGCTAAAAGAAAGAAAAAATGTTAAAGACCATAAAAAAATCGAATTAGATGGCGAAGGTAAAAAAAATGTTTTTATTGATGTAGTTTATATTATTGCCGGGCTTGCTGTTATAATTTTTAGCGCAGAGTATATATTGCGCGTTGCAGAATTTTTTGTGGTAAAATACGGGGTAGGAGGATCTTTAATAGGAATTTTGGCTATAGGTATTGCAACTGCATTACCTGAATTGACAACTTCAATTACAGCTATATTAAAGGGGGCTTCATCAATTTCAATAGGGACCCTAATAGGGAGCAATATAACAAATCCGATGTTTGCTTTAGGGCTTGGAGCAATGATTTCTTCTTACCAGGTTCCAAGGCCTGTGATTGTATTTGATATTCCGGTTAAGATAGCAAGCGGGATTATTCTAATGTGGTTTTTGTGGAGAAACCGGATGTTTACAAAAAAAGAAGCAATGACTATGATAGGCATCTATTTTGTTTATATATTGATAAGACTAAAGTATTTTGCTGTGGATATTTAAAAAATAAGAAAAATTATGCTTCTTTCTGCTCTTCTTCTTCAGAATAAGAAGGTATTGCAGCTCTGCTTATTATCATTATATCGCCAATTGATTTCACAAGCTGGTGAGGCACTATTACGCCTTTTGCAGAACCAAGAACCTTGTTAAGGAATGAGTTTTTTGTTGCTCTTACTCTCCATCCAAATACCTTGTTTTGAGTTATAATTGACTCTTCAACATCACCAAAATATTCTCCTGTATCTGTAAATACCCTCATCTCAAAGGTCTCTGATATTTTTTTCATTTTAAGCATTAAGCACCACCTTTATTATTACTAATTTAAGAGTAGCAAGTATTTAAAATCTTCGTTTTTTAGCAACTTTTTTAAAAACACGGCTTATCTTAAGAGGTATGAATTACAAGAATCTTATAATAATTGGAACATCGCATATAGCAAGACAGAGTCTGGATGAAGTAGAGAAAGCAATAGTAGAGGGAAAACCAGATATAATTGCATTAGAGCTGGACAGAAGAAGACTGTATAGCTTGTTCAGAAAACCAGGCAAGATAAGAGTCTATGACGTAAAAAGAGTAGGCATTAAGGGATTTATCTTTTCTTTGATTGGTGCGTGGGCTGAAAAGAAGCTTGGAAAGATTGTCGGGGTAGCTCCTGGCTCTGAGATGAAAAAAGCTGTTAGATTGGCAAGGAAACATGATATAAAGATAGCATTAATTGACCAGGATATAGAGATTACATTGAAAAGATTCTCTAAAAGTTTAACCTGGAAGGAGAAATGGAATTTTATTGCTGATATTGTTAAGGCTTTTTTTGTCAGGAAAAAAGTTATAGAATTTGATCTAACAAAAGTTCCAGACAAAAAGATAATTAAAAAATTGGTTGATCATGTTAAAGAAAGGTATCCTAATATTTATAAAGTTCTTATAGTAGAAAGAAACCATGTTATGGCAGGAAATCTGAGAAAAATTATGGAAAAATATTCTGACAAGAAGATACTTGCTATTATTGGAGCAGGGCATGAGGATGATATTTTAGAGCTGATAAAAAAGCCAAGTATTAGTTATTCTTTTAGTGTTGGATAGATTTTGCGGGCAGTAAGTTTGTAGAGTAGTATAGCCTGATACAATAGTCTTCTCCAAAAATTAAGGGGAGTTTTAGAGATTCTTGGGGGCTAACCCACTTATACTCCTTATGTTCTTCTGGATTTATCTTTATATCTGCAGGCTGTAAAAGTTGAATATGGAATAGGTGAAATAAACAGTCAAATTCTTCATGCCTTATAGGTACAGATGTGAAATAGTTTGCATCGTCTTTAGATATTTTTTCGGCAATTTCATCGCCTAATTCTTCCCTAAGTTCTCTAATTAAAGTGTCAAGTGGCATCTCTCCAGGTTCTTGTCTTCCAGCAGGCAAACACCAGGTATTGCCCTGAGGTTTGTTATAATGTCTTAACAGCAATGGAAACTTGCCGTTATATTCTACAAAGGCAGCAAAAATTTCCATTTTAGGATTAAAATCTACAGGGTCAATTTCAGGCTTCATGGTATTGAGGTATTGAACAACAATTTAAATTATTATCTCTGCTATTATTGAATCCTGGATTTTAAGTTCAAACCAACACATTTAAATATAATATTTATCAAAGTAAAGTTAATGGGAGAAATAGTAGATTTATTGGATAAGATAAAGAGATATTTTAAATTTACGCCCTTAGAGATAAGAAGCCTTATCATATCCATATTAGTTATAGCTTTTATATTTTCTTTCAAAGAATGGGGTTATGGTGATGTTTTTAGTGTTAAATTAGGACTGTTTAATTACTTTAATGCTATTTTGATTGTTGCTTTGTCTTTTCTAGTCCATTTGTCTGTACAAAGAATATGGTCTCTAGGTACTGGATACAGATTAGAATGGAAAATGTCGACTTTTGGGTTGTTAATTGGACTGGTAATGGCCTTTTTAACTAATGGATTAGTCTGGCTTATACTCCCAGGAGGTTTTATTGTGCACCACATGGCAGGGCACAGGCTTGGGTGGTTTAGGTATGGAATTAATTATTGGGCTGTGGGGTTAATTGCCGCAACAGGGCCTGTTGCCAGTATTGCGCTTGCTGCGATATTTAAGGGGTTGAGCGGTTTTGTGGTAAGTTCTTTAGTACAAAAGGTGATTGTTTTTAACATTGCTTATGCTCTCTATAGTTTAATTCCCATACCTCCGTTAGATGGCAGCAGAACCTTTTACGGCAGCAGGATGCTTTACGCTTTTTCAGTATCTGGTATTGTGGCAGCCGCAATGTTATTAAACATGAACATAAGTATATGGGTTGCAGCAGTATCATCATTTTTCATTGGAGTTGTGCTGTGGCTGCTATATTATATACTATTTGAGAGCAAAGCCTGGAATCCTTAAAAAATGACAGAGTTTTTTTTCAAGAATTGGGCTGAATTTTTCTTTTTTGTAGTTATGGTTATAGGTTTGATTGTTGCGTTGTGGGCCACAAGTTTTAGCGCAGTTATAAGCTATATTGTTGTTTTCTTGAGCGGCATGATTGGCGGCAGGTTATTGTATGATAGGAGAAAGAAATTAACATTCCCTTATTATATAATCATAACAGGATTTCTGATAGGATATGTAATAGGAACTTACTATGGCAGCAGAAAAGTTGTTATTATATTGTTTATTTTGGGTATCTTGTTAAGCTACCATCTTCATAAGAAAGGTTATATTAGGGATATACCTTATTGAAGAAAAAGATTTAAATAAAATAGAATATTTCTGAGGGTTATGGGAAATAATTTACAGTCTTGGGTTAATATTCTTGTTGGTTTTCTTCCTAAAGGATTAGAAAAAAGGTTATCAGAAAAGGCTATTGGTAATATTGTTGAAGGAGAATTGGATGAAGGGCCTTTAGAGGAGTCCTTAGTGCATAGTGGAACAGAGTATAAGGTGGTTATTGACGATCTATATAGGGTAGTTCCTGAAAAAAATTATCCTAGAGGTATAAGGCATGATTTTGGATTTGGCCTTTATGGTAGTGCTACTTTCTATATAACTAATGAAGGGCCAAAAATTTTAAAAATGTCTTTTGATGATATTCGTATAGCAAGAGGAGATAGAGAATGGTCTACAAATGAGCAATATTTTAGACCATGGCTTGACAGCGATGACATAGCAAGTAAATTGGGAGGATTGTTTCAAGACACTCTCAAATCTAGAGAAGATTACATAAATCTTACTACTTTATTGAGGCTTATGAATCAAAAAGTCCAGCCACTTTTAGATTATCTTAAGCCTGTATCTCGGGGTTATCAGACTGCTTAGAATATATTCAATGATTTCACATACATAATAATAATTTTTCTCTTAAAACTTCACAATATATATAAATAAAAACGTATTCTTTATGGGTATGATAAATATCAAAAACTTTACTCCAAGGCTTTATCAGGAAACTATAATGGCTTCCTGCGCCAAGGGTAATTGTTTGATTATACTGCCAACTGGTTTGGGAAAAACAAAAACAGCGATTTTAGCTGCGACTCAAAGGCTTAATTCCATTCCTAATTCCAAGATTTTATTTTTGACTGTAACAAAGCCATTAGCAGAGCAAATTTATAATGAGGTTAAGGAGTGTATAGATATTGATGAAAATAAAATAGTGTTATTTACCGGCTCTGTTGCGCCAAAAAAAAGGGAAGAGTTTTGGAAAAATGCTGTTGTAATTGTAAGCACTCCGCAATGCATAGAAAATGATATAATAAATAACAGAATTAATTTGGAGAATGTTTCTTTAGTAATAGCTGACGAGGCTCATAATGCAGTAAAAGATTATTCTTATACTTGGGTAGCTAAGCAGTATCATAAAAAATCAAGGTTTCCAAGAATAATTGGTTTGACTGCAAGCCCTGGCTCTGATCTGGAAAAAATACAGGAAGTTTGCAAAAACCTGTATATAGAAGAAATTGAAATAAGAACTGACAAGGATCCTGATGTAAAGCCTTATGTTTATGAAATTACGGTTGATTGGGTCAAAGTAGATTTGCCTAAAGTATTCCTAGAAGCTAGGAAATATTTACAGGATTTTTTGGACAATCGTTTAGAGAAATTAAAAAAATGGGGTGTTTTAAGGAGAACAAACCTGAAGTATGTAAATAAGACTGAGCTGTTAGGTTTACAGGCTGAGTTGCGAGGTCGTGTTTCTTCTGGAGAAAAGGATTTTGTTTTGTGGACAGCAATTTCTGTTTTGGCAGAAATAATGAAAGTCAGCCATGGCCTTGAGCTTTTGGAGACTCAGGGGGTAATTTCATTGTATAAGTATATGCAGAAGATGCAGCACGATGCTGTTAATACTAAAGTAAAGGCTGTGAAAAATGCTGTCAAGGACATTAACTTCCGTTCTGCATTTGTGAAAATTTCGAAATTATATGATGAGAAAGTGGAGCATCCCAAATTAGTAGAACTGCAAAAAATTGTTGAAAGTGAACTTAAGGAATCAGATAAGAAAATTATTGTTTTTAATCAATACAGGGATAATGCTGTTGATGTTGTTGAAAAACTGAATTCTATTTCAGATGCTAATGCGAGATTATTTGTAGGCCAATTGAAAAAAGGTAATACTGGTTTAAGCCAGAAAGAGCAGAACGCTGTCGTATACGAGTTTCGGGCAGGAAAATTTAATATTTGAGTTGCTACATCAATTGCTGAGCAGGGTCTTGCTAGTCCTCAGGGTGATATGGTTATTCTGTACGAACCTATTCCTTCTGCTATAAGGCAGCTGCAAAGGCGTGGAAGAACTGGAGGGCATGGGGAAGGCAAGGTTGTAATTGTGATGCCGAAAGGCACTATGGGCGAATGC
>SDBV01000691.1_pt1 | contig 48753 bp, 44 predicted proteins | sample 2277081 | NCBI WGS metagenome assembly SDBV01 (sample SAMN10402039, study PRJNA504765) | marine sediment metagenome | isolation source: marine sediment core GS10_PC15, 223 cmbsf | place: Arctic Ocean: Southern Knipovich Ridge | collected 2010
CGACTTTTCCGTCAAACTTTGCAGCTTGCGATTGGTGTATTCGAGTTTCTTTTCGGTTTTTTTCCGCTCTTCTATCTCTATGTATTTCTTATGTATATTCCGGCAGAGCAAGCTGCCCAGAACTCCCATCAGGACAATAACCACAGGCACTAAATAGCCTACTGCAAAATGGGGGAAGCCCGCAGCAACTAATTCATAGTTATGGTCGATCTCGACGACAAGGTACCAACTGTCAGCATCTTTTGTCTCTAATGATACGACAGTTACCGTTTTGTCACCGAGAGCAAAGGGTTTTGTGTGTGTCGAGGTGTGTTTCTGGGCGTCTTCTGCCTCGGACGAACTTTCCAAATGATGCGATGATTTATCATCTTCTGGATTACAGGGCCCAAAGAGTTCTAAGTTTTTCGCGAATAATTCTCCGACACTTTCAACGCTGAATCTTTTCTCAAGAAAAGTTTGTAAAGATTGATCGGCTGTCTCGCAGAGTATTATATCGCCCCGGTTATTGCATAAGACGGTGGTAAGAGCTGAATTTGATCTTTCAATACACTCGCTTATATTCTCAGATGGCGCCATCGCGGCGACTATGCCGACAAGTTCATCTTCAGAATGGATAGGCACCGCGTAGATAAGACCCTGCTCTTCTACGCACAATTGTATTGGTGAACTTGTCAGTGCTTCTATTGACCGGTCCGCATCGAATCGACGTATCATATCTATCAGCACTTCGTATTCTTCTTCTTCGCTTTCGAGGTCGTGCGTTTCTTCGACAGTTTCGTCTCCCTCCCCGTATTCAAATGTCATAAATGGCTGATGTGTGCCGTCGAAATCACGTTTTACTACATATATCTCCGAGAGCATAAGGTCGTCGTAATGGTCATCGTAGATAGCCTGGATAAATTCCGAGTTCCCTTCTTCCATGGTGACAACATCGGGGCAGTGGCTGATGATACGTGGTATAGCATGCAGATAGTAAAAGTACTGTTCGACCTGGGCCTTGACTTCATCTATTGTTATGTCATTGTTAACATGGATCTTTTCCATCAATGCAGCTCGCTGGCGATGGTAATCAACAGCTATCAGCGCAGCTACACAGATCGATATCAGAAGGATCACCGGCCGGATAAAGCGCAAGACTTTCAGCTTTCTGTCAGATTCTGCCATTTGGTTTACCCTTACGTTCCCATAAAAACCGTACTACTTGCGACCAATTCACGAATAAGTCAAAATAAAGCCCTTACCCGCCATAGACCTCGAACCTGCCGCAGTCTATATTCGACACATTAACTTTGACTCTTAACGTACATGTGGAGGCAATATTGAAACTACTCTGATATTGTGCTATAATACGTGAAATAGTGAATCCAAGCGTGTTTTTATAGGGAGATGGGACTTAATTGGAAGATTTTCGGGAGCAGTTGAAGGTAAAGAAAGAGCGTGCCATCCTCGTTGGCGCGATCGTACGGGGTCAGGAGTGGCATAATGATAACCTCGTAGAGCTTACCGCCCTTACCGAATCCGCCGGTGCCATTGTCGCCGACCGCTTTCAGCAGAGGCTCTACAAGATAAAGCCCTCCACATATATCGGCAGCGGCAAAGCCAAAATGCTCGCCGACAGGGTCCACAGATACCAAGCCGACGTCGTCATATTCGACAACGACCTCTCGCCAGGCCAGATACGCGAACTCGAAAACATAATCGAAGTAAAGGTTCTCGATCGCAGTGAACTCATCCTCGACATTTTCGCCACACGAGCCCAGACGCATCAAGCCAAACTTCAGGTCGAACTCGCCCAGCTCGAATACACATATCCTCGCCTTACCCGCATGTGGTCCCATCTCGACACCGTCGCAGGCGCAGCAGGCGGTGCAGGCGCAGTAGGGGCCGTAGGGGGCATCGGTACGCGCGGTACCGGTGAAAAGCAGCTTGAGATCGACCGCCGCCTCGTAAACAAACGCATCACAGAACTAAAACGCGACCTCACCGGCATCGACAAGCGAAAGCTCCGCGAGATAGATGGACGCAAGGGCATTTTCAAAGTCAGCCTCGTCGGATACACCAACGCCGGCAAAAGCACACTCATGAATGCCCTCACCGACGCCGGCGTATTCGTAGAGGACCGCCTGTTTGCCACGCTCGACACACGAACAAAAAAATGGGCCGTCGAAGGCGGTGCGGAAGTATTGCTAAGCGACACCGTAGGTTTCATAAGTCGCCTCCCACATCAGCTCGTCGCTTCCTTCAAAGCCACCCTCGAAGAAGCCGTAAACGCCGACCTTCTCCTCCACGTCGTCGATGTCTCCAGCGAAGAAGCATACGCCCAGATCGATAGCGTCGAAAAGGTCCTCGCCGAGATTGGCTGCGGCAAAAAGGACATCGTCGTACTCCTCAACAAAGCCGACGTCCTCGGTAGCGCCTCCATGCTCGAATCGCTCCAGACCGTTTACCCCGACGCCATCTGCATCTCTGCAAAAACTGGCATGGATCTCGACAAGGTCGCCGGCGTCGTACTCGACAGATACCGTGGCGGCGATGTCGTCGTCCGCGTAACCGCCCACATGCGTAACGGCAGGCTCCAGAGTTACCTAAGAAGTTCCGCCGAGATACTCGACGAAACCTACACCGACACCCACGTCATAATCCAGGCCCGACTCGGCAAAAACCAACTCCACATCCTAAAGCAGCACAAACCCGAAGATTTGCAGATACTATAACTTTACCGTTGCAATCCGCCCGCCCGTGCGTTCTAATGCCCCCATGTTCAAAAATATCACAATAATCGGCGACGGAGCAATGGGCACCATCTGTGCGATGCTGCTTTGCGAAAAGGGCCTTGACGTTACGATGTGGGGCTACGACTCCGAATATCTCAAGCAGATCGAGGCGAAAAGGGAAAACATTAAGTTCCTCCCAGGTTACGCCTTACCCGATTCGCTTTGCTTCCAGCCGGACGGCAAAACTGCTATGGCCGCTGCCCAGCTTATCGTCTCCGCCGTTCCCTGCCAGTTCACCCGCAGCGTATGGCAAAAGCTTAAAAGTTCTGCCCCCCCAGCTATCCCAATCGTAAGTATCACCAAGGGCATAGAGAACGAAACATTGCTAAGACCCACCGAGATCCTCGCAGACGTCCTCGGAACCGATCGCTCCTATGCGTGCCTTTCCGGCCCGACCATCGCCGACGAGATCGCATCTGGCAAACCCGCTACCGCCTGCACGGCAAGCAATGACCACGACCTTGCAAAAGGTGTCCAGCAAGCCTTCAATTCTTCGCGATTCAGGGTCTACACCAACGAAGACATCATAGGCGTAGAGCTCTGCGGCGCCGTAAAGAACGTCATCGCCATCGCAGCCGGGATGATTGACGGGATCGACGCAGGCGACAACGCCAAAGCCGCACTCCTCAGCCGCGGCCTGACCGAGATCGAAAGGCTCGGCACCGCCATGGGCGCAAGGGAAAAGACCTTCGCCGGACTCAGCGGCCTCGGCGACCTCGTCACCACATGCGTCTCACCCCACGGCCGCAACCGCTCGTTCGGTGAACGAATAGGTAAGGGCCAGACCCCCGAACAAGCCCTCGCCGCGACAAACAGCGTCGTAGAAGGAGCAGCAACATGCCAGGGCGTACTCGAACTCGCGAAAAGATACAACATAGAAATGCCCATCACCCAAGCCGTAAATTCCGTCATCACCGGCCAAAAAACCGTACCCGCTGCAATACATGACCTCATGAGCAGACAGGTAAAAGCAGAATAAAACCGAATTATGTCATCCCCGCTTCCATCTGTCATTCTTCACACCTTTATCCTTTTAATAAAATAATGCGAAGTTTCGGGTAATACTATCTGGGTTGTTTGTTATGTTGAGGAGTTTTTTGCCAGTACAAGGCACAGGCTTAATTCAAAACGTCGTCGTATCCCAATACTGCAAGTATTTGAAGCTAAGCCGTCTAACGCAGTAATCGCAGTTCCGTTTAATTCAAAACTAAAAATTAAATTGTCTAACCCAAATCGAAGATACGCCGTACTGTGGTGAGCAAAGTCGAACCAAGGAGTACGAAGCCTTTCCCAATATAACTGCTGTAACCCTATCGTTGTAATTTTTCCAAGGATAGTCGAGCGGATTGGTGGTTGGGATCGATGGAAAGGGCAGCCTTGAATTCTTTAATTGCCTCAGAAGTAAGTCCTAGTTTCTGAAAGCATACGCCAAGATTGCTGTGTATTCCCGCATCATCAGGTTTCAGCTTCAGGGCAAGCCTGTAATATTTGACCGCTTGTTGCAATTCATTGAGACTTAAATATACGTTTGCGATATTGTTTGTTGTGCGAAAGTTATCGGGCTGCAGCTTAAAAGCTTTCTGGAGATACACAATTGCCTTGTCGAGGTCGCCTTGCATTGCAAAAATACCTCCTGCATTAATATAAGGGTTGGGATCCTCATTATCCAGCCGGCAAACTATGACAAGATGCTTTAATGCATCTGTAAGTAGATTCAAATTAAGAAAAGCATCGGCAATATTTTTATGTGCACTGAGGTATTTAGGTTCAATACTGAGAACCTTTTGGTAATGTTTTATTGCTTCTTTGTACTGGCCTTCGCTTCCAAGGACAACAGCAATATTCTGATGGGCATTGAGGTAATCTTCTCTTAAGGCGATGGCGCGGGTATATTGTTCCACCGCTTTCTCGGGATGGCCACGTTTATCTAAAGAGTCGCCAAGGCCATAATACAGTTCGGCTTCATAGTCAAGTTTTTCTTCATAGAACGGACCAGGCAGGACTGTAGCTGTGCATACAAAGAACATTATGACAATTGCAACGGCTACTTTGCGGTACGATCTGTTTTTCAGCATTTGATAAACAGATATAGTCGAGCAACCAGCCAAAATACTCATGACAGGAACTATTGGCATGCGATATCTGGCAGTAACAAAGACAAGTATAACTGCCGCTGGGTAAAGAAACAGGTAGAGTAAGACAGGCAGCGGGACCTTCCGAAAATTGAAGATCAGCCCGATAAATGAAACGGGTAAGAGGATCATGAATGGAAAACCTGCATTGAATATCTTAAAGAGTCCTACAGATAACATCTTTGACCATTCACGGAAAAGGTAGATGTCAACATTGCGGGGCATTTCTCTTGAACTTATGAATTGGGTTGTTTTGTAAAGGATACCTTTTATAAATGAGAGTGGTTCGCTGGAGATGTAATCGAGAGTTTTTTGTTTGAAGAACTCCTGTGCACCGCCGTGGGTCTTTACGCCAGCCTGATTGGCCGGTATTTGCATGAGTTCTTTCCATTTATAGCCAGGCCGGATCGTGATGGTTTCGTTGTAGTTTGGATTGTTGCCAATGTAAAGGTTTACGCCACCGGAATGGGGGAGTATGGAGGCTTTGCGCATTATCCTGTAAGACGCTGTTGCAATGGGTACGGTAACAATGCAAAAACTTGCGGTAATGCAGAGAAGTCCAATGAAAACTTTTCCGGTTTCGATGCGATCTCTTATGATACCGAATAGCAGCCATACTATCGTAAATGCAAAGAAGGGGAGAAACACTGGTCTTGTGATAACGCTAAGTCCACCGGCAAGTCCGAGGATAAGGCAGTTGCCAATACTAAGATTTTCTCTTGTTCTCAGGAATGCAAGTATCAGTGCCACGGACCAGAATGCCGCCCAGCCCGCAGCCAGCAATTCTGCTTCGAAAAATACAAGAGGCATATAGACGGAGGCAATGACACCGGCGATTATACCCGCTGATCGGGAAAATACTTTTTTGCCGAGTTTATATGATAATACGCACGTCAGCGAGCCAAGAAGAATCTGGACGATCTTTACGAAGAGGACTGAGTAGTTGCTTATCTTATAACATAGTGAGAGAAATAGCGGATAGAATGCCGGCTGCCAGAAAAATTCTCCGTCGATACCTTTGCCGTCAATGAGATCTCGTGCCATCTGATCATAGGTAAGAGAATCGACAACGGGCATAAGGAAAGTTGGATTATCTGAACTTTCATAGAGATATATTCCGCGGACTGCAAGAGCCAGAAAAAAAATAGCTACCCCAGTCCAGATATTTTCTGAAGACGACTTAATCTTAATCTGTCTCTTTTTATTTTTCCTTTTTTGACCCATACATTATCCACAGCTTACACTTTAATCATAACATTATTGAGTAGAAATTTATTAACCAACCAAATCCCTCCCCCATTTTCTACATTAAAGAACCGATTCTGTCAACATATTCCTCAAAATCTGTGAAATCAGCGAAATCAGCGTTTTAATATCCTTTGCTTGGCGTCTTTGCGCCGCCTGCGGTGAGCGATGTCGAACTGTTGCGGGATAAAATCTTTTTTCGTATTTCAAAGAATTCTCTTGACTTTTGGTATAGATATTTGTATAATAGGCAACTAACAATCAAGATAGATTGTGGTTATTTATAGCATTAAAAAACCGTTCACCTGTGGTGAGCGTAGTCGAACCAAAAGTGAATAAAAAGCGTTACTTTTTAACAAAAACTGACCAAAACATGAAAAAAATGACAAAAAACGAAATATCGCAAAACGTTAAAATTACCTCATATTATCTATCAAACTGCTCACTTTTATTGGGCAAACCCGCGCTTTCCCAAAACCTTTTTTTGAGGAACAAACCCAATTTCAACCACCTAAATATCAGCGTAACCTCTTGTGTTACAGTGAGGTACAACGCTTTACGGACAAAACACAAAATCGGAACAAACCCAATCAAAGCCAATTTCAATCTCTGCGATCTCTACGGCAAAAAAACAGGAAATACCTTGCAAAAAACAAAATAATGAGGAACGAACCCAATTTTTCCACTACCATCAAACCCCATTTTAGCGCGGAGCTTTTTTCGTGCCGAAGGTCCGCCGAAGGAGGATTAGCCCGCCGACCTGTCGGTGTGGTTCTATCTACAAAACCGCTAAAGCTTGTCCCTGCATGCATTAAGCAGGGGGACTGGCTTGTTCCGGCCGAAGGACGGGTTGTGCCTGTCCCTTTTTTTGCAACAGCCGTACAACGCAGTAGCCGCCAAAAGAAACCGCTAAAGCTTGTCCCTGCATGCATTAAGCAGGGATCACCCAGAGGGGAACCCAAAATTAACCCGATCAAACCCAATTTTTCCCATGAATATTATTCACTTGATAGGTACCCAATGGTTGATATAATCCAGATGATATTAATAAATGTTGCGAAAGGAATAATAAATGGCGGTTTTAAACGTCAATATCGACCATGTTGCTACGATCCGTCAAGCCCGCAGAACCGACGAACCGGACCCCGTCTGGGCAGCAGCCCAGTGCGAACTCGCGGGAGCAAACGGTATCACCATCCACCTCCGTCACGACCGGCGTCATATAAACGACCGGGATGTGCGGCTCCTCAAGGAAACGGTCGCCTGCAAACTAAACCTCGAGATGTCCATGTCCGAATCGATCGTAAAGATCGCAGAGCAAACCATCCCGGAACAGATAACCCTCGTCCCGGAAAAACGTCAGGAACTCACTACAGAAGGGGGCCTCGACTGCGTAAAACATAAAAAAAGACTGGCAGCGATCGTAAAACGTATGCACAAAAAACGCATCCTCGTCAGTACTTTCATAACTCCCGATGCCGAGCAGATAATCGCCACCGCAGAAGCCGGCTGTGACGCTATCGAACTGCACACCGGAATGTACGCTAATGCGAAAACCGACCGCGCCATCGAACGAACACTTAATAAACTCCGCGACGCAAGAGATATCGCCGTCACCGCAGGACTCATCGTCCACGCAGGTCACGGCCTGACGTATCGAAACATCGCCCCGGCGGCAAGGATAGAAGGCCTTTGCGAATTCAACATCGGCCACAGCATCGTAGCAAGAGCAATGTTCGTCGGCATAGGCCAGGCGACAAGAGAAATGATAAAACTTATAAATGAAGCTTAACTAAAACTTGGGAGAAAAAAAATGTTTAGCGGAAGTATGGTCGCATTGGTCACGCCCTTTCACAATGGCGAAGTGGATTACAAAACGATCGACGAACTCATAGACTTTCAGCTTGAAAGCGGCACAGACGCTATCGTCCCCGTAGGAACAACGGGCGAGTCGCCGACGCTCACTCATCAGGAAAACAAAAAAGTCGTCGAGCACGTCGTCAAAGCCGTCGGCGGCATGGTCCCGGTAATTGCAGGCACCGGATCCAACAGTACCGCAGAAGCCATCGAGATGACCGCCTATGCCAAAAAGGTAGGCGCATCGGCCTCACTGCAGGTAGCCCCATACTACAACAAACCGACCCAGGAGGGTTTCTATCAGCACTTCAGCGCTATCGCAACAGAAGTCGATCTGCCGATAGTCCTTTACAATATCCCGGGAAGATGCGGCGGAACCGGCATATCGCCGGAGACAGTAGAACGCCTCGCCGAAGTTGAAAATATCGTAGCGATAAAAGAAGCCACCGGAAGTCTCGACCAAGCCAGCGAGATAGCCTCACGCTGTGACATTACAATACTCTCAGGTGACGACTCCCTAACGCTGCCCTTAGCTTCTGTCGGTGCCAAAGGCGTCATAAGCGTTGTTGCCAATATCGTCCCCACCGACGTCAAAGCGATGACCGACCTGATACTCCAGGGCGATTTTGTTTCAGCTAAAAAATGGCACAACAAACTCTTTGCATTGTCCAAGAACCTGCTGAGCCTTTCGACGAATCCAATACCGATAAAAGCCGCGATGGCAATGCTCGATATGATCTCCGAAGAAATGCGCCTGCCGATGACACCGCTGGAGAAAAACAAAAAGGCAATACTGAAAAAGACACTCGCCGATTACGGACTGCTCGATTAGAGCGCTTTGTGCCGTTGCTCGGCGCTGCGATACGTTTCCAAAAGTGCCAGGACCATCTTGCTTACACTATGATGTTTTCGCAAACAGCTTTGTGCCCCCATCGCTATCTGCCGCGCAACTTCACGCTTGTCCATCAGCTTCTGCAAGCAGGAATAAATACTCAACTCGTCATCCGTCTCAAAAAATACCGACGTTTCACCGTCAACAAGAAAATCTTCTACACCGGCACGACAGCTCGCCACAACCATCCCAACACTCATCGCGTCGAGCAGGTATGGATTAAATGCCATGGAAATATGCGGCTGTATAAAAATATCCGCCCCGGCAAAAACAGACTGCATCGGCTGAATACCCGGCACGACGGTAACCGAATTCGAGATGCCAAGATCCTTGATCATCTTATGGATACCCCTCTCAGCCGGGCCCTTGCCGATGATAGCCAATACAAACTCGTAACCGTCAATAACCAGATGCCGCACCGCATTGAGCAGCGGTTCAAATTCAAGGGCATTTTCAAGACGCTGGGCAACGACCATACTGGTAGTGCGGCCGGAAACGGAAAAACAGGCGCAAGTATCTTCGACAAATGTACCGATATTGATCTGATGTATGCGGTCGACGTTTCTACGGCTGAATTTCGCAAGTTTTTTTGCGATAGCGCTGGACGATGCTATCATCGCCGCACAGTGCCTGCTCGAAGCCAAACCCAATCTGCTAATGGCCGAACTGTTAAATGTAACTACATACGGAATGCCTAATCGAGCGGCTAAGTACTCGGTCAGCCGCATCTCTTTGGCGGTAAGGCAATGCAGAACCGTCGGCTTGAACTTACCGATCTCATCCAGCACAGCCCTGCGGTTCTGAAGCCAAAACACCGGGCTCTTAAACATCGGATAAGGTATTATCTCCGTAGGCATACACGCCACCGATTCTGCGCCCACATCTGGAGGACAAACCAGGGCACACTGGCACAACTCCTCGCTCATGCCGGCAAAGATGTGCCGCAAAGATGTCGAATAATACATCAACGTCCGACGATCCGCTAACAGAACGGGCCTGACCTGATCACTTGAATTATCTGAATGATTGTCCGGCATAACGTCCTTACTGCAAGTATCTCGATCTTTCCCGCATTCTAACGAAAAAACTATCATAATTCCATGGAAAAACCCCAAAACAACTCTACCCGGCAGCAAACTGTAGCTCTGACAGACAAAGATTCTTGAATTATTTTCGATTCCGCCAGTCCATTAAAGCGAGAATTCACACGGAACTGTGAAAAGAATTTACCGAAAAAAAGGAGTTTTTTACAACTGCTCCGTTTTCAAAAGACCTTGAAGCTTTGCCAGTTCGCCAGCTTTGATGTGATAGCTGTGGGCATCATCGGGAAAACTTCCACCCTGAACCTCTTCGGCATAAGCGGCGACCGCTTTACCTATCTCACAGCCGATCTGTCCATATTGCTTTGAGAATTTCGGGATTTGCCCTTTGCCAAGGGCGAGTATATCCGGCAGCACAAGTATCTGCCCGTCACAATCAGGCCCTGATCCGCAGCCCAATACCGGCACCGGCAGTTTTTCTGTGATGATCTTTGCAACTTCCCGTGCGGTCCCCTCCAACAGGATCATACTTGCTCCGGCGGCAACCATCTGCTCGCTAAGTCGTATCAGTTCCAACGCGGCATCTGCTCCGGTTCCTTCGGCTTTGAGTTTGCCGGTCTTTGCAATACTCTGGGGCCGTATCCCAATGTGGGCCATAACCGCCATATCAGCATCGCTAACTGCTTTAATGACAGGCAGATGAGCCCCTGTGGCCTCTATCTTGATAATGTCAACACCGGCGGCCTGATAAAATCTGCCCGCATTTCGCACAGCCTCTTCGACACTGACCTGATATGATAAAAATGGCATGTCCGCCGCCAGGCACGCATTGGGTGCTGCCCTTCGTACAGCGGCCGTGATAGCAACCATAAAGTCCATCGTAACCGGCAAGGTCGAATCGTAACCCAGCATAAACTGGCTTGCCGAATCCCCGACGAGGATCATCTCAACAGCCGTTTCGGCGACCAGACGGGCACTGGTATAATCATAGCAGCTTACCGCTGCGAACTTACGCAAGGCCTCTTTTGCCGCCGACAGATCTGAAATTGTAATCTTTTCGCCCATATTATTATGCCACCCAATACTGAATAATGCATGCCGATCAGGGTCGGCCTTGACTGCAAATAACCAATAATATTCAGAATATGCCACCTGTAGACACTTATCAAGGTAAAAATTTTTTTAATGACCGGCAAACAAAGGGTCCGATAATTTCGTAGTTTTTAACACAGGCAGCTTGACTTTGCCGGAATGTGTGTTACTGTTTAGTGGAAAAGGAGCGTAAGCGTCACAGGTTGGGTGTTTTTTTTGCATTTTTCTAAAGATTTGCTTGCTTTCGCTCGATATTAGTTGTATAAGACCTGAAAATGAAGTCATCGCCTTTGGTGAATGATTTTGATATAGAATTTAATTGGCTTTTCATCACCCTCCTCCGAAGCCAGATTCTGCTTAGTTTTAGGATCTGGCTTTTTTTATGCGCTGACTTAATCGCAGATCATATCGAAATGAGAATTCCGTGGAAGATCAATATTCGAGAGTCGCTTGGTCTTATTTATAAGACGGCAGTGCCTCACCAATCGCCTCGAATTCGGGACGTTTTGCGGTATTCAACTGAAGTGGCGGTTTGTTCCTGATCTGGTTGAATCGTTCCATTTCTTCCGATGAAAGTGCCCCGTCTTTGTAGATATGCGGTGATATAAAGATCAGCAGTTCACTTTCGACGAGATCTTCTGTGTCACTGGAGAAGAGGAATCCTATAAGCGGAAGGTCACCCAACAGCGGGATCTTGTTCTGTGAGAGTCTTGTTTCTTTTTTCCTGAGTCCTCCTATAACCGCAACCTGACCGTCCGACATTAGCAGGCTGGTCTGAACTTTTCTTGTATCAATTATCGGTACGTCATTCTGGGCAGCCAGACCAGCCCTACCTGTATTAACACTCTGTTCAGGTGCAATGTGGAGCATAATTTTCTCATCATCGGTAATTGTTGCCGTAACAGTAAGCGTTACGCCAACTTCCTTAAACTCGACACCATTTATTGCTCCACCCTCAGAAGTGCTTATCGCCTCTGTGTAAGGTATCTCTTCGATGGTCTGGATCACAGCTTCCTGGCCGCTTAAGACAAGTATACGTGGGCTGGAGAGTATCTCGACATCACGAACCGCCTGTAATGCATGAAGAGTAACCCTGATCCCATTATTGATAATGCTAAAATCTCCACCGGAAGCACCGTCGGCAATAATTCCAGCCGCACCACTAAGTAAGTCAACAACATTCTGCTTATAAGAGGTGGTGTGTTGCTTGTCGAAAAGAAATTCCCAGTCAACACCGAGTTGGGTATTGTTGTCGATCGTAACGTCAACGATAACCACTTCTATGAGTATCTGGCGTGGTGTCCTGTCAACGGCTCGAATCTGGGCGATTATCCTGTCGAGATTTTCCCGGCCGTCGCAGACGATCAGCGAATTGGTCGCTTCATCGACAGTGACTGCTCCGTAATCGGAGTTCATATTTGCTGCTATGTTTTCGATGTTAGCGGCCCGGAGAAATTTGAGCATTATACTTTCTACAAATAACTCCGGAGCAACCTCTATATATTCCTGCATTTGCCTAGCGCCGGTCTTTTGCATCAGGTTAGTTTTGAATTCGGCAAGAGGCTTTACCTCCTCAAATGGATCCTGCTTGCCGACCTGTTCCAACTGCTCCGTCGGTTCCGAATGAACCACATCAGTTGTGATAAACGCTGCTAATACCAGGCAACTGAGAAAAATAAGTTTGGTTATATGTTTCTTACGCATCTGTTACTATCTCCTTTTCTTCGATAAGGTATATAGTTATGGTCATATGGCAGGCTAATTGTTTTCCACCCGACCTTAACGATTCTATCACAAGGCTGTCGATCATTATGTGCTGGGAATAACCGCTCAACCTTCTTAAAAATTTTATAATACTTTCGTACTGGCCGGTAAATACAAGAGTTGCACGTTTTTCGGTAATGCCGGAATCCATTTCTGTGTCTTCATCTGAAGTAACAGATGATGTAGGCTTAAAAGTTAACGAATCCATCATGCAGTCCGACTGATTTAATATCGGCACAATATCGCTGAAGAATTCACGGGAAGTCTTCAGAGTGAAAAAGCTGTCTTTCGTGGCCACGATCTCTTCATGAAGTCTTTCGAGTTCCTTTTTCTTGTCTTGTATGCCGTTTTTAATGACCGTGGTTTTCTCACCTGCATTACTCATCATCGTCTCATATCGCTGTGCCGCCTGGAGGTAGCTTGTCTGCGGTGAAACGGCCCAGTTATACATCGCTATCCCGACAAGCGCAACCATCGAAACAGACATGAATATTTTCGTGTTCGTATTTATTTTTCCAATTCTATCCATCAACATCGATCTGCGACTCCTCTTTGTTAACTAATTCGCATTTGATCACATACGAAACAATATTTTGGAGATATTTGTCCTGATTCGTTTCAGACACAGATGCCGAAGCGATAAACTCCGACTCTCCAAGCAATTCGGCAAACCGATATATGGATTTGAACTTTAGAGAGCTGCCTTGCATCTCCAGAAGCGTACCTCCGCCAGATCTCATTTGCCTTATATCAAGTGACTTTGGTGTTTTTTTACGAATATCGTCAAGGATGTCAGCCCATTTACCTGCACTGTCAGAATCATAGACCATGCCCATACCTGACCGCTGCCCGGATAAACTGGCGATCTGCTCATTAACGGTACGTTGCCGGTCCAGCAAGCTTTCAATATTATCTCCGGAATCGTCGTTTGCCCGCTGGGCCATCATTGCCTGTGCCCTGCCAAGACGATAGTTTATAATACCGGTGGCAAGGAACATTATAAGTACCACAACTGCGGCAAAGTTGGCTGTTACAAGGGCGAGTTTTTTGTTGATCTTGGCTTCTTCGGCTCCTGGCGGCATCATGTCTATATTGATATGCAATCCATTGTTTTCAAACGAACGCATTGCCAATCCTACAGCGAAAACGGAAGCTGAATCTATGGACGGGTTTTCGACAACGGAGGTGGTATTGTAAATGTCCGATGGAGGGCATATCGTAACCGGAAGACCGAGCTTTTTCTGCAAAAAGAATTCCAGGTCGCCGGTATCTATCTCCGAATCATCTAATGCAACTATTACTTCCCACCTGTCACTGCGGGAGTCATCAACTTCGACATCGTAGTACTGAATGACAGCACTGAACTGCTCTGTACATCTGGCAACACTCTCTTCTGAACCGTCGATACTGCCGCCGGTATCGATACACCTGACAAAACCTAAAGAGGCGTTACGAAAAACACAGATACTCAGAACGGACCCGTGAATAAACGCCACAAGAACATTGCTGTCATAACTGCCTGCAACTTTCTCACTGTACATGGCACGCGCAGCGGATACAACTGACGGTTCGATAGCTTCAACTTCAATATCAGCGACACTGGCACTTTTAACTATCGCCATTATCTTCTCGGTCTCTGTCGCACCGACAAAAACACGCTCTATCGACTCCAGACCGCCTTCGCCAAGTCCACAGTAATCATAGTGCGAATCTTTACCTGCCAGAAATGCACTGTGCTTGATCTCCGACCGGACAAACTGACCTATATTTGCCGGCATCTCTTCGGGAAGTTCTATGATCTGCGTAAGAACCGGCCTTGCTACAAGTGAAAAAGTCGCCCGGGCAGTACGCGCCTTGTTTTTCTTGAGCAACTTTCTTATCGCCTGACCAAGCAGTGTAGGATCGGTAATATTGCCGTCAATCACGGCTCCTTTGGGAACCGGACCATCAAATGCCTTATGAAGCTTTATCTCATCTTTGCACTGCTTGAGGATCGCAACACTTATCCGGTCATCGGATATATCAATACCACATGATGTCTTAGCTATAAAGTTAAACATTATTGGTTGATCCTTAACTCATCAACTTTTATTATGTGGGGTGCACCGCCGCCAACCGTTATATCGACCTCGACCCGCGAAGCATAGCCTTTCGATGTCGTACTCGTTGCGTTAACAGTGAGATCGGGCAAAGTACCTGAAACAGCAACACTGTAATTACCGCCGGCGAAAGCAATACCCGCAAAACCCGTGGTCCAAGCCGAATCGGTTCTAAGCTCGGCAAATGCCGCGTTAAGACCGGCTTCGGCGATCGATCGGGACTCGGCAGCATAGATATAATTTTGCATAAGCAGTATTTCTTCGGTGTTCAGCTGCAGCATTCCTATCACAATGGTAGAAAGCAGTGCTATCGTAAAGATAACGATAAGTGTCACTGAACCGTTATGTCTTTGCCTGTTAGTCATAAGCAACAAGTTTTAAGTTACAGCTTAACACGCCTTGTGTACCGCACGCGCAGTACGAAAACGCACTCAAAGCCGTTACAGTTCCTATCGACATAATACAAGGGGTGATTATCGAACTTTTCAATTATCATAAAGACATATTAAAAAACTCCGACACTCAAATATATTCTGTTTGCAAACAGTCAATGGTATTTTTATCGGACAGTATCAGACAAAATAATTGGTGTTTGATAACACCGAAACAAGGTCCTATAACGAATAGCGATTTTCAACAGATCGAGTAGAAACCACACAACACAAAAACCCTCAAAAAAAACCGGGGAATACCAGCAATTTACATACAAATTCTGCCATGTCATTAAGTCGTTAAAGTGATATCGATGTACTGTTTGAATGGCTACCTGTTATGACTCGACAGGTTCGGCCTTACCCACTGCGGCTTCTTTGATCTGCTTATCCGCTGATATATTACGGTGCCAATCCCCCGCTGCCGACATTTATGATCATCGCCCATCCTTTATTATTCTGGCTCTCGTAAACACACAGATAGTTATTGTTATCTATTCTGACAATGTCGGGCCAATGTGATCTGTAATCGGTTAGTGGCCCGGACTCGGCTTCGCTAACAGTATTTGTACTTGTGTCCACACTAAGCGTAGTATAGTAAAGATACTGATTAACATCCTTGTAGAGACACAGAAATTCGTTTGAACTATCCGGCATCAGTTCTATTGCAGATCGTCCTACAGACGACAAGTCCTCCCATTGCAAAGCCGGACCACGACTCATCACCCAGGTGCCGGTGTTAACTCCCAATACAACCGCCCACCCGTTAGAAGCGGCAAAGGGCGTGAAATAATGGTTGTCATCGACCTTCATCAAAGCCGGCGTATAGTACGTGCCCGGACTAAACTGCCAATTGTTTTCCTCTGAAATAATCCATGTGCCCGTATCAACTCTCAGGATCGATGCGTAGCCTTTCTGAAAGGATCCATTGTAGACGCAAAGATAACGGTCATTAGCGATTTCCGTCACAACAGGATTATCACATACACTGGTATCAAATTCAAAAGCGGTCTCCGCCGTAATATCCCATGTTCCGGGAGTCACCGTCAGAACAACCGCCCAACCATCACCGCCAGAGCCTTTATATACGCAGAGGTGATGATACTGATCGAGTTGCATAAGATCTGGATATATGCCGGCTGTGGTATCATACTCAAGAGGTGTATTGACACTGATCGTCCATGTTCCGGGAGTTACAGTTAACACAACCGCCCAACCGTCATTTCCCTGACCTTGATAGGCACAAAGGAAATGAGTAGGATCGATCCTGGAAAGTGAAGTATTTTTCCCGGCCATTGTCTCAAACTCAAAGGGTGTTCCGCTGGAGACCGTCAGGTTTACAGTATCTACTGTCAAAACTATCGCCCAACCGTCATTGCCCGTCCCGGTGTAGGCACAAAGATAATGCGTAGCGTCTATCGGTGCCAATTCAGGCATATTTCCTGATGTATTTCCAAAGCTAAAGGCTGTTCCCGTTACAACATCACCCGATGCATCACCATTAATTTGAAGATGTATCGATGTATCAAATGTTTTTGACCGCCCGGATGGCATGTCAATATCCCCCTGGCCTTTCACAAAGCGGATAAGATCCACATCTGTTATCTCGGTATCGAGGTCGTCAAGCGCGTAGCACTCAAAATTAAGCGAACTCACCGATTCGGCAAGAGACGACAGGTTCCCCACCGGGCCGAACCACAGAACACTGTTGGATATTTCGTAACGATACTCAGTTCCGCTTGTGTCTTCATACTGGATAAAACCGTCATCATCGTCAGGGTCGCTCACCGCTGTTATCTTCTTGGCGACAACAATATGATCTCGCAGATGTGACGTTATTATGCGCCCGACCTGGAGATTTTCGAGATTTTCCTGTCTCGAAGCCCAACTGTTATTGATATTGACGAACTGCGGTATAATCGCCGCAAAGAGCACTGCTATAATGCCTATCGCCATCACCATCTCAAGAATGGTCAAACCTTTATTATGATTTTTGGTATTCATAAACCTATACCTAAAAAAACAAGCACCGATGTATAATGCTACCATCGCTGGGCAATGAGAGTGTCAAGCGTAATAAGTACTTCCGCAGCTTGTAGAATATTGTCGTCATTCTTGTCATAACCTGTAACAACCGTCATCCGCCTCAGGTCAGCGCCTACGGCGGTGGCCCTTACCGTATACAGGTATGAGTCATCAATGCCCGTGATGATATCCTCGACCTCCTCGTTGGTTTCGTTATAATTGTCAGTGTAATCATAGATCGAACGAGCCTTGATATCCTCAAGTATGGTCTGGGCGTAATTTAAACTATTCGTCCGCCGTTCTACTAATGACGCTGTCAAATGAACACTGGTCAGGCCCTTGAGGATCGGCACCATCGCCATGATAAGAAGCGACGAAGCGACAACCACCTCGGTCAGGGTAAAACCAGCCGACTTTCTGTTATTGCTTTTGCTAATCGAATTTCTGAAAACTCTTCCAAACATCTCTTCACTGCGCCTTCGTCAAAAAATCACATATCCATTCTATTTATTGGCATCTCTGGTTTATTGTGAAGGAGATGTGCTGCCTGGATCCACATTAGTACTGTCAGGATATGTGCCGTCTGCATCATAGTAATTATCATAATCATGTTTAGTACATGTCATGGAGCCTGTTGAACCGGTGATATTGATCACAAAGGATGTATTGCCTGAACTTATTGTCAGGTTTGTATCACTGCTGGTCAGATTCCCGAGCGGACCGAAACTGAATTGACTGCCGCCGCCGATATTGACATTATCGTAAATATCCTGACTGTCAACTGTTTCACCCGTCATAAGATTTCTTATCTCGTAGGTGTAATACTTTATCCTTGAACGTCCCGTGATGCTGGTCTCGCTATTGGAAAATAATGCGGCTGTATAAACAACCGGCTCGTCAGCTACCATTGCCCCTGTAGGGTTTATCCATATTCCAAAACCGTTGGGATTGCTGGCGGCGTTAGCTATCGCAAGTGCGCGTGTTCGACGCAGTTCGGACAGAAACTTATAAGCGGTAACCTCAGCGCCTTTCTTCCTGACGCCGGCAAAATTCAAACGAGGCACGGCAATAGCCGCAAAAACAGCAACAAATAGCAATACAACAATCAATTCGACAAGAGTATAGCCTTTTTTGATCCTTTTCATAGTAACGCCTTTCGGAAAATGATTTTCGAAATTCACCGCGACCCTGGCAGAAAACCCCGGACGCGGTAAAGCTTTAACCACAAAAGACAAAGGATGGCAGCAGAGTGCAACTGCCGACCATCCCTTTATATTCGCTGTCAGGAAACCAGTACCAGTTCCTTCTTTCGCTTTTTGTCTTAGTGACCGTGAGCGCTGGCGTCAACTCTGTTGTTGATAAGTGGATCGGGATAAGGATTACCATCTACCGGGCAAACAGGAGCGCCATCCGGGAAATACGTCACGCTGCCGGCTACCGTAGACAAAGCTCCAGGGTAAGAACCGTTGTCGGCGTTATACATCTCGATGGAGGAATTGAGCACATCGATGTTTGTATAACACGCATTGGCCTTGGCGTTAGTAGCACTCTGTGATATTCTCGGAATGGCTATTGCACTTAGAGCCGCGAGAATCAGAACAACGATCAACAATTCGATCAACGTTACACCTTTTTGGTTTGCTTTCCTAAACATTTAAAATCCTCTCAAAAAAAAGTTTTTTATAGTTCTCTTCTTAAACCTATTGTCGTCATTAAATGAGACGTACTTTCGAACTTTTTTACTTTTAATACAAATTTTCACGCACTCATACAGACCCGATAATCGCTTCGGTATCCGTTGCTTTACTTGACATGCCCCATATAATCGAACATCGGAAGATAAACACCCAAAAGGATCGTCCCGATGACAAGACCCATACCAACAGACAAAATAGGTTCGATCTTAAGAAGCAGACTCTTGACAAGTCTTTCGATTTGATTGTCAAGGAAATCCGTACCCTTAGATAGCATCTCCGGCAGGATCCCGGCCTCTTCACCGGCTGCCGCCATCTGTATCATCATAGGCGGGAACAGAGAACATTTACTCATAGGCTCGGCAAGGGAACTACCTGCCATTATCTGATCACGAATGGATTGCGCGGCCTTTTTCATCATCTGGTTATCGGCAACACGTATCGCAAGCTCTATGGCATCGACAATAGGGACGCCTGCCTGGGACATCATCGCGAATGTCCGGATAAAGCGACTGACCACCACCATTCGGTTGAGTTTACCGAAAACCGGCATATTGAGTTTCATAGAATCAAATTTGGACTTTAGACCAGGCATTCTACTGATCTTTCGGATACCAAATATCAGCACCGCTATCGACGGAACGGCTATCCACCAGTAATTCCTGACAATCTCACTGATCAAGATCAAAAGCAGTGTCGGACCCGGTAACGTAACATTAAGCTGGTCATAAAGCTTTTGAAAAACAGGGATCACAAAAATGATCAGAGCCGAAACAATTATTGCACACATAACACAGACCACAATAGGGTAAGCAAACGCAGCCTGAACCTGCCTTTTGGTTTCCGCTTGTTTTTCCAGATAGACAGCGGCCATCTGAAGTGTCTCGGCGAGTTTGCCGCCGGCTTCACCTGCTTCGATCATGCCAATAAAAAAGTCGGAAAATATATCATTGTATTTCGCAAAGGCGTCTTTTAGCGTCGCACCGGTTTCAATGTTTTGCCGGATATCGGTTACGATCGCTTTAAGAGCGCTACTTTCACTCTGTGCTTCAAATGTCTCAAGGCACCGTGTGATGGAAAGGCCAGCACCGTACATACCTGCAAATTCATAAGCAAACGCAACAATTTCGGTTTGCTTTATTTTGCCAGCACCTCTGCTGTGGTGGGTTTTTTCCTTGTGTGCCTTAATGAGCGTATAGCCCATCTTTGTAAGCTCTCGCCGTAATGCGGTTGGGCTGTCAATATCCGTATATACACCGGAGAATTTATGCCCCGCGGAATCTTTTGCTATATATTCGAATACCGCCATTAATCTTCTCTCATATCAATAACACGTTTTAATTCTTTCAAGGTCGTATGCCCTCCCATGACAAGCTCAATGCCCTCCATCTTGAGTGTTTGCATGCCTTGCAACATCCCGCAGGCCTTTATCTGGTCATCCGCCGATTCTTCGACGATCATATTACGTACCGCGGAGACGACATTGAGCACCTCATAAACACCCTGCCTGCCATAGTACCCGGTGTCGGTGCATGCATTACAGCCCTTACCGCGATAAAGAACGGGTCTCTTCTCAGGAATATCACTACCAAAGATCTCCGCAAGTTCTTCTTCATCAGGCTTATAACTTTCCTTACACTTGGAACATATGCTGCGAACCAGCCTTTGGGCTACAATACCAAGTAATGCCGAAGATAACTGGAATGATGATACGCCAAGATTGACCAGTCGGGAGATCGCACCTGCCGCATCGTTGGTATGCAATGTGCTTAATACTAAGTGGCCGGTAAGAGAGGCGCTTATCGCGATCTCAGCGGTCTCAAGGTCGCGTATTTCACCGATGAGGACCACATCAGGGTCCTGTCGCAAAATACTTCGCAGACAAGATGCGAATGTCATGTCGATCTCGGGCTTTACCTGAACCTGAGTTATACCGTTAAGACGGTACTCGACGGGATCCTCGACCGTTACAATGTTCTTCTCCAAAGCATTCAGCTCCTGAAGCATTGAGTAGAGCGTAGTTGTCTTACCACTTCCGGTAGGACCTGTCAGCAGGACCATACCGTAAGGATTGGATATAAGGGAGTTTAGCAACTGGTAGTCTTCTTTGGAATTTACGATCTCATTAAGGGTCGTTAATCCACTGGTGGTATCAAGAACCCTTATCACTATCTTCTCACCGGAAACAGATGGGAGCGATGATACGCGCAGGTCATAATCCTTATCATGGTGAGATATGCTGATATGACCGTCCTGAGGGATCCTTCGTTCGGATATGTCCATCCCGGCAAGGATCTTTATGTGCGATATCACTTCAAGTTGTGCCGAAGAAGGAACCTCAAGAGCCTCTATGAGTATGCCGTCGACACGATATCGGACCTTCATGTCAGGTTCTTGGGGTTCAATATGAATATCACTTGCCCTTGCGTCAATAGCACCTGTTATAATGGAATCGACGAGACGGACGATCGGGGCGTTGGCAACTTTGGACTGTTTTTTCGTCTTTTTTGACTTCTCAACGGACCCTTTGTCCTTTAGACGCATCTGAACGATATCTTGCTTGGTAACACTTTCAACATCAAAATTATAAGCGATAACCTGGTTTATTGCCTCGGGAGTAGCCGCCAACGGAACGACCTTATAACCGGTCTTGGTAGCTATCATATCCCTGACAGAAAGATTCAGCGGCGAACTCATCGCTACATATAGACAGTCCTTTTCGATACGAACAGGCACTAAGTTATGTTGATGAGCAATATTATAAGAAAGCAGTTGGACCGCTATGGGGTCCGCCATATCGGGAGAAAGATTGATAAACTCAATATGGTTAGTAGCCGCGATCAGCTTGGCAAGACCCTCATCATCTACAAGCTCCTGTGACTTGATAATGTTTATAAGACTCTTACCCGTGGCATCATGCGTGCGGACAAGCTTATCGATCACAACCTGTCCAAGGATTTTTTCCTCTGTCAGATACGAAATTATCGGATCTTGTTCTTTCATACTGCTCCTATGCGCACATTTTCACTAAAATACTTTGTCATGCGATATCGACAATTACAACCGCGCACTTAATGAAAAACCACATTTCAATTATTCAAATGAGCAGTTCGCTTTGAGCAGTTAAAAAAACTTTATCGGACGCTGCGAATACCCCTGCACTCTATAGGTGTCTAAACAAAACACATTGCCTCTCATAACATGTTGCCGATAATGTAGTTACACACTATCGCAACTGGCAGGAAAAAAATCGGAAATTCAAATTAAACACCCCATGCAAAAGATTCGATAATCCCCAATGTCAGCTAAATGCGCACAGGTTGCATTTCAGACCGATCGACTAATAAAAATAACGGAAGCATGAAAAGATGGCAAATCTGCAAAATGGTACTTTAACAAAGCCCGACATGAAAAACAGCATGACAATTCCTCCATTTGTAACAGCACTGATCACCGAAAGTATTACTAATGAGAACTTACAGGAAAATCTCCAGAGGGCCATCGGCGATCTTATTGGCTATCTTGACGCAACCAACGCGTATGTCATACTGAAAAGGGCCGCCAACCAGTTTGATAGCATTGCCTCTGCCCATCGCGATGATTCAGGTAACGGCATGATGACTGCCTGTGACGCGATGATAAAGCACGTCATTGAAAATGCCACCGGCATGGTCGTTGATAATGCAATGCAAAGCCAGGACTTCCCATCCGACCCGCAGTTCCAGCGTTTTAATATTAAAACCGCGATCTGTGCACCACTAAAAGCAAATGATACCGTATCAGGGGTGATATACGCCGACAGTACTCGGCAATGTCAATGGAACCAGAAGCATCTCCAACTGCTTTCGCTAACCGGATATCTAACAGGACTTACTATTGATAATTGCAATATGCATAACGAGACGAAGGAAAATTACAGGCTCATGCAAGCCGGAAAAGCAACGCTTAACCTCTCTCATTCAGTAAAGAACATACTGCAAATGATCGGAGGTGCTGCCGAAGTTATTGATTTTGGGCTTAAATCTAATCAGATACATCGCGTCATGAAAAGCTGGGACATACTAAAGCCAAACCTCGAAAGACTGCGAAAATTCACACTCGACATGCTCGACTACAGCAAAGAAAGAAGACTTGAACTTACTAAATGTGACTTTAACAGGGTAATACAGGGTTCGATCGAATCATTGCAATCTCAACTGAAACAGAAAAAATCCAAACTGAGTATAAGGATCGACCAAAATATCCCGAATATCGAACTTGACAGCGAACGAATTCATGAAATGAGCCTCAATCTTATTCTAAATGCAATAGATATCGTCGAGAGTACCGGAGGTATCGTCAGCGTAGAGACTAAGTATCTTGAGCAGCAGCAGTCCGTTCAGCTTAGCGTAACCGACAATGGGCCGGGAATAACTGACGAAATGAAGGAAAAGATATTTTCTCCGTTTGAGTCCGGTAAAAACAAATTAGGAACCGGTCTCGGAATGCCAATAGCAAAACAGATCATCGATCAGCACGATGGCAGAATAGAAATAGAAACCACTCAGGGCAAAGGAACCACCTTTAATGTTATCCTGCCGGCAAAAATAGTCTGATAAAAAACAAGATGAAGATAATCTCGCAGAATATTCGAAATTACAGCTACAAACCGGTTAAGCCGGTAACAAATATAGACGAATATACCGGTGAAAGAAGTTAAGTAAACAACGTACGTTAGTTTAATGCATTTATTGGAGAACAAAAATGGCAAACACAACACCAAAATCAACACCAGTAGTATTAGCCGCAAAGGCTGAAGAGGCGGCTCTTAAAGCTGTCGAAAAAGCGAAAGAAGAGTCGGTAGCAGTTGACAACGTCGAAAAAGCCCAGACTGTAGTAAGAACTGCTCAGGAAACAGCTGAACAGGCCGTCACAGACGCCCAGGAAGCTGTTACAAGAGCTGAAGTCGCTGCACATGCTGAGGTCGAAAAGGCCGAAGAAGCTGGCAAGAGAGCTGAAGAGATCGCTCAGACAGCTAAGAGAGCCAAAGAAGAAGCAATCTCCGCAGTTGCCAAGGTAAAGGCCGCTGAGGTTGTTGCCACTTCTGCAAGACTCAAATCGTAGGCAAGAAGTTACAAAACTGAAAAGGGCTGCGGAAATGATTAACGTCAACTCCCAGCCCTTTTTTTCGCGCATTGAAAAAAAAAGTTACGCAACACCCCTTAAGAACCGAAAAATATGATAGGCGGTTGGTTCGCTTTCGTTACTGTTTAAATGTATAAGTGAAAAGGGAGCAAGAAATGGCAGCTACAAAAGCTAAAAATTGGATGGATGTTATAGTCGATAAGTGCATAAAAATGCCCGAACTGAGGGCAAGAGCAAATGACCTCGGCGTAACACCAGGCAAATTGAACAAAACCGAACTCATTCGCGAAATACAAATAGCCGAAGGTTTTACGCCATGTTATGAGACCGCCGAAGGCCAATGCGAAAATACCGACTGCTGCTTCATTAACGATTGTAATAAAGTAAATTAACTCCTCACACCGTTGGCATTGCGATCTGACAGAGAAGGATTGTGTTATTATGGATAGCATGAACACTAACGATGAACTGAAGAGCCGTCTCGAAAAGTGTCACCGCCTGATAGAAGAAGCAAAAAATATAAGAGCAGCTCAGATGTTAAATGTATCGGACAATATTGAACTGGAAAAAGAGGTATCAGCGAGTATCTAAAATGACTGAAAAACAACTCAAAAAGATTCTTGCATATTGCCAAAAAGCCGCCGAGGGCCAATGGACAAGAAATCCTGCCGAGCCTAAGAGTATCACATCCAACCCGAAAGCTAAGTCCGATAAACAAAAAAGCATCTGCCAGCTCACCGGCGATACACATACCGAGGACTGGAACAATTACCATTTCATAGTAAACGCTCGCAAGGACCTGCCCATCATCACCAGGCAGTGTCTCGAAATGCTTGAACTCATGAAAAAGGCAACCAGACAGATCGAACTCGACCGAGAAAAAAAGCAGTGGCAGCGACTAAAAAAAATAAACAAACAGTTGAAACTAAAGCAGGAAAACCAGCGACTTGAGTTAATGAATACCAGCCAAAGACACCTCCACCTCGAAGAGATCAATGAAAAATTGCAGCAAGAAATTACTCGGAAACAAACCGAGCTCGAACACCTTTCCGGTCAGTATCAGCTTAAACTCACCGAAAAGCAGACCGAACTTGAACAGGCTCAGCAGGAGATCAGCCACAAACAGGCACAGTTCGAAGAAACTACCCAAAAGCTGAAAGCCCAGCTCCAAGCCGCACACGAACGCATCGAGCAAGGCAAAGACACCTTCTACAGTTCCGAAGATAACAGCCGTGATGGTGCCGGTTCCCTGCTCGGAAAACTCGATAAGATAGAGGCCTACCTTGACGCTCCGTTAAAACTTGACACCGATAGATCGAAAAACGCTACGCAAGATTCAAAGACTGCCGAAAACCTGCCCGAACGCTTCAATGTCGGCCTGATCGATGAACTCAATGCTATTGAGAACGATCTGCCCGATTACAGCACAACCGAAGCGGGCAACCCCTCGAACACCGACAAGACACCAACCACAACCGACCTGGCGGCAACTGCAAACGAATTCGCTGAAGACGCGCAGATCGGATCAACTGCACCTCAGACAGCCCAAACCACCGAATCAGCATAAAATATCTTCCGTCGAAGACCCATTCAACGCTCCGCTTCTCGAAATGTATAATTTTCGGATTCGCCTACCTCAGCATAAGCAATTACGAATAGTAATATCAGGATAATGCTTATTTCATCACAATTGGATTTTCCATAATCTGGCGTATGTTATGTAGTAGTGAGTGAAAAATCCGATTGTATATATTACCTGAAAGGGGGCCAGAAAATGAAACGAATGATCTTTCTAACAACACTCATCGCCGTCGCTGTACTTGTTCAGGGCTGCGAACAATGGGCACAGCAAACGGCAACGCCCAGAGTCATACCCGCAAAGGAACTGTGCGAGCCAACTCCTGTCGCCAAAGCCGGGCAAACCTACCCACTCAGCGGTGCAATAATGCTCGAGAAAATGGCACCACAGGAAATCCGCGCCAACGAACAATTCAAATATCGTATCAGGCTTACCAACACGACAAATCGTCAGTTGGCCAATGTAATGGTAACCGACCAACTGCCTGCAAACCTTAGGATCGAAAGTTCAGAGCCAAAGCTGCATCGTATGCAGAAGGATCGGGCTGTGTGGATGATAGGAACGCTTAAGCCTAAAGCCTCGAAGATGATAACCATCTCAGCGGTAGCCAGCGGTTCCGGTGCTGTAACAAGTTGCGCTTCGGTCACCTACGATAGCCCCGTCTGCGCAAAGATGATAATAGTAACACCTGCTCTTGCGCTTACCAAATTGACACCCAAAGAAACCCTTTCATGTGACCGGATACCCGTAACCTATACAATAACAAACAATGGCGACCGCCCTGCCTGCGATATTAGAATAACCGATAAACTGCCGACAGGTCTGCTGACCTCTGAAGGCAAAGAACGGGTAGTCCTGAAACTCGCTGCACTCGATGTGGGTAGATCACACGAATTCAAAGTCATGCTCAACGCAAACCGCCCCGGAGAATTCGCAAGCCAGGCTACGGCTATCTCCAGTACGGGCGGAGCTGCACAATCCAATATCCCCAGAACGTATGTACGCCAGCCCGTCCTGAAAATTGCAAAGACATCACCGGCAAAAAACTTCGTAGGAAAACCGGTAACATTTGAATTTACCATTACCAACAAAGGCGATGGCGTAGCCAATGACACGGTCATCGTCGCATCGGTACAAGATGGCATAAACTTTGAAAGTGCAACCGACCAGGGAGTGTTCACACATTCATCGCCTGGCCAGGTGACATGGAGCATCGGCTCGATAGCACCAAACAGTACGAAAGTTGTACGCATGACGCTAACTTCCAATTTCAAGGGTGACTTGGTCAGCAAGGCCACCGTAAGGGCACATTGCGCAGAAGCAGTTGCGACAACGGCAAAGACCACCATCGTCGGCATCCCGGCTTTGAAGCTGGAGGTGGTCGATATTGACGATCCGATCCGCATCGGCGAAAATGGAACATATCTCATCACAGTCACTAATCAGGGCTCTTCGAACATCTCTAATATAAGGGTAAGCTGCGGGATCGAGGATCAAATGAGCTATATATCTTCTACCGGACCGACTAAAGCTCAGGCGGCAGGTAATAAGATCAACTTCCAGCCACTGCCCAACCTTTCGCCCAATGACAAAGCTATCTGGCAAGTAACAGTAAAGGCTGTTGGGCCGGGTGACTTGCGTTTCAAGGTGGAAGTCGACAGTGATCAGTTCGAAAGACCTGTAAATGAAAGCGAGGCAACAACCTTCTATGAATGATCTTAAAGTTTAGTCAGGCGTGCTGAGGTCGCATAAATATTAGCGATCTCTGTTGCCCTGTTACGTTGAGTAATTCATCTTGCAAAGTAAGTCTGACAAGTTGCCCGTAAAGGCTGTAAGCACAACCATGTGACTTACAGCCTTTTTTTTAGCCTCTCATCCTAAAATCTGCCGGGGCCTTTTAGCGGCAAAAGAAAAGCCAGAGCCAATCCAGATAGATCGGGACAACGAACTCGTCTTGAGCTGTTTCAAGCAACTTCTTTGGTGTTAAATTTTTATAATTTTTCCTGTTTTACCCCCTAAAAAATGCCGAAAGTACAATGCGTACCGGCCTGTTCCTCGTCGTTTCGTAGACCTTTTTCAGCGAGATATAGTGAATAAACGCATACTGACAATTATTATATTGCAGGTTTTCTTAGCAAGCTCTGCGGCATTTGCTTCTGGTGAAATTGGCCAGTCTGCACCCGAAGTTTTCATAAACAAGTGGTTTACCGCCAATCCGCCACAGATAAAAAACCTTACAGGCAGGGTCTGTCTTCTCGAATTCTGGGCCACATGGTGCCGCCCTTGCGTAGAGAGCGTCCCGGACCTTAACAAACTGTACGATGAATATGCCCCAAAGGGCCTTGAGCTCATTGCACTCTCGCAGGACTACTCCGAAGATAAGCTCGCTACTTTCGTCAAAGCCCAAAACATCCGTTACAGCGTCGCCCTTGACAATGGAACCGTAGATCTCTACGGTATAACCGGCTACCCGACCACCGTCCTCATAAATCACACCGGCCAGATCGTATGGCGGGGCCACCCATGGACTCGCGGGCTCGAAAAACAGACTAAAAAGGCACTTTCCAATGCACCTGCGCCACACTTGGCCGGCATTGATCTCGGCTGCTTCAAGCACATGGAAAAGGACCTCACCTCCACCAGGCACTTCATCGACGCCTATAAAACCATTGAAGCGGCCACCGTCACAGAAAACTCTGCGACCGCCCAAACCGCAAAGGCGATCATCGCGGGCATAAACGCAAACGTCCAGCGACAGATCAACATAGCCGATTCGCTCCGTGAAATATCCCCGAAAAAAGCCCGTAAGCTCTATGGGGACATAATAAAGAAATTCGGCAAACTACCACTGACAAAAACGGCTGTCATATCTTATCTGGATATGAAAAAGACCGGGCGCCGCAGCAAAAACGAAAAAACCGTTGCACGGGCTGATGATTAACCACGAAAACCACCATTATTTACTCCACCATACACTAAAGACCTTGACTTATATACCGTTTTAGTGTATACTATACAATGTTGCGGGCATCAGAAAGCGGTTATTACCGTAAGTAGGGGTTATTAAAGGCATGTATCGCAACAGGGAGACGGGACACAAGCGATCTAAAAAAATCACCCGTCTCCCTTTTTTTACGTCTATTTCAGGATAATTAAATGGGCTGCCGCTACTATTGCCTGGTGGCTACTGGCGTGAGTCTTTCGATCTGTTCTGTCAATTCATCGATATCACACGGCTTGGCGAACATGATATTGCCGCCGACGACATGGTTGTTGCCAACTTCACTATCCTTAGAGATCAGGCCTGTAAGGAAAATAAGGGGGATATTTTGGGTTTGAGGGTTCTCTTTGAGTTTCTCTGCGACCTGTCCACCATCCATCTCGGGCATTGAAATATCTAATATAATAAGATTCGGACGTTCTGACACGGCAAGCTGAAAGCCATCGGACCCATTATCCGCCGTAAGAACACCGTATCCGCGTATATCAAGAAGCTCACCCATCAATGTCAGGACATCTTTTTCGTCATCAATGACCAGAATAGTCAATTTACTCATATTTTCCCCTGACTTATCAGTTTTTAACATCAGATTCTACTTAAATGGGCTCCATGACCCATAACCATATCTTCTTAATTCGGCCAGATTACGGACCAATTTCACTAAAACATTAAAGTTTAAACAAAAAAACTGTCTTTTCTGACTCCCCCATCCCCACCCACTGTATTACTGGTCCTGTATTGCAAAGTTTGCTCCTTCATCGGCTGAAGGTATGTAGGAGCCGACAGGGCACAGGACCTTGCTTGGTTCGTCACAGCGTATGACGACTTTCCAGAGTGCGTCAAGGGACTCCTTTTCGTGGTTAGTTTCTGGGATCATCTTGACTATCGTCGGGCTTTCGATTGAGATCTTCATATCATTTCTCCTTTAAGATCAATTCCTATACTTTCCGCTTGTCGCTGAGTTCTGCCGGATTATCTGTCGGATAGGTGCGATCGGAACTGGAAAGTGCAATTATATTTATCACCGGATACAGTAAAAAAACCACCAGCCAGAACCAGTACTCGGTCGCTATATTAGCGGCAAACCCGGCGATAGCCCAAACGAACCACACCGCCCCGAAGAAAGCTATGTTAAGAATAACTGCGACTGTCTTCATATGCGTTTTCTCCTTTTAACTTCAACCGCAAACTCGCCTGCGCAGAGACAAGTGTCGCGACCTGATATTTGCCCCCTCCTTGCTTCACTTTGTCGCTAATTATAGTAACATGCAGCTATCGATTTGTCAAGAAATTCCTTATCAAATAATAGCCGGTTTGTCCCTGCCAAGGCAAATACCCCTCTCAGGGGTAAATAATGTGGATTATATGGCTTCCCAGCCCTGAAGTAAATTGGTCCAGTTCGGATGCTCACCGTCAGCATCTATCCCTTTAAGACCCGTCAGAAGTGTTTTTCTGATCTCCCCGTCAGCGGACTTCAAAAACGCATCCACTTTCGTTACGATCCCATCATCGGCTCCAATATCCTTCTTCTCCCTCAGCCGCTTACCGGCAATTTCAATAACCTTCTCGATATTGCCCTCTTTGAGATAAACATCCACCAGCCACCCGCGAACCGCCCACAGAACATCGGCCTGACTCTCCCCCTCGGCTTTTCGCTCAGCCATCTCCAGCAATGACCGCTGGCGCGATCCATTACCGGCACCGATCTTACCGGCCCATTTGACAACCACCGCCGCCTTCTGCCGCCCAAGTATCTTTTCCATCGCCTGCCAGGCCGCCTGCCCTTCATCACCGTTTATCGCCGATCTCTCAGCAAGCCATACAAGATCTTCCTGGCCTCCCACCTCAGAGGCAAGCCCAGCGACTCTGCGCCTGACCGCTGCACTCTCATCGACTTCGAGACTCAACGCCCTGGACTGCTCAAAAGCCTTTTTCTTATCTATATTGCTAAGCCCGGCAATGGATGCCTCTCGCACCACGACATCTTTGGCTTTCAAACCTTTGGCAAACGCACTCTTAAAAAACTTTATTGCACGCACTCTCGACTTGCTGTCCTGGGCGCATAGTTTAGCCATTTCCATCAAGATCGTACCTGCGAGCGGCCGGGACTCTTTAACCGCTCTTTCATAGCGGCTTGAAAGTATCAGCAGGTACTTATCCAGCACACCGCTATCCAAGCCATTCAGACGCAATAGTTTGCCTATAACCTCTGCACCCTTTCTGGCTTTTAGTTCGTCGCTACTGATCGCATACTCGCCGGCAAACTTGAGCGTCTCATCACGCACAGAGGCGTCAAGTTCAATCTTGGAACCTTCCGAAAATGCGAAAGAGCACGCCTCGCCAAGTGCCTCAAATATCGCCAATCGTACATCTTCATGCTCTTCGACTTTGATCTGAGCCAGCAGCTTCTTGCCCGGGTTACGACTGCTCATATTATAAAGAACCTTGGCTGTCTCAAGCCTTACCCGCCTGTCCTCATCGGATACGAGAGATATCAGTACCTCATCGAAATTCTCCGGCAAAACTGTCGACGCTGAACGATGCGAAACCTTATCAAGTGCCCACAGGCACACATCAACAAGCTCGTGGCCGAGTCGTTCCGTAAGGATACGCCCCCGTTCAGTCTCATCGGCACGGGAGTGCTCCCTATCCATCTCCGCAAGGCAAAGCTGACGCCACTGATCGCGAGCAGCATTAAGACGTCTTATCTCCGCCTCCTGAACAACCATGCGGTCACGGACTATCTCGCTTGCTTTCTTCTTTTGCAGATCCCGCAGCCTTGCCTTCCATTCGGCTCTGTCGCTGAAAACCGGAACCCACTCACTTAGTACCGCCTCTGCTGCCGACGCTACTTCATTGTCCTTATCGTCCAGCAACTTTACTAACTCCGAAATTGCGGCCCTGTCGGGCCAAAGCTTAAGGGCATCAATAGCATTAAGCTGCATCCTCCGGTCGGTGACCCCTTCGCCACGTGCGATCTTACAAAGCTGGCTGCCCACCTCCTTGTACTCAAAGATCAGCAATGCCTCAGCCGCCAACTTAACCTGGTCCTGATCGCCTTTGGTAAGCAAATTGAAAAGTGCCGGCATAAAATCCTTGCGATTACGGATCGATTTGCCCCACGCCCGGCCCTTGATAAGCGCCATACATACCGCACGCCTCGCTTCGGGATTATCCTCAGAGCCTAACGCCTCAAGCACTATGACTCGGGCATCCTTTTCCGGCCTGAGTAGCAATTCCACCGCTGCATCGATTCTGTCTTGTTCGTTTGCGCCGCTGAAGAGCGCACCTCTGTATATGCGAAGCTGACGGACCTCATCGGACTCGGCCAGACCATTGTCGGCTCCATGCGCAAAAACACCCCCCAAACTGACAACAACAAGCAAAAATAAAAGATAAAAATGCTTCAACACAATTCCCCGATTACCGGAAACTTAAATAACGCAACAAAACTCCTCAAACCTTTATTCTATATGCAAACCGCCCGCCGTCAACTCCGAACCTGCAATTGCCTGAGATTTTCACAGATGTAACTGTCATTCGGCATAAATCAGCATAAATTCCGTTGCCCTTTGCATCCATACCCACCCACCTGACAATATATATCGTCATTTCACATACCGCAAATCAACTACTTGTCCATAATACGCGAACTTTTGTAGATAAGTTCGACTGGAAATACACCCTGTTTTATCATCGCAAAACCTGTTTACGCTTACCCGGTTTAACATTCGGTAATTTTTTTTTGATCAAAGCCCCATAATATCGTTGTTCACCCTGGGAAAAAGACCGGCTTGGTACTTTTTTTCAGAATCGCCACTTTTTCGCCCATTTAAGCTAACTTATCCAACTTAACATGACCGATATCAAAATATGGCTATTAAATTAACTACTTTAACGGAGAATGGAATCATGGAAACGACCGTAGTTGAACAACGTACGGACACGAGATCAGAGTTATCCTGGCCAGTCAGTATCTGGCTTCCGGAAGCGAACAGGTTTTTTAATGGAAGAAGCGTTAACGTCAGTAAAGGCGGAGTATTTATTTCAGTGCCTATGACTACACCGATAAGAGCTGGCCATACTGTAGAGATAAATTTCCCGCGTACTATGTCCCTTGCCAAGCAGAAGGGCCAATACGCAAGGATAAAGAACGGCAAGGTACTCAGGGTAGACCGAAAAAACGTCCTTGAAGGCACCAATATCGGCATGGCAGTGCAGTTCGAGTCTTAAGTCTTAAGCATTGCACGGGTAAAAACGATACTACCCACTCGTGGAACTAATTACCCTAAGGGGTATTGACAGCCGATCACGGACGAGAAGCTGGCGGATATACGGCAACTAAGGAACGAAATCTGCAAAGGTTCTTTAAAAACTATAAATATTGAGAGATCCCATATTTCCACGTGGTGTGGGTTTACCATATAGGCTGATTGTCCCCGGACAGTCAGCCTTTTCTATATGCACTGTCTCTTTTGCCCAATGTAAACTCACATTGAGAACTTCCGAAAAAATTTTCTGAGTTTTTTCTTGCATCCCATATGTTCTTGTACTACAGTAAACACACAGCATTTTTGACTATCCTGTTAGGGATACGAACCAAGAGACTGTATGGACGTATTTTAAGTTGTTAGGGTGCAAAAGGATATTTTGGGTTATATTAAGTTACGGGAGGGAATGATGCCCAGAAGACGAAAACGGAGTGTTGATGTTGACTCGCAGGTTTTGGTCTCTATTGCTCAGGCCGATGACTTTGAGTTAGCCCAGGCGTATGTCAATGACTTGCAAAAAGAGGGGGTGCCATCCATTGTTGTATCAAGCGAAAGTGATCTGGCCCATGCTGGCTACCTCATAAAGGTTTGCTCCGAAGACTACGAAAAGGCGTACCGGATCATAAAGAATCGTCAGGGCTCACGCGACCATTTTGCTTTTTTGATGGAGGGTGAAGGTGCAGTGGAAAACGGCGAGCAGTACAACATCTTCATTGATCCTGACCGGGGAGCGGCATAGGAAAGGTCGATACTCGGGCCATTGTAAGGATTAGGATAGAACGGGTCGCAGATAATATACACGGGATCTTTCTGCTCTGTGGGGACATCGGAGCATATTAAATTCTCCTCCCAGGCCTCCTGAGGTTGCTGTGTGTAATAAGCGGACTCAGTCGAGATCTCACTTGAAGTACTTTCGACACAGCTACTGATGAAAAGTAACGACACGGTCAGTGCGCAATAAAATAATTTCGGCCCCATTTTTCCCAACCTTTCAAAAAACATCTGCTTTAAGTAATTAAAAGGTAAGAAACAAAAACTCCTAAGTCAAATAGGGGGAGTAAAGCGAACAAAAACACCCGGATACCTCCTGTAAAAGAGCAAAAAACCGAGCCCCGTCGGAGGAAAGCGGGGCCCGGTCCAAAGAAGGAAATATTTGTTATCTACTGACTTAGACGCACAACGAAGCAATTTGTTACAATAATTCTGCAATTTTTACAGAAAAATGATGTTGGCGCAGGTGTGAACGGACTTTCTCTGAGGAAAATATAGGGATAAAACCGCTTCTGTGGCACTCTAAGCTTCGATAGTGTCGATTATCACCTGGAGATATTTTTGCCTGTGGCCGATCTTGCGCTGGCTGTTCTTGCGCCTGCGAAAATGCGTCGGATAAAGCTTCGGACCCTTTACCACGGAGTCGGCAGCGGCGGTTTTGAAACTTGCAACTACTTTGGCACCATCAAGATACGGCGCACCAACCTTGATATTATCGCCGTCACTTACGAATAGTACCTTATTAAGCTCGATAGTTGTAGCGTCATCGGCGACCTCGGTCAGCTCGATATTGACAACGTCCCCTTCGGAGACCATATATTGTTTTCCGCCCTGTTCTATTACTGCATACATGCCAAAATCCTGTGTTAAATGTCAATACTCAACTTAAAAATGCGATTAGCTGGACATTTTAGAGATTTGCCGCCGCAATGTAAAGCATAAAATGCAAAACTTTCAAAAATTTGTAAATACTCGCAAATTCGGCTTATATCAGGGGCAATGAAGTCCTGTTTCGGGAACAAAAAGCCTGTTTTAACGAAAACTCATGACTTTAACAAACATGCGAGAATATATCTATTTGGTAATAATCTCTTGCAATACAAGCGTCTATGATGTAATATAAGCGACAATTCCGGTGAAACGGGTTCTGCCCGGGATTGAAAAATATTACCGGGGGCGGTTAGCTCAGTTGGCTAGAGCGCCTGCTCGACACGCAGGAGGCCGTAGGTTCAAGTCCTATACCGCCCATTTCCAACTGAGGTTCTTTGGGGAGATAGCTTCTGGCTTTCAGAAAAAAATGAGTTACGATTGAGTATGTCAGGAAAACATAAATGCTTGAGCTTAAAAAAGATTGTAAGTATTCTCTTGTGATCACCACCAGCATGGGTTTAAGACTAACTCCCGTTTGCCACCAGCCGTTTCACTGTAGCGATACATTTAAGATGCAGGCCACCAGTGCCGAAAGTAACGTCGCAAGTGTAGCTGCGTATTTGGGTCTGCCCGTAAAGGTGCTCACCGCATTTGTAAAGGATAGTCCCGTCTCGCGCTTCATCAAAAATAACCTCAGAAGCCGCGGGATGGATTACGAGGGCCCGGAATTTGATCAAGGCGGCCCATGGGGTCATCGTCACCAGATAAACATGGCAGACAGCGGCTACGGCTCACGCGGCCCTCGTGTCCATAATGACAGAGCAGGTGAAGTAGGCCGTCTGCTAAGCGTTGACGATTTTGACCTCAAGCGTATTTTTCAAAAAGAAGGTGCGCAGATCGTCCATCTTTCCGGCCTTATCGCCGCTCTTTCACCGCAGACAGGAAAGTTCTGCCTTGATATCGCCCGGACAGCTAAGGCAAACGGCTCGCTTATATCGTTCGACCTGAATCATAGGGCAAGTTTCTGGCAAGGACGCCAGGAAGAACTCGCCGGAATATTCGCACAGATAGCAGGCGTAGCCGATATTCTCATCGGTAACGAAGAAGATTTTCAGTTATGCCTTGCAATAGAGGGCCCCAAAGAAGGCGGCCATGACCTGGAGGACAAGATAGACAACTTTAAGGAAATGATCGACCGTGTCAAAAAAGCATACCCCCAAGCCGGCATCTTTGCTACGACCCTCCGCGAAGTAGTAAGCGCCAACCTGCACAAATGGGGGGCGATCGTTACTGATGGCGATGACTGGTATGTGATTAAGCCTCGAAAGATAGGCGTACTCGATCGTATCGGCGGCGGCGACAGTTTTGTCGGCGGATTGCTCTATGGCATTCTCAAGGGCTGGAATACTGAAAGGTGCACACAGTTCGGTTGGGCAAGCGGAGCTTTGACAACAACGTTGCTCACAGATTACGCCCAGCCCGCAGATGAAGATCAGATATGGAGCATCTGGCAAGGCAATGCAAGGGTAAAACGCTGACCTGCTCAGCATCTTTTTTCGATGACCGCTCCGTAACCGCCTACGAGGTGGACTTGGCACTCTTCGTTAACAATGTTCAATTATAAGGGTAGATACCCATCTGGATCAACGCGTGAGAAATATACCAATTGGGTATAACTCATCAAGGAATATTGTTGAGACTATAATAATTGGAAGAAAGGTCCGAAGAATTGAGGGAGGTTCTGGCTATTCGGTTTCGCTATCTGGCATATCCCAAAAGTATACATGTCAATAACAATGGAGAAACGCCGGTCCAAACGGAGCTGCTTCCAGGCTTTGCGCATACCTGAGGACCAGCGGATATCATCAAATATCACAACAGCATTTTCCGAACAGTGCTCAAAGATCAAGTCAAAATAGTGGAGGGTAGGTTCATATTGATGGTGTCCGTCAATGAAGGCATAGTCAAAGGCATCAGCGCCTTCCAATGTCGAAGGCAAAGTATCCTTGAACCTCCCCTGAACATAACTGACATTATCAAATCCAAGTTGATTATGCATATCACGAGCTACTTCAATTCGGGGACCTGAACGTTCCATAGTGATCAAATGGCCGTTATTTTGGTTAGCACTTAGTGCTGCTGCCTGATAGGCCGCGGAAATGCCTACGCATGTACCGAGTTCCAAACAGCTAACGGGGGAAAACTGACGCACCAGAAAATATAATGAAAGAGCACGATGGAATGCTTTGCTGGCCTGACAGGACAGCGAGACCGTTGAACTATTCGGCAGTACCGTATTACAAGCGAGCAATCGTTGACGATGCTCTTCGATATGACGTATATTTTCCACACCAGCTGAATCAGGTTTTCGGGAAAACGATAATCGCAAAACTTTGGCAAAATTGGCAACCGCGATATCATCCGACTGGGACATTTTTGATAAGCGATAGGTGTCGAGTGGGGTGGCAGCGATGCGGACCAGGTACTTTAAACATTGCATTATGATTTTCTTTATACTCATGATGTTCTGCCTCTTGGCTAAGGTACAATTAAGGGGGCATACCCCTTTTCATCAATTTTTTGCTGCTGCAGCGAATTGGAGTGTCATCTCTCACTCTTTGTGCATATAAACATGATAAGAGTTATGTGTATTTATGTCAAGAGGATTTAATTTATTAATTAGCAAGTATAGCCGGTAAATGCCGCAAGTTTTTGCTCATGACGAAGCTGCAGCACTATTTATATCCGATGATCGCCGCGTAACCGCCGTCACGATCAAAGGTAATGCCATCGGCCTTTACTATTGAAGGCAGCGTTAGCTTTTCTGACTCAAGAACAAAGGAATGATTTTCACTAAGAAACCGCTCAACAACCGCCGAGTTTTCATCTTTTATAATGCTGCATGTACTGTAACATATTCGCCCGCCCGCCCTGACCATCTCACCCGCCCTAATAAGCAATTGCAACTGCGTTTTCGCAAGCTCCTTAACGGCATTTTCGTTTATCCTCAGCCGCACCTCGCACCGCCTGGCCATTACCCCCGTATTCGAACACGGAGCATCGACCATAACTGCGTCAAAACCGCCACCGCCAGCCTCCTCAACTTCTGCCGTCTCAACTATCGTTATCCCCAACCGCCTGCAGTTCTCGTCGACCTTACCAAGCCGCTCCGCATCGATATCGCTTGCGATTATACTTCCACGATCTTTCATCATCTGAGCCATCTGAACGGTTTTACCCCCCGGCGCCGCACACATATCCAGTACCCTCTGCCCCGGCTCCGGTGAAAGCATCCTCACCGGCAAAACCTGCGTCGGATCCTGCACAGTAAACAGCCCCTCACGAAAACCCGCTATATCAGAAACCGGCACATGACTCCTGAGCTTGAGCAGCCCGCTTTCGCCCGGCCCCTGGCACTCTATACCCTCTGCTTGAAGTTTTTCCAGAAGACCTTCCGCCGACACCTTAAGCGTATTTGCCCCTAAAAACACACCCGGCCTGCGGTTACTCGCAAAGCATATCCCCCTGGCCCCTTCAAGTCCAAACTCCTCGATCCATCCTCGTACAAGCCAATCCGGAAGAGAAAACCCCTTACTTAGATAATCCGCCGGATCGGCTTCAGGGCTAGGTAACACATCGTCCTTGAACGCACACCCGTTCGCCTCCGACTGCGGCAGCATCTTTCGCGGATCCCCGCTTTCCAGGCTCGCTTCTCTGCAAGCGATAGCGCGGCCCAGATTACGCAAAACCGCATTGACAAATCCCGCCTGCTTTTTACCCGCGACAGAATGCGCCAGATCAACCGCTTCGTTGACAATTGCGTACTCCGCCGTCTGCGGCGCATATATCAATTCGTATGCCCCGATCCGCAATACATTAAGCAGCTTTTTCGATATCCGCTCCTTTGACGCCGAAGCCGCCTGCTCGATCACCATATCGATCGCCGGCATGTTCCGTATCGCCCCGTAAACAATATCCGTCGCCTGCCCCCTCTGATCGGTAAGCGATATCCTCTTATGCAAAAGCTCACCGGCATCGTGGCGATTGACGTCGAATTTATTCAACACCCAAAACGCCACCTGCCTCGCTGTCTGTCGTCCGGATACTCCCATATTACCCGCCGCCGCATTCTACAGATTTGAACACATCCCCCGCTTGGACTGCTCTGCCATTTACGAATGACTTAAAATCCATAACTTTCCCCCCAGCCGGTTTGATCTGTATTATTTTCAAACATCCGCCCCCGCAAATGATATTCTCTTCATCATCGACAACTCCGCACTCCGCCGCTTGCTCTGAGCAGTTTACCACCCTCGCCTTGGCTATCGTCACCCGGCACGATTTCCCCGTAGCCTTCGATACGAACTCGGCTTGGACACCCGGCCACGGCCAAAGTCCCCTTATCCGGTTATTAATAGATTCCGCCGTATCGGCCCAATCGATAAACCCATCCGACTTCTGCAATTTCGGAGCTTCCGTCGCTTGCGATTCATCCTGCGGCGTATACACCGCCGTACCGTCAGCGATCTTCTTTATGCAATCGATCAAAACCGGCGGCGATACCTCAGCTAACTTATCGTGTACGCTCTGCGCATCGTCGTCGTCTTCTATCGCTATCTTCGCACAATCCAGCATGTCACCGGTATCCATTTTCTTTTCCACGGTAATGACCGTGATCCCCGTTTCCGCATCACCGTTTATGATGGGCCGGTTGATCGGCCCTGCTCCGCGATACTTTGGCAAAAGCGACCCGTGCACATTAATCGCCCGATACTTGTGAAGATCGATGACTTTGCTCGATATGAACTGACCGAATGCGATCACCACCAGCAACTCCGCTTTACACGCCGCAACCTTTTCAACCATCTCCGGCGAATTTATATTCTCCGCCTCGCTGCACTCCATCCCGTTTTCACTCGCCCATATCGCAACCGGCGTCGGGATCAACTTCATGCCGCGCCCCGCCTTACGCGCAGGCTGAGTAAAAACATGTGCAATATCAATCCCCCCATCCTCATGCATCGCACGCAAACAAGGAACACCAAACTCAGCAGAACCAAAAAATACTATTCGCATAGAATTACCAAATTAAAAACCCCGTCAATAACTCCCAGTCGGCATCTATTCGTTTTCGTAATCTTCCTGAAGCTGCCGCAGTATCTTCCGTGCCCCTATTCGCTGGGCCTGGCCCATCCTGTCTTTAATAAGCATCCCGTTCAGGTGGTCGACCTCATGTTGAAAACCGCGTATCTGCATCCCCTCAGCCTCCTCGGTAAACCTGTTACCATCCAGTCCCGTCGCGGTAATGGTACACTTCTTATACCTCTTGATCTTCGCCTCAACGCCCGGCAACGAAAGGCACCCTTCATGATTGGCCTCTAATCCGCCCCCGATCTCGATCTCCGGATTGATATAAACTTTCGCGCTCTCCCGCGTCGTATCGTGCGAAAACACAAATATCCGAAGATCAACACCCACCTGCGGCCCAGCTAATCCCACACCCTTTTGCTCGAGCATCATATCGATCATCGCCGCTGCAAGCTCACGGATCTCATCGGTGATCTCACCGACCGCCTTTGCCTCCCGCCCTAAAACCTTCGCCGGATACCGTGTCATGCGAATATCTGCCATCGCTTTACCCTCAATCGTCGAACTCATCGCCTTTGAACGTCTGGCCCAGGTAACTCTTACGGACCAGTTCATTTTTTATGATCTCCCGCGGAGGCCCCGACGCGATCACCTTACCGTGATCGATTATATAAGCCTTATCGGCCACCTCCAGCGTCCGTTCCACATTATGATCCGTTATCAAAACGCTCACACCCGAAGCCACCAGCCGCCGTATCTCGCCCTGAAGCTCCTCCACCGCGATAGGGTCAACTCCGCTAAACGGCTCATCCAGCAGAATAAGCGACGGATTCGTCACCATCGCCCGCGCGATCTCAAGCTTGCGCCTCTCGCCGCCGGAAAGGAACCTCGCATGACTCTTCGCCACTTCCCCAAGCCCAAACCGCTCGATAAGTTCATTCGTCCGCCGATCGCGCTCCTTATGAGTGATCGACATCGTCTCAAGGATCGCCCGCAGGTTATCCCTGACGCTCAACCGTTGAAAAACGCTTGGCTCCTGCGAAAGATACCCCATCCCCATCCGTGCCCGCTTGAACATTGGCAGCTTCGTAACATCGCTGCCCTCGAACACAACAGAACCCCCATCCGGAACGATCATCCCCATCGTCATCCGAAACGTCGTCGTCTTACCGGCACCGTTTCGACCGAGCAGCCCAACGACACTTCGCTGAGCAACCGAGATATCAACCTCATCAACAACGGTCCTGCCGGAATATTTCTTCACCAGCCCGCGAGTTTCCAAAAGCGTAACATCAACCAAAACAAGCTCCTATAAAAGCAAATTTTCAAAATACATCACAGCCCACATTATATCCGAACAATACCCCAATGCAAACAGCCTTTTTAATAGTTTAATGAAGTACTTCTGGCATTTTCCCCCTCTGGAGGCTATCTTGGATGGGTCATTTAACTGTTTATGGATTATATCAAGGATATTTATGCTATTACCAAGCCCATTTGAGTCGGTACACCAGCGGTCAGGCGCCAATTTCGCCGAATACGACGGTTGGACCCTGCCCAGCGATTTCGGCGATATCGCCGCCGAAAAAACTGCCCTCCAGCAGGCAAGCGCAGCCTTTGACCTCAGCAGCTTCGGCAAGATCAAGGTCACCGGCCCAGATTCCCATGACCTTATCGAAAAGCTCATCCCGGACCCCGCCGCCCAGCCAGACGATGAAGAATGCGTATTCGCAAAACTCCCAGATGTCCCCACCACCATCCGCATCGGCTGCGTAGGCGATACATATACAATATTCACCAAACCCCAGGACCGCCAAACCGCCCTGACAACGATCCAAAAAACCGCCGCTGATAACCAGCTAACCGACCTTGACATCGCGGACATCACAGAAAAAACCGGCATGATCGCACTCTACGGACCCCAAGCCGTAAAATCCATCGCCAACATACTCCCCTTCGACATCTCTGACCTCGAACCCAACGAGATCGTAAACATGTCATTTATAATGATACAGGTAACAATAATACGAGGAAGCTGGACAGGAACAGACGGAATAGAACTACTCTGCCCAAGATCAGCATGCGCAATGGCAGCAGCAGCAGTAGCAAAATACAGAGACAGAGAAAACATAACACCAGCAGGGATGGAAACACTGTTATCCGAAATAAAATAACCTGGGCAATCGGGATTAAATTCCCAACTGCTCTTTCAACCTGTCCGCCAGCCACAACGCCTCAGCTTTATCGCCGATTCCCCTGACAACTTCCAGTGGAACTCTCAACTCCCTATTGCTGGGCAGCTTCGACCATACAAACCGCTCTATCGCCGACACCTGACTAAGGTCGGTATGGTCAACGCGTACTGCATAGAACTTTTTATTGCCGGTTCTCCCGCACTTCTTCACTGTGACATCGATGATGAAATCCCTGCCGATCTGCTTATTAAAGTTAAGCATCGCAAGCTTCTTATGGTAGTTAACAACACCACCGGCAACATACACATCGCGCCGGCCCATAATGAACAACCCGCCCAGAAAACATATCCCCCCTACAAAAAGAACCCCCAAACCTATAATCGCCGGTCTCACCACAGAATCTACTGCGATGATCTTGCCTATCCCACTTCCGCTGCTGCCATCTGAGTTGTTGATCGCATTTGATATGCCATGACCGAGCAATCCAAAGCCAATGGCAAGAACAATCATGCCAAAGATCAAAAATCCTGGCCCTCTTCCTTTACTGAAATAATGCTCATAGCCGCTCTGGTTGACGATCTCTATCTCCTCAAGCCGGCTGCGATCGGCCTTGAGCACATGAAGTTTCTCCTGAGCCGCCTCAGTTTCCATTGTATCGGTAGTAACCGCATCGCTGCTCTGTTCCGTCCGAAAAACCGGCACATCAAATTCAAAATTCATATCCAGCCCCGGCACATCCGCCTTGGCTTTGAGCAGCCATCTATAGCTGTAGCTTGTCCGGTTTTTGCGACAGTTATCCGTTTGGTCCTTGGTATCATAGGGCAGCACAAACTCAACCGGTATCTCGATCTGGCCAAGCCCGGCAATAGCAACACCGCTCCTCGAATAGTCGCCAGCATTAACACTCATATCATGCTGAAACAGAATATGTACAAAGGTATGACTATTCTTGCCCGAACCGGTTCTCTTCCGCTCTTCGTTAACAAGGCTGATATCGATCTGCCCGTCACCGCCCAACACATCAGGTACGACAAGAACGCCCCTGAGCTTTCCGCCAATAATGCCCGGCATCGTCTCCATACGAAACATTGTACCGCGATATTTCCACAGCCTACATGCCATAACGACACTGGCGATAAGCATACAAACGCCAATAACCGGAAACAGCAAAGCAATATTTTCCTTATTCAGAGGCAGCTTCAAAGCATTCTCAGCCGACATAACAGCTGCCGTGCCAATCCCAACAAATACTAGCCCCATAATGCCAATGACTATAAAACCCACTCTGCTGGGCCGAATAATGCCGTTTCGCCACTTACGCTTTTCCCACGGACAACCAGATCTCGCCATAAAAAAACTCCGTTAAAAATAAACCCAAAACACAATTTTCGCCCATTTTACACCCCAAACACACCCCACGCAACATTTTTACAAGACGATCTCAGGAATTGACATCACATTCAGCACCGGTTATACTGACATTCATGCAGAATGAAAAAAACAACCGTATGTCAAAATCAAATCGACCGGGCTTTGTACTTATACTGTTTCTCGTTATTATAGTAATTGGATTTATTATATATTTTGTAGGCTTCGGTACGACATCTTCTTTGCCTGTCAGCGTGGACCCTGCCTCCTCTCATGAGGTTTTGCCATGGGAGCACAAAGAATCGTTACTGCCGTCTGATACGGCGCCCGATGCGAGCACTTATGAAGGTCAGCTATCCATTGAAGACGGGATATATATGCAAGCTACCGTCGAACAGAGCAATACAACACGTGACTTTCTTGTTACCATTAATCCTGACGGAACCGTTCGCGGCGGGTGGTCTGCAGATTATAACAAGGGACGTCAACCCAAAATGAATTATGTTATGAACGCCCAATTTGAAGGGAATATCGATCCGGCAGTTCTTTTCTTCGATGATAATGGTGATGATCCGACAAAACTTTTTATGATCGCAAAAGGTGATATCAGTATCCTTGCGACCAACACTGATAACAACAAAGTACAGCACAGTATACAGGATATATGGATTAGCGGATGGGTGGACACAGATCAAAAGGCAAAAGGCCAGATGTTCTTGATAACAGGACCCGACACATACCAGACCTTCAACTGGAAATCACCACCTTTATCGAAAAAACGAAAAAGGGCATTTTAACTTGACTGAAAAAATGCCTGACATCCGCATCTGAGACAATGGCAAACAAAATTACGGTCTAATTAAATAACAAAATAAATCGAAAGGACTAAATCATGGCTTTTAACCGTCTATCTGTGAAATGTAATTTAATAATTCTTACGATCCTGCTGATCTGCTCTTGCTCCCATGCAGCGGCGAGTGAGGAGTTAAGCGACAAATTCATCAAGAAATTGCAAAAAGACTTCAAGATGGATACGCACACCCGCGCGATGTACAACGCCATAACCAACACCGACATCAACACCCTCGCATTGAACCGCGACCTGCTCAGGGACCACAACGACTATTTCAGCAATAAAGTAACCGTAAAAAAAATATCCAACCAGAAGTCATCGGGCAGGTGCTGGCTCTTCGCCGCCCTTAACAACATCCGCCATGAGGTCGTAAAAAAACACAAAATCAAAGACTTCGAATTCTCACACATCTACCTTACCTTCTGGGACAAACTCGAAAAAGCCAACGTCTTCTACGAAAGAATAATCGAGTTCCGCGACCGTGACATGATGGACCGCGAACTCGTATTCGTACTCAAAACCCCCTTAGGTGACGGCGGCTACTGGGAAAACGCAAAGGATCTCATACAAAAATACGGCGTCGTCCCCAACGAGGTAATGCCCGAAACCCACAGCAGCAATAAGACCCGCACAATGAATAAGGTAATGTTCAGAAAGCTGAGAGTCGATGCCGTAAAGCTCCGCAAAATGGCAGCAAAAGGCAAGAACGTAAAGCACCTGAGAAAAGCCAAAGAAAAAATGCTCGCCGAAGTCTACCGAATGCTCGTAATGAACCTCGGACAGCCGCCGAAAACATTTGACTGGAGATACGAACCAAAAGACAAAGACGACGATGATGATGATGAAGACGGCGACCATGATGACGACGACGATGAGGACCATGATGAAGATGGCGATCATGATGACGACGAAGATGATGACGAAGACGGCGACCATGACGACGATGAAGACGAGGACGAAGCATACGAAGACAAAAGCATTATCATCACCGGCTACACACCCAAGCGTTTCTACGATGAATTCGTCGGCCTTGATCTTGACGAGTATGTAAACATCTTCAACGATGCTGCCCACCCCATCTCAAAACGCTATCAGATAGCCCTGACCCGCAGCTTCACCGACGGCCACGACCTCGACTACGCCAACGTCAGCCTCGAAACACTAAAGTCCATCGCGATCAAATCACTGCGCGGTGAAACCCCGCTATGGTTTGCCGTAGACGTAAGCCCGAACCAGAACGGGGACAAGGGCGTCATGAAAAACGACCTCTATGACTACGAAGCAATTTTCGACGTCGACCTGAAAATGACCCGGGCGGAACTGGCTCTCTTCAGGCAGAACGTACCAAACCACGGAATGAACCTGATCGGAGTAGATATCCAGAACGAAAAACCCGTCAAATGGCTCATCGAAAACAGTTGGGGCGGCGATAAAGGCAACAAAGGCCTCTGGACAATGTACGACGGCTGGTTCGACGCAAACGTTTACTGCGTCATTGCAAAAAAAGAATACGTACCCGAGGAAGTCCTGAAAATATTCGAACAGGATCCGATCGTACTTCCCGTCTGGGACCCAATGTGGTAAAAACTGTCGAACGCATATTTCGGAGAAACATAAATGCCTAAACTGTCTAAGTATACCTGTTTAATATTCGCTGTAAGCATCCTCGCTCTGTCTGCGCCAAGCTATGCCGAACTGGAAAGGAAAGATCTAAAAGAAACCGACACTTGGAAACTCGAAGACATATACGCCTCGCCCGCCGCATGGCGCAAAGCCAAAGAAACCCTCGCGCCAAAGATCGACAACATCTTATCGTTTAAAGGCAAAATTTCCAGATCGCCCGCCCAACTGCTAAAGTGCCTCGAATTCGACAGCGAGCTTTCAAAGGAATTCTCCCGCCTTTATTCTTACGCCCAAATGCGCAGCGACGAAGACACTCGCATCTCAAAGTATGTCGGCATGACACAGGAATTGCAGTATCTACTTACGGATTTCCGCTCAAAATCATCGTTCATAGAACCTGAAATATGCTCGATGAAAAGCAAAACCGTAAAAAAATTCATCGCCAAGGAGTCCGGCCTGAGCGTCTACAAAGTGTACCTTGACAATATTCAGCGAACAAAGAAACACAAGCTCTCCGAAAAGGAAGAAAAACTCCTCGCCCAGGCAAGCCTGATAACCAACAGCAGCAAATCGATTTTCGACATATTCAGCAACGCAGAGCTCCCCTTCCCACAGGTAACTCTAAGCGACGGAAAAACAGTAACCCTTTCAAAGTCCGGGTACTCCCGCTATAGAAATCATCCGAACCGTCAAGACAGAGAAAAAGTCTTCAACGCATTCTGGCAACTGTTCGATGATTTCAAGCAAACATTCGGAGCCCAGCTAAACGCCAACGTAAAAAAGAACATCTTCCTCACAAAGGCAAGAAACTACGACACCGTCCTTGAACGTGCCCTCGACAGAAACAACATACCCGTAAAAGTCTACCTCACGCTCATCGACAACGTAAACAAAAACCTCAACCTCTTCCACAGGTACATCACCATAAAGAAACGGATATTAGGACTTGAAACCATTAAGTATTCCGACATGTACGTCCTCGGAGTCGAAAAAACCGAGGACAGTTATTCTTACGAAAAAGCCTCCGAGCTTATCCTCGAAGCAGTAGAACCACTCGGCAAGCCTTACGTTGAGGCTGTTCGCAAATCGATAACCGACAGATGGATTGACATCTACCCGACAACCGGCAAAAAATCCGGCGCATACTGCAACGGCAGCGCATACGACGTCCACCCCTACATGCTCTTAAATTACAACGGACAATACGATGACGTCAGCACGATGGCCCACGAACTCGGACATGCGATACACAGCTATTTTACCAACAACACCCAACCATACCCGACATCGCATTATTCCATATTCGTAGCCGAAGTCGCATCGACCTTCAACGAAATGCTGCTCATTGACAAAATACTAAAAGAATCCAACAACGACGACCGAAAACTGTTCCTGCTGCTCAGCTACCTTGAAAACATCCGCCAGACACTTTTCAGGCAGACCCAGTTTGCCGAATTCGAATTGAGAATGTACGAAACCGCCGAACAGGGAAAACCATTAACCGGCGACGTTCTTACAGAGCTTTACGGCGAAATACTGAAAAAATATTACGGCCATGACAAGGGCATCTGCCACATCGACGAGCTATACACCGTCGAGTGGGCCTACATCCCACACTTCTACAGCTACTACTATGTCTATCAGTATTCCACCTCGTTTACCGCGTCGGTCTCGCTTGCCGAAAGAGTAATAAAACAACAGCCCGGCGCCGTCGACAAATACATAGAGTTCCTATCCTCAGGCGGCAGCGACTACCCGATAGACATCTTGAAAAAAGCGGGAGTGGACCTGACAACCTCACAAGCCTTTGACCAGACGATGGATTCGATGGTCAGGACTATGGATGAAGTTGAAAAGATACTTGATAAAAAAGGAATGTAAAAAAAAGGCAGGAGAAAAATGTGTCAGAAATAAAACTAAGCGACAAACCCATCCGCCACGGCCCGTACCCGGAATTAACGCTAACAGCCGTCATCGTCGGCCTCTTGATCGGCTCGGTAATAACCATAAGCATCGGATACGCATGCCTGATCCTCGGCTTTTCGATAGAGGGTTCAGAACTTGCCGCCATCCTCGGCTTTGGCATCTTGCGGGGCATACTCAGGCGAAGCAGCATCGTAGAGAACAACATCAACCAGACCATCGCAAGTGGCGTAAACGGCGCATCCGCCGGAATGATGTTCACCGTCCCGGCTCTGTTCATATTAAATCAAAAAGACTTCGATCCCGTACTGTTGGTCCTTTCATGCATCGCCGGCGGAATACTCGGTATCGCGTTCATCATCCCACTCCGAAAACAAATGATCGATTACGAAAGACTCACCTACCCGGGCGGAGTAGCCGTCGCCACCATTCTGAAGTCCCCCGGCGCAGGCGTACACAAAGCTGTCTTTTTAATGTGCGGCATACTCCTAAGCGGCGCCGTCCATTTCATAAGCCAGTCCACAGGATTTGAAAACTGGCACCTTGGCAACCTCATCGGTATGCCCGACCACATGAACGGCGTATGGTATGTATCCCTCATGACAGTTGGCGTCGGCTTCATCGCCGGAAGAGGCGGATTCAGTTTCATCATTGGCGGCTTCGCGTGTTACTGGATACTCGCGCCGATCCTGAACCACATGAACCTTTTACCCGCCGTCGATCAGCTCCAAACACTTGACATAAGCATGCCCGACTACCTCAGAACGGTACTCTTTAGACCCGTAGGCATTGGGATGCTCATAGGCGGAGCGCTAACCGGTATCGTCTTTGCCTTCCCGCTTATTAGAAGTGCGATTAAAAGCATGCAGACTTCCACAAAAACCACCCTCTCAAAAGACGAAATGCCGATTCGATTTCTGTATATCGGCATCGCAGGCGCTGCGATATGCCTGTTCGTAACCGCCATTCTATCGGCAAAAGAAGTCGGACTGATTCGCGGAGCATTGATGGCTCTGTTCGGCACCGCATGGATATGGATCGC
>SDBV01000692.1_pt1 | contig 48741 bp, 96 predicted proteins | sample 2277081 | NCBI WGS metagenome assembly SDBV01 (sample SAMN10402039, study PRJNA504765) | marine sediment metagenome | isolation source: marine sediment core GS10_PC15, 223 cmbsf | place: Arctic Ocean: Southern Knipovich Ridge | collected 2010
CATAAATATAAGTACCTTTTCCGGGGAAAGTTAGCACATAAAAGGCATGACCCTCCATTCGGAATGTGAAAGCATAAGCGTCTTCAGGGTTTTGAAATTGATCCCATTGAGCTTCCAAAGCATGAGTACTTACGCGCTTCGGAGTGTATCCGCTTGCTCTCCAGACCGTTCTCCCGCCACGTTGATCCGAGCCAAACCAGAATACACTATTGTCGAGTTTTTTGACTGTGTTTCTGGCAAGAAGGCCGACCTCCATGGACGTGCCGGGGTTCTGACCATATGGGAAATCCGTCGCTCCGGTGTTAAACCACGGTTCAACAGTATCTATGCCGAAATTGAGCAAATCATCATGATCGGAGAAAACCTTGACCAGATTATCCGGGGCAAATTCCGCTGTGGCAAAATCCAGGGGATCATACGGCCCCAATCCAGCGAATGACGGAGATATGAAAAATCTGCCGCTGGCAGCCTCGGTCCAGATAAAGAATGAATCCTGATAAATAACCGACGATACAAGCCGAAATCCGCCATCCGTGATTTTGGTCGCCGTTGATGCAGTGAGAATATAACCATCCGATCCTGCAACAACGGCGATTTCAGTTCCGTTGTCGTCCATATCAACAAAATCTGTGCCTGGAACCGTGCCAAGAAATGTTGTCGAACCGTCCTCATTAACCTTAAATGCTTCTTCGCCGCTTATGACGTAATATTCTCCAGCCATTTCATGAGCGCCACGAATGAGACCGTCACCAGCGGTGGCAAATAAAGATTCACCGGGCCTTTTGTATAAGATTCCCTGAGATTTCCCCATTTCCGGGGCGGTTTCCCAATAGAGATTGATTAACCGCTGTGCCGAGAAGGGTCGTGAGCGGGATTGATAGCTTTCAAATGCTACCGGCAGGATCGTCATGGTGCGAGGAAACCATAATATTTTAACTCTGCTACCTGTCGAGCTTTTGCCGCGTCAGATTTTGAATAAAATATTCCGAGATGGATATGCTTGCCGTCAACTCCAATTCCAGAGATCCATTTTTTACGCCGTGCTTGGACGCCCTTAATGCCGCTCGTATTATTTGAGTATTGTTTTTGATTGTATGCCTGTAATCCAGGAGATGCCCATCTGCAATTTTCGGGTTCATAATTGCCATCAGGATCAATGCGATCCAATGAACATTCGTCATTTGGTGGCTCGCCCATATCAGCTAAGAATGATTCAAAATCACCTTCCCAAGTAGGGCAAACTTTAATTTTCTTACCTTTATAATACTCATCCCCATGCTTGCATCGCATTTTCATAGCTTGCCATGCGTGCCACACTTTAGTTCCACATTTCCCGTGTTTCTCCCCATATTTTTGTCCACGAAGTATTTCAGCGGCAACCTCACGGGAGAGACAGCCGCAAGACCTTGAGTGACCTGATTTTAAACGAGAACCACGAACAATTCGACTCTCACCACAGTCACACCTACATAACCACATTGTCCTGCCTGAATTATCAATATTATCTAATTTCAGAACTGTTAGCCTGCCAAACATAGCCCCCAGTAGTTCTAACCTGTTCATGTTCCACGTCCTCGCGAGTACTGGAAGAAAACCGAAGCGTCGTCCTGATCCCAATCCAAAGCATTTTGATGAAGGGCTACAGCTATCGACCCTACTTCTGGCGCAAGAGGCATACCAAAACGTGGTGCAAGACGAACCGCGAGATTATACACAAGTGCTTCAATCCATTCGTTTGGGAAATCAGGATCATCTTCGGAATCAGTAAAAACCTCAAGCGGTCTATAGTAAGTGAACCTCAGAAGATTGTCTGTGCTTACCGGAGCAGGCCAGATAAATATAGTCCCGAAGTCAATTTTGGGATCGTAGTAAAACTGTACCGGAGTGCCTGATGTATTCTTGTTAGGCAGATTCAAATAATCGATACGACCCATCTGGATCATTTTAATCTCTTGAGCGTTCACACCTGATCCCTGCTCGCGTCTTGCATCGGGAACTCTCAATGCTTTGCCAATCTTGGTCGTATAGAAGAAAACTCTATTCCCGCTCGCAACTGCCGTTGGTAGCGCGTCATTCAATGTCGTTGGTAAGACAATTTTAATTGTTGTCCAATGCACAGACCCGCTGTCTAACTTAACGCCGATGAAATCATTAACGCTCATTCCAACTGTAGAAGCCACAGGCAGAAGCGTTGCGCCCGCAATGGCGGAAGCCGATGTTGTGGTTTCGGAGAATGTTTCGGTGGCGTTATCGGTATTCGTGCCACCAAACTGGTATTCAATCTGGGCAGGTTGGAGAAAGAGGATCGCGCTGTTTCGAGCCCATAAGTGGGCGCCGCTACCCTGCCAGGATTTTACAAGCCAGTCGAGAGCCGTGGCCGCGCTTGCACCATCTTCAGCGGAAACGGGCTCTCCAGCCGCTTTGACGCCAATGAGATCAAGGGCGTTCTCGATTATATCGCTGCGATTTCTGTTGAGAGTCATAAATCATCTGGCTTGACTGAATTGGGTTCCAGGAATACATCACCCGTGCCAGGACGGGAAACATCAGGCTGTTGTCTGTCAGGGAATCCCCTGAGTAAGTCTTGCGGCTGTCGGGGTTCCCAACTTTCCCGACGTACAAAAAATCCATTCCACTCCAGACGGCACATATTGACTTTCATCTTGAAGCCCGTTCTATCGCACTCGACATTGTTATTGCCGGGACTGTAGAAGTTGGCCACACCCTTTCGTTTATGTTGAACTCTCGCGGGCATGATAATCTCCTTATATTACTCACATTTATTGTTCAAAAGTTAATAAAGCCGTGATTAGTCTACTTAGCAGACTTCCGCTGTTTGTTGCAGTCAGCTTAACTACAACATCAGTGGCGTTAACAAAGGCGTCATATTCATGCTCAGCAACGGATGTGAATGCAGGCGGCACTCTATTGCCTGAGGCTGTGCTTACAAGAACATGATACCCGAGAATTTTACTTATATCTCCGAACCCGTGTGCAACATTAGTCGAGTCCCCCTCAGTAGCTCCAGTTGTTCCAGTGACTTTCTTCATCTTAATTACGGGAGCACCGGAACCTAATTCTGTAAAACCGTCATTTGTGACTGTAATTACGCCAGCGGCTTCTGTTACTCGTATTCCCTCGACACCACCGGCGATTAGACTTAGCTGGTCTGCTGCGGCAGTGCCTATGCCTGTGTCCACATCTGCTTTATCCGGGACCAGTGTGGGATTTGTGGCGGATGCCGCTTCATCCAACAAAGCACCAGCGGCGGCATTCTCTCCGGTAAACTGTTCGCCACTCTGGAGAGTGTGAACTTGAGCCCTCGTGACCTTCTTTGCCTCTGCATCACCGCTTTGCAGAACAACAAATTCATCCGTTGACGCGGGCGTCGTAACCGCCGTGAGAATATCTACTGTTTTGTCAGCCATTCCTATGCCTCTTTAAGGAGCAAGATGCATTCTGGATTGGCGGATATGAGAAGATTGCAGCCAATTGCTATCATGAGATTGTCCAGTCCTCTTCCGGGGTCTCCACCGCGGGACATATGTCTTTTTTTCCCTCTCGACCGTCTAGACATTTTGCACCTTTTTCTTCAGCCATAATATCACGCTGATATTATCGCCAGATGCATCAAATCCGATAGTCGTCATTCGCAGCGTCATATCGGGATTGGCGAGAAGGGTGGACAGGCCGCCATCATCCCATTCCTCATAGTACTCATTATCCCTGGTCGATTCAAAAAACAATCTGTTAGGTCCGGCGGAATTTCCGAAACTCAACTGAAACGTGGTCCCCGAACCGTTCCGTCCGGAAATCTTGACAATTTTGAAATTGTTGGGTTGACGCCGATCATCCCCAGTGTAATCCAGCACGTTTACGAGCGGGAAATCTGAGAAGTCCCCCGACCCATCCGCAACCATGTTGAATTGAAGGATAAGATTTCGTGAACCGTTAACAATCGTGTGGGCGGTGATTTGATTCGCCATAACCCATCCTTATAATTCTGTCCCCAGTGCTACATAGTTGACAAGAAGGGACTGGACTGCCGCCGTGCCGGATTTGCAATAAGCGGAAACGCCCATTGCGGCATCGTTGTTGAAAACCTCTTGAGCGGAGCTTACCACGAGTTCTCCGTCCTTGAAGATTTGATAGTTCGCTCCGTCATAATAACAGGCCAGCGTTACGCGGGTAGCCGTGACAAATGTGGAACCGAGACCAACCGTTTGTTCAACGTCACTTTGACGGGAAATGAAATCAATCTCAGTCGCGGTGTCCAACTTGCCGAAACCAAAACCGTCATCGAACCCCCACGACAAACCATCTGCGGCCACAAAGTTCGTTCCCTGTTGATCGGACGTAAACCCGATGAATGCTTCGTTTGATGCCATCGTGGCCGCTGTCAGCGTAACAGACGTTTCCAGCCAGAACCTCTTGGTGTTCGCCCCAACCCTAAGATTTGGCGTTGTCCACTGAAGCAGTGTCGATGTGTTGTCGCTGGCCAGAGTAGGCAGGGAAACACCATTCGCCGCGACTACAGGCGCCGGAGTGACGCCCTCAACCGTCAATTCATACTGAACATTATCGGCGGTCCACAAGATACCGTTGGAAAAGTTTTCAATAACCCATTTCCAACCCTGCATGCCAGGCGTCGGAAACGGCACGTCGGGACCGTTAACCATCTGGTTGTTGAAACCAGCGGCGAATTGATGAAGTGCGTTGTGTTTGACTCTTGACATGATGACCTCGTTGCCCTCGGGGGGTCTATAAGGATCGGGTTACGTTGTTACACGCCACCCTAAATTTCCGCGTAGTTGCCCGGAATACCCGCTACTAATTCATGCATGTCCTGCTTAACGTCCGGGTGTGTTTTACGGATAAAAGAGGAAACGGCGGAAATAATTCTGATCCCCTTCTTTCCACATTTGCACCGCGCGGGAGCGTAAACATCGCACAGCTTCCGGGTTTCGTCCCATTTGGCGCCACACTCACAACCATATTCATAGATCATGCGGATTGAATTCCAGAGTTGCCAGTATTGCTCGGCGCACCAGAGTTATAGATAAACACCCCCGTAGTCGTAGAAACAGCAGTATTCCCCCGGTCGTAACAATTAGGCCCGATAACAATATCGCCCTCGGTTTGAGTGGCCGAAAAGCCAACACATTGAGCCGGATTTGCAGACCCGAGCCTGGCGTTGATGAAGCCGCACTCGCCTTTGTAAATCAGCATTCGTTCAATCGCGGTCGCGCCGACACCCCTGTGATGCACGAAAGTCGCGCTTGAGGTCTTCGAGAGCGATAGGCAGTCTTCAAAGATCACATCCCGAGCGACCTTGCCCGCAATTGTCTCACGAGTGAAAAGCACGTTTTGTGCCGCCACACTCCAGATATGAACCAGAGAACCAATTGCGCAATGCAGGTAATAGGCTGAATCGCCATTGCAAAGCAGGGGCGCGGCAGAGGCAACGGCTAGCTGGCCAGAATGGACAACTTCGCAGTTTGTCAACTGAGTATATTCACCGCCGTCCGCAAAAGCGTATTTGCTGGTGGATAATGTATCAGACGAGTCAAACTTGATGTTGGTGAACGTGTTGCCGACTCCGGTGTTTTGCACAATGGCAATTGCCGTTCCAGTGGTAACGCCCATAGTCCAGCGCGTTCGCTGCCCGAGATAACGAGAGCCGCCACCGAGGCCGACAAAGTGAAGGCGGCTTTTGGTAAGCGTAAGCTCATCATTGGTCACGGCTACTGAGGAATGAGCGCTATTGGCATTCATCAAAATAACGGAGTGGGTATTTGTCACGGCTTTCGTAACGGCCTGCCCGACAGTCCTGAAAGCGTTTAGCATTGTTCTGCCGTTGTCAGCCCCGGAAGAATCGGGATCAACAAAGATATACTCTCCGTATGTGCTGGGAATGCCATCCCCTATTTGAGGAATGCCGAAACTCGTAATACCATGGGGGAAGTTTGTCAGCGTCATGTGTGTTCTCCGTTAATGCCCGGCGGAATCGAACCGCCGCTTACTCGCCAGGGACATAGTGACGTTTATTTCTTCGATGCGGCCTTGGGTTTGGGTTTGGCCTTCTCCAGTTTGGCCACACGAGCCTCAAGCTCATCCAGCATCTCGTAGATGTCTTTGTCAGCGGCGGCCATGATCAAGCTCCCGGCGTTCCGTAAACGCCCCTGAAGTCTGCCCGTCCCGGCTCGTAACGCTCATAGGCTTTGTACTTCATATTCTCCGTGTCAAAGTCATTATCCTCGGAGAACTGGATTTCCTCGCGCTGGAACCAGACCATGCCCTTGGGAATGTTGGTGCGGATGAACCATGCGTCGGAATCGTCAAAGAAGTTATTCTTCTTCCAGCCCTGTGGAATGGAACCCATGGAACGCAACGCATTAATGGCGTTGTTTGCACTGTCGTTCTGGAGAACCGAACCAAGGATTCTGTCGGCGTTGAACTGGTTTGCCGTCGCAATCAGAAGAACCGTTGGTTTGTAACTGACCTGCAATCCGGCGGAGTCCTTGGCGTCATCGATCTGAATGACCATATCCTCAATCGAGGCTTCGGAAAGATCGGCGGCGGTTGCCAGGAGGTTGGATTGTGTGCCGTCATCGGTATTGTGATCGTTGGCGATCAAAGTCGATCCGTCACCGAAAAGGAAGTTGGTATCGAAGGCCCGATTATAGATATTGGCGCCAACAATTTCCTTGGTCGTATACATCGAAAACGCCAGCCGTGCGGTGCGATCCGTAATGAGTTCAGGATAGAGATTGTCCTGAAGTTCCTCGTAGGTAACGATGAACCCCAGTGCATAAGCTTTGTGCGTGAACCGATCCACGAAACCCTGACGCCAGTTGGCATATTGAACCGAGCTTGCCTGTTCCTTAACAGGGGCAAGGCCAAATCCGATAATCTCAACAAGTTCCTCATAGGACTTGTAGGACGTTTTCATATCGAACAAGTACATATACTGTTTTTCGTGCTGATCGTAGCTTTGGCCCCACCAGCCGTGTATACCCGGCCATAAGGATTTCGGGGAAGAGCCAGTCGTGATAATTCCAACAGCCATGATCTAGCTCCCTTAAACGCTAATGCCGAGCGAACCAACGCCGGTCGATTGGGTGTGAAGATTGATCATCACCTCAAGACTTGCGTTAACGCCGACTTCGTTGTCCAGCCGTCTTACAATACGAAGTACCCTCACTTGCAAGGTAGCTCCCACGGCAAAACTGGTTGAATCCACTTCCCATTGAGACTTCCCGGCAACCGCCGCCGCCGATGTCAGGTTGGCATTGTCACTGATGTCCGTGACGGCAAAAGCACCGTCGCACTGGACCTCGAACACAACATCGGGATTGTCTTCAACAAGAATATACTGAGAGGTAAGAGTGACAGTGTTAAGCGGGGTGTCCTGAAGAAGATCGCCCTCGCCGGGGGTTTTGGAAATCATGACACCAGTTATTCGATTGGTGCTGCCCGCTGTCGCCCGTGTTACCGTCGGAATTCCATTTGCATCGGCGGTGCCGGTAACAATAACCGGATCGCCGGGCGCAATAACCTGAGCATCGCCAACCGCTACATGATAAAGCGATCCGCTACCACTGTAGGGCGCTCCGTTGCGATGCCGGATAGCTCGCAGGCCGATAGGAGAGTCGGCATTTGCCATTACGTAAACTCCAAAGAGTTTTCATTTTAGCCTAGCCGTCCAACATCTGGTTACGACCCTTGACAGGATTGTAAAGATTTGAGCCAGGCTGCCCAATTCCTTGTCCGTCATCCAGACCACGCTTTATCTGCGCCTCTCTGGCGTAACGTCTTTTTTCTTTTTCCTGCTGATCTTCCCGGAACCATTCTTCCGGGCGTTCCATGAGATATGCGGTGATTTCACCGCCGCCTTTTTTCTGATCAACCACCTGACTGGTTCGAGTTCCTACGTCGGTGGATCGGATATTTTCGTCACCATCAACGGATGGTGTAACAAACGTATACCCCTTGTCTTGCATGTCGTCAAGTCTTGATCCAACATCATTTGCCCAATGCCTATGATATCCATGTCTTGTTGGGGCAACCAACTTCTGTCCCGGCAATCTTCCAAGCCTTACGCTTTGAGCTTTCCTTGCTTCTCTGCGAGTCTTGGCTCTTTTTAAGATCGCCGCCTGAGTCTCGACTTTGACAATCTTGGATATTTTTTCAGGTATTTTCGCCTTTTCCTCGACCAAAGACTCACTGGTTTTTTGTTCTTCCTTAGCCATTTTTTGCGCATGAGCCCTGTTATGGTTGCCACACAAGCCGTTTTCCTGCGCTGTCGTCTGGCAAGGAAAGCCATTTGATTTTATTGCTGTGCATTTCATTGAGCCGCTCCTTCTGCATCGTAATAATTTTGAACGAACGTATCCTGATCGCACCATCCCCATTTGACAGAATCATCACAAGCCCTCTGAGATTTAGCGGGCATACTGCCGTAAGTCTTGGAATTCTTCTTCACTATAGTCCTGCGACCAGACTCGACTTGTGGCGCGCGTCTTTGTGTTTGTTTCACTGGCTGTTCTCCAAATTTCTCAGGAAATCTTGCTTTCACCTTATTAAGGGTTCTGTCGAGGTTTTCCTGAAGTGTCAGATCAGGGAATTGTTTGACATCATACTGACTTTCAGAATCAGCATATCTCGTCATCTCACCATCGGTGCCGTACCACGGTTGGTCGATCATGAACTGCTTGACCGCGGGCGGGGTTGCCGCAACGTTTTGAACGCTTGGCGGCGTCGTATTCAGATCATCAATTTGTTTTTGTGTCGCATTGAATCTGTCAACATCGCCATCCTCAACAGCTTTCGCGCGCTCTTTTTCAAGTTCGGTTTGATGGCGGTTCTTCATCGCCGCCACTTCCATATTGAAATAATCTTCCCGGTCTTTCGCGCGCGATTCCATGTCTAGAATTTTTGTTTCCATTCTTCGCATAGTCTCGTTCTGAATAGGCAAGATTTTCTCGCCTCTTTTTACAAACTCTTCAGCGGGAGTCCATTTCTGCGAGGGGCCAGCATATTCATCCCGGTCTTTCCAGCCCATGGTACGAGCCCGATCCTCGATTGACGGACCTTCTTCTTCTATAACTTCCTCGACAACCTCCTCGGCCACTTGCTCAATTACTTGAGTTTCTTCCACAATTTCCTGTGCTTCAGCCATTGACCTTAACTCCAACGATGTCTCCGCTATTGATAAGTCGATATTCCCTGCCGTCATCCCCAATATGGAGCTGCCCGGCATATCGCGCCATGCAAACCATGTCTCCAACCTTAATCGGTATCGCCTCACTGAGATCGATATAATCTCTGAAAGCCATACTTCCAATCGCGATAACGCGCACTTCGATTGCCCGCTGTTCCTCTTTATCAACAGCGACCGGCGGCTTCCATATTCCGCCTGCGGTTTTCTCTTCAACTTTTGGAGCCCGAATTAAAATTCGGTCATCGATGGGGATTATTCCTGAAGGATTATTCATCGTCTTCCTCTTTGTCTAACTGCTCGTCTGTGAACATGTCTTCGTAAGATAGATACAAAATTTCTTCAATTGTTTCGTATTTCACAATTCCTTCGAGAGCGATTCGCCGTGCTTGGCCAACTGACCCCTCATCGCATCGTATTAAAGTTCTGGAGGCAGTGTCAGATACCACCTTGCAGCGCTGGGCGACCCTCTCCAGGTGCTCCCAGAACCATCTGTTGCTGTCCTTCCACGCCTCGAACTCCACTTCCGTCATTCGCATTTGCTTTCATTTCCTTTGTAACAAGAGCCATTTCTGTGACTAATTCGGTAACGTTCAGAATATTATCTGCGCCGATTTCGTCGGCCTCGGCTACTTTCTTGAGTGCCGACGCCAACCAATCAAGCCGTTTAATCTGGCTGTCTCTCAGCTTCATATCCAGTTCGCGTGACTTTAACTGGAGTTCCGCCATTGCATGAAGTTGCTCTGGGCTGGGACCTGTTGGTGGTGGGGCAAGGAATTTCTCGGCGTCGGTAAAGCCTGTAGCTCTCAGGTTCTCCACCATAATCACAGCGCGATTGGCTTCCGGCCATTCGGCAAACTGAAGGAGAATTTGAGCTTTTGCTGCTTTTTCGATATCGGTTGCCATATTCGGGTCGGCGGCGGGCACGATATCGAGGCTTTTATCCTCGTAGTCACTTTTGAAAATCGCTTCCGTATCATCGAGGATGTTGAAGTACGCTTTCTCGTCCAGATATTCCCGATTCAGAGTGTACAAGAGTTTCAGTTCGCCTTTCAGAGAACGGTAAATGCGCTTGAATATCGCGCTGTAAACCTTCATTCCCTGCTCGATCATCGCCAACACGGAAGTAGCCGGCATGTTCTTGCCGCCGCCGCCTGTCATCACGTCCTGAATCGAGGCGATTTCCTTGCCTGCGTCGATCAGAAGACCGAGAAGCATGAATAGAACATTCGAGGGCTCACGGATTGGTAACGGGAGAATGGAATCTTTCATCGCCAGACCGGAGACATCGACCTTTTTCCACTCGCCCGGCGTAAATCGCAAGGCCCCTGATTTGATGCGGAAGCCCTTGGCGATAAATCCGCCGCCCGTGTTGGAAAGATGCCCGGCATCGATAAGTTGATTTAAGAGAGAGTCAACGGAATTGCTGATAGGCTTTAGAAGCTGCCCAAATCCCTTGTCGTAGAATCCACCCTGAGAATCTGGAAAACAGGAGTATTTGATAAAGAATTGGCCTGCCGTAACTTTCGTGATATCGCCACTGTCGTCTGTTTCAATATCGTCAGCGTCAAAATTGGCAATGATTCTAACGACATAACCACCCTCGCGCTCGAATGTGACAATATACGGCTCGGGATATCCATCTCCGTCGAGGTCATAAAGAACGTGCTGTTCGATGAATTCGAGAACTTCTTCGTCCTTGTCGTCCTCCAGATCAACAAGATATCCTTCTTCTTTGTCGCGAAATAACTCGAAGTTGATTCGTTCCAAAACCTCGTATGGATATAACGGGATAATATGTGAAATACGGGGGCAGGTCAGGAGAGATTTTGTTGAGGTATTAACCACGAGATCAGTGGCCAGAACTAATTCCGAAACATTCCGGCCAAGTGTCTCGTCGCGGCGGACTTTTTTGAACGCACAACCGTCTATCGGAAGGACAAGAAGGAGTTTATCCATGTCGTCATCCCACTCGTCCATTTCTTCCGTGAGTTGGTATGACATATGTTTGGATACACGGTCCGCGCGTTCACGTTTTATCCCTGGTGGCACCTCCCATTGGGGTGCGTTCTGCTCATCAAGAACAGGTTGGCCGTTCTCAATAACAGGAATACCATCATCATTGCCGACGACCTTTGCCAAGGCGACGTTGGAATTGTTCAGGATTGTCGGATATGCGCGGGCGTTAAACTGAAGGGCGGCGACTGTGATAAGGGGATATTTGACATTCGAGGCGTCGGGCCATGGGTAAACCTTGGCTTCTGTAATCTGTGATGCGAGTTTGCGGACTTTCTCAATATCAGTGCGCCATTCCGAGATGGATTCGTAATCAACCTCAAAGCCATGGGAACACTTCTGGCCGAGTTTACCAAGTTTCTCATCGTCGATATAGTCAATGAGGTTGTCTTGTTCAGCAAAGAACGCCAGAATTTCTGCTGGTGTTTCCGCTATCTTTTGGATTGCTTCTTTAGGCATCGATCATTTTAAATGGTTTGCCGCGCTTGTCTGTTCGGTCGCCGCACTTTACACACTCTAATGCTTTGCCGCCACCTTTTTTTCGGCCATCCTTTTGGCGAGGAACGAGTTTGAATTCTTTGCACCCACAGTCACAGATATATCTCATGATCAATATCCTGTCGTTGGATTCCTGCCTACAGTCTGCGCGATCTCGTCCGCATGGTCTTCGACTTCTCCGGCGTGATAGAAGCCATCGGCGAAAGTCATGAAGGCATCGGCGCCGTGTGAATGCTTATCATGTAATGGCTTGGGTTTCCAAGTCCCGAGCTTATCATCCCATTCCTTGCGGTAATTATCAAGATGGGCGATGCCGTCCAGCTCCCGGTCGATATTATTCTGACAGCGGTCTTTATCGAAGTAACACATAGGGAGAACTTGGCGTGCACGTTCAATAGATAGTGATTTATCCTTGGTCCTTTGGACAATTCGCACATCGAAACCGTTATTCATGAGAATTTCAGCAGGGGAATATTCCGAACTCAGAGATTTCGTTCTGCCGTCATGAGGAAGGAAGCAATCGCCATAAAGATAAAAGTCATTGCCATCTTGGCGACTTTTCAGCATTTTGACATAGTACAGCATGTCCTCGCCGGAATTCTCGAAGTAATCAATGAACCGATAATCAAACCCAACCTCTTGGAAGAACCAAATAGCCGTTGTGTCGCGTCCTAAATCCCAAAACGTATAAATCGGAATGTTTGGAACAATGGGAACAGACATGATTTGGCCTTTGGCGCGGATTTGAGCCATTTGACGGGCAAAGTATGCCCCCGATCTCGACGCCTCAAAGGCTTCCTCGGGCGTAGCAGGGTATTCGCGCTTCATTTTCGTGGTCAATTGGGCATTTTTCTGCACATACCACGCTTTTTGGCCGTTATTCAGCGTAATCCCTTTGCTTTCTAAGTTCTCGAAGTACTTCTTCATGTTATCGTCAAGATAAACCTCAGTATCGAGCATGTATTCGTGCTCGTCATACCAAGGAAAGAAGTGAAATTTGTAATCAAGTTGACTTAACTCACCAATGTGGTTCATTGACTTCTGGCAAAAGTCATAGAAGTCGCCAGCCCTGCCCTCTGCCGTTGATTCAATGAATATTGTACCAGCTTTGGGAACAGTCTCGATGGCTCCGGTTTTTACTTCCTCTGCCCTATCAGGGAAGCGGGCACAGAGCTTGCCGTGTTCGGAAATGTGGAGGATTTGATAAGTGCCTGACCGAAGTGATGTACCAACACGAATTACGGAGCCGTTAGCGAAGCGGAGTTCGCGGGCGCTGTCGTTTCTGGCTGGCTTGGCTTTTTTAAGATGGTCCGCTAGATTATCATAAGCATACTTTATCTTGTCTTTAAAGAAAGCCCCAGCATCGTCGAGATTATGGGCAACAACACCAGCGTTTGTATCGGGAATGAAAAGACAAGCATCGAGACAATAAAGCTGTATGAAAGTCGTGAACCCCCTCTGGCGGGCTTTCAAAATAATATTGCGATTATGTAGATTATTGTAGAGTTCCCATTGCGCGTTGTTCATTACGAACTTGACGCGCTTACCTGCTTTATTCTTGATCCAGTAGAGGTTATTGAGCCGCCATATGCGGTGTTTCAGCAGTTCGTTATACCGCGCTAATGTGTCGGGACACTCGGTATGGTCGGCTTCGATGTGGGGCATCAGGCGTGGCCAAATCCTTGCCCAATTTCTCCAGCACCAACAATTTCAACCGTCATTCCATGCTTCCGTATAATCTGGAATCTCAACGTTAGCAGATCATCTATTGCCCCCACCTCAACCGCTTCAATATAGTTAGCGGCGGCCTCAATCTCATCGAGTAAAGAAAAGAGGTCCAACACCAAAGCTTTGTAGTCGATAGCCTCATCGATCATTTCCCAGCTTTCCCGGTCCTTTTGTATTGCTGCCGATAACCGATGGGCGCGGCGGGCTTCCTGGACCGGTCCATTTTACCTATCGCGGCTTTCGTTACGGGTTTGGGTTTGGAATAGCCTGTTTTTTCGGGCATGAGACTTCTCCTAGTCTTGCTGACGGGGAAACCATACATGACTGAATGAGATTTGGCTAGGGCGGCGGGGATCGAACCTGCATTGGCGGATTCAAAGTCCACTGTCCTACCATTAGACGACGCCCTATAAGACTTCCGAGGCTCTGGGATCGCAATCTTCCTCAAGCGGGTGGAAAAATATCGAGCCATCATTCTTCTTGCCAAGACGGGGGATTAAAGCGTGGTACCACTTTAGATTTTCACACACGGGAGACCTTGCTGTATTGGTCGTATAACCAGCGAGTGTCTCAAGAAACTGAATTCTATCTCGTAGTTCATTAATTTCGGTCATGGGGATTCCTTTAATTCCTATCGTGAAGTATAAATGATTTAGCTGGTGACGCATAGAGGGGAATGGGGTAGGGTGATTATGAAGTGGGCGGCGTGGAAAGTCGCAAGATTGTTTTCTAGAAACAATACGGACACGCTTGACGGATGACCAGACGCTCCCATGGGGTCGCAAAAGCGGGATGCCGGAGTGGCGCCCGGCCCCACTTCATAATACCAGTGTAGATCAATAGGATGCCAGCAATAAAGGACAACAAGTCAGGATTAGAGCGTGCCGCTGAAATATGCCAAGTCGCACACGACGCCCATCAAGAGGTTCTCAGCGATGAGCGATTGACCGATGCCTCGTTTAAGCGTCACATGCATGCGATGGATATTTGTTTGTCCTTGAAAAGGAAGTTTCTAGCAGAGACAGGGGTTAAGATCAGGGTGTAGCTCAGTCTGGTAGAGTGCTGGCCTTGGAAGCCAGAGGCCCTTGGTTCAAATCCAAGTTCCCTGACCAATTTATTGCGGTGTAGTTCAGTGGTAGAACGCGACGCTCATAACGTTGATGTCGGAGGTTCAATTCCTCCCGCCGCTACCAGATAACGCAAGAAACCCATTTTTCATGAGTGTATCCAATCTGAATTCAAAACGGGCTGACCGTTCTGGTGATTGCAGGGATTGGACGGTCACAGACTGTCTTGAAGAAGCGCTTCGCGAAATAGCCGAAGGAGAAATTAATCCAGATATGGTTTACATAGCTTTTCGTGTAAAAGATGAAGAAGACAACAGCTCTGTTTTCCCCAATTATTGCGCTGGTGTAACAAATATCGAATGCCGGGGATTGCTTTTTAAACACCTTACCGATTTAAATGCGCCATAAATGGCAAAATCTCGGACAATAAAAACTTCTCATCGGACGACCGGCGTTGATCGGTTGGCTATTCGCCAAGCAATAAAGAAAGATAAAGTCGTTCAGCTTCTCAATCCCAAAAGCAACCGATATACGAAAATCGACCGGACTAGGGGTGTTGTGGTCTCAACCAAGAAAAGCAAGGGGCCATACAAAGGTATCCCGATTGTCGAATTAAAACACCGCACATCTACTCTCGGCTAGTGCGAGAAACCCCATAAAAAGAACCCCGGTCGCGGACAGGATTGGCAACCGTCGCGCCCGAGGTTAAGGTAATGACCAGTTTACTGGTTTACATGCCGATGCGCAAACGGCATTATAGTGACATAAGGAATAGGAAATGGCTAGATATAGGAAGTTACCGGTTGAGATTGAGGCTGTGCAGATTGGTGGTGACGAAAGCGTGCTCATGTTTACGGAAACGTATGCTGGAAAGCGCCAAATACAATGTGGGTACGACGCTGATTGCCACTATATCTTAATCTCAACCCCAGAAGGGGTTATGCGTGCTGAGGACGGGGACTGGATAATCAAAGATGTAGCAGGCGAAATCTACTCCTGCAAAGATGAGATATTCCAGCAGACATACGAACCATACCCACCGCGCGAAACCTTCCTGTCCCGTGGAATCGTAAGTAACAAGAAAAATACCGATATATAACGAGATAACGAGAAATGACCGAAAATATTAACACTAAATTGCTCGAAGCCCTGCTCGGCGTAAAGCGGGACAACTGCTGGTGTGAACGCGGTATTGGCAACCCAATGCTAACAAGCTGCACAGACGCCTGTATGCGAGCAAAAGCCATCGTGACGGAGATAATGGGTGAAAGTGACGATTACCTGAATAACCTAATAACATATATCCCGCCCGACATAACGCCATTTACCTGAAAATTGGTGAAAATTATTACGCATGTGGGTTAAGAGGGGATATGGAGCCTCCTTATCGGGCCACCCATCCCCGACCCCGCACCCCCTCGATAGCCATAGGGGTCCCGCCCGGCCACTGCCTCGCGTAGTACGGCCACCACTAGGCCGCCACCTGGCTGCGCTGTAGCGTGCGCTGGTCTGTGTGTGATGGGGATAGCCTGGCACGCGCTACGTCACGCTGTAGCGTCATGAGGCGCAGGCAAGAGAATGCCAGGCTATCCGTTAGGACGCCCGGCATGGTGCGCTGTAGCGCTGAAGGTGATTAACCCCCGTTATCCATAATACCCTCCATTCAACACCTAATCGTTAATAAGCTTGGCACCCCAAAGCCCGGCCACCTGTTAGGCTCCGGGCAGTGGGGCGCTATAGCGCGGTGTGGGGGCGGTTAGACCGCTGTCATGAGACTGGCAACTTCTTCCTGCAGATCGCCATAATATGTCCAATCCTCGGAACCAAGGTCGCAGACTTGTGATGGCGTGAGTTGAAGGAAGACCGCCGGTAGATCGACAAGCCTGCCGCAAGGCAATCTCGCGCCGGACTGGCCATACCGTGGCAATGCGTTGAATTCCTTGCGAGAGAGTTTTTTAATTCTGTTGGTCATGGGATTTCTCCGGTCTGTTTGCCAATCAATACCGGAGCCTACCACGGAACAGCGTTCCCAGTCAAGCGCTTCATCCTGGGCGCGGCATGGCGTGACATCTTGCCCTTATGGCTGCTGTAATTGTGCTTGATCATCTTGAGCTTGGGCATGGATTTGGTCCTGAAATGGGGCTTATATGGCTTATTCAACCGTTAGATAGGCTAAACCCGGCTATATGGCTATATTTGGCCTTTGCGGGAATCGGAACTACAACTGTTGAGTGGTGAAATGCGGTTATTTTCGCAGATAATCAGCTTTCGGACATCATGCGCCAGTGCGGTAACCGCATTTTCGAGGGCTGTGATCCGTTTATCGGTTGAGATGTGCTCGCCAATCGCCATATCCCCGGTTTCCTTAGCCTTTTCCATCTATCTCACCCAATATCTGATCCAATGTAAGGCTCCCGGATACGCTGGTTTCCTTTTTATCGACCATATCAGTACAATTCTTGGCGACAAACATGGTGAAGTTGGGATGATACCTACCTAACATACCGCCTTGAATTAATTGATGTTTTGCCCTTGCCTTACCTGCTATGCATGCCGCATCAAAATCCTTGTACTTCTTTCGCCAGTCTCCAATTACTTGGTGAAATGTGTCAAGGTGTCTCCCCAGCCCTTCTATCGTAGGGAACTCGCTGGTTACAAACTCAAACTTACCTGTCTTTTTATTAACGACTGGCTGCCCGTTATGCATGAGTGGCTCGTATGCATCCCGTGTGAAATACGCCAATGCTTTCTCAGGATAGTCCTCTTGGTATTTGGTGGGCGCGCCGAAGTCGTTCATGCTATGTTATCTATCCGGTAAAAGCCCATAAACCCTTCATGATGCTGGCTCTTTGGCAAGCCTATCGAAGTCAGGTGCCAATTCTTATCGATTGGTCCGAAATACTTTTTAAACGCCTCATTAAAAAGCGCGTCCACAAATAATCGCGCCCGCCCTTCTGCTATCACGCCGAAGTCATTCATGATGTCGGCTTACCTTCTTGGTGTCGCTCTACTTGTGCAAGAATACTGTCTAATTCCCATTGTGAACGCTCGCTTAACAAATTCCCAACCAATGAAATTAGATTATCATTTATCTTGTTTTGCTTCGCCAACTTCTCGTTTATCTCATTGAGAACATTGAGGATTAAGTCATCCGCATAGGATATCGGCGTAAGATATACCTCGCCTTGCTCTTCCGTCGTCATCACTCGTCCTTTCCTATTTCTTGCGCTTCCTACCTTTCTTCGCCTTGCTCCGATACATACCATAAGCCTGGCCTACAGCCTGTTTTTGCGGCACACCTTCATCACGCAATTTCTTGATCTTTCGCGATATCCATTTCTGCCGCGCTGTGACCATTCTCGATAATACCACGGTTCCTGGCTAATTTCAAACCCCTTGACATCATGAACATAGTTCTTTATATTCAGATGACGCACATATGGGAGATACCTATCATGACAGAACACATGACAACCCGTCAATTCACTGATGGCCAAGCCTATTCAATAGCGAATGCCCTTCGTTCCGCTGCATTTCGTTACGGCGAATTCGCTGCCAAAAACAGGATAGCGGGCAATCCCAGACTTGCTGACCAGTTCGACAAACAGGAAACAGAAGCTTTGGAGTTTGCCGTTGTGTTTGAAAACCTCGAATATTTCACGGTAACAGCGATTGCCGAGTAGCCGACAACCTGTCCCTGCCCGCACGGGGACAGACTGGCGACTATTCGCCCTAGATAGGAGCAACCAGACCCATGACGGCCATACCAGAACTTGAATGCGGTTGCGGCAGTTGGATTATCGTTAGCAAAGCTACCGGCAAGGCTGTCTTTGAAACATTTGACCGGCATGTTGCCGATCGTATCAATACTCGGAAATATATGGTTCTGACAGCCATTCAATATCTAGGCACATTTAACCGAGAGATTGTCGAAACCTAACAACCAGCGGAACCGCTCACCATTGCCCGATTGACGGCCCCACAGTTCCAGCCCTAGCAAAAGGACAGAACCATGAACCATAATATAGCAATAGCAGCCTATGAACAAGCGCAACTTACCAATACTACTGCCCAATGGAAAACCGCCGCGCTCGCTCTTTATGAGATACGACGCAAGCCTCGCAAACCCAATGTTTCCAAGGTCGGCGCCAGCATGTTCCCCACGCCTTGGTCCTTACCCAAAAAACACGCCATGGCATGGTATCACCGCAAGGCTACCTGCCCAAGCCCATTGGCCGAGGTTCGCTATCGGGACGGCAAGCGGGTTTGTATGTCCTTCTGGTCGCAGTCCGGCAAGGTGCTTGACTGGGATCGTGCAGCGCGGCTTTGCAATCGCGTGTATGGCTTGCGTTTCGGCAAGTCACCGCCTGCAATCATATTCATGCGGGAACGCAAGAGCGGCCAGACTTTTGTTCCTCAACGGCCCAACAATGTGTGACCGCTCACCATTGCCCCATTTACAGGAGTTAAACTAATGACAACCCGACCCGATATCGTAGACGACGAGCATCTTGAATTTCTCGATGAACTCCGAGCGTCTGGCGAAACAAATATGTATGGCGCCGGTCCGTATGTCCAAAGAGCGTTTGGCGAAACCCGAAAAGATGCGCGGACAATTGTCTTGTATTGGATGCGCTCGTTCAAAGAGCGACAGGCACGCATTGCCGAGTGACCAGCCTTGGGCCCGTCCCGTGCGGGTTCTTGAGTGTTCACGCTAACCGAAAGGATGAGATTATGCCCGACACCGACGAAACCTATATGACTGATACCAGAATTGCATACGAACTGTATTGCTCTAAAGCCCTTAACGCTGAATTGCTTGCGGCCCTTAAAGCTTGCATACCTATTCTTCAAAAAGTGGATTACTACGAAGGAGTAGATGATATTTTCATACAAGCCCGCGCCGTGATCGCCAAAACCAGGGAGCTAGACCAATGACCCTCCTACATCTAATCACATTCCTAATCGTCGCCGCGGTCGTGCTGTCGCCCATGATAATCATGTTTGTGTGGGCTCACCGACGCCAGAAGCGGCATGAGAATATATTGCGGCGGCTTAATGAGGGATCCCAATGACCGAATATACTGACGATGATCGCAACTTGTGCGAGGTTCCTACCAATTTAGTGACACAAATTAACGAATTGAAAACCATTAGCGCCGAATTACTTGCGGCCCTTGAGGATGCTTTGCATTATTTGGAATGCTATCCCCTGTCAATGCCCGCCCGATCAGTATTGGCCGACAAATTATGTGCTGTTATAGCCAAAGCCGAAGAAACTAAGGCCATGACCGATACACCATATTACACTCGGGCAGACGGTACGGTTGTTGTCCACGTTTCATATAACAGGGGACATTGGGGCGGAAGCGAAATGCTACCCACCGAACTTCAGGCATGGTGCGAACGAATGAATTTTACACACCCTGTCGCCGCCAAAAAGCTGAGTGTATCACTCTCAACATTCAACGACTGGCTTAACGATGTCCGGCCAATTAGCAAACCTGCCGCCAAACTAATGAGGGAGCTAGACCAATGACCCCAGAACAATTCACCAAAGCACGCGAGGCCCTCGGTCTTGCCCAAGTCGAGCTGGCAAAGAAACTCGATGTAACCCCCAGAGCTGTTTACTATTGGGAAATTGGACAGCGGCCAATATCAAGGGTGCTTGAGTTGGCCATGAAATGGCTGGCGTATGAGAAAAGAACATGAGTAACGGCAAATATATTTGGATTATAGCCAAGGATCATGGGTACGAGGGATTTGGTGAACCTGAAAAGGCATTTCTTAGCGAAGCTGTAGCTAATGAGGCTTATGCGTTATTAGAGAACACTTATATCAGCTATAAGCTATTCAAAGTTCCGTTATGGGGAACGTTTAAACACTCACCACCAAAGTAATCGGATCGAGGTTCTTGAAGATGTCATCTGGTGTCGGCGAGGTGTTGGTGTAAGTGAATTCGGCGGTCCAAGTTCCGTCAATATCAATCTCACCGGGTTGGAAATCGTAAAATACCGAGGTGTTAGCCGCCGCCAGAAGCCCGCCAATGGTGACCGCGCCAGTTTCCAGGGTAGGGGTCACGGAAAGCGTCGCAATGCCGTCAGGCTTCGTGTAGACGAGCGCAAGGGCCGTATTGGACGACATATCGAAGCTGGTCGATATGCGATGACGCTTTCCTGCCTCTCCGACCCTGATTACCGCTGCCATATTCTATACTCTGCAAAGTTCCGTGATTGAATCCACATTTTCGGCGATGGTGCTAACGCTGTCCTGTGGATCGGTTGAGATCGCGTTGATCACATCGATGTTTTCCGTGATCGTGCATACGCTGTCGGCGTTCTCCGCGAGTAGGCTAACCGATTCCGCTGGTGCGTTTGACACTAGATTTACCTCGTCTATGAAACAGTCAGGAGCGGCAACGACGGCGCCTGCTGCAATACCAGCATATGAAAACGCAACGTGCTGACGATCAGGCTGATCTACACTGCCGTCCGAAAGCGGCAGGGTAAGCGCAATAAGACACAGGCCAAGGATGCTCGCTCGTTTGCTTCTGGTATCAACCGCCATTAGACATATTCGCCACGGATAAACGTTACGCCGTCATCACTAACAGCGGAGGTGCCAATATCCGCTCCGTCCGCATCATTTCTTACGATTTGAGTGGTTGCCGTTTGTGTGATTTTATTCCGTGCGACCACGGCAAGCCAGCTTAATTTTTCCTCAATACTCGCGGTAGCCGCAGGCACGGCAGCGGGCTCTGCATAGGTCGTGGTAACAAGCGCGGTATCAACCTCAGCGTTGACTTCCGCTTTCATGCCTGCTGACATGCCTCCTAAATCCGTGAGCCCCAAACCCGCCACGCCAATCTCTGCCGTGTCACTTTTCACGGCAGCGACATCGGTCGGCAGATTCCCCGCATCCAATTCAGCTAAACGAGCCTCGGTAATCGCATCGGCAGCAGCGGTGCTGTCGCTGATACTCTGCGCGTCAACTACTGGAAGGGCCGTGGTCGATGAGGTTGACACTGTAACGTGCTGCCAGGTCTCGACGTCAACATCAGCGGGGCTTAGTTCATATTCAGAAGTCGCATCCGGCGTGATAACCCAGTTTTGCGACATCGTGGCTACCTTGGTGGTGCCGTTATATAATATTATAATCCCATGTTCGGATGTGCCCGTGCCAGCGACTATAATAACCCTGTCACCTTGGAAAATATCATCGGTGGTACTTTCACCGGCAGCCAGAGTAATCGTATTCGCACCCCCGGCCTGCGCGGTCCCGGTCGTAATGACAAAAGAAGCCTCAAGTTGTCGAAGTCTACGGCCTGCCGAAGTTGCGATATTATGTGTGGCGCCGGTTAGAACCCTATCCCAAACAGCCTTGGCTATTTCAACCATGCCTATTGCCGTAGATACAATGGCATCAAGGCCGGTCGCTGCAAGTGAAAAGCCTGTTTTGTTTGTTAATGTCGTAACCGTATCCACCGCGCCGCCAGTAAGATTAATGCTTGCAGCCAATAGGGCGCTGTCCGTTCCGCGCATATCGCTGTTGGTTGTTGTTGTCGCAACAAGCGTTACATCATCAACTGCGCCAGCGGTTAGATTGATATCCGCAGCCAACAAAGCACTATCTGTTCCCCTCATAACGGTATTTGGGTCAAGAGTGCTTAGCTGTACCTCAAGCATCAAATCGGCCATGTTGGTGGCGCCGCCCAGCGAAATTGTCACTGCATCCGCGCCCGTGGCAAATAAATCGTTATGGAAATGAAGCTCGTATATTCCCGTTCGCATATTGGCCGGAGTGCCAATTCTTACCTGTCCGGCTGTGCTTGGGGCCTCGTAGGTGCCTTCGGTAGTTACGTTCTGGTCCACCACCAGTGCAACGCCCGTGCTTCCCTCACGTACAAATCCGCCAACAATCGAAGATGTCTGGTCAAGACTGCCTAACCCTGCGCCAGTTGTTGAAGAACTGTCTTGAATAAAAACAGTGAGGATTTTACTCGTTTTCCCCTTGACAACCCAGAACTTCATCCTCTCATCCCCCCCGACATACCGGGATGAACCAGAAGCCCGGCACCACCCCCGGCATCATCGGCTATGCCATCGTAAATAATACCTATGTGTGGCATTACTGTCGTTGTGTCGGTCCATGCGCCCGCATCTGTTCTGGTCGTAAGATGAAAGTTCTGCCCGCCTGAGAATGCATCCATAAGAGCAGCGGCGCTGACATTCCATTGTATGACAGTGATATTGCTGCCACTGGTGGGTTTGATTACGATACGGGCAACTGTATTCGCGGCAAGTTCAAAACTGCCGTCGAACATAAAATCATATGCGCCCCGGTCCGTTCCTGAGCGCTCATTAAGAGTGTAGGAATGAGTTAGTTGAACGCTGCCCCCAGAGTCGTACAGGATTATGTCGAAATTCGCATCGCCATCTATTCTAATCCATGCTCCGGTTATCCTGATTGGCCCCGGAAGCTGAAATTTCGCACCGCGCTCATCAGGGGTGCTCCCGTTGTTAAACGTCGTGTTTGTGTTGGTCTCAATAGGGAAAATGCCAGAAATATAGTGATATCCGTCGTCATATTTTAACGCGCAAACACCCCCGCCACCCGAAACCTTTGCCCAACTGGCTGTGAACAAGGCGGTGTAAGGAAATGTGGCGTTGTAACCTCTAATTCGGGCAATATCGACATCGAATGTGCCGCTGCCCGGCGCCGCTACTACAAGAGCAACCAAAGTCCCGCCAGTGCCGACAAAAGAAGTCCACGCTACCTCAAACTGCGTATCGTCGTCAGTCGTCGCTATTGCTTGTGTGACGGTTGCGTTTGCATGAAAGAGCGTTCCCGTCGGGAAGCCATTAGAGTCGACCGTTTCCAGGGTAACTGTGAAAGTTAAAGGCCCCGCAGTAACACTCACAATGTTAGTCGTGAAACTAGCCCCAACGATATTGCCGTCTTGAGGAATTTGAAATATGGCGGCTGCCTTTTCCGAAGCCGCATCTAATGTGTTGTTGCTGCCTTCATCTATTGAGGCGGGATCGCCCAATCGCACGGGCCAAAAAGTGCCGCCCGCAAATCTCTGAACAGTCATACCGGGCTCGCATCAACGGTGACATTAACCCCACCCTGCAAAAGCGTCTTTGCAGCGGCTTTTGTTCTGCCGCGCATTCCCAATTTGAGCAGGATTTTCAGGAAGGATTTAACGTCGTCTTGATTAACCGGGCCAATTAATTCTTTCAGCGTCTCAGCTTCAAAAACTTCGACCCGCTCGCCGCTGTTTAAATCCACGGTCACATCGTAATGGTCCCCGGCACAGATATTGACTGCCGTGATTTCAATTGTGCCGATGGTAGCCATTCAAAGCTCCATAAATACAGCGGCCCCAAATTAATGGTGCACCTTACAGCACATTGAATGGTCTCGCAATGTTCTTGATTTATTGCTGTTTTGTTCTTTGGTGCTTTCCTTTAATTACACCAGCCCATCCCTTGTGGTCTACTAAGGGAAGCACCTTTGACTTAATGACGCAGCTTTTGTGGATTCTGTTATCAGGTGCGCTTACGGCGCTAACGGCCTAATACCAATTAGGGAGAACCTTTTTCGTGAAAACCGACTGCAAATTTCCACCCTCCGGGCTGGTGTACTTATCAGAGGAGAACCCTAGACCGCTTTGCAATCTGCTTTGTAGGATGATATAGGCCGGGCGCTACCCGACTTCTGACTGGATCCCTGTATCTGGGCTGCCTTCCGTCCGGACGATGCCCGACCAAATGCCAAGAAAGCCATACCACTATATCATCCAACAAAACAGACCGCTTCGGGAGCGGCCCACCGTTACATTCCCATGCACCTGAAATAACCGTTGCAAACATGTCACACATATGCTAGTTATCTCTTGGCCCAAGGGAACGGAATGCAGAAGCCACCCCTTGGTTTTGTCGGCATTGCGAACATCTCCTTCCCTTGGCGGTCCCTCAGTGGGGCCGTCATCGGTTTGGAGATTCGCAATTTGTGAAGTCATCCTCTTAGCCACCGTGCGAAATCGTCTAAATCATGATAATTCGTGGCGGGAGCTTGACGGAAAAGGTTCTCGATTGAATCTGTTTCAATAATACGCCGACCATCATCAAGCACATGACATCTCACTGTTACTTCGCCGACATCGAACGAGCCAGACCAAATCGCTTTTGGCAAATCATCAGTCATAACAGCCTTATACCGAAATTAATCACTCAGCGCAAGTTGGGGAGCATTCCCTATAAACCCCATATCCGCGGCGTTCGTTTCTGAGGCCTTACCTTTATGGGAACGACCTCTTTATTGACTAATATTTTCATGTCTTCACTTATCTCATTGGTCATTTCAAGTATGATTTGATCATCCGCGCTCACGGTCACAGGCGTGATAAGATTGCACTCATATGAGTGTTCTCCGGTTCTAACCCAAAAACCAGTTAATCTGACAGTCTTTGGCATCTTAAATCTATTGAATCTAGGTATTGCCGCAACGGCGGATTTTAACGAGAGATATTTGGAGAAAATCCCAGCCGCTACCGCACCAGCGCCGAGACCAAAAAGTTTTCTGCGCGATAACTTCATTGTCCGCTCTCACCTTCTCTCTCCGGCAGTTCCCCGCCGGAATGTTCGTAAATCCACATTTGGGCTGGCCAGAGATATTCGTGCAAATTCTTATTTTCATCTATGTCAGGCGCATCAGGTGGAAGCCAAGAATTTTGCTCATCTGGATTAATATCCACCGCCACACACATGGCGCGGGCCAGGGCTTCGGTGCGGGGGGCGATATAGGTCATGCCCTATCCTGAATAATGGTTGGTCCATCAAATATCGCAGCTATACGTCTAGCATCTTCGTCGGCCACTATCTGAGTGGCCAATATGGCATCACGCGCGGCGCATAATTGACGGTCCATATTAGTTATTGTGGTGTAGCCGTTAGCAATTTCATCGGGGTCTCTTCTGTTCAATATGCAAAGAGCACGAGCCACTCTTTCAACCTTCGCAGCCGTATTGATAATGGTTTTATCTTCCTCAATGTAAGTCATTCGGGCTCCTTTAGTGCGGCGTCGGATAGGGCTTGCATACGCTCGCGAAAATGGTCCAAACCACCAAAAAGTGCTCCATTCGCAAAAAACACCTTTGCATCCTCATCCGTTACCTGGAATGCGGCCTCTATGGCGGTGCGGGCCTGCTCGATATAACCTTTGCGTGACCATCTTGATAAACCATCCCAAGCAATGGTGGAGTCGGCTGGCGCACACTCACCAAAATCACAGATAAAATCCAATCTATGGTTTGCCCGCGCTACTCTCTCCACCATGTTAGTCACTGGTCATATCTTTCAATATTTCAGTTAACCAATCTCGTAATTCCTCAATGTCTTTTTGCTTCAATAGCTGGTGGGTTAATGTTGCACCAAATCCGGTTTCAGAATCTCCATACCAAGGCTGGTCAAGTTCAATTTCTAATCCACCATTCAACCAAATAAAATCAACACTGTTGCCACTCGGTCCGTCCGATATAAAAGACAATATTGTATCAGTCATCGTCGGCTCCTGGTGGTGGGGGTATAGTCATCTGCCATGCTTCTATCAAAAGACACCAAACAAAATCTCTGCTGCGCAACCTGCGTTTTTTTTCCTTAGACATACGTGCAATTGATACCTTTTCATCCGGCGCTGTGGATATGTCTTGCCAGTCAGTCATTAGACCGCCCTCAGCTTGAACAGGGCTGGATATTCTGCGCGGATTGTGAGAGGGCAATTATATCTGTGGTGGCGGTTGAACTGTAGGCGCATGAACTGACTATCAAGCGCTTCTTCGCAGCGATTCCTCCACCATTCTGGGCTGCCCTCTACCGGGCGCGGCTCTATTCCCTCAACGTCGTCAATATACTGGTTAAGGAACTTCTGGGGCCAACAGGGGGTATACCAGTCCTGTCGGGTGGTCTCCCATACCTCAAGTCGTTGAAGTATCTCCATGGCGCTGAGACGCTTCCGACATTTCATATAGGCGTTTTTTGCCGCCGGCTTACCATTGCGCGAGCCCTCGGGGTAGGCTTTCCAGAAGGTGGTGAAGTCGTCTTGTGTGGTCATGTGTTCCTCAAATCGTCACAGATTTCACGAATCCTTATTCGGTGCAATCCCGTAGCCTTGGCAATCTGTCCCTCAGTTAACAGTCCTTCATTGCGTAGCTGGCAAAGAAGGCTTTCCATGCGTTCGCATCGTGAGCATGTTGTAAATCGCGAATAAGCGCCACTGTGTCCCTTTGGGCCATATTTGACACGGCGGGTTTCCCATGCCCGCTTGCGTACTTCACTAAGCTCTTGTGCGGTCATGATTCCCCCGGAATTTCACCAAGCGGTTCTGTTCTTGAAATCGGTTCTCCGAGCAATAAATGTCTCGCATGTTCAAGGTCTACCCAGTGTGGATCATCAGGGTAACGCTCCCATTCCATAAAAACCTCTAGCAAATCCAACGCCCATTCGGCGGCGTCGAACTGTTTTCCTGTAAGAGCAGTCATGATGTTATCCAGCCAATACCTGCAATCATCGTCAGTATGGAAGCTGTACTTATTAACACATAGCCAGCGATGTCCTTTGTAGAGCCAATAGCCCGCTTCTTGGGCAAAGCTAGAAAAATCCCGATAAACAACAAACAAACGCTGATAAAAGTTGTCCATTGAAACCAAGTCATGACGCCACCTTCTTGGCCATGGCGTCTAATACTTTAGCGCCCACTTCCGGTTCGATATCATCGATAGTTAATCGACAGTCAATATCCCCAAAATGACATGTTGCAACATCTTCCAGCGCTTCCAGCAATTCCGCATTAATTTCACGCAGCCGCTCGTTCTCGGCTTCCAGTTTGCCAATTTTTGCTCGCATGATCCGCGCCCGAGTGATTTGGACATCCCTCATGACATACCTCTCGTGGCCTTGGTAATAATGTTATGGCTATCCCGTCGCTCTTGTAATTTCTTTATGCTGATAATTCGTTTTTCTCTTGCAATCTCCGCAGCGGTCATAAACAGTATGTCCATGTCACGGTGTGGATCGTAGCTTTCACAATCATCATCTAAACAATTATCCCATCCCGGCTCATCCGGGGCGATTGCGGGACAAAGCGAAAACTCGACACCACAAGTATCGCATTCATGTAATGATGTACGGATGCCGTCTTTGTTATCGCTATAACCATTATGCACCACACCCTCCATATATCCCTTGGATTTTTGTTATCTTGATCGATGTGGGTTGATTAGAAAGACTACTTATCGTCCCCCCGGCAAAAACAACAACACCCAAACAATCAATACAGGCCAACCAGTCGTATTGAGTGATGTTTCCGTTTATATCCATTTCCATGTGCACCTGTGGTTTCAGGTTTGCCCAAGAGTAAAATTTGCCGCAGTCATCACATTTATTTAAAATCATTACCGGGCTTTCTTTTCAGGCGGCAGGCAATTAATCTTCATCCCGTCCCTCAGGGCGCGGATATCTACAGCAATACGTTTTCCCACACCGCGATACCGGTCAGCTATTGTTGCTGCTTCCTCCAACGCATTGGCTTCGGCTTGGCGAAATGCAGCTGCAAACACATTAAAATCTTCGATGGTTAATCTGGTTCTAGGTAAATTACCAGCTGTCATAAGTGCCCGTTCCTCAGGTGTCATGTCTCCATCCTTCTCAGAACAGATTTTATGAATGTCTCGCAAGCTTCTGGAAATGCAGACCGGCGCAATATATCTTCGTCGCATGGAAATGTAGGAGGCTGAGCCCAATTGCAGGGACCCTCCCCCCTAATGTGGTAATAACCAGAGTTTAATCGCGTAATTTTAATCCTCATCTCTCTATCCTTTCAGACGGCGGGGCCGGGCGCCACTTCCGGCTCCTCTCTCACCCGATTTAGGAAGTGATGCAGCTCCACACTTCCTCGGCAAGGGCCACTAAGCCGCTTCGCTTGTGGACGTGATAGCTTTCCACGCCGCCCGCCGCCTGTCCCCTTGCGGGGATTCCTATCTCTGCATTTGTGAAAACGCAGATTCCGCCCGCTCCATGCGAGCATGTAAGGTGTCGCAAGCATCTTGAATTGACCCCATAACTCCGGGTCGTTCGGGCGTTTCTGCAATGTCAGTAACGTCACCTGTTGAAACGCCGTATAAATCCATGGCGAGATTTTCAATTGCCATAATATGCGTCGATAACCGGTCGTTCACCGCTGCAATCAGGGTATAGATATTGTCATGCTCGCTTGCTACTGAGGGCTTCGTTGTGCGCCCAATATCGTTCAGTTCCATCGTCTTCTCCTTCCTGTTAATGTCCGTTACTTCACACTGTCACGAAACACCGCCGCACCCGCCCGCACGTCCCTATCGCCGTCAAACCAGTCCCTCGGCAGGGGCGGCTCGGTTTGTCTGCGTGGTCCGCATCTGTCTCCCCCCGGAACACGTAGTCGTCGGGCGCGGTTCCGTACCGCGTTAGCTGTGCGTCCCGGTAATCGCGCGGCAATCGCGGGATAGGTTTTATCAGGGCGCAACTCAATGATTACCGCATCTTCCTCGGGAGTCCAGTCGGTCATCACACTTCCTCAATCACTATGTCGTACAAAGCCTCGACCAGCTTTTTCTTGAGCTTGTAAATGGGGGTGCGGACACCTTTAACATCTTCGATATGACGAACTGTCGGAGCAATCCGGTCTGGTCCAAAGGCAAAATATTCAAAGTCTGCAACATAAGTACAAACCTTGGCGCCCTTGACAATGCAAGGAAATCGTGGCTGGAGAACAAGCTCAAAAATACCACCCATCCGTTCCATCAGCTTAAGTTCAGAATATCTCTTGGCTTCCCGTTGGCTTTGGAATTTAATCCCGTCAACCACGGTCCATTTGTTGCGGTATTTGCTGGGCTTTGCCATTATGCTGCGCTCTCGAATTTATCAAGTTCATCGCCCATGCTTGTCCAGCCTCGTCTACACTGTCGGGCAAACATTTCGAGGTATGGCCCATCAACCAGTGCTTCGATTCGTGAATATATTTCGTCGGGCTTGCGGGAGTGCTCGCGGCGTGGCGCCTCTATAACTTGCCGGACGGCTTTGCTCAATCGTCTAGGAGAGCCCTTAGTGGCCAGCAAACAAATCTCTGCCTGCTTGCGTGTCCAATAGCCCATGCCGATTTTGCCCTTGTTCCAGACAAAACCGATTGTCTTGTATTTGAAGCCCCATATTTTTATGAGGTCCAGCGATACGTCCAAATGACTGTCAACGACCCACAGAAACAGGGTGCAACTTTTGGCCGCTAATTGTGGAATAGGAAGCCCGGCAATCTCATGTAATTGCAACGTCGGATAATATTGTTCTGGTCGTCGCTGGGGCAGCGCATCATTTTTTATGTAGGTCTTGAAGGCCCACGGCGGGTCTATTAGGATAGCACCGTATTTATCTGGTAGGATTACCATCACTCCCTCGTCGCCGGGTCGCGGCCCTGAATAATGCGAGAAAACTGAATGCCAAATTCGTGGAATATCTCATGTAATCCCTGCCCCTCTTTACCGGGCCGTTTTACGAATACGACCTCATGCAAAAGTCCGGTTTTAGGGTGATATGCAAGGGATACATTAACAATATGGCCGCGCAGATTTAGCTCGTGTGTCACGGCTTTCAGGCGCGCGGTGGCGGGGTCAACTTCGGTCATAACCACAACATTGCCAGCACGGCACCGATAACGGCGCCAGCGCCTAGCGCGATAACCACAGCGAATATCCACCCCTGCCACTGTGGGGCGCAGCGGGCGCGGGCGAAGTCTTCCCAGTAGGGGGCGGTCATGACACAATCCAAATCATGGTCGCAATGACGGTCAACATAATGCAAAGGATTACGACATCCATTTCGGACCAGCGTCCGTCGCCCCAGGGATTCATGCGCGGCACTCCAATAAATAATTAGCAATTACCCATTCAGCTTTTCGCAATGTCTCGTGTGTGTGCTCGATTAATATTTTTGCGTTGTATAATTGCTGTTGAAGCAAATCCAGTTGCTCTTGAAGCGCTAGCCATTCGGCGTCGGTGTGTTGGCAGTTGTTGTTCATGAAAGTCCCGTTATGATTACGATTATGTAGCTGACACAAACCGCCATTAATGCTGTCATAAAGGCAATAATTAAGGCAATTTCAAAGAATTTTTTCATGCCCCAAACCACCGCATCAATACCGATGCACTGGAAATCAACACAATTAAAATGACTGCGATATAAAATACGCTAATCGTGATGTCCCGGTCGGTGGGGGTCATGTTCCTGCCTCCATATTAATGAGTGTTTTGCCAACCGCTAAAATCCGCTCCCATGTATCGAGCCGGGGCATTTGTCCCTGCTTCATTCGTGTCCATGTGCTGCGGTTTATTTCTGCCAGGGTGCAAACACGGTCTACAGACACGCCGCAATCCCTGGCTTTGCGCTCGATTTCGCGAAGCTCGTCTAAAATATTTGTATCCATAATTCTGTACTATATGCGATTGCGCGCGTAATGCAAGCACCAATTATATCGGCGCCAAGATTTCTCAAATAAACCCATTTTATGCATTGACGCGCCCGTGCACATATGCATAATGAACGTTGCCGGTCTTACTCCCCCGAGTTGATGACCGGTGTTTCCAGCCCAAGGCGGCCCCGGCTACTCCCATGGCTGGGGTCGCCAACCCGGAGAGAGAAATGACAAAGTTGATAATCGAAAACGACATTCCGATTCCATTGCATCACTCAGTTAGATACCCATTCGGGGAAATGGTAGTCGGCGACTCAATACAAATTGAGGGGCGTAAGGAATTTCTAACTGCGCGCAACTCGGCCTCCCAATGGGGCAAACAATACAGCCAGAAATTTATAAGCCGCAAGAACGATGACGGCGGTCGTATCTGGCGCATCGAATAGACCGGGAGAGAGAAATGACGGGCGAACAGAAGCGTTTCACAACGAGAAACGACGAAATTGAACGGCTCTATCGGACAGGCGAATATTCGCTGCTAGATTTGCGCCGACGGTTCGATATCTCACTTGAGCGGGTGCGCCAAATTTGCATGGCCCGAGGTGTTTCCATTAACCCGGCAGGCAAACGTCTGCCCATGAAGCAGCGCGCCAAAGTCAAGTTGCTGCAAGCCGCCTCTGAGACAGCCGCCGAGCGGGACAGGCTACGCGAGATTAACGCGGAACTGCTGGAAGCGCTGGAATCGCATCAAAGAATATTGGGGTTTCTGTCAAGTGTAATTAAGTCTGGCGAACCATGGACGCGCTACGTTGAAGAAGCCTATTTGAAAGCATGTTCCAAAATTGACACCGCCATGTCCAAAGCAACGGGAGAAGCGTCATGACCCCAAGAATGAGACATTTCCTAATGGAGGCAGCAACATGCGAGCCCGGCAAAGGTTTCCCGCTACGAAAACATGAAAAACATATTGCAGCGAAAGCCGTTAACGATGGATTCGGAATGATTATGTGCTCCTTTGTGGACCTTTTCATTATCGATGAGGTTGGTCGGTCGGCGATCCAAGAAGAGCAATCAGCATGACTGCTCATATCTTCAAGTTTCGCCTCGGAGAGACCGTCGTATTCGCAATGGGCGGCGAAGTCATTGACCGTCGGGCACTGAACGATACAGTGCCAGAGGCGACTTACCTGATACGTTGGTCGCCAGGCGGTGGCACCATCCGGGAAGACTGGTTGAACGAAGATGATCTTCAAGACTTCGCATCTACCGAGGTTGCTGGATCATGACCACCCCCTACATAGACACCGCCTGCCGCACCATACGCCGCACCAGCCGCCACGAACAGCGCAGATATGTCCGGGCCATGGCATGGCATTACGAGCGTGAGCGGCACCTTGAGGGCGTGCTGGGGGTGTATATGGAGACACCTTATGGCCCGATTGAAGATACGCGGCGAATTATCCGGCGGCTTGGGGGCATCCTGCACCGGCAGGTTATGAGCAGCCATCTGTTTCGACGGCGACGGATATCCTGGACACGGAAAGCATTGTTTGGGGAATGTCTCATGCTTTGGCATTTAGAACAGGAGGCAGCGGAATAATGCACACCGAATTCGAGGCGAGGGAGAAATGGTGTCCGTTTGCGCAGACGGATACTGAATATGGTGGCAGTTACAATAGAGACTTCAAAGGGCAGCTATCTAAACTTTGTTTATGCATCGCCTCTGACTGCATGGCTTGGCGATGGACTGAGTTTGATATTGCGCACAGCGATAAAAAACGAGGCTATTGTGGTCTAGCGGGCAAACAAGAATGACCCAGCACACAGAAACCATGTGGGCGATTGCTCATAAGCGTGGGCTTTATCTCGGTTCATTAGAGCACACGCGAGACATGGCGATTATAGAACATGGAATATGCAGTGTCAGACCCCGCCACGAATTTCAAGACTGGGCAGAATGTGAAAAACAAGGCGACCGCGCCGTCAAGGTCACGATTACATATGAGTATCCGGAATGACCCTACCCCGCCGCATACAGAAGCCGAAACGGGCGAAGCACGTAAAGGTCAAGCGCGTTTTCCAGAAGCACCGTATGTGGATACGAAAACACGAATGCTGCGTTTTAATTGCTGATTCACTTGCGCAGTGTGAAGGCCAAATTGTGCCAGCACATGTCCGTGGAGGGACAGATGGCGGGCAAAGTCTTAAACCTCATGACCGCTGGATTATAAGTCTTTGCTGGAAACATCATAATGAACAAACGGCAAAAGGTGAAAAATGGTTTGAGGATTACTGGGGCCTAGACATGAAAGCCCTGGCCCGTGAATTCGCCGCCGCATCACCTTACAGCAGGGAGTTAGCAGAATGATGGACAATATCAATCTTCTGACAAGGCAAGATGTCATTGCAGGCGTTGCCGAACGGTGGCGAGAACAATATCCTGCCGGAATCAGCCATGACCGAGACAAAATATATGAACGGCTAGTAGCGGAAAAGCCATCAACCGTTGAGGCCGTAAAAGCAATTATTGACAACGATTCTTGGACCATTTTGGAATGTGATGTTTGCGACGAACGGCGGGATGCCGTGGTTATGTTTGACAATCGCACGACAGAACACGGCACTCGCATTTGTCAAGACTGCCTTTCAGCAGGCATGAGGGAGTTAGCAGAATGACACAACAAGCACATATCACAATCCTGGACCCGTGCCCCGAGGCTATTAAACTGATTCAAACCATTAACGCGCTCAAGCATTACCCCTCAAAACAATTGTATCTGGAAATGTCAACACTCGCGATTGCCCAGCGGGAATTGAATGCATTGATACGACAAACAACGAGGAATGCGACGTGATTACCATATGCGATGACTGCGCTCATTTGCATCCCGATAGCACGGGGCCACCCTGGTCATGGATGTGTAACCAGCACCCCCGACACGAAAGTTTTGGGTTTGTTACCGAGGACAAATGGGACAAGTTCCCGCCGTTTCTCTACTGCAAGGATGTTAACTCGGGCGCGTGCCCGCTTTATGAGGAGAAAAAGAATGAGGATGTCAACAGCGTTTCCGAGTAAATATGTTTCTGCGGGCGACCTTAATGGCTGCGCTTGTGTGTTGACCATTGCCCGGGTCGCACAAGAAATGATTGAACCGAGCAAATCATTGCCGGTCGTCTATTTTTACGGCACACAAAAAGGGCTCGTGCTCAATAAGACCAACGCAAATGCCATTGTCTTTCTTCATAGCGACGAGTCCGATAGTTGGATCGGCAAACAAATCGAGGTCTATCCGACTACTACGGAGTTTCAGGGAAAAATCGTGGATTGCATTCGTGTTCGTGGGCCGGGGCAGGTGCCAGTGCCGCCAGTACAGGGCTATACAGGTCTTCCGCCAGCCGCACAGACGGTTCCCGGACATGAAGCTCCATTGCAGGGCAATCCGGCACCACCAGCACCAACCGCCAGAGATGACTTGGACGACGACATACCCTTTTGAGGCCGTCATGACCACTCCCATCGAAGCCAAGAAAGACGGGCTGGCGCAGCTACAGGACGGGTGCTGGAAGCTCACGCTCAAGGTTCACCTGAATGACATGCCCCAATGGCTTATGGCGGCAGCAATGGGAACACGGCTGGCTTGTGCGATAGTCGAGATAGGAGATGATGAAGAACCTGTCCCGCATGAACTATCACCTGCCAAGAAAGCCTACGCAGCCAAGACCGAAGGCGAGAAGGCGGTAACGCGGGCGGTGATGCTTTGTAAGGATGTTGAATTTATATATTGGATTAGAGGTCTGGGTGTGGAAAACACCCCACGTAGTTATCTGCTTGTTCAATGCGGAATTGCATCCCGCTCGGAACTCGCCACCAATGAACGGGCGTTAAACAAATTTCTCGCGATCGAATTTAACTACCGCGAAGCCACCGGCCAAATAACAGAGCAAAGACAATGAAAGCCCCCATTATCACAACTCTTGCCGGACTCGCAGCAATGCTCGCTGGGTATTTTGCCGGTGCATATTTTGGCGACCAGCGCGAATGGATACCGATGGCCATTGGCTACTTTGTTTTCGTGGCTGGTATGGGGATGGCTATCTATGGGGTCGGCTGGAGCATTTATGAGATGCTTTGGGGCGGGAGATGGAAGTTATGACCGAACAAGCGCATACGCTGGGGCCATGGAACATATCTATTTCTGCGGAAGGCCGCAGTGGACAGCGTGTGCGTGTTGTGGCGGGTCTTTGTGAAAACGGTATTGCAACAATACATGCTTTAATCGACCAACAAGCCAACGCTCATTTGATAGCCAGCGCAGTGGATTTGCTGGATGCCCTTCAAGATGTTGTCATCGTGTTGGAAATTATGTCACGTATTGTTGGTCCATTTATTGGTGGTATCACTGAGGATGAGTTTGAACTGTTGGCGAACGCACCAATTAAAGCCCGCGCAGCCATCGCCAAGGCCACTGGAGGTAAGGTATGACCGAATGGCGAATAGATATTTATTTTGGTGAGGTTCAGAACGGTGAACGGGATTTTCAAAGTTTTTCTATAGACGCCCGAACGCGGCGTTCAGCAATTAGAAAAGCTATGAAGGAATGCCAGCAACGAAATATCCAGCCAATTTCTGTTTGTTGTTATTGCGACACTGATTTGAAGGCCACTGGAGGTAAAGTATGACCGAACAAGCCTCTAGAGATAATCTACAAGTTTATGCCTCGCACGCAGATATGCTCAAAGCAATAATCGCCGATTATCGCGCCGATAACGAGCGGCTGCGTGAGGCGCTGCAAAGACTGGTGAACGCTTGGGGTCTAGAAGAATATGAGGCAGCCCGTGAACAGGCCACCGAAGCACTCAAGGAGCCGGACGATGGAGGTGAGCAATGAGATTTAAGATACACGGCACATGGCGTAATGGTGACCAGGATTACGTGGTCATTAAAGGTGACAGCATTAAAGAGGTTCGCGAGGCGGCGAATAGCTTTGCGATCGAGAGGGGTTGGACAGATTTATGGTCTGAGAAGTTAAAGGAGGGAGAATCCTGATGTTTTATAACTGGAGTGAAGTTTGGTTTTGGCTCGCGGGCTTTGTGTTCGTGGGGGCACTGGTTTGGCTCATGTGGCCGCTCATTACTCATATGTTTGAAATAGTGTGGGCGAGATGACTGACATTGAAAGAGTTATGGCTGCACTTGCAAAACGTCTGACACCAGAATTGGCTGCCGGCCTAATCAAAGGCACACACGTAGTAGTGCCTCGGGAGCCGACAAAAGAAATGGATTTAAGCGGCGTGGTTGCGTTGGTGGAAATATTTCAAAAAGAAATTGAAAACTGGGAACGTGACCATCCTGAATATATTATTGATGCAGCTGTAGAAGGTTGTGATGATGGTACGCAGATTGAAGTCATGCCCATTAGCTATTTAATGATAATGGCAAATAGTTCAATAGTGAGGCCGTTTTACAAAGCCATGCTCAAGGCCGCGCAGGGGGATTTGTGAGGGGTTCACAGGGGAGGGATTAGATGATTATAGAGTCAGAATTGCCTGAATTAATATGGATAATTTGGTGTGATGGGTTAAAGCCGCCAAGCATGGCATTCCTGAACGAGAGCGAGGCACGGAGCGCAATGGCGCTTATGAAAGACAACCCCGGAGCCGAAAACTGGAATCTTAGCTCAGTATATTTTTGGCGATCGCCACTCATTGCTTCACCCGCGCCAGAAACGCCTCAACGTCATAAGTCCTAGCATCACGGTGCAGAGAACAGGTCTCCCAAGGCATGGAATAGCTGGGCTATTCGTTCGTCGCGGCTGGGAGTTGGATCGGTGGAGGGGTTGGGATCAGGCGGGGGTGGCTCTGGTGGGGGTACTGTGCCGACCATTGGTTCTGGCAGGAACGGGAACGCCACTATGCCGTAAGCCTTGCGGCTTGGATACCACATGTTTGATGGATCGCTGAAATGAATATCGAAATCTTCTCGCGTGCCACCTATCACGATGTTGCTAGCGGCATAAACCGGAACTTCGTAAGCGAAATTGATAAGCCGTGATGTCGAGCGGTCGATGATGAAGATGTTATTATTAAGCTTGATCGAGCCGCGAGGATGCAATTCGTCGGCCAGAGTACCATACGATATCATACTGCGGTTCGAGGAATTTGGGCCTATTTCAAGCACTGAACCCTGGATTAACAAGTCACCCCCGTTGGGGGCGTCAACCAGGTAGCTACCGACACCCTCAAGTTCGCCGAGCGTCACTCCTGTGATCGTGGTGCGTTTCGCACGCGACTTAAAGCCGTGGCCCTGATCCTTCATGGACAGGACAGAACCGCCGTTGGCGATAAATTCCTCGGCGCCCTTGGACCAGTAAGCCCCATGGGATCGTCCAGGTGATCCGGGCGCCCCGCCAAGACGCTCAAACTTTTCACCCACTAGGGTTAAAGTGCCGAGCTTGCCCAACACGCCCTCTTGGCTGTCGTGAAAATGCGAACCGCGAATGGTTGCGTTCCTTCCTTCCATACGCAGGCAGGCACCGTTACCGCTCGAAACATTGATGTTGAATATCTCGCCGTTGATAATCCCCAAGTCGTCCGACTGGCATACGATGGCTCCCTTCCCAGCGAATGATCCGCCTTGAGCCAGGCCGCCGTCGATCCCCACGCCAGTCATGTCGAGCGTCAGGTTGTTGTATCCCGGCGGGATGGCGATACCCTTATGATAAAGGCCCGGAGGCAGAACAACGGTGTCGCCCGCGCTGGCAGCCAGAACAAGCGCGGTCAGATCGGCAGGCTCTTGAGTGGGATCAGAAACCAACGCGGGAGCGAGCGGCGACGGCGCGGTCGATACCAGCTGTTTATATTCGTCCTTGAGAGCTTCGTTGAGGTCGAGCAGCCACATGCCCTGCTTCACATCGTTATATTGCGCCATTATGCCCGGCGCGACCTCGAAGAATTTGCTGAAACATTTTGCTTTACTCAGTGAAAGATCGGGGCCTCCCGGCGGCATATAATGAGTGAAGACCGCGAAATCCTCACTGTCCGGATTGAGATTGACAGTCCAAAGCTCGGTTGAATTTTCCTTACTGTTGGGCCACACCAGCCAAACGCTGTTACCCATATAGTGCAGCCCGGCATCATGAATTGATACGGGAGGCAGGCTACCTCTTACCGGCACATAGCGCGGCTTGATTGAATTGAAAGTTAGCTTTTTATTGAGTCCATCACGCATGGACATCATGGTAATTCTGGCCGGAATACGAATTGTCCACCCTTTATCCGGCGCGGCCCAGAAGATTAGTGTCTCAATCTCAGGATCATAAGTAAGCTGGCCAGTGGCCCGATTTGTAAAGGAGCCAATTTCTGTAAAGAAGTCTCCTTCATAATCGTACTCGTACAATATTCTGCTGCCAGCGTTGAGTACGTAGATTTTGCCCTCTGGTGTCTCCGCTACACACTTCCATGATCCACTTATTTGATCGGTGCGTTTTGCCCAGCGTTTTTCCGTAATAAAGAACTCCCACACATTTTGCATTCCGTGGCCGTTCTTGTAGAACATCTCGCCACCGAAATAGAGGATCGAGTGGCTGTCGCCACGATAGAAGACACCATCGCGTGAATGAATTGAAGGACATTGCTCCTCACCGTCCGGGCCACGCGGCAGGACATCCCGCCGGGCGTCGTCAATGATTGGGGGAGGCAGGGCAGGATCGGTAAGCCGTGTGTTTGTTAAAGTAGGAAAGTGAAAGGTATAAATCTCGTTGCCATTGTACCCGTTGTGGCCGCCGCCCATGAAATATGCCGTCGCACCATCGAAAGCGCCGCCAGTCCAACCTTTTATTACATGTGAGGGGCTGGGATGAGCCCCGAGAGGCGTCAGATCGGTGGCAAAATCCCCGCTCTTGAGGAGAACCCCGCCCCCGTCCGGCATCCGCATCTGAGTGCCAGGGATTTCAAACCAAGCGAGCCGTTCCGCGTGCATGAGCGCAATAGCATCATCGAGCGTGGCTATGCCCGATGTTGTGATGGATGGTTGAGATGTTCCTGTGCTCATTTGCAGAAATCTTTCCAGTTGAGGTTATAGCTCGCCAGCCATTCTTTAGAGGACCGGACAAGCACATCGGTTTCGGCCTTGTGGAAGGAGCCTTGTTGGTAAAGCCAAAGTGGACAGTTGGTGCCACTGACCTTGTTAGAGCAGTTCGTCAAGCTCATCATCGCTAAGACCATGAACATGCTTGCGACGAGCCGAGGCTTTCTTTGCGGCATCAATTTCATCTTCTCTGAGGTCCAGTTGAATGGCTTTGCTGGCCGACCGCTTGATGTAAAAGACAAGCAGTCCAATCACGATTAGGCCGAGCGTAGATAGAACAGCCCAGGTGGTCATAACTTATGACGACGCCACGCCAGCCCGAATGGTCGCGCCAAGTACGGCGGTTACGACAAGCTGAATGGTGTCGGCAAGTTCGGCCTCGCCAATAAACAAAGCGGCAAGCGCGCCGAAAACCGTAACAGCGGCGGTAACGTAGGTTTTGTAGCCAGATAGAAAGTTCATTATTAAATCTCCTGAATTGCGCGACGGATTTCAACCCGGTTAACCATGGTTGACCGTCGCGATGTTTTAATTGTACGAGAAATCGGTAGAGATTCACGAACCGAAAGTGACTGATTTGAGCCGCATGACGGACAACGAATTCGGAAGGTATTTTTACGTTGCGATTGGAATTTATGACCGCACATATTACACGTTACATCTTTAGTCATTTGATTAAAACCTAATATGTCCACACCCATGGTCGCGGGCGGTTGTCGGCTTGAGGAAGGTCGTCAAGATGCAGGAATCGGCCCGCACCCCTTTGGTTTAATCCAATACCAGCGAAACCATGCCGCAGTGCCGTTCCTAGGAGCATGTAGGCGTCTTCACCCCGTATGGCTATGTCTACCGCCCTGCCGGTCGTGTGAGGCCCTGTGCGGCCTGTATGGGAGACCTTAGCATTATATTCAGGGGAACGGTAGCCAGATGAGATTATCATGGGCCGACCGTAGTCGTCACGGAGAGATTGCAGCCGGTCCATGAAACGAGCATTCATTAGTATCTCGCCAGAACCCTTGCAGCGCATTTCGTCTTCGGTGAAGTCAGGCCAGCGCCAGTCGGTCATTTCTTATCCAGCTTATCAAGTATGCGTTTGAAGCCGTCCTTGGAATCCTGCTTTAATTCCTTGATATCATCTTCGAGGGTTTTCATCCGCTGTGCTAAAAGAGCTTGCCCAGTCTCCATTATGGCAACCTTGGCTACAACCGGTTTAACTGCATCGCTCGTGGCCCTCTGGTCTTTGGCAAGTGATACCGCCCACATTGATCCAATAGATACCGCTACAATAACGGCCATGAGGTTGGGCACGCCAATCGTCGCTTTTTCAAGTTTCCAGGTCATATCAATCACTCAACGACTGTTAATGGTATTCTGCTATCGACAACTATAACCACAGGTTCAATCCCAGCGCCAAATCTGGAATCCGCAATAATCTCGATCCATTCTTGGGTTATTCTGGCCCCAGCCGGGTCCATTATAATTTCGGTTGCTTCCTGAGTAATGCGAGAGTCGCCATCAAGCTGAACCTGGACCTCTACGGATTCTTGGGTAATTCGTCTCGTGTCAACCATCAGGCAACCTCGAATCCAGCCTCAACAGCATCAACACCGGCCTTTATCCACGCTATCGCTGTATCGGGGTCGGTTTCATATATTGTTTGTTTTACAGTATAATCACTCGTAAGACCAATCGCCGATCCAACCGATACCGTGCCATTGGAATCTATAACGTGCTTGATATCATTCGATCCGCCATCGGGATTTTTGGCCAGCGTTTTAACAACGAGAGCATCAATCGACGCCGGAGTGAGGGTCATATTTCCGTGGGTGTAAGTATCTCTCTGTGCTGAAACTGCATCCTCGACGAAGGTTGTGTCATCATCCGGGACGGCTTCGTCTACCTTGTTCCAGTTAACAGCATCCGCCGGGAAAGGAGCAAAATTTGTTGCTGTGCCAACACCATCGGGCCGGATTGTTTCAATTCTTCTGTCGGCGAGAAGGTCATCAAATGGAGCGCTGCCGAGGCCATCGGTAATGATAATATCATCCCAGATATATACTGCGCTTACCCCCGCACCAAATTGGATGCCATTAATCGTATCCGGTGTTCCTACATTAAGCGTATCGCCGGAAAAATCCACCTCTTGAATGCCATCAACATTTACCGTCCACTTTCCCAGCGTCGCGTGAATCCGCAAGTGCATTGATACCCAATGCCATACTCCGGCGGAAATTGGAAAGGACGCTATTTCGCTACCCGCCGCAAACGCCAATACTAAATTCCCGGAAGAATCAGGAATAACAGAAATTGACCCACCAATATGAGTAAATAATATTGCGGCGGTCGTGCCGCCGGAAAACGCACTAATGTTCAATCCAAAACTGACAAATATATCAACACTCGCCGCAAATGATTTGTCGAAACTTTTTAAAATAGCATCAACTTGAATTCCACCATCACCGAACCTTCCGCCGGAGGACAGATATGTCACACCACTAGCTGATACATTGTCATAAGTCTGATCCAGATTGGCCGTTACACCATGGGAATCCATCGCATCTGAGAAAATCCAAGCCATTAAACTACATTCCCCGAAAGAGTCATTGAAACATCTGCCAGTGTGGCGTCCACCGATGCTGGGGAGACAACTTCGATATAATCTCCGGCCACAAATGTCTGTGCCGCTGCCACAATAAACGTAGCCACCTTGGTCGCCGCTGCGAATCTCATGGTTCCGATTGAACTTGAAGCGCCGCCAAGATTGCCCTTGCGAATATCGAAGTCCGTTTGGGCGGTTGCGTTGGTAAGGCCCTGCCCGCGCGAGGGCATAAAGTTTATGAGGAAACTCACCGATCTTGTGAACACAAAACCCGGTAAAATCTTTTGCAGAGAGCCGGGAACGCCCTGTAGAGAAGCGGAAATCTCGTACGGAACCCTGGCATCTTCGTCAACTGTCCATATATCGACACCATCTTCGTCTTGTAAGCGCACCGTGTAATTGAGCGCCTGAAGATAGATATCGCCAAATCGGCCACCGGCATCGGCAACAACAGGATTGGTGTTGACAAGTGTCAGTCCTTCGTCACTGAAGGTGTCCTGTTTGGTCGTGGTACCGTTAACCCAGAAATCCATCTGTGCATTGGGTAAGGATACCCCCGCCTTGAGGGCGTTAATAAGTGGGTTGTTAAATCTACTGCTCATTATTCATTCTCGTCTATAAGGCCAGTCTGAAGCAGGAAAGCATTGATTTGGCGCCTGATCACCTTGCGTTGAGCGGCTGTCTTCCCTTTTCTTAATAAGACAGCCATGAACTGTGGATTTTTCGCTGCCTCAGTGAGAACATCCATAATTTTTGTTACAGGAACTTTCTCAAACAACTTTCGAGCAAGTTTAGAGCCCGCCCCAGCCGCGACGATGGGAGCACCTGCTGATTGTCCAACTACTGACGCGCCGCCAATGTTTGCGCCAAGCACCCTAACGGCAAAATCAAAAAAAGCATCCGGTTCACCAATAAGTTCATCCAACTTTGGCTTGAGCTTTATTGCCTTCTCAAGTTTGACGCCACGATCAATAAGTTGCCGCAATCTGTTGGTTTCGCCTATTGATATGACGTTTTCAGATCGCATCAATTCAATCGGACTTAAACGGCCCTTCGGATCGAATAGTGCCTTGCCGAACTTCGAGAAAGAAAACCCAGCCTCGCCTTTGCCAGCAGCGCTTAAAGCGTTATCGAATACTGAGGTTTTAAGTCCCTCAACAGCCCCCTCACCGCTGTTTTTAGCCAGACGCGCCAACTGTCTGAAGTCCCTTTGAGGGGTTTTGCCACGCAAGAGACCATCAATTGCCCGGGCCGGGTCTTCAACATCAATCAATCGCGCAAATGCCGCCCGCTCCATTACCTTTTGCGAGGCGATGCGATTAGAGGCAATGACCTTATCTAAAAGGGTTTGTGCCCTTGTAACATCGTTAAGGTCTTGTTTTAAAAGTGGAAACCGTTCCAGCAATTGAGGATTGTTTGCCACTAACCCACGTAATTTGGTTGCGTTGACCTTGCCATTCTCAAGAACTTGTGACGCCACCGTTCTAAGGAATAATTCCGATTCACCACGAACAACATCTCCAAGAAACATACTGGAAAAATCCCCAGCTTCCACGAGTTCACGAAAACGAACATCAGCGGCTACACCACCACCACCGAAAGCTCTGTCCAGCAAGGTCTCGGGGGAGATTTTTTGTCCGGCTTGACGATTTTTAGCAAGCGCACGTCCAGCAAATGTTTGGCTGAATGTCTTATTCAGGGCCCTGGAGAATTGTCTGGCATCGTCCACTGAGGGAACGTCTATATTGGACATATCATCAAGAATTGAGCCCGCCAATTCGTCTGTAATGCTAGCATCGGAGAATTTGCTTTGCGCGCGTGAATCTCTCGAACTCGCGAGTAAGCGACTTCTTAATTTCAACAACTCGCCAGTAGTCGTTTTATTGGTTTTCAGAATACGATTAATCGTACTGGCAAGAGGAAATGTTTCCTCTTTTAAAAGACGCTCTCTAACGGCTGCTTTCGCCGCTCGCAAACCATTAGGGATAAGATCTATATCACGCGGAATTTTCCCCCATAATGCCCGTTCTACATTACGTGCTTCTCTCATGGCAACGTTGAGAGTATCAAAAACTACTTGCCCTGCCGCCGCCCTGTCTTTCCCTCCGATTTTCGCGGCAACTTCGGCTACCTGTTGTTCGGCATCCTTAAATCTTTGTGATAAAAGATCATCGAAATATTTTTGTCGAACTATAGCGGCGGCACGCAAATCAGCGGGGCGTCCGGTTTTGACAAGTTCATCGATAAGTCCACGCATACTGGCAAACGCTTCTTTTGTCGTTTCGTCTGCGTTACGGCTAAATTCGGCGTTTCTCTGTGCTATCTTGGATTCTAAGGCTAAAAGAGCGGGATCGCCTGTTTTTCTCCCTGATGTAAGATTAAACCCATCAGGAACCTCAAGCTGCCTCGCTAACGTTTCCGCATTTTGTCCTGTTTCATCGACAATGGCACGTATGACACGCGCGGCTTCGGCTTCCCGTCCAGCTTTACTAAATCCAGTCGCAAATCTTTTAACTGCACCGAAAGTACTTCCACCAAGTCTCACAACAGTTCCAGCAGGATTGATAAAACCTCCGGCAATTTCGGACAGCAATCGCGTTAGATCATCTCCAGGATCGGCGGCTTCAGCAAGACCAGCACCTTGGGCTGCTCCCAATATTCCACCAACCTCAATGGCTGTGAATCGTCCCGGGGTCGCGCGAGCCGCATTTAATATGGGCTGTAAAAACTGCGCGCCCTTTACGCCCATTCTCACGGCAACCAATGGAGCGGCTGCAAATGGTATTGAGCCCCCGATAACTTCACCAACTCGATACCCGATTTGGGCGGGGCGAGACATTTCTTCCAGTTCAACATCTTTCAAAACACCAATGGACCGGAGCCCGGCTTTGATGCTTTCCGATCCCAGAATTGGTTTGGTAATTGGTGGCAGTCCAGCGGCTTCACGAGCTAAATTCATAGCCCCGCCAGCTACATCAACAAAGGCTCCAGCGGCATTTGCCAACATTACATTAACACCCTGCATGGTTCCAGACACAGCAGTCAGTTCTCCCGGCGCCTCCACACCCTCGGCAAGAACGCCGCCGAATTCATCGACATCCTCAACAAGAACACCGCCGAATTCATCCGTCTCCTGTTGTTCAAATAAGTTGGCCATTATTTAGGTTTCTTACGTAGTTTCCCGTCCGAACCACGATATAGCCCACCGGGAGCGATAGCATTGAATTGTTCTTGTGTCGTTACCACGGGATAGGAGAGATTCGAGGCATTAAGAATTTGATCGATTTGCCCGACAATCATAGAAGCATCGCCAACAGTTGCTTGGGCGCTCTTTCTTATTTCAGGTGCCAACGACACATTGCTTATATCCTGTCGTTCTCTTTGGATAATTGCATTTATCCCGCGCTTCAAAGCTATCAAATCATTAAACGCAGCTGTTTCCGTACTGAAAACACCAGTTGTCGGTAACAAGGCCCGAAGTCTTTTAACTTCACCCTCTGGAAATCTTCGATTGTTAGCAAAGGCTCGTTCAATACTTTTGTCGAGAATCGCAAATGTTGTCCTCGCCTGCCGCTCATCACCACCCTGCACAAGCTCACTCAGTATTGGAACACGTTCTAGAATAGCCGCACCAACGTCAAGCGGGCCGGTGGCTTCTGCAATTACGTCAATACCGCCCGTGATATCTATTTGCGGGGTAGCGGCCAATTGTCCGGGCGCCTGTCCGGGGGCCTGTCCCCCACCAAGAATTGTGATTTTACCAGTGGCCTTATTAACGAGTTGTTCTTGCCCGCTCACGGGACTAGTGCGTAACTCAACCACGTCATCAACAAGGTCTTGGGCTTGTGTGCGACTTAAGTTTGAATGTGCGCTCATGGTGTCATTAATTTCACGTTGTCTCGCTGTTAATTTACCGCCGCCCAAAGCCTGATCGACAATAGCTTCGATTTCCCTGAATTGCCCCGCTCTAATCATATTCTCAAAATGATCTGCGATTGCGGCTCCACTACCTGGTCCTTTTTCATCTAATAACCCACCCCTCGTAACCGCAGCGACCATTGTCATGAGTTCTTTTTGTTTGTCTAAATTATCCGGCATCGCCTTGATAAGAGGCCATCGTCTGGTGATTGATTCGGTTAGTTGTTTCTGTTGTTCCCCGCGAATTGCCTGAACTTTTCTGGCCTCATCTGGATCAGCAATCGCCAAGGCTGTTATCGCATCACCCCCGCCAAGCGCCTCTTTGCGAAGACCACGAATACGTTCTTCTTTCCGTCGTGTAATCTCCCCCGTTTTAATATCAGCTAGAATAGCCTCCATCTGCAAACCGCGGAATTTGGAGAGTTCCTTGAATTCTTCTCGACGGCGCCCTTCTTCCGCTCCACGGAAGACAGCAGCCGCGATATCAGGGCCTGGACGTTTTTGAACTAATGGCATTATCAGCCCCCAACCATAAGACGTGGCCCAAGCCCACCAACAAGATCAGGCACAGGAGATAAATTTACGGGCGCAGCCGAGACTTGAGTTGGTTTAAAAATACTTTGAATGCCCCCAAGGGCACCTCCAATCCCCTGTTGTATAGCTCCAGCAGAACCAGTAAACCCACTCGCTCGCGCCTCTCCAGCGGTTTGTAGTCCCTGCGCTTGCGCTCCAGCAGCAGCCGCGCCAAAAGCCCCGGTCTGTCCAGCCGCCCCCAATCCCATACCAGCAAGACCTGAAAGACTTTCTATATATCTTCCATATTCCTGAGACGCCAATCCTTCGCCGTATCGCTGAATAGCTTTCATGGTCGCGCCCGATTGCAAACTACCGCGCGCTGCCGCTGATCTTTCGACTGCTTTGACCCCTTCACCAAGACGGAATTCATATCCCGGCGATTTGAAGAATGAACTGAAATCCGGTCCACCCAACCCGCCCTCTCCACCACCCTGAAGTCCAAGCACTTGTGCATATTGATTAAGGGCCTGTTCCCCTACTTGTCGCCATGGCGCAAGATCGGCGCGGCTTTCCTCGAACTGTTCCCGCTGTATATCAATGCCTGCCTGAGCAGATTCCGCTTGTGTTTTAGCGGCTTTTTTGGCGGCCTTACTTCCAATGGCAGCCGAGGCAATTGACCCGCCAGCCGCTAAGGCTCCGCCGATTAATGCTGCTGTGGCAACCGCCATTACAAACTCTTGATAAAGAGGTTTTCAGAAGGTGAGTATCCACGGCGTTCGTAGATTTGTTCCACCCTTCTATTGACCGCCAGAGAAATCATCGAAAATGTTTTAGCGCCGTTGCTTTTTGCCCACTGTTCAATGGCTTTGATAAGTCTTATCCCAGCCGTCCCTGTTCTATATTCGGGCTCAATCCACCAAACAAGCTCTTGCCCTGTTAGATGGTTAATATTGAAATAAAACGGATGAAGAATAGCTGCGAGCATTCCTATCAACCGTTCCTGACCTTCGGCCACCAATATAATTGCATGATTATCAATAATTATGGTTTCTATGGCTGTTTTGGCAGTCTCGGCATTAAATTCAATTATTCCTGAATAGCCAGAGGCATCAAAAAACGAGCGTCCCATTTCAATAATTCTGGGAATATCATTTTCGGTTGCTTCACGAATTCTGGTTTTTGCCGATTTATTCGGGAAGTTAAGAACTTGATTTTCTGGGGTTTGCATCGGCAACCTTTCTGTGGGACTCAAGATTGCCTGACCGTACTCTATACGTTCCACGTGAAACTTTCAAGTCTTGATGCCCCAATTGCCAACAAGGAACGGAGACATGTTCTCATGAGCAGTATCGGACCCCTCGCTATCAACGGTCACGCCAGTAGTCGCGCTATCTACTGTAAGTCCAGTTGTGGCCGATGCTGTATTCGCTGAGGTCGTCCCCTTATCTCCGGCAGCATTAACATATTCCGTGCCAGCGGCGTCATTGACGAAGTTCCCCGCGCTTTCAGAGTGAGTGTGGCCGCCATCGGTAACTGCGTGAGTATGCCCACCATCGGTAACGCCGTGTGTGTGCGCCGCTAGCTCGGCTGTGGTTAGCTGGTGGTCTTCCTCACCGCCTGTATCCCCAAGTGCTCTAGCAGACAGCCCAGCGCCCGTACCGGCGCCAATAAACATACGTCCGCGTCCATCGGGAACATTAAACGTCAGCGATCCATCGCCAACTCCATAGGTCGTGCCAATCGTATTGAATAAATCAACGAATGTCGTTCGGCTTACAGCGGCCCCATCACAGAGAAGATATCCATCGGGAACCGCCATGCCAAAGAGTTTAATCTCTCCGGTTGGGGCATTTTGATCAATAATATCGATGCCCCCACCGGTCCGCTCGAATAACTGGGAGAAAAACCTGTACCACGGACGAGTGACTTTGCCATCTTCCGTTAAAAAGTCCTGTTGAGCTTGTGGCTGGGGAACGCTTTTAGCTACCATCGGCCCTGTTGAACCTTTAGATATGCGCCAAGAATGGCTATTTTAACCGGGTCACTACCGGAAATCTTATAGGTTCTATTCCTTGCCTTGCCCAGACGGCGCCGGTAAACGCGCTTTTTGGTATCGCCGATCTTTCCTATATCCAGTAAATGTTTATTACCAAATCTGGTTCCGTCTTCATCGGCCCATTCAAGGAATATTTGCGGATCGCTTCCCTGTCCTGTCGTTAGCCCGACTCCGCTTTCAATATCGATCCGGAGAAAATCATGTCGTAACCATTCGTTATCTGGAGATGCTACAGGCGGGCTAGTCGCTTCCCATCTTATCGTATTGCCGGAATCGTCAAGATTATCGACATCAATGGAAAGTACCCTGTTCGACCGTCTGTCACAAACAAGACGCTTCCCATAGACGTTCGCGAAACCTATTGCCGACCAGTCCGGGCATCCGAAGGTCTGCCATTCACACCAGCGATTGGTCGAGGCATCATAAATATAAGTACCTTTTCCGGGGAAAGTTAGCACATAAAAGGCATGACCCTCCATTCGGAATGTGAAAGCATAAGCGTCTTCAGGGTTTTGAAATTGATCCCATTGAGCTTCCAAAGCAT
>SDBV01000693.1_pt1 | contig 48736 bp, 38 predicted proteins | sample 2277081 | NCBI WGS metagenome assembly SDBV01 (sample SAMN10402039, study PRJNA504765) | marine sediment metagenome | isolation source: marine sediment core GS10_PC15, 223 cmbsf | place: Arctic Ocean: Southern Knipovich Ridge | collected 2010
TCGGACCTTCGATGCCTTGCTCGACGCAATCGCCTTGGCGCTGCGAACCATTACGCCACAGGACGCACAAGGCTGGTTTTCACTATGCGGCTATCCCGCATTACAATCGTGAACTGCTCTAGCCGCGCACGTGAGTAAGCGGTTTTTCTAATGAGTGCCTAGTTGAGCGGTTTTTCTAATGAGTGCCTAAGTCGGCGTTCCCATTTTCGCTAGCCGCGAGCGCCTAAGCGAGCGGCTTTTCTAATGAGTGCCTCAGCCGGGTTTAATCGCTGTTTTTGCTTCTAGATGGGTAACCGTCCCGAATTGACCCCCGATTAGATCCGGAATTGGAATAGTCACATTATCTTTTCGCTGATTTTGGATAATTGCCTGTTGTTGAAGGGTGCATAATCACTCTTCGTCTGCCACCAGAGTTCCTGTAATTCCTTGTTCCTCTCTTCAGACATTTGGGGATCGGGAAGAAGAGTGTCCACATAATCGACTTTATACGTGGCAAAAATATAACTATCTATCGAGTGTGCTACCGTCGCACTGTATGGCAAAGCAAAGCGATATTCTTTCTGACCATCGAACTTTTCGCGTTTCGTAAACACCGTCTTGTCGATAATATTCTCGAAATTGACCTCCTGGACTTCATCGACATACTCGACCTCTTCATGCTCGACATGCATGAAGGGGAATCTCTGTTGGCACGGCAGTCTCCCCTGGTTAATGTCGAACGCCTTTTCCAGAAAGGACGAGACTTTTTCGGGCGTACTGATGATCGCTACCACACTGTCTGGGAATTGGCACCATTGCTCCTTTGTCGGCTCGTCTCCCTCTAATCTCGTCCAGCAGCTAATAAGCCAGTGGTATGTCGCTGCTGTCCCGCCGCCCACTAGGTCACACTCACCTTCCTTCGAGTCACATCTGCGTTCTTCTCCGCATTCTTCTCCGCGTTCTTCGATCAGGTTCCGGTAGTACTCGAAACTTCGCAGCACAAAGGTGGGCTTATCAGAGAATATGCTTTTGCAGGCGTCCTCATCAACGAACCGAGCGATTTTAGTTTCTGACATGGAATCTCCTATCTGCCTGGGTCGCGGCCAAAGTGTACGTTGCGATAATCATTGACTTGCTGGAGCACACCCTAACAAAATACGAACTACAAGTCAAGGGCCAACAATTCGGGGCGGTGATTCTTTACTGCCCCTTTTTCAGTCAGCCGGGGAACTGCCAATTCGCCAAATCCGTCGATCGCGACAAGCCGAGCGTAAAGCCCATGTTCTTCTCGCCTGCGCCGTCGGTTCGAGCACAAAAGATCGCGTAGTAATGGCCGTCCCGCTGTCGCCAGTCGGCCAGAAAGCCCGCGTTCGCACACTCGTGCTCATTGAAGCTCGCCTGCGTGGGAAACCGCTGCCGCAGCCACGGTCCCCAGTCCATCCAGTCGGCGTTACGATCTCCTTGGCCGGCCATGCTCACCAGGTACTGCGGATGTCGAACGCTTTTTGAATTAGAGTTGGATCCTATGTCCTGGTCGCTCGTACCCCACAGCCGCCATCGCCCGTCCAATTGCAGGAACTGCCCGTTCTCGAGCCAATACTCGAACGGCTCGCCGAGCAGCGTCCATTTCTGCGAATCCAGCGCCTTCGCTGTAGCCATTTGCGGCGTCTGGCGATACTTCCAAAGCAGATATACATCATCGCCTGCAAAAGCAATAGCCGGGTCAATCGAACGAACTCCGCGCGTCAGCCCAGCCGCCAGCGGATGATGCGTGTCCCAGTTCTGCAGGTCCGACGAGGTGGCGTAAAACAATGCCTTGCTCTCCTGGGGATGATACATCGCCCGCCCGTCCCAACTTTGATACGTCAACACCCATGTCTCATCGCGGCGAGTCAGGTTCGGGCTGCACCAACCCTCGCGCCCGTCGCCCCAGAGGAACAATCGCTCGAAGTCCTTGAAGTCGCGCGTTCTCAGCCCCAGCAGGCGGGACCGGTCGTCACCGTAAAAGGCGGAGCAGAAGACGTAAAACCACCCCCCGTCGAAGCACATGCACGGGTCTTTCAACGACCACTGCTCGTGGCGAAGAATCGGATTGGCCAGGCTGTTCCACTCGAACCACTCAGACATGCCGCAAGCATATCACGATACATGCGGACCGGCAACGCTCAGAATTTATTCGACAGTGCCTGCTCTTATGTATGCCTGAAACTTATGGTTACGGCACGGCCGGATCGGCGATCGCCGTCGTGTCGTTGCCGTTGCTGGCGCGAATCAGGGACAAATCCGAAGCGTTGACTCGCCCGTCGAGCGAAACATCGGCGCGAATCTGATCGACGCTGCCGGAACTAATTCGCTTGGTTCGAGCGCCGCGAATGACAGAGAGGTCGGCTGTGTTGACGCGTAAATCTCCCGATGCGTCGCCGATAAGGGCGGTGATTATTCGGTCGTTGTCGCCCGCAACCGCGTTGCCTGCCACGTCTGTCGCGCCGACGATGCGGACGATGTATTTCGCATAATCCGGCAAGGCCGGCGTGAAGGTGATCTCGCCGATCATGTCGCCGTTGGTTAGTGTCGTAGCGATGACGACCCCGCTCAAGTTCACCGGATCTCCGTTGGCGTCCAACCCTGCGACCTCCACATTTGTTGAGGTGAAGTTCAACGGGTCCATCGCTTCACTGAAGATGACCATCAGCTTGCTGATTCCGCTGGATCGGGGTTCGCAAAACGAGCCGTCGTCAGGAATGAGCAACAGCGCCTCGCCAACGCCCCGGCCGTGAGTGGCGGATGATACCCACGCCGCGATCGTCGGCGGGGTTGGGTCCACCTGAAACCGCGGGGCCATCGTCACCGTATCGATAACGTTCCCGTTCACGTCGATCGTCTCCAATAGCGCCCGATTGGCATTGACGCTGATGCGGCAGTAATGGTGTTTTTTGGCCCAGGTGACCAGGTAGGGGTTCTGCTGTGGCGGGGAAGCATTCCCGGAGAAATCTTCCTGGTCGCGAAGCCCGCAGCCGCCGCCGCCCGAAAGTATGTGATGCACTCCGTTTTTCAAACTGCGTTCGTAAAAGTGGTCATGTGAGGGAAATACAGCCGTCACGTTGTATTGTTCCATCATGGGGACGATGTTCTGGAGGAACAGGCGGACGTGGTACTCCTGCGGGAGCCCGTCGGCCCGCAGCTTGCCGTGCGCGCCCATGGAGAAGGCGGGGTAATGGGATGCGATGAAGATGTATTGCTCGGTGGCCGCGGCCAGTACCTGCTGAACCCATGCCCTCTGCGTACTGCTCGGAGCGCCCGTATCGAGGCAAATGAACCGCGCCGGGCCGTAAGTGAAGGTGTACCACATCGCCCCGGGCGTATCGAAGATGTCCCGATAGAACTGCGGAACGCGCGGCGACGATCCGGTGATGTAATCGTGATTGCCGATCGCCTGGTGGAACGGCGTATGCGCGAGGAAGGTTTTGCCCGGGCCGAAGAATTGCTCCTCCCACTGCTGGACCTGGGGGGCTTCTCCGATGAAGTCTCCCGTGCCGATGGTGAACTCGATGGCGGGATCGGAATCCATGCGGGCGGAGACATTGTTCCAGTTCGCACCCGTCGTGCCCTGCGAGGGATCGCCCCGAGAGTCGCCGAAGACGGCGAAGGTGAACGCCCGAGTTGTCGATGGAGCCGTTCGGAACCGTCCGCTGGTGAAGCTGGCGGTCCCGGCCCCGGCAGTCTCACTCACGATCAGGTCGTATGTATAGACGGTGTCCGGGCTGAGGCCTGTGATCTCGACCCTGGACCAGTAGTAGGTCGGCTCGCGCGAGTCGGAACTCACCACCGTGCTGCCAGACGCTGTCTGGTCCTTCGCGCCGCCCAACACGCCCCACTGCAGAATGTAGGTCGATGGCGAGCTGGTCTCGAAACAGATGACGGCCTTGTCCGTGTAGGTGCGGTTCTGGATTGGACCGGCGATGATTCGGAATTGCGCCTCCGCCTGCCCACTGACGACGAAAAGGAAGGCCACAAATAATACGGGCAAAACGTTGATTCTGCGTATCATTACAAGACTCCTTGTCTCGAGCATCTTAAGATTGATCTGTCTCATTCCGGCTGGTTGCGGCTTCGGCGAGCTGCGTCTGCCTGCATTGACGATGCTATTGGCATCATCTGCTTCGCCTTTCTTGCTCGCCTCGTCCTCACTGCGCCGGTTCTGTGACATCTTTTTACAAAACATTAAAACGCTCTAAGATTCCCAAGATGGACTTCTACCCGCAATAGCAGCAAAATGTTGCGATCATTACATCACATTTTTGGTTTCCGTCCAGCGCTTTCTCGAACCCGAGGCTCGGTCCGGCCGACCATTTCGCCGCAGTCCTAAAATGCGATTTGCAATAGAGCAACATTACCATGAATTTGGATATTAGTCCAGAGTTGCCCGCGCTGGATCTGCATTTTCGGCTGCGAGGAGATCAAAAAAGAAATCCCCAACCGTCGCGTTAGAGCGGCGGCTGGGGATGTGTGATATCGGTGGCAAACGCAATCGTTCCAATAGCGATCGCCGGTGAATAATTTTTCTCTAAGCGGCTCTCTGACCGGTGCGGTGATCTACTGGCCGCGAGGCATGGCGATGACGCCCGTTCGTGCCAGTTCGAGAATGCCGTAAGGGCGGACCAGGTCGGTCAGCGCCTCGAGTTTTTCCTCTGTGCCGGACAGTTCGATCAGCACGCTGTCGCGTGAAACGTCCACCACGCGCCCGCGGAACATGTCGACCAGGGCGATAACCTCCGGCCGGCGTTCCGGCGTGACGTGCACGCGGATCAGCATAAGGTCGCGCTCCACGTAATCGACTCCCTGGAAGTCGCGAATTTTTACTACGGGCACGACCTTGCCGAGTTGTTTGCGAACCTGCTCCAGCACCCGGTCGTCACCGACGACCACGATGGTCATCCGGCTGAGCTCGGGGTCTTCCGTCCGCCCGACCACGAGCGAATCAATATTAAAACCACGGGCTGCAAACATGCCCGCCACCTGTGTCAGGACTCCTGGTTCGTTCTGAACCAATGCGCTAATCACGTGTCTCATCTGTGTATCTCCCTGTTTTCACCGGCCTGCCGAAGCGAAAGCCGGGCGAAGTTATGAGATAATCTCTATGCCAATGTGCCCAGCTCGACGTCATCGAGGCTCTTGCCGGGCCCGACGAACGGGAAGACGTTCTCCTCGGGCTCGACCGAGCAGGCCAAAACAACCGGCCCATCGTGCTTGAGCATCTCGGAAACGGCGTCGTTGACTTCGGACGGATCGGAAACTTTCATGCCCTTCGCCCCGAACCCTTCGGCCACGGCTGCGAAGTCCGGGCATGGGTGCGAGGTGTGGCTGTAGCGATGGTTGTAGAACATCTCCTGCCACTGACGAACCATGCCCAGATAGGTATTGTCCAGCACGATGAACTTGACGGGCTGTTGATACTGCACGGCCGTGATGACCTCAACCATCGTCATCGAAAAGCTACCGTCGCCGTCGATATCGATGACGGTCTTGCCTGGGTTGCCGAACTGCGCACCGATCGCCGCCGGGCAGCCGAAACCCATCGTGCCCAGCCCGCCGGATGTGATGATCTGCCGCGGCTTTCGCCAGCCGTAAAACTGCGCCGCCCACATCTGATGCTGGCCGACGCCGGTGGCGACGATCGCGTCGTGGTCGGTAAGATTTCCGACAGCCTCGACAACCTGCTGCGGGCGAATCTTGCCTTCCGGCGGTGCGTAGGCGAATGGGAATTTCGCCTTCCACTCTTCGATCTGGTTCAGCCACTCGGTTCGCTCGACCGGCTGGATGAACTCGATCATCTTGCCGAGGATGTCCTTTGCGTCGCCGACGACGGGGATATCGACCTCGACGTTTTTCGAGATCGACGCCGGGTCGATGTCGATGTGAATGATCTTCGCATGCGGCGCGAACGTTTCCAGATTGCCGGTGACGCGGTCTTCAAACCGCGCGCCGATCGCCACGAGGCAATCGCAGGCCTGGACGGCGTAATTAGCACCGGCCGAGCCGTGCATGCCGAGCATCTTCAGGCAAAGCGGATGGTTTTCGTCGACGGCGCCAAGTCCGAGCAGCGTAGTGGTCGAGGGCAGCTTGCCCTTTTCGATCACCGCGCGAAGCTCCTGGCTGGCGCCCGAGATCACCACGCCGCCGCCGACGTAAAGCATCGGCTTTTTCGACGCGTTGATCGCCTCGGCCGCCATCTTGATCTGCCTGGGGTGGCCGATGGTTTGCGGCTTGTACCCGGGCAGCCTTGGCGCCAGGTCCGGCTCTTCGGTGAGCTTGTTGACCGTGCTGTCCACGGTAATGTCGACCACGACCGGCCCGGGCCTGCCGGTCTGCGCGATGTAGAACGCTTCCTTCATGACGCGGCCGAGATCTTCGACCCGCTTGACCAGGAAGTTGTGCTTCGTGATCGGGCGGGTAATGCCCGTCACGTCGGCTTCCTGGAAGGCGTCGTTGCCGATCAGCGAGCTTTTGACCTGCCCGGTGAAGGCGACCATGGGTATGGAGTCCATGTTAGCCGTCGCGATGCCGGTGACCAGGTTCGTAGCGCCCGGGCCGGAAGTAGCGAGCACGACGCCGACCTTGCCCGTACTGCGGGCGTAGCCGTCGGCCATGTGAGTAGCGCCCTGCTCGTGTCGCGTCAGCACGAACTGGATAGGCGAATCGTACAGCACGTCGAATATCGGCAAGACCACCCCGCCGGGAAAACCGAACATCGTTTCGACGCCTTCTTCCAGCAGCATCTCGTTGAAGATCTCCGCGCCGCTTCGCCCGGCAAAGCTCTGATTACTTTTGTCTTTTTTCTTCGTCATTCTCAATTCCTCGAACCTGTTCTCTGCATACACATGTCAACTGATCGGTTGATGGGTACATTCGCCTGGCGGAAAAGTTTACAAATCATAAAAGTTCCGCTGTGGGAATGAAAGCCGGAGTGCCGGCCGCCGCGCATTGTGACGCGCAGCGGCCTAGAGTACAACGACCAGAATCAGAATCGACAGCGCAGTCTCTCCGCAACCCCGTTCAGCAGGGATCAGGCGTGCGAGATGTCTGCGGTCAGTGGTCATCGTATTTGCATCGTATCGCGGGATTGGAATTTTGTCAAGGCATCGATGAGGATAAATCATCGCCAGTGGGCCTGGAATTTCATCTTGGTCATCGCGCGGCGAAGTCGGGCCAGCCCGTCGCGGTCGACACCCATGCGGGGCACGTTCCACTGCGAGGCGTAGATGCGTAGCTTGGCGAGCCCGCCGTCGCCGGTGAGTTGGAACTCAAGCGGATCGGCCTGTGACGCCTCGTGGTGTCTGCCCCTCCCGTGGAAAATCAGCCGCAGGTCGGTAATCACGATTCCGCTCATACCGTCTTCTGTGCGGAAGCGGTCGCGGTCGGCGATATAGGTCACGAATCGCTCGTCCTGGTGAGGCTTGTACCAGGCCTCCAGACGATGCTGAACCGTCTCGGACAGTCCCTGCCACGGCCGGGCAGCGGCGGCCTCGATGAACCGGCGAAGCTCCATGTGGTATTGCGTGTACCCGCCCCCGACTGCAACGAGAAATTCATCCGCCGCGCGAAGGTTGCGGATCAGCAGCCGACAGACGCCCTTTTGCGTTTGCTCGTTCATCTGAATTTGCCCGGCGATCAGCCCGGTCCCGCTGCACATATCGCACAGCCAGTACGGCATGGGCAGGTTGCCCGGCGGCGGCGCGGAGGGCACTTGCGGCAGACGCCCGAGTAATTCCTCGGCCTCCAGATCCATCAACTCTTCCCCTGGCGCCGACAAAGTCATATCGCTCTGTCGGGATTCCAGCGAGAAGCTGTCCAGCAGCCGCGCCGAATAAATCACCAGATGCGCGCCCAGATGCTTGCCCGTGCCGCAGCGGAGGCATTTTCGCGGGATCGCTGCACGGAACTCCACTTCGCGCAGCCGACCGGCCGGAAACTCGAACATCGCGCCCTTCTCATCGGCGCGGACCATGCGAAACGTGTCGGTCAGCGCCGGCAGGATGGCCGTCTCGCCCGATGGCGGAGGAGGCGGGGGCTGTTTCGGCTCGTCGGAGTTAGCGTCCGGGTCTCGATTGCTGCCCTGCCAGAGCCATTCGGCGATGGCTTCGTCGGTGACGGCGATTCGCTTGGGCAGGCGGAATCGGTACTGGCACATACCGCATCGAACCAGACAGTTCGATGTGCCTGGCGGGACGCTCAACAACGCTCCGCAAGTCGGACATTGCACCTGCCGCAGCCGCATCTCAATGCTCCCATTTCCGGCCCGCCCGGGCCGAGGCCAACATCACACGCAGATACTTCCACCCTCGATATCACATAACCTTCCCTGTACTTATAGCATACGCTTTGAGCGGTGGTTCAGGCAAATCCACCTGCACATAAAGTCGCCTCAAACCACCAAAAAGCTTGCCGAAAGCTTGCCGAAAGACCCCATCTGCCACGAAAACCTTGATAACCGCCGCCCAGCCGCTATCATCGCGGAACTTTCATGGTCTTTTCCAATAACAATAATTACAAAGAGCATTTCACGGTGAGATGTCGCAGAGCCAACGCCGCAGCAAGCTGAAAGGCGACATGATAGCGTGAACTACTCAGTACCATCGGAGCGAACATGGCCACATTCAAGCTGAATCTCGCACGCATTAAGGGTTGCCCGTCGCCAAAAGAAGTGGTGGCCGGCATGGAAGAATTCGGGCTGCCGGAAACCGAGGAATTTGGCGTGCTCAATCATAGCGCGACGAACGAGACTATCTTCGCGACGATCATCCGCAAGACCAATCAGGCCGTCCAAACCCTCGACCCCGAAACGCAGGAAATAACCACCGCCGCCGTCGAAAAAATCACCGTATACCCATTTGCGGTCCGGCCAGAACAAGAAGTGCTCGAAATCTACGCAGGCACGGCCAGCGGCATCGAACAGATCGGCGTGTTCTTCGCCAACTGCCTGGCCCTGCCGACCGTCGTCGAACCGATAGAGCTGGACATCCCCTCGGCGATCGACAAGCTGGCCGCCAGCACATCCAAGTTCCAACTGCGGTCCATCCGCATCAGCGACTACGCGCACAATTCGTACATGGCCGGGCCGTACGGGCCAAAATTCCTGGACACCCAGCACGGGCGCGATTTTCTGGATGAATACGTGGACTACGTCCAGGCAGCCAGCGTGCGGTTCCAAGGGCCCAGCGGGCGAGTGACAGTCAGCCTGACCCCCAAGGCGTGCTTCAGCTACTCCTGCGGCGACGATGACCAAACCCCCGTCCAGTCAATCCTGAGAAAACTTATCTAAGAAGCCAGCTGTTTGTTCCGTGTGTGTCGATTGGCGGAGCTCCCGTCCCGCCACCTTTCATCAAATCATAACGCGGCGGGCAGGTCAGGTCGCATCGGTTATCGCTCTAACTTCGGCGACCACGGCCGGGACGATCTCCTCGGCTGAGATGGTGCGGATTTTCTCGCCGCGGCGGTACAGGACGGCCTTTCCGCGCCCGGCGCAGACGGCGACGTCGGCCTGGTCGGCCTCGCCGGGGCCATTCACCACGCAACCCATAATCGCAACGACGATCGGCTTGCGAACGTCGGCCAGTGCAGCAGCCACCTGATCGATGATCGGGACGATGTCCATTTGAATTCGCCCGCAGGTCGGGCAGGCGATCAGTTCCACGCCCTCTCGCTGCCGCAGCCGAAGCGACCAGAGTAGTTCCAGCCCGGCCGTCACTTCATGCACCGGGTCGCCCGCGTACGAAATGCGGATCGTATCGCCGATGCCCTCGCTCAGCAGCGCGCCCAGCGCGGCGGCCGAGCGTATCGCACCGCTCTGTCGCGTCCCCGCGTGCGTCACGCCCAGGTGCAGCGGGTAGTCCCACAGTTCTGCCAGGCGGCGGTTGGTTGCGATGGTGGTCATCGCGTCGTGACTCTTGGCCGACAGGACGAGATTCTCGAAGCCCTCTTCGGTGAAGACTTCCAGATACTCGGCCATCTTCTCGGCCATCAGTTCATCGAGCGGCCGGGCCAGGTCGCTCTGGCGGGCGCCGGCGTCCTTCCGGTCGACGACCGAGCCTTCGTTAACGCCAACGCGAATGGCCACCCCTGCGTCGGCGGCTGCGGCGATGACGCGACGAACCTGGTCGCGGTCGGAAATATTGCCCGGGTTGAGGCGGATCTTGGCAGCGCCTGCTTCGATAGCCTCCAGCGCCCGCTCGAAATGAAAGTGTACGTCTGCCACTATCGGCACGGGCGAAGCGGCCACGATCTCTTTCAGCGCTGCGGTGTCTTCGGCGCTTGGCACGGCTACGCGGACCAACTCGGCCCCGGCCGACGCCAACGCCCGCACCTGCGCGATGGTAGCGGCTGCATCGGAGGTGGGCGTGTTGGTCATGCTCTGGACGGAAACCGGCGCCCCGCCGCCGATGGTGATCGGCCCGACGCGCACGGCCCGCGTTTTGCGACGTTGGATTTGCGGATAGCTCATGCTCAGCATTCTACCGCCCCGCCGCCGCTAGAGCGACAGTGCATCTGGCCTTCAGGCAGTCTTCGACTGTCGCGTTGTGTGGAGAATATCCGCAACGACCTCGGGCCGGCTATCAAAAATCCAAAGTAGTCTTAACGCACTCCCGGAGGGTTTGGTGCGGCCTTGCTCCCACGCCTGAATGGTCTGTCTCGAACTATTTGTCAGAGAAGCAAACACCGCTTGGCTAACATGCAACTTCTTCTTGCGAAGATTGGTAATCTGACGCGCCGTCATTGGTTTGGGCGAAACAACCTCGACCTGGCGAGTGGTCAATACCTTGCCTTCTCGCAAAGCCTCGATCCCTTCCGTCATTGCATCGTGAAGGCCCTCGAAGAATTCGTTTTTCCTGGTCGCACTCATCGTTCCACTTCCTCATCAAGTTGCAGCTTAAGTTGCCGGATTGCTTTCTTCTGGCCGTCCGTCAGGTTTGCCTGCCTGCTCTTCGGGTAAGCCCAAATCAAAAAAGTCAGGCCGAGACTATCATAATCGGCGAACAATACTCTCCAGCCACCGCTCTTGCCTTTTCCTTTCGCGTTACAACGGATCTTCTTAATGCCTCCAGTTCCCTGAATTGCATTTCCGCCGCCAGCCAGAATATCCAACTGCAAACGCAAGAGTTGGCTGTCGGAGAATTGTTTTTCTTTCACAAGCCTCGAAAAGGCCGGAAACTCTATGAAGACCCGTTTCACGCTTTCTCCTTGCTATACTATTAAATAGTATAGCTTTTGATTCCGTTTTCGCAACATGTTTTTTTGATTCTCACATACACAATGCCCTAATCCAGATGAACCGAAGCAATCTTGCAGTCCATTGCTATGAAGCCTGGCTGCGAGCAATAGCTTTCAGGTTTTCAAGCGGTGTGGACAAGGGTACTGCGCATTCGGGGCCGATGATGTTTATCCCGGCCTCTAACGCTTCGGCCGTGTCGGTTGCTATGACCTCCGGCGTTTCGCGCAACAGCTTCATGTTGCTCACCCCGCCAATAAGTGAAAGCGTGTCTCCTGCGATTTGTCGAACTTCTGCCGGGCTGCCGGTTTTGGTATCCCAATGAAAACTGTCCAAGCCGGTCTCAGCGATCATGCCAATACGGTCGGAAGTGTCACCGCAGATATGAAGAATGAGCGGGCAGTCAATTACCTCGGCCAAACGCTCATGGAGGGGTTTGAGAAATGTTTCATACGCTTGCGGGCTTACAAGGTCTCTGGTGGCATGATCGGCAATCACGATACAGTCGGCCCCAGCGTCTAACTGCGCGTTGGCGAACTGTATGGTCACTGGCAGAAGTTTTTCGAGAATGCGATGCACTTTGGCCGGGTCATCCATGGTCATTATCAGGAATTTTTCCAGGCCGAAATAGTGATAACACTGCGTCCAACTACCGAATACCTTCCCACAAACGGCGGCGTCATCGCCCAGGCGTTTCCTAAGAAGAGCTATCGCTTCCAGCGGTGTGGCGCAGCCGGAGCGTTTGAGCAGGTCGGCGGGGATGTGGATGTCGTCTTCGTCCTTGAAGATCGGGTGACGACTTTCAGGCATCGCCTCAGGTCCACCCCAAGTGACATTGCAACCCATGGCCGAAGCCTCGTGCAATACTGAGAAAAGCGGCGCGACCACGTCGAAACCAAGAATGCTTCGGCCGGAGGCGGCGAGTTTGGCCATTTTCTCTGCATCTAGATGCGCTTCGGGGAAATAGGCGCCGGTCTCACGCTGAAGTGCGACACAGGCAATGGAGGTTGGCGTTCCATAGACCGGATGCGAAGGATCAAAGTCGCCAGCAACTGCTTTGAGAAACTCTCTTTTTCCCATGCCAAGTCACCCATATTCAACAAAAGGTCTTTTTATGCCCGAAAAGGTCTTTTTATGCCCGTCTTCCCGGTAGCTTTTGGGCTTTTGTCATGACAGAAACGAGCCGACGGATTCTACACTTTGTAAGGCTCGATGCAAAGAAACGGGCGAGCCTTTCGCTGTTATGCCGAAAAGCCAGCCCGCTGTAGGCCGGGTCTTGACCCGGCAAATCTTGTTTCGCGCTTAATCCCGCCGGGCTAAAACCCAGCTTGCGCCGAATTCACGTCGTTCGTCCTTCGACAAGCTCAGCCGTAGGGCGAACAACTCGTTGCTCGCGGAATGTTTCTACTTTCGCCACCGCCACAACATCACCAGCCCGTCAAATGCCAACATCACCAGCGTCCTGCCCTTATATCCAAAGGGTTCGGTTCAGACTCTAAGGCCGGGCGGAATTCTCGGTGGGGACGGCAGAACGCACAAATTTGAGGCTCATAATAATCGGGGCTTTTCATTTTTTAAGGTATCAATCCCCTAGATGTGTGATACACTATAGCTACATAGCGGGACATGTCTCGCACTGAGCCTGCGGACGTCTGAAGGCGTCTAAGGGACATGTCCCTTGTTGTTCAACTCTAAGTAATGGAGATGGAAGGAGTAGTTCTCATGAGGAATGTATGTATCACTATTGTTGTGTTGGCTTTAATGGCGGGCGCTGCGTCGGCGGCTGCCATCCAGATCAACTTCGGTCCGGAATTAGGCACGGCAGCCTCGAGCGGTGCGCCCGATGCCAACGTCCTGTTTGCTATTCCCGCAGGTTGGAATAACTTCACGACTGTGAACGTGGATAATGGAGATCCGACCCAGGTCCTCACCAACATGCCCGACAGCGCTGGCGATCCCACCACGGTTGGCCTTATACAATTAGGCGGGCTGAAGAGCGTCAGTGACTGGCGCGGTTCACCGGTAACGACTACCGGTCTTCCCACCGAAGTCACCGCATCCTATTCCTACGGTGGCATTGGCTCGCTGTTGCTCACGGGCCTGAACCCGGCGCTGGCTGTCGAGATCTCTTTTTTCAGCTCCCGCCAGGCAGATCCGAATGTGACCACGCCTGAGAGGAATAGCCTCTTCACGGCCACTGGCCTTACCGTTGACAGCGTCGAGCAGAATTCCTACGGTAACGTCGACTTCATAAACACCATCACGGTCACTCCGACGGCGGCTGGCGAGATTACAATCGCGGTAGTGCCCGGCGCGGACGCCCCAGTGAATAATAATAACTACAAGCCCTATATCAATGCGATGATGCTTAACGTCGTCCCCGAGCCGGCGACGATGAGTCTGTTGGTCATCGGTGGTATCGGTGCGCTGCTTCGCAGGAAACGCTAAAATCCCAACCAGGGATTTATTGCAAGTTTAGGAAGCAGGCTGGGGCTTGTCCCCAGCCTGCTTTTTATATGCTCCGCAGAGTCCGCCCATGTCCTGAAACATCACACCCCGGCAGGGCGGTGCAACATTCAGCAAAGGGCAACTGCACCGCAGTCGCATCTCTTTGGCAGCAGCATTGACAAATGCGGGCTAAGCGGCAAGAATGATTCTCCGGACGCAATTGTCCCCGTAGCTCAATTGGATAGAGCGCTTGCCTCCGGAGCAAGAGGTTAGAGGTTCGAGTCCTCTCGGGGATACTTTTGTAATAGAAAATGTAATTTACAACTACATTGCGGCATTACGAATTACGGCCTTACGGCTTTTCGACGTTCCGGCCGTTTCTGCCGGACGTCTTGCAAGGAGTAGCCGATGAAAGTCGCACGATTTGGGGCACTGATCCTGATTGGAGGACTGCTGCTGGCTGGCTGCCAGGGCGAAGACCTTCAGTTAACCGCCCAGCCCAAACTCACCACGTCCAATTCGACCGTCAAGCTTGGCATACAGGCAATGGGCGGGCTGGAAACATGGAAGAATATCGACAAGGCCAGCGCCGACGCGCTGGTGACGTTCTACAACGAGCAGGGCCAACCCTACGTCAATCGCCAGGCGCACGTGATCAACGTCCACGGGCGAGTGATCCGCGCGATCGGCGAGACGTCAAAGGGCGAATGGCAAGCCCGATACAGCCCCGAGACGGGCTGGCTCTGGAATCGCAACACCTTCGCGATAAAAGGCGGGGCGAAACTCGATGAGATCACCCCCGGCCGGCTTGAGGGCGCGCTGACAACCCTGCTGCATCGGGTTCGAGGCCCGCTGAACCTGGTTGGCGGCGACGAAATGCCCGGCAACAGCGAGAAAGTCTGGCTGAACTCGCAAGACCTCGTCCGCGTGCCGGTCGAAAACGGCAGCGTGAAGGCTTACTACTTCGGCCTGATCAGCGGGCTGCTGCAAATGGTGACCGAGGGCGGCGACGAGCCCGGCCAGCCCGGCACGGTGACGCTGTATACCTACCAGATACTGCCCAACGGCGTGGTGTTCCCCAAGACGATCCGCGTGGTGGAAATTGGCAGGCACGTGCTGGTCAGCCAAGCGCCTATACTGGAAGTCGAATACTCCAACGTAACCGCAACGGTCCGCTGACGCCCGCTTCGGGCGACGGATCGATGCAAGGGATTGATGTGAGTCTGGACATTAGCGACATCCTGAATGATTGGCCTTACGATCACGGCCAGGTGTCCGCGAGGAAGATTCGCGGCGCCGATAGCCGCGACAAGATTCAGTTGCGCCTGGACCTCGGGCTGCTCCAGATGGAAACAGACGGCCGACCCGACGGCAAGCGCCCCCACGACCTCGAAACCCTGCTGGACTACTACGAGCAGGAATTGCACCGTCACCCCGCCGGCCCGGACAACGAGCCGTTCAGTATCGACTCGGATGCCTGCGAAATGCTCCGCAACGAAGCGGTGATGTACTACCATCGCTACCTCGCCGAATTCGTCCTCGAAGACTATGCAGAAGTGATTCGCGACGCATCACGAAACCTCCGCGCGATGGATTTCTGCGCCGAATACGCCCAGGACGAAGCAGACCGGCTGGCCATGGAGCGATATCGCCCGTACGTGGTGATGATGTGCACGCGGGCGCGAGGCCTGCTTGCCTTGCGGGACAACCGCCCCAAGGCGGCGATGGCGGCCGTGCGAAATGGAATGGAAGAAATCGAAGAATTCTACGAGCGGGCCGGGCTCGGACCCGTCCCCAACCGAACCGGCGAACTGTCTGTCCTGCGGGGCCTGGTCGAACAGATCGAAAGCCAGATTCCGCAAGACCCGGCCGCGAGAATCCGCAAGGAACTGGCACTCGCCGTCAGCGAAGAACGCTACGAAGACGCAGCCTCGCTGCGCGACCAGCTTCGCAGCCTGAACCAAGCCGAACTGGCGAGCGAAGAATCCTGACCCACCCCGCCGCCCAGGAGAAACCATGACACAATATCAACAGGCACTGGCTGGAGTGATTACAGATGAGATGCGACGGGTGGCCGAGCGCGAAGGACTCGATGCGGAGATAATCCGCGAGCAGATCGCTGCCGGCCGACTGGTGATCCCCGCCAACCGGCTACACCTGGCCGGGATGGGCGAGGGCGGCGCGGCGCTGGACCCGTGCGGCATCGGCCGGGCGGTTTCGACGAAGATCAACGCCAACATAGGCGCCTCGCCGCTGGGCAGCTGCAAGGAGCAGGAACTGGAGAAGCTCCAGCAGGCGGTCCGCTTCGGCGCAGATGCGGTGATGGACCTTTCCACAGGCGGCGACCTCGACGAGACGCGACAGCACATGATCGCCCACGCGACCGTGCCGATCGGAACCGTGCCGATCTACTCGATGATCGCGCACAAGCCCATCGAAGAACTTACATGTGACGATATTCTTTCGACCGTCCGCAAGCAGGCCGCCCAGGGAGTGGACTTTTTCACGATCCACGCAGGCCTGCTCCGCAAGCACCTGCCGCTGGCGGCCAAGCGGAAGTTGGGCATCGTTTCGCGAGGCGGCAGCCTGCTTGGCAAGTGGATGGTGCACAACAGGCGCGAGAACCCGATGTACGAACTGTTCGACGAGATCAGTGCGATCATGGTCGAGTACGACGTGGCGTATTCGCTGGGCGACGGCTTGCGGCCGGGCTGCCTGGCCGACGCATCGGACGAAGCGCAATTCGCCGAACTCGATGTCCTGGCGGAACTGGTGCAGCGTGCTCGCCAGGCCGGCGTGCAGGTCATGGTCGAAGGCCCCGGCCACGTGCCCTACGACCAGATCGAGATGAACATGACGCGCCAGCAGGAACTCTGCGACGGCGCACCGTTCTACGTGCTCGGCCCGCTGGTGACCGACATGTTCCCGGGCTACGACCACATTACCTCGGCGATCGGCGCGACGGCCGCTGCGTTTCATGGCGCGAGTTTCCTGTGTTACGTAACGCCGGCCGAGCACCTTTCCCTGCCGACGCCGGAGGAGGTCAAGGCCGGCTGCATCGCGATGAAGATCGCGGCGCACGCAGCCGACGTCGCTCGCGGCCTGCCAGGCGCGCGCGATCGCGACGACGCGATCTCCCAGGCCCGGTCCGAGTTCAACTGGTCCCGCCAGTACGAACTGGCTTTCGACGGCGACACTGCAAAGAAAATCCGCCAGCGCGACCTGCCAGAAGACGCGGACTACTGCTCGATGTGCGGACGCGACTGGTGCGCGATGCGCATCAGCAAGGAAATCCAGCAGCATACGTCGCAGGAAGTCTGACGCTTTACCGTTGGAATACGACCCTTTCCCAGGGATTCGCGTTGCGGGCACTTTTCGGAGTACCTTTCCCAGGGATTCGCTTCGCTCATCCCCGGGCTTTCAACGGAACCGGAAACGTCGGCGCGATCCAATAATCCACGCACATGATTCTCACTTCCATCGACGTGATCCCCATTCCAGGGTACTTTTCGGAGTACCTTTCCCGGGGATTCACTTCGCTCATCCCCGGGCTTTTCACGGAACCGGAAACGTCGGCGCGATCCACTAATCCACGCACATGATTCTCACTTCCATCGACGTGATCCCCATTCCCGGGCACTTTTCGAAGTACCTTTCCCGGGTACCTTTCCCGGGGATTCAACGATATCAACGTACGATCCTTCATTTAAAAAAAGCCCGGTCCTGAACAATTTCAACGCTCAATCGCGAATTGCAAAAAAAGCCTCGGTCCTGAACAGTTTCAACGCGCAATCGCGAATTACAAAAAAACCCGGTCCTGAACAGTTTCAACGCGCAATCGCGAATTGCAAAAAAAGCCCGGTCCTGAACAATTTCAACGCTCAACCGCGAATTGCAAAAAAACCCGGTCCTGAACAATTTCAACGCTCAATCGCGAATTAAAAAAAAGCCCGGTCCTGAACAATTTCAACGCTCAATCGCGAATTACAAAAAGCCCGGTCCTGAACAATTTCAACGCTCAATCGCGAATTGCAAAAAAAGCCCGGTCTTGAACGAAGTGAAAGGCTGGGATAAAACCAACCCATGAGCCCACCCTTGCATACAAACGGGATGAGCTTCCACGTGATCTGGGGGACGTACGGCTCCTGGTTGCCCGGAGACCCGAGAGGATTCCGAACGCGACATCATCGAATGCACGTGGAAGGAGACTATCGAAACCCTCCTCCACAAGGCGAATACGACGATCTCCATGCCCACACTAGCTGACAACTCATTAAGCCCACCGTCACCCTACCCCAAAATCTGCGGAGCATTGTCGGCATGGCATGTCTGGAAAGATTCAAAGTCGAAAACGTCCAACCGGCAGTCCTCTCGGTCGGAGGACAACACGTTCACGTTGCCTTCGAATGGGCAAGCAATAGCATTAAACAAATGGTCGGAAGAGTGAAAAAGGTTTCCTCCCACCGCGTAAGGGAACAACTTCCAGGCAAAGTCTGGGCGATCGGCTGCAAAATCGTTCCGATCAAAGATTCCCAACACTGGAGCAATGTCCTTAACTATATAAAAGGACACAACGCCTGGCTGTGGACGTGCAACTGATACACCTTTCGATTTATTCTTGTGTGTCAATGCCGCGTGCGATATCCTGCGCCCGCTGCGGAACGACTCAGGGAAGGAGTCCTGCGATGAAGTATTGTTCATTCCTTACCGCGTTGCTTGGGTGCATACTGTTGGCTGCGGGGTGTTCGGGGCCAGCCGGACACAATATCGACGCCTCTCTCGTCGAGTACGAAGCATCCCGACCGACCGACAAGGCTCCGGCCACCATTGAAACCGATGCAATGGAGGTCAGGCCCGCCGAAGCTAAAATTCAGCCGATCGACTGGCTGGCCAAGGGCGAGCAGATGGAAAAGCAGGCCCGGCAATCCTCCCGGGCGAAACTGCCGGCCGGCGAGTTCGTACCATGGCGCAAGCGGAGAGGCCCGGCCTATCCGGGCGACTTCTGGCGCAGCTTTGGCCGCGATGCGAAGGAACTCGTGCCGACTGCGTGGGACGACACGGTTGCGACCTTCAAGGACAAGTGGGCGCTGGCGGGCTTTGCCGCAGCGGTGGTCGCTGGCGTGGCGATCGACGCAGCCGACTGGAACGGCAGCACGGCCGACCATTACGAAAAAAAACGCTCGCAGCTCAACACAGACTGGGACAACGTTGGTGACGTCGGCGGCAACCCCGGCCTACACTTCGCGGTGGCCGGTGCGATGTACTTTACGACGCTCGCCAAGAACGACACAAAGAACTACGAGATATCCAAAACGTTGATCAACGCCCTGGCCGTCAACGGCATAGTGACGATGGCGCTCAAGGGCATCGCGAATTCCGACAGCCCCAACGACGATCCGATGGGCTGGCCGAGCGGGCACACCTCCAGCACGTTCTGTTTCGCTTCGGTGATGCATCGGGCCTACGGGCCGTGGGTGGGCATGCCGCTATACGCATTCGCAACGTTCGTAGGCTACGAACGAATCGACGCTCGCAATCACGACCTGAACGACGTGGTTTCCGGCGCGCTGATCGGACTGGTGATCGGCCACGCCGTGTTCCAGAATCACGAACCTCGCATCTTCGGCATGGAACTTCAGCCGTGGGTGGACCCGGAAAGCAACGCCGTAGGCCTCTCGCTCACCAAACGATGGTAGCGAAGAACGCCTGAATGTCGGGTGGCACGGCTTGCTGGTCAAGCTGTGTTGCATAGAATGCATGAAAGATGCTACTACACGGCTTGCAAGCAAGCCGTGCCACCCACCTTCGAAAGATCTCCCATCTAACCGATGCCACCCACCTTCGAAAGATCTTCCCAACCGCCCTACCCGATACCGTCTTTCGGTCGCTGCTGGCCGCGTGGCACGTGTTTCCAGCGGCGGTGAAGCCACAAATACTGCTCCGGGTCGCGGCGAACCACGTCCTCTATCGCGCTGGTATATTCCTGGGTAATCCACCTCAGCGGATCGTCCTTGTCGGCCCAGTCCTGCGGATAAATGATCCGCTCGATGCCGATTTCGAAGTTGTAATGCTCGTCCCGCCGTCGGCCGTACGCGACCACCACGGGGATCTCGAACCGCATCGCCATCAGGGCAGGCGCTTTGGATGTGCTGGCCTTTCGTCCGAAGAAATCGACGAACAGTCCTCTGCTGCCAGCCCCCTGGTCGACAATGAAACTGACGTAACGATGTGACTCGAAAATATCGTCCATCCGAAACGTCGCACCTTTTTTTGACAGGACCGTCATCCCGCGTTCTTCTCGCACGTCCATCACATAGTGATTCAGGTATGGGTTATCCAGCGGCCGGGCGACGGCGAACCCATCAAAGCCGAGGATCGCCAGCGTATAGCCAACACGCTCCCAATTCCCGAAGTGTCCCAAAACGTAAACAACCCCGCCCTTTCGCTCGGTCAGCAGGCGGACGTTCTCGTGCTGATTGGTGAGAATGGTATGGCTGCACCAACTGCTGGGGGTTACCCGTCGGGTGGTGAACATGAATTCCAGGCCGAACGTACACATGCCTCGGAAAGAATCCCTCGCGACTTTCTGAACCTTCGATTCCGGCCAGTCAGGAAAGCTCAGCCGCAACTGTTCGATCGCGATGCGCCGATGGTGTCGCGAAAAGCGAAACACCAGGTCGCCCATCAGCTTGGCCGTGACGAGGTTGGCCTCCCAACTGAACATGTGCACGAACATGGCGAACAGCCGCACGCCAACGTACGTCAGATAGTCCAGCAGATTGTTTCGTGGCTTGGCCATCAGCTTGCTTTCGCGTCCGCTCGTTCGCCGCGAGGGCGCGTTTTCCAACGGCGGTAAATCCAAAGATACTGCTCGGGCGCCCGACGGACCGATGCCTCCAGAGCGGCCGTGTATTCCTGCGTGATCCACGTCAGCGGATCGTCCTTGTCGGCCCATTCAGCCGGGCGAATGATCCGCTCGATGCCGACTTCAAAGCGATACTGTTCGCCCAGCCGCTTGCCGTAGCCGACCATCACCGGCAGATTATACTGCATCGCCATAAGCGCCGGCGCCTTGTATGTGCTGGCCTTTCGCCCGAAGAAATCCACGAACACCCCGCCGCGACCTGCGTCCTGGTCGGCGATGAAACTGACGTAATCGCCCCGGGCGAGAATCTCGTCCATGCGAGCGGTCGCGCCGCGCTTGTCGAGAATCCGCATGCCAGTCCGCTCGCGAACGCCGAGGATGTACTCGTTGAGGTGCGGATTGTCCAGCCAGCGTGCGACTGCGTATCCCTCGAAGCCCAGCGTCGCAATCATATAGCCGACCACTTCCCAGCCGCCGAAATGCCCGGCGATGAAAATCAAGCCGCGCTCGGTCCCCAGCAATCGCCGCAAAGTGTCGGACACGTTGACCAGCTCCAGATGCTTCCGCCAACTGTAGTTCATAATCAGCCGAGGGGTCAGCATCGTCTCGATCGCCAGGTACCCCAGGTTGCGGAACGAGCCCCGCACGACCTGCTGGACCTTTCGCTCGGGCCACTCGGGGAAGCTTGCCCGCACATGCTCGGCCGCCCGGTCGCGATGGCGTCGATCCAGCCGATACATCCAGTCGCCGATCTGGGCCATCAGCCCATACGCCGCCTCCCGCGAGAACATGTGGAGGAACATCACCACCACGCGCAGCGCGATATAGACAAGGTAGTCGACGATCTTTTTCCGCGACAATCGCATTCAATTCAGCCCAAAGGCTTCCGCTATTGGAGGCTTTGCTTCAACTCCTCAACAATGCTTAGCACCGTGGCGACGGCCTCGCCGACCGCGACGGTGGTCGCCTCGGCGTCGGTGCGGCGTTTGATTTCGACCTGGCCTTCCTTGAGCCCGCGATCGCCCACCACCACGCGAACCGGAATGCCAATTAAATCGGCGTCCTTGAACTTCACGCCCGGGCGAACCGGCCGGTCGTCCAGCAGCACATCGATCCCATCGGCCAACAGCTCGTCGTAGATCCGCTGGGCTTCGGCGACGACCGCTTCGCTCTTGTCGCCAAGCTGGATAACCTCAACCTCGAACGGCGCGATGCTGATCGGCAAAATGCAGCCGTTGTCGTCGTTGCCGAGTTCGATCGCCGCAGCGAAAATCCGATTCACGCCGATTCCGTAGCAGCCCATCAGGCAGGGAGTGGATCGGCCGTTTTCGTCCAGGAACGTGCAGTCGAGCTTGGCGCTGTACTTCGAGCCGAGCTTGAATAGCTGCCCGACTTCAATGCCGCGGCGGAACAGTAGAGCCTGCCCGCCATGCGTATCGCCCTCGACTGCGTTGCGGATATCGGCCACCTGCACCTTCTCGCCTTCCAGCGGGAAGTCTCGCCCTGGCACGGCGTTTCGCACGTGGTGGTCGGTTTTGTTCGCGCCTGTCACACCGACTGCCAGTGCAGCCACCGCGTGATCGATCAGCATCAGCGAAGCTTTCTCGGCCAGGCCCATCGGCCCGGCGAAACCGACCGCCGCGTCGGTGAGGCTCTGGACGCGGGCCTCGCCGGCCAGCTCCACGCGTCGCCCGCCCACCGCCTGGGTTAGTTTTTCGGGGTTCACTTCGTGATCGCCGCGAACCAGGCAGACGACCGTATCGTCCTCGCCGGCGACGTAGATCAGCGTCTTGATCATCTCGGCTGGTTTGGTCTTCAGGAACTCGCACACCGCTTCGACACCGCCGAGGCCAGGCGTGTGAATTTCTTCCATGGCGGCCACGGTGTCATCGCGGCCGGCCGGGGCTATCGGATCGACGGCTGCCTTTTCCAGGTTCGCCGCGTACGAGCCGTCTTCGGTGTAGACGATCACGTCCTCGCCGGTTGCGCACGGCACGGTGAACTGGTGCGAACCCGAGCCGCCCATCTCGCCGGTCTCAGCCTCGACGATGACGTAATCCACTCCGCACCGCTTGAAGATCGTGCAATACGCGTCGTACATCTGGCGGTAGGTTTCTTCGAGACTTTCGGGCGTGGCGTTGAAGCTGTACGCGTCCTTCATCATAAATTCGCGCGATCGCAGCACGCCGAAACGCGGGCGGAACTCGTCGCGGAACTTGAAGCTGATCTGGTACAGATTGATCGGCAGTTGCTTGTACGAGTTGATCTCCTGGCCGGCGACGTAGGTGACGACTTCCTCGGCCGTCGGCGCAAGGACGTTCTCGCGGCCGTGACGGTCGGTAAAACGCGCCATCGTCTCGCCGTAATCCACGTCGCGGCCGGTCTGTCGCCACAGGTCAATCGGCTGGACCGACGGCAGCAATACTTCCTGCGCGCCGGCGGCGTTCATCTCGCTCCGCACTATACCGATGATCTTGTGGAGCGTTCGCACGCCCAAGGGCAGGTAGCTGTACGTGCCGCTTGCCAGCTTGCGGATGAACCCGGCCCGGATCATTAACTGGTGCGAAGGAATCTCCGCCTCGGCGGGCACTTCCTTCATCGTCGGAATCAACAGTCGCGAATATCTCATCTTTAGTCTCGATCTTGTCTAAAGGCTCAAAAGGCAAGGGCGGTCGTCCGCCCTGCGCAGTTAGGCAGTTTTTAATACATCTTGCCCAGGCACTCGTTCTGATTCGAGTATCCTGCGCAGTTAGGCAGCTTAACTGCCCAGAGAAGCATTTTCAACCGGCCCCGCAGCCGTTAGAATCACACCCATGCAAAACCAACGACGATTTATCGAACAGTTAATGCCCGGCGAGACGCTCGATCAGGTCTTTCTGGTGCGGGACAAAGACCTGCGAACCACCAAGAGCGGCGACCTGTTCGTCGTCTGCACGCTCGCCGACCGGACCGGCAAGCTGTCGGGCCGCATGTGGCAGGCGTCGGAGAGCATCTACAATTCCATCCCCGCAGGCGGGTTCCTGCACGTTAAGGGCCGGACCGAAGAGTATCGCGGCAACATGCAATTCATCATCGATGCGTGCAGGCCATACTCGGCCGACAAGGTAGACCTGGCCGACTACATGGCCGTGAGCCAACTGGACGTCGAGGCGATGTGGGGCGAACTGCTGGAGACTCTGCGCGGCGTGAAGGACAAGTGGCTGCGGCTGCTGATAAAGAAATTCGTCGAGGACCACGACCTGGTCGCCGCGATCAAGCGGAGCCCGGCCGCCATGGAAATGCACCACCCGTTCATCGGCGGACTGATCGAGCACACGCTGGGCGTGGTTCGCGCGTCCAAGGCCTTGCTGCCGCTGTACCCCCGTCTCAATGCCGACCTGGTGCTGGTCGGGGCGTTCCTGCACGACCTTGGCAAGTCGGCCGAGCTGTCGACCGGCACGTCGATCAACTACACCGACCGCGGACAGTTGGTCGGCCACATCACCATCACTGCGATCTGGATTCAGGAAAAGGCGCGCGCCGCCGCCGAAGACGCAGGCGAGCCGTTCCCCGCCAAGACCCTCGACCTGCTTCAGCATCTGATATTGTCTCATCACGGCGTGTACGAGTACGGCTCGCCGAAGCTGCCCGCCATTCCCGAAGCATTCTTCATCCACTACATGGACAACCTCGACGCGAAGATGTGGATGACCACGAGCCTGATCGACAGCGCCCCCGACCACGAAGCGTCGTTCACCGCCTATCACCGCCAGTTGGAAACGCGGCTGTACAAAGGCAGCGGAGACCTGAAAGACGAGCAGTAAGCCTCACTCGGCCGGGCTTGTTCGGTTTCTTCTTAGCTGTGTTCACCCAGCAATTGCCTGACCGTGCCTGCCAGCAAATATAAATGCAGATCGTCGCTTAGTAGTGGCATAAAACCATGATGTTCATAAAAACGCCGCGCTTTCTCGCTTATGGCGTCAACTGTAATCGCCACAACACCTATTTGCTCGCTAACCAGGACGGATCGTTGAAGCGCATCGAACAAAAGGATGCCGCCAAGACCGTTGCCCTGCTGCTGCTTAACAACGGCCAGTCGCGCTAAGTGAACCGCCGGAATAGGATATTTGGGAAACCGCTTACGGATAGTTGGCGGAAATTCCCTGAATGCAAGGCTACTACTGGAAAGACTATAATAACCCTCAATGACCCCGGTTTCCTGCTCGACGGCAACGTATGTTCTACTACTTCCCGATTCCGTGTTCTGCCTGGCATACTGCCTCAAATAAACGTCAAGGCTTTCCACGCCGCAGTTAAAATTCTTGCGATTGTGGTTTTGTGCAATTAATTCTATCCGCCACTTAGCTTTCATTTAGCAGTGTCTTGATGGTGCTTTTTTGCGGCCTCCCTCAAAGCCTGTGTTGGCGCAGGTGGATTGTCCAAAAGAGCCAAAAATTTATCCCGGTCCTGCTGAGCCATCCTTATGATGGCGTGCTTATCCACCACCTCCCTGGCCCTCTCCACCAGGGTGCTTTCTGTAAAAGAAGTTAAATTCAAACCCAGTAAGTCAGCAGCCTGGGCGATCAAACCTTTGTTTTCAGCAGTAAGCCGAATATCCAATCTAGCTACATGTGGCATAGTAGTCATATTCCTACCCTCTCAGTGCTATGTAGAGTATACAAAATTGTACGTCATATTGCCACACAGACTTTAGTTTCTTTGTATTTTAATGACGGTAATACGTAAATTTTTTCTCTTTGGCCGCTTTAATCGCAACCGCTAGCCTCTGCCCATCACAAATCTTTCGAGTGTTCCAGCGGTCTTCGTAACGATGTAAAGGCTCTTTGCTGAAGTTGCGGAATGCTACAGCAGTTCGGTCAGGGTCGTGATGACCAGGTCGGGTTTGGCTTGGCCGTCGAGCGACTGGCCGTCGAGCGATTGGCTGTCGCGGTTGATCCAGGCTGCCCGCATCCCCGCAGCGTGCGGGCCGACCACGTCCCATCGCGGATCGTCGCCAACGAACAGGCACCGCTCGGCCGACATGTTCAGCTTGGCCAGAATATGCTCGAACGCCTGCGGCGCGGGCTTGCGATAGCCGACTTCCGTGCAGAACGCTGCTGCATCCACCAGATCGGCCAGGCCGTGTCGGGCGAGTTCCTGTCGCCACAGTTGCGGCGGGCTGCCCCACGGACTGTTGGACAGGGTGGCAGTCTTGCACCCCGCGTCTCGCAGCGCCTGCAGCACGGGAATGGACTCGGCGTACAGCTCGGCGAGTTCGAAAGTGCCGCGGAGAAAGATCTCGGTGAGCTCGTATTCCTCGGCCGGCGCCAACTCGCCCAGCGCGAACTGAAAGATTCTCCGCAGTCGCTCGATAAGCGGCATGACGCGGTGATCTTCCTGCTCGCCGCGCTCGATCGTGACGCGGTCGGGCAATTCCGCTTCGCCGAACTGTCGGCCCAGGCCGCGTAGATAATCTCCGCACTCGGCGATCGCCCGCTGGAGCACGCCCGGCCAATCGTCGCGCGTATAGTAGCGGACCAACGTATTGCCCAAGTCGAAAATGATTGCATCGTATTTCATTGCATGTTTTCTGTGACGACCATGCCCGGTCCTGACTCGGCTCAATGCACGCCGAGGGCGAACAGATCGCGTCGCGTGCGGGGGTAGTCCTGCAGGATGACCCGCTCCAGCAGTTGGACGCGGAGTTTCTCTCGCTCGGGGGCGAAGGCGGGATCGGCCACGATGTTATTCAACTCGTCGGGGTCGCTTTGGAGATCGAACATTTGCTCACCGCCGCCGGATGGATAGAACGTGTAGCGGAAGCGTTCGGTGCGGATCGTCCGCGCCCACTGTGACGTATCGAGCGATTCAAGATTGTTGTAGCTCTCCACGTAGGCTGACTGCCGCCAGTTTTCAGGCTGCTCGCCGCGACAGAGCCCCAGCAGCGACCGCCCTGCGTATCGGTCGATGTTCTCGGCTGCCACGGGCAGGTACGGCCCGTCCTTCGGCAGAGGTGGAAGGGACTCGCCGGCCATCTCCAGCACGGTCGGGCAGATGTCTTCCAACTGAACGAAATTCTCGCAGACGGCGCCATGTTGAACGCCAGGCCCGGCGACGATCAGCGGGATGCGGACAGATGCGTCGTAGTGTTTCTCGCCTTTGGCAACCAGGCCGTGATCGTAGAGCAACTCGCCGTGATCGGAGAGGAAGATAATGTAGGTATTGTTCAGCCGCCCGCTGGTTTCGAGTGCGTCGAGGATGCGCCCGAGTTGCCGGTCGAGGTGCGTCATGTCCGCGAAGTAACAGTGGCGATGATACCGCCACTGGTCGGGCATGATCGGCTGGCGGCGTTTGAGTTCGCTCGGGCCGTGCGGGTCGTCCACCCACTCGGCCGGGATCGGCTCGGGGATGCGGTCTGCATCGACATTTTGCATGTACTCCGCCGGCGGGCAAAACGGCCGATGCGGCTGGACGTAACTGACGTGCGCCATCAGCGGCTGGTCGGCGGGAGTGTCGGCCAGGAAGTCCAGCGCCCGCGCGGTGATCCAGTTGGTCTGGGAGACTTCTTCGGGAAACGGCAGCGTGTAGGCGCTCCCGTCGCTCTGTGGGAATTCCGGCGTTGCCCAGTCGAACTTCTCGCGGATCGCCTTGATTCGCTCTCGCAGGTTCTGTTTTGACGGGCCGTGCGCTGCGAAGTCCGCAATTTGCGTTGCCCAGACCGTCGCAAGGACAGCCTCGAAATGCTGGGGGTGATTCTGCTGAACCCAGTCCAGCCATTCACCGCCGCGGTCGTCCTCGGTGACGTGCGTCACGTCGAAGCCGTACTGGCGGTAGTCCGGATAGACGCCCTCGAAGTGCGGACGAAGGTGGACCTTGCCGAACGCACCCGTCCGCCAGCCGCCCTGCTGGAGCGAGCGCATGAACGTCGGCAGCGCCGGGTCCAGCCGGTAGCCGTTTTCGACCACGCCGTGGCCGCGACAGCTCTGGCCCGTCGCGAGTGTAGCCCTGGCCGGGCAGCAGACCGGATTGCTGCTGATCGCGCGAGTAAAAGTCACCCCGCCTTCGGTCAGTCTGCGGAGGTTCGGCAGGTCGCAAATACCCATCTCGGCCGCTTCGACCCACTTGGCGGCCAGCTGGTCCACCATAAAAAATACGACGTTCGGCTTGTTCATTGCGTTCTATCTCCCGCTCGTGCCGGTGGCCCCGACCGAGCGGAGACATTATGCCCTGACCAGGCCGCTACGGCAAGGCCTTGCGGTGCTCGCGAAACGCACGTTGCGGGTTGTATTAATGCTGAATCCTTGGTATTCTAAGTGACTTAGTTGTTCGGGTAAAATGCCCGAACACATCGGCAATATCGCAGGGCTGGCCGTACGCCGCCCCGTCTGCAAAGTCTTATTTGAAAACAGGAAAGAGGTTACGTTGGATAATCACAGGGATCTTGAAATTGTCATCGCCGGCCATACGTGCCTGGACGTGATTCCCGCCTTCACCATCAAAGAAAAGGTCGACTCGCTGACCGACGTGCTGGTGCCCGGCAAGATGATCAACATGGGCGAGTGCATCGTCGTCGCTGGAGGGCCTGTAACTAATGCAGGCGTATCGATTAAGCGACTCGGTGTCAAAACCGAACTGATCGGCAAGATCGGCAACGACGACTTCGGCGCGAAAATCCTTTCCTGGTACGACGAGAAGGAAGGCAAATTCGAGGGCATTCGCATGGTCGACGGCGAATCGACGTCCTACACCGTCGCGATTTGCATCCCTGGGATCGACCGGTTCTACCTGCACCATTGCGGTGCGAACGACACGTTCGACTACGATGACATGGACTTCGGCATAGTCGGGCGGTCCAAGCTCATGCTGTTCGGATACCCGCCGTGGATGAAGAAGATATACGGCGACAACGGCAGCGAGCTGACCAGGATCTTGAAAAAGACGAAGGAACTCGGCACGACGACCTCGCTGGACCTGTCCATCCCGGACATGGAGTCCGAAGCCGGCCGGGCCGACTGGAAAGCGATCCTGAAAGACTGGGTTCCGCTGACCGACATTATGGTGCCCAGCGCCGAAGAAGTGCTCTACTTCCTCTACAAGGACAAGTACCTGGAGAAGAAGGCGAACCTCGGCCCGAAGGAATGCGTTCTGGACCACATAACAGTAGCCGAGATTTCTGACATGGCCGGCGACCTGCTGAAAATGGGCACGGGCATTGCGATGATCAAGTGCGGCGAGCGCGGCCTGTATATTCGCACTGGCAGCAAAGAGCGCCTGTCGCAATTCGGCGCCGCCTTGCCGGGCGACCTGGACAACTGGGCCAATCGCGAACTGTGGTTCCCCGTCTACGAAGAAGATAGTTTCGTCGGCGCGCTGGGCTCGGGCGACTCGGCCATTGCGGGCTTCCTCAGCGCGTTCGTGCGGGAACTGACGCTCGAATCCTGCCTGCGATATTCCAACGCGGCCGGCAGCATGAACGTGACCGTTCCGGACGGGCTGACCTGGAACAAGGGTTTCGAAGACCTGACCAAGCGAATCGAAGCCGGCTGGAAAACCAAAAAACTTCACATCGATGAAGACGGCTGGAGCCCCAACGGCCAGTTCTGGGCGGGCAAGTACGACACCGGCAAGTGGGAAGGCCCCCAGGCGTAAATGTGACAGTACAACACCCCCGCTGCGCAATCGGCGGGGGTTTCTTTTGAGCGAAGCAATGCTCTATAGCCAAAGAGGATAGGAACGTAACGATGGCGACAGTGGACGTTAAGAAGATAATCGGCGGGTTGACGTTAAAGCAGAAAATCGCCCAGTTTTTCCTGGGTAGCGTAGCAGGCGCAGAAACGCTGGACCAGGCCCGGGAACATATCGAGACGCTGCGTTATGGCGGGTTCTCCTTCTCGTACCACTTCGCGCGGTTCATTCGCGGCGGAAACTATATCCCCTGCGGGATCGCCCCGACAATTCCGATCGAAGAGACCATCGAATATCTCCACGAGATCAAGAAAATGGCGATGGACATAATCGGCATCCCGCTGATTATGACCTGCGATCAGGAAGGCGGCATGGAGGAGAGCGAGTTCCGCCGCAGCAACGTCGTGCTCACACCCAGCCAGATGGGCGTGGGAGCGGCCGGCACGCTGGAAGACGCCTATTCGGCGGCGCACATTTCCTCGGCGCAGCTGAAAGCCATCGGCATTGACATGTTCCTCGGCCCGTGCGTGGACGTGAACTCCAACCCGAAAAACCCCGAGATCGCCCACCGCTCCTTTGGTGACGATCCGGAATTTGTCGCCGAACGTATCGAGCAGGTCATCAAGGCGTACAAGGCCAACGGGATCATCACCACGGCCAAGCATTTTCCCGGCCGCGGCAACAGCGAAAAAAATGCCCACGCAGACCTCGACGTGCTGGACATGGACCGCAAGCATTTCGACGAGGTCGAGTTCGTGCCCTTCCGTCGGGCCATCGCAGCGGGCGTGGAAATGATCATGCTCGCCCACACGATCTATCCGGGCCTGGGCGACGACAAGCTGCCGGCCTCGTTCTCGCCGACGATCATCAACAAGGTGCTGCGCGAGGATCTCGGCTTCGACGGGGTGGTGTATACGGACGACATGACCATGCTGGGGATCTCCAATTACTATGGCATCCCCACGGCCTGCGCCAACAGCATCGAGGCCGGGTGCGACATGATCCTGATGAAGGTCAACCAGCAGATCCCGCCCGCGATCGACGAAATCGTGCGTCGGGTGGGGGAAGGCATTATCCCAGAGAAGCAGATCGACGATTCGCTCGAACGCATTCTCGACATGAAGGCCCGTTTCGGCCTGTTCGACGTGCCGGAACTGGACGTGGACAAGGCTATGACCATCGTCGGCAGCGACGAGATGGAGCAGGCCGGGCGAAAGCTGGCCCAGCGAGCGACGCTTGCGCTGCGCAATGACGACGATATTTTCCCGCTGAAGCCCGAGCAGTACAACAACCCGCTGGTGATCGTACCGCGAAACCTCAGCGTGGTGGTTTCGAACGACGTGAATCGTTCGCACGACATGCTGGCCAATTCGATGCGTCGATACTTCCCCGAAACGGTCTACACGGTCATCGATCAGCCAACAAACGAACACCAATACTACGAAGTGGAAGGCATGATCAAGAATTGTGACCTGGTGGTGTTCGGGCTCTATGCGATTCGAAGCGCCGAAGGCGCGAAAGACGCCGCCAAGCCAATCCTTGAGCTCATCGAGTTCGTCGCCAACCAGGGCAAGCCAGTCGCGGTGGTGATGTCCGGCGCGCCGTTCCTGGCCGAGCGTATCAGCGAGAAGGTCAGGGGCATTGCGTGCTCTTTCAGCGTCAGCCCGCTAACGCTGGACGCCGTGGTGGACCTGATGGCCGGGAAGATCGAACAGAACGCCACATTGCCCGTTCACATCAACGACCAGATGCCCAAAGGGTTCTCTGCAGCAGTGGAGACGGTCTGAGCCGGCCACTAGATTTCGGTCACAACAGATTACCGTATAGACAGTTAGCAACGAATTCGCCGCAACCAATGCCTTGCGATGCCCTGTCGCTTGGCAGTGCTACATCGCCCAATCATGCCGCAACTGCTGCCAAACAAGGCGGATAGCTAACCACAATTGACAAACTTAAGGCTTTCCGTGTAGAGGATTAAGTGCTATACTCGCGATCCTCTGAAGGAAGGAAGTAACCCTATGGCAGACGCAGGATTTGAAGTTGACGTGAACCGAATTCTGGAAGGTCTCACCCTCGAACAGAAAATCGGGCAATTTTTTCTCGGCACCGTAGCTGGCGGGCACACCCTCGACGACGCCAAAGGCTTCATAGAGTCGCTTCAGTACGGCGGGTTTTCATACTCGTACATCTTCGAGCGGTTCATCCGCGGTGGCGATTACATCCCATGCGGCGTTTCCAAAAAGGTTCCGCTGGTAGAGACGGCCGAGTTCCTTTACGAAATCCAGAAGGCCGCCATGGAGATCACGGGCATCCCGCTGATCATGACCGGCGACCAGGAAGGCGGAATGGAGGAAAGCCTGTTCCGGCGGGACAATTTCTCCCTCACGCCGACCCAGATGGGCATGGGCGCCGCAGGAACGCCCGAGGACGCCTACGCGGCCGGCGACCTGACCGCGAGCCAGTGGCGAGCGATGGGCATGAACATGTTCCTCGGCCCGTGCATGGACGTGAACTCCAACCCCAAAAACCCCGAAATAGCGCACCGGTCGTTTGGCGACCAGGCCGAGTTCGTCGCCGATATGGGCGAGCAGGTTATCCGGGCCTACAAGGACAACCGGGTCATCACCACGGCCAAGCATTTCCCAGGCCGCGGCCACAGCGAATGCAACGCCCACGCCGACCTGGACGTGCTGGCAATGGAACGCAAGCATTTCGACGAGGTGGAGTTCGTGCCATTCCGCCGCGCCATCGCAGCAGGCGTGGAGATGTTCATGATGGCACACACCATCTATCCGAACCTGGGCGACGACAAGCTGCCGGCCTCGTTCTCGCCGACGATCATCAACGACGTGCTTCGAGGCCAGCTCGGCTTCGAGGGGCTTGTGTATCCGGACGACATCACCATGCTGGGAATCTCCAACAACTACGAGATCCCCACGGCCTGCGCCATGTGCATCGAGGCGGGCTGCGACATGATCCTGATGAAGGTCAACGAATTGATCCCGGACGCGATCCAGGAGATCAAAGAATACGTCGAGAAAGGCCGAATTCCCCAAGAGCAGATCGACAACTCGGTCCGCAAGATCCTGGACATGAAGAAGCGTTACGGCCTGTTCGAAGAACCGAAATTCGACGCCGAAACCGTCCGCAAAACTGTCGGCGGCGAGAAGCAGAAAAAGACGGCCATCCGCCTTGCCGAACGGGCGACTCTGGCGCTGAAAAACGAAGGCGATATCTTCCCACTGTCGCCGGACAAGTTCCAAAAGCCGCTGGTCATCGTGCCTCGTGACCTGAGCGTGGTGGTCGGCAACGACCTGACGCGGTGGCACGACATGCTGCCAAATTCACTGCGGAGATATTTCCCTGACACGCAGTTTACCGTCATCGATCAGCCGCCGAACGAGCATCAACACTACGAAGTGGAAGGGCTGATCAAGAACGCTGACCTGGTGATCTACGCCCTCTACGCGGTGATGGGTTCCGGCGGCCAGAAAGACGGCGCCGAACCGATGCAGAAATTCCTGGACTTCATTGTCGATCAAGGCAAGCCGACCGTCGTGATGACGACCGGAGCACCGTATGTCGCCGAGCGACTGAACGAAAAGGTTCGCGGCATCGTGTGCTCGTTCGGCGTCACGCCGGAAGCCATGGAAGCAGTGGTCGATCTGATGATGGGCAAGATTCCCCCGCACGGTAAGCTGCCCGTTTACATCAGCAAGTCCATGCCGAGAGGCTTCGCCGCTGACATCGCGAGCAGCTAGCGCAGTTCGCGAATGAGGCACCGTGACAATTAATTCGGCGCGGTGGGGCTCCTGTCCCACCGCGTTACAACCATTACTCAGGTGGCGGGACTGACGGCCCCGGCTCCACAAGCCTAAAAGTATTTTCTCAACCGATTTTCAGCATGGCGGTTATGTAACTGCCCTGGCCGGTTATCTCGAGCGGCTGTCCTCCGCCGACGGATATCTCGAACTCGCCCGGCTCGATGATGCGCTGGCCGTTGTCGTCGATCACCGAAAGCTGTTTTGGCTCTAGCGTGAAGGACACCTGCTGGCTCTCGCCCGGCGCCAGATGAATCCGCCGAAAGCCAGCAAGCGAGCGAATCGCAACCGGCACCGATGCCTCCACGTCGCGAACGTACAGCTGCACCACTTCATCGCCGGCCAGTTCGCCCGTGTTAGTCACCCTGGCTGAAATCGTAATTTCCTCGTCGGCCTTCGCGCTGGCCGGAGAGATGCTCAGTTCGTCATAGCCGAACGTCGTGTAACTCAGGCCGTGCCCGAACGGGTAGACGACCTCGCCGTCGAAGTAACGGTACGTCCGCCCGGCCATTCGATAGTCGGTGAACTCGGGCAGTTGATCGACCGAGCGATAGAACGTCAGCGGCAGTCGGCCGGCCGGGTTGCAGTCGCCGAAGAGAACTTCCGCCACGGCAGCGCCCGCTTCCTCACCGCCGTACCAGCTCATCACGATAGCAGGGACGTTCTCGCCCGCCCACGGAATGGCCAGCGAACTTCCGCCCATCAGCACGAGCACGACCGGTTTGCCGATCGCACAGATCGTCTCAAGCAGCCGTTCCTGCGGGCCGGGAAGAATCAAATCTGTCCGGTCGCCGCCAGCCGCCAGCGTCGCCAGTGCCGAGTCGCCCGCTTCGCCTTCCAGGGCGGGCGAAAGGCCAAGGACCATCACGATCACATCGGCCTTGTTGGCTGCAATGATAGCATCGGAGGATATCCACCTCCCTCTGACCAACTCGCAGCCTTTCTCGTAACGCACCTCGGTGTCCGGCCCGACTGCCCTGCGAATGCCTTCCAGCGGAGTGACAACATCCGAAGCCGAGCCTTCATAATTACCCATCGGCGCGACCGGGTCGTCGGCCAGCGGACCGATTACTGCGAGGCGCTTGATATTCTTATCCAGCGGCAGCGCGTTGTTCTCGTTTCGCAGCAGCACCATCGACTGCAGCGCCGCCTCCCGCGCCAATTCGCGATGCTCGGCGCAGTTGTTAATCTCGATGGGCAAGTCGGTGAACGGAACCATTTCGGGCGGATCGAACATCCCCAATCGCAGCCGGGTGATCATCAATCGCCTGACCGCTCGGTCGACGATTTTCTCGTCGAGCGTTCCCAGGCGAACGGCCCGGCAGATGTGCGGGTACGACTGGCCGCAATTGAGATCGCAGCCGGCCCTGACCGCCTCGACTGAAGCCTCGATGGGCGTCTCGACGTACTTGTGCTTTCTCCAGAGGTCGCAGACCGCGCCGCAATCGGACACGACGTGCCCGTCGAAGCCCCATTCGTCGCGGAGAATTTCCTGCAACAGCCGGCTGTTGGCGGTGCATGGCGTGCCGTTGACTCCGCTATAGGCGCTCATGATCGCCTCGACTTTGGCCTCGCGAACCAGCGCCTCGAACGCAGGCAGGTAAGTTTCGCGCAGATCGCGTTCATCGACGACGGCGTCGAACTCGTGCCGCAACGGCTCGGGGCCGCTGTGCACCGCGTAATGCTTGCCGCAGGCGGCAGTCTTGAGATATTTCGGATCGTCGCCCTGGATGCCCTTGGTGAACACTACGCCCATCCGCGCGGTGAGGTACGGATCCTCGCCATAGGTTTCCTGGCTGCGTCCCCAACGCGGGTCACGAACGATGTTGATATTGGGCGACCAGAACGTCAGCCCGTAGTACCTTTCGCCCTCTTCGCCTTTACGGAGCTTGTCGTGATACTTCGCGCGTGCCTCGTCGGAAATCACCGTCGCCACGCGAGACATCAGTTCGGTGTTCCACGTTGCCGCCAGGCCGATCGATTGCGGAAAAACCGTCGCAACGCCGGCCCGCGCCACACCGTGGATGCACTCGTTCCACCAGTTGTAGTCTGGAATCCCCAGCCGCTCGATACCGGCCGCTCCATGCACCATCTGCGAAACCTTCTCCTGCAGCGTCATCAGGCCGACCAGATCGTCGGCTCGCTCGGAGAACGAAAGGGAAGTGTCCAGGTATGCGGGGGTATTCTCAGCCATCACAACTCACTCCATACGTATGAACAGGTACGATAATTCCATATCTACAGAAACTATTGTTGTTCGGTCTCGGCCAGGTGCGACTGCATCGCGGCGCCCACCTTCCGCATCAGGTCGATGTATTCCACCTGGGCGGCGGTGAGTTTTTTCATCGCCTCGGAAGCCATCACTTTTTCCTGCAAGGCCTGAAGCTTGTGCTTGTCCTCGACCTCGATGGGTTTGTTCTCGGCCTGCAACTGCGCCATTTTTTGCGAGCTGGCCTGATATTCGCTCATCGTTTCGTCCAGGCCGGGCTCGTCGGTGGCGCTTTTTCGTGCCAGCCGCAACGCCGTCGCCTGCTCAGAATCTGCAATCGCCTTGCCCAGCCGATCCGCCAGTTCGATAATATGATCCATGTCCACATCTCCTTCACTCGATTAATGTCGTCGGCCATGGTAAACAAATCCGCCAGCGAAGGAAGAAGTTTTGGTGTTTTTCGCCTCCAATCCGGCAACAATGGGGCTTGAGCAGCACCCTGGCCGGTGCGAATGGAATCGCCTCGGCTTTTTCTAACCCGTGAGCGAGGCAACACAATCATGCCAGAACGATACGTAGACGCGATCCTGAAGTATCTCGCCGGCCGCGAATATCGCCCGGTGAGCCCCGAAAAGTTGGCCAGACATATGGGCATCGGCGAGGGCGACTTCGGCACGTTCCGCCAGGCCGTTAAGCAACTGCGCAGCGCCGGGCGCATCGTGCTCGGCGATCGCGACGCCCTTACCCTGCCGGCCGTCGGCAAAACCGTGGTGGGGTTTTTCCGCGCTAACGCCAAGGGCTTCGGCTTCATCGTGCCCGAAACGCCCAATGCCAACGGCGACCTGTACGTTCCGCCCGAAGGCACCGGCGGCGCCATGACTGGCGACCAGGTTATCGCCAACGTCCGCAAACGCGGCAAGCGCGACGGCGAGACACTATTCGCGGGCGAAGTCGTGAAAATTGTCAAACGCGGCCAGAATCGCTTCGTCGGCACGCTCGATCGCACGGGGGAAGCCTGGTTCGTCCTGCCGGACGGGACGCGAATCACCACGCCCATCGTCGTGCGAGACATCGCAGCCGACGGACCCGCACAAGGCGATAAGGTGGTCGTCGAGATCGTGCAATACCCCGAAGCCGGCAAGTTACCGATCGGCGTGATCGTCGAGACTCTCGGCGAGAAAGGCACGCTCGCCGTCGAAACCGAAGCCGTCATCCGCGCCCACGGCCTGCGATACGAATTCCCGCCGGCCGCTCTGGCCGAAGCACGCCAGGCAGTCGACACGTTCGACCCCGCCCAATCCGCCGGCCGGGAAGACTTGACCGAACTGACCATCATCACTATCGACCCGCCCAGCGCGAAAGATTTCGACGACGCGATCAGCCTCACCCGCGACGGCGACGGCAAGGTGACGCTCGGCATACATATCGCCGACGTCTCGCACTTCGTCGTCGAAGGCGGGGCACTAGATGCCGAAGCCAAAGAACGCACCACCAGCGCCTACTTCCCCCGCAAGGTCGTACCCATGCTGCCGGAGATCCTCTCCAACGGCGTCTGCTCGCTGCAGCAGGGCGAGCCGCGATTCGCCAAGAGCGTCTTCATCACCTACGACGCGAAGGCCAACGTAACGGCCCACCGCTACGCCGAGTCGGTCATACGGTCGACCAGGCGGCTGACATACGCCCAGGCCCAACAGATATGCGACGGCAAGACCGACGACGATGGACAAGTCAACGAATTGCTGCTAGGCCTGCAGGATCTGGCCCGACGGATCGAAAAGCGGCGCCGCCAGGCCGGCATGCTGCACCTGGACCTGCCGGAAGTGGAACTGGTCTTCGACGATGCGCACCAGATCGCGGGCGTCGAACCCACAGACGATTCCTACACGCACACCATGATCGAGATGTTCATGGTCGAGGCGAACGAGGCCGTATCGATCCTGCTGACCCGGCTGGAGCGCGAGCACCTTCGCCGCATCCACCCGCAGCCGGACCCGCAGCGGGAGAAACAACTGGTCACCTTCGTTCGCGCTTGCGGACACCGCATACCGCGCGACATGACCCGCGCAGACATGCAGGCCCTGCTCGATGCCGTCCGCGACAAGCCCGAAAGTTATGCAGTGAACCTGGCGCTGCTCAAGACGTTCCAGCAGGCCGAGTACTCGCCGATGCAGATCGGGCACTTCGCCCTGGCCAGCGAGCACTACTGCCACTTCACCTCGCCTATCCGGCGCTACCCGGACCTGACGGTTCATCGGATGCTGGCCGAGCATTGTCGCGGCACGCTCGACGCCCGCCCGCCCGAAGACGTCGCCGCACTGGTTCAACTTGGCGAGGACTGCACCGCCGGCGAGAAGCGTGCCGAGGCCGCCGAAGCCGAACTGCGCCAGGTGCTGCTGCTGCAACTCCTGGCCGATCGCGTGGGCGAGAGTTTCCGCGGCGTGGTGACGGGCGTGACGAACTTCGGCATCTTCGTCCAGTCGCCCAAGTACCTCATCGAAGGCCTGGTACGCCTGGAAGACCTCGGCGACGACTGGTGGGAAGTGTCGGCCAGGTACGGCCACGTGCGCGGCGAACGTAGCGGCAAGACCTATCGCATTGGCGACGTGCTGGAGGTGCGAATCGCAGCCGTCGACATCGCCAAGCGCCAGTTGAACCTCACTCCGCTGAAAGCCGACAAGAAAGCCGGCAAGGTGAAAAAGGCCGGCAAGGCGAAGAATGCACGCAAGTCGAAAAAGCCCACCGCCCGCAAGAAATCCCGCCCGGGCAAAAACGCTCGCAAGCGGAAGCGTTGACCAGGCCGGCCCATGAGCCTATTGTGCCTATTGAAATGATGACTGCAAATGACACCCAAAAACACGGGCCGCTGCACGCCAAGCATGTCGCCATGGAAGCCGCAATGGGCACCGAAGGCGGCTGGGCCGTGCCGTTGTCGTATCGCGGCTCGATCGAGGAAGCGGCCGAGGTCCGCCGGCGAGCGGGCCTATTCGACGTATCGCACTTCGGGCGAATTCGCGTTCGCGGCGACGGAGCGGTGGACCTGCTCGAACGGGCCTGCACATCCGACGCCGGCCACCAGGAAGACAACACGACGGAACCCACGCTGCTGTGCAACGAGCGAGGCGGGATTCTCGATTACTGCCGGCTGGTCCGGCTGGAAAAGTTCTGGGTGCTGGTAACCAGCCCGATCTGCCGCGAGAAAATTCTGGCGCACCTGAAATCCATCGCCGGTGACTTTGGCGCCCGCGTCGACGACCAGACGACCAAGACCACCATGCTGGAAGTGACAGGCCCGGCCACGCCGGAGATCCTCGACGCGGTCCTGCCCTTTGCAGTCAGCGACGTGCAGCCAGGCGCGGTGAAGTTCGGCTCGATGCTGGTCGCCCGCTACATCGCCGAGCGATTCAGCGAAGCCGGCGAATGGGGCGTATCGGTGCAGATACCCAACCTGATGGCCGCCCAGGCCTGGCGGTTCATCACCGACAAGGCGGGCAAAAATGCCATCGCGCCGTGCGGCATGGCCTCCCGCGACATCCTGCGGATCGAAACCGGGCTGGGCAGATACGGCCACGAGATCAACGAGACGATCGACCCGGTGACGGCCGGGCTGATGGACGCTGTGGATTTCGGGCACGATTTTATCGGCGCCGACGCCATCCGCGAACTACAGGCCAAAGGCCCGTCCCGCCAGCTCATCGGCCTGTTGATCGAACCGCCCAACGGCGAGTCGCCCGCTACGTGCATCGCCAGGCAGGGCTCGCCAGTTTGCTCTGGCGACGGGGCGGAAATCGGGGCCGTCACCAGCGGAACCTATTCGCCCGCGCTCGAAGCCCCGATCGCTTTGGCGTATGTCTCGCCCGAGACGGACCAAGGCGAATTATCCGTCGAACTGGGCGGGCGGAAGCTCCCCGCCAAGGCCACCCCCCTGCCGTTTGTCGAGACGAATTAGCCCGGCGGCCATGCCCTGGCGGTTACCCGTTCTTGACAGTTCGCCCCACAAAGCCGATCATGCCGACTTGACCCGTTTATTATGGTGGTGACATGCTTGAGAAAGTACAGGAAGACAGACTAAAAAAACTCAACGCCGTGCGAGAGTTGGGCCTTGACCCTTACGGCGGGCGATACGACTCGGCCGAGGCCATTGCATCCGTGCTGGGCCGATACGAAGAAGACACCGAAGGCCAGACCGCAGACGCGGCCGGGCGACTGGTGCTGATCCGCGACATGGGCAAGATGATCTTCGCCCACATCCGCGACGATAGCGGGCAGATGCAGATCGCCCTGCGCAAAAACGCGATGGACGAAACCGCATGGCAACTGGCGAAATTGCTGGACCTGGGCGACATTATCGCGGTGGCCGGGCCGCTCCAACGGACCCGCACCGGCGAGGTCACCATCTGGGCCGAGAAGCTCACGATGCTCTGCAAGAGCCTCAACCCAATGCCCGAGAAATTTCACGGCCTCCAGGACGTCGAGATCCGCTACCGCCAGCGATACCTGGACCTGATGACCAATCCCGAATCGATGGATACGTTCAAGAAACGCATCGCCATCGTGGAGCATTTCCGCACGAAACTGATCGCACGCGATTTTCTGGAAGTCGAAACGCCGATGATGCAGTCGGTCTGCGGCGGAGCGGCCGCCCGGCCGTTCATCACGCATCACAACGCGCTCGACGTGGACATATTCATGCGGATCAGCCCAGAGCTTTACCTCAAGCGACTGCTGGTCGGCGGGCTCAATCGCGTGTTCGAGATCAATCGCAACTTCCGCAACGAAGGCCTCGATACCAGCCACAATCCCGAGTTCACGATGATCGAACTCTACCAGGCCTACGCCGACTACAACGTGATGATGGAGATCACCGAAGAGTTGATTTCCACCTCCGCCGAGGAAATCTGCGGCGGGCAGACGCTGCCCTTCGGCGAGATCGAAGTCGATTACACCATGCCCTGGCGTCGTGCGAAGTACGCCGACCTGCTGGCCGAGCACGCAGGCGTGGCGATGGACGACATCGACGCGGTCCGCGCCAAGGCCAAGAGCCTGGGCATCGAAGCCGAGAATAAAGACGACGCCGTCGTCATCAACGAAGTGTTCGAGGAACTGGTCGAGCCGCATCTGATCCAGCCGACGTTCGTTATGGACTACCCGGCCGAGCTTTGCCCGCTGACGCGCCGCAAGGCCGACAACCCCGCAATCGCCGAGCGGTTCGAGCTGTATATCGCCGGGATGGAAATCGCCAACGCCTACACCGAGCTGAACGACCCGGCCGTCCAGGAAGCGAACTTCCGCCAGCAGCTTCGCGGCGAGGCGGAGAACGAAACGATGCGCGTGATGGACGAAGATTTCATTACGGCGTTGCGGCACGGCATGCCCCCCGCCGGCGGGCTGGGTATCGGTATCGACCGTGTGATCATGCTGCTAACGAACACGGCCAGCATTCGGGACGTGATCCTTTTCCCGATGCTTAGGCCGACTTAACCAGCCGCCGCAGACCGGCAGACCGGCCGGCGGCATTGGGCGACAAATGTATAAGCTCTTTCTTTGCCTACGATATCTTCGCAGCCGGATCATCGCGTATTTCGCGGTGCTCGCCGTTGCGCTGTGCGTGGCGATGATGCTCATCGTCATCAGCGTGATGAACGGCTTTCTGGACAAGATCGAGCAGGCGGCCAAGGGGCTATTCGGCGACGTAGTGGTCGATGCGGCCAGCCTGTCCGGCGTCGCGCGATACGACGAGTTCATCGCAGAGGTCACCGCCAAAGTGCCCGAAGTCGAAGCGTGCTCGCCTTTCATCCTGACGATGGGAATTCTCAGCGACACCCTCGGGGCCGACTACCGCAGGCTTGTGCAGATCGCAGGCATCCGTCTGCCCGACCAGGCGAAGGTGACCGAGTTCGCCAAGGGGCTGCATTTTCAACGCGACACGACCGAACCCACCTTCGATCCGCCGTTCGACCGCCTGCTGGCTGCGCTACGCGAAGAAACCGCCGCAACACAGAAGATACTGGATCGCAAGCGAAAAGAAATCATACCCGGCGAACCAACCGATCCCGATTTGATGAAGCTGGTTTTCTCGCTACGAGGGGCGATCGACACATGGCAAAGGTGGGCGGCGAGGACGCTGGAAACCGCCATACCACACCAGCAGCCGCTACGAGAAATCCAGGACAAGCTAACGGCCGCATACGCCGAATCCGGCGGGGAGATGACCTACGAAATCGAGCGGATGGAAGAAAAACTCGATGACCTTCGCGGGCAATCGGGCGTGATGGAGCCTTCCGGCCGCATGATCCTCGGGCTGGGTATTCCCGCACTGAGCAGTCGAACGCCGGAGGGCGAAACCGTTCGGTACGTGGTGCCCGGCAGCAAGATGGAACTGCTTCTGGCCCCGCTGGGCCGACGATGGAGCACCACGGAAATCTCGCCATCTCGCGGCGTGTTCACAATCATCGACGACTGCAAGACAGACGTATCCACAATCGACCGCGAAATGGTCTACATACCGTTCGAGACGCTCCAGCGGCTCAACAACATGGCCGTAGAGTACGACGCGGAAACCAACGAGGTGAGCACCCCCGCACGTTGCAGCCAGATCCAGATCAAGGTCAAACCCGAACACGCCAACGGCAGGAAACTCCAGGCCGTCGCAGATAAAATCAACAGGCTATGGGGTGACTTCGAGACCAGATACCCGGACGTTGCCGGATCGAACGTTCAGGCCACGACCTGGCGAGAGCGGCAGAGAAGAATCATCGCCCCCATCCAGCAGCAGCGCACGCTGGTGGTGACGATGTTCGGCATCATTTCGCTGGTGTCGGTGGTGCTGATCTTCGTGATTTTCTACACCATCGTCGTGCAGAAGACGCGCGACATCGGCGTGCTGAAAACGGTCGGGGCATCCAGCGGCGGAGTGGCGCAGATTTTCCTGGCGTACGGCGCGATGATCGGACTGGTCGGCGCGATTCTCGGCTGCGTGGGCGGGTACTACTTCGTGCGATACATCAACCCCATCCAGGACGCGATTGATTACTGGTTCGGCTTCCGCGTCTGGTCGAAGGAATGGTTCCTGTTCGAGAAGATCCCCAACGAGGTCGAGTTGCTGCCGGCCGTGCTGATCATGATCGGCGCGGTTTTAGCCGGGCTGGTCGGGGCGATTCTCCCCGCGATTCGCGCCGCAAGAATGCAGCCGGTGGAGGCATTGCGATATGAGTGATCCGGCCATCCACTTTCACGGCGTACACAAATCATATCGAATGGGCCCTTCGAAGCTGAACGTGCTGCGCGGGCTGAGCTTTGATATTCAACGGGGAGAGTTCGTGGCGATCGTCGGCGCATCGGGCAGCGGCAAGAGCACGCTGTTGCACTTGGCGGGCCTGCTGGACCTGGCCGACAAAGGCGAGCTGAAGCTTTCGGGCGTCGACGTGAACAGCCTTTCGGCCCGGAAACAGAATCGCATTCGGTGTCGCGACATCGGCTTCGTGTTCCAGTTCTACCATCTACTGCCCGAGCTTAGCGTACTGGAAAATGTGATGCTTCCGACTAAGGTGAATTGTTCGGTGCTGGCCTGGCCAGGCCGGCGAGGCGCCGCCCATACCCGAGCGGCCGAGCTGCTGGAGCGTATGGGGCTGTCCCATCGCCTGCGCCACCGCCCCAGCGAACTATCGGGCGGGGAACGACAACGCGTGGCCATCGCACGGGCGATGATCAACCGCCCCAGCCTGCTGCTGGCCGACGAGCCGACGGGCAATCTCGACAGCAAGACGGGCAAGCAAATATTGGAAGTTATGCGAGAGTTTCACAAAGAATTGAAGCAAACGGTGCTGATGGTCACGCACGATTCGTCGATCGCAGCCCAGGCCGACCGAGTACTGCACCTGCGCGATGGTCGCCTCGGCGAACGGTAGAAAAGCGAACGGCCTACTCAGGCCGAACTAATATGAAAGAGCCAATGGAAATCACACTTGCGCAACTCGCAGCCGAGCTGGGCGGCACGCTGGAAGGCGATGGCTCACAGGTCATCCGCGGCGTGGATACGCTGGAAGATGCCTCGGGAGACCATGTGAGTTTCCTGGCCAACGCGCGATACGACAAGCACGTGGCCGGCACTTCGGCGGCGGCTGTGATCGTCGGGGAAGACTACAAGCGCGGCCAGAAGGTTACCGCCGGCTTGATCCGCTGCAAAGATGCCTACTTCGCCTTTCGCCAGGCGATGGTGCTGTTTTACGGATTCCGCCAGGCGGAGTTCGAGGGCGTCGACCCGCGAGCAGCCGTCGACCCGACGGTCAAGCTGGGCCAAGGCGTCCGCATCGCGCAGTTCGCGACGGTCGGGCCTGGCTGCGAGATAGGCGACGGGACTGTGATCTATCCCGGCGTGTACGTAGGGCCCCGCAGCCGCATCGGCGCCGACTGCATTGTTTACCCTAATGTAACACTGTACGACGGCACGATTCTCCACGACCGCGTAACGATCCACGCTGGCTCGTCGATCGGACATGACGGTTTCGGCTACGCGACGCATCCGGGCGAAGACGGCGTGGTCCGTCACGAGAAGATCCCGCAGGCCGGGTGGGTGGAAATTGGCTCGGACGCCGAGATCGGCGCCTGCTGCACGATCGACCGGGCCACCATGGGCGCGACGATCATCGGCGCGGGCACGAAATTTTCCAACCTTATCGCGATCGGGCACGGCACGCATATGGGCGAGCACTGCCTGATGGTCGCCCAGGCCGGTCTGGCCGGTTCGGTGCACGTGGGCAACTACTGCGTATTCGCAGGCCAGTGCGGAGTGGTCGGTCACGTAACGATCGGCGACGGCGTGAAGGTTGGCGCAAAGGCAGGCGTGATCAACGACGTCGCGCCGGGCCTGGAAGTGCTGGGCAGCCCCGCCATACCGCGAACCGAGGCCAAGCGAACCCTGCTGGCCGCGACCAAACTGCCGGAAATGCGACAGGTTTTGAAGAAACTCAACAAGCAGGTCGAGCAATTGCAGGAAAAACTGGGCCTTCGAAAGCCGCCCCCATCCAATCGGGAGGATAACTGATGGCCGAAAGCACCTCACCCGTTGGCCTGGTTGCCGGCAATGGTCGGTTGCCGTTCCTGGTGGCCTCGGGGGTGCAAAAGGCCGGGCGATCTGTGGCGATAGTGGGCCTGCGCGGAGCGGCATCCAAGCGGCTGGCCTACCAGGCAGACAATTTTACCTGGGCGCCTCTGGCGCGGCTGGGCAAGTGGATTTCCTTTTTCCATCGTCACGGAGTTACCGAAGCAATCATGATCGGTGGCGTTCGCAAGGAAACGATGTATCTACCGATGCGAGTGGTTCGGAGCATTCCGGACTTTCGCACGGCCTGGCTGTGGTACCAGACGCTCCGCAAGGATAAACGAGACAATGCAGTCCTGCTGGCTGTAGCCGATGAATTGCATAAGGAAGGAATCGAACTCGTGAGCAGCACAAAATATTGCACCGAGCATCTGGCAGATGAAGGCCTGATGACCAACACGGCCGTTCCCGCCGGCGCGAGAGAAGACGTGGAGTTCGGCTGGGGAATCGCGCGGGCCAGCGCGGAGTTGGATATCGGCCAGGCCCTCGCCGTTAAAGAGCGAGACATCATCGCCGTCGAGGCGATGGAAGGCACGGACGCGATGGTCCGCCGGGCCGGCCGACTGTGCCGAGTTGGCGGTTGGACGTTCGTAAAAGTCGCCCGTCCCAATCAGGACATGCGATTCGACGTGCCCACCATCGGCCCCAACACGATCCGCCATCTCGAAGACGCCGGCTGCAAGTGTGTGGTTGTCGAAGCCGGCAAAACACTCATCGCCGACAAGCCAGTCACACTGGAATTAGCGGACCGGCTCGGAATCGCCATCGTCGGCAAACGAAGCGAGACCGAAGAATCGGCATAGATCAACTGCGAGGAAGTGAGTTGCAGAAGGTACCGAGTCGGAAAGGAGGTCAGGCCGTGTCGCGCTTGGCCCGACCATTCGCATGGAGGCAGGCGGCGACGGCTATGTGGCGGAGTCGCTCGATGCTGACGTCCTGGAGATATTCATCCGTGAAGTCCAATTCGAACTTACACGCCATCCCGCGTAGCATGCGGACCAGACCCGTGCGATCCATTTCGGCGATTCGTCTGACTGCTTTTTCGGTTTTATGCACGCCTATTCGCTCCGCGACCCACTCGTGTAACTAAGAAATAAGTGACTAGTTTTATGTATATCGACAAATCAGGCGTCTAACTTGTGCAATTGCCAGCAAAAGCGTCAGATAAGTGCGTTTCGAGACTCCGAATAATTGGCGTTCGCGAAAAAGCCTTTCGTGAAAAATCTGTGGATAACCTGCGTAGCCTCTGGGTAAAATCGTTTGATGGCATGGAGTAAATGCAGGCGATTCTCTACGATGCAGTGTGAGTATAGCAGTGAAGCGACTTGCTTCGACTCAACAAATAAAGCTATACCTATATCTATGGAAATAGGTTATGAACCAGACTATTCATGATTTCGACTACCCGCTGGAGCCTGGGCGTATCGCACAGACGCCTCTGGAAGATCGCGACCAGTCAAGGCTTATGCGGCTGAATCGCACCGGCGGGCGAATCGAGCATCACCGGTTCTGCGAATTGCCCGACCTGCTCTGCGAGGGAGACCTGCTGGTGCTCAACGACACCCAGGTCGTACCGGCCAAGTTCGCATGCAGGCGGCACACGGGCGGCAAAGTGGAGGGCCTGTTCCTCCGCGAAACCGAGATGGCGCAATGGGAGGTTCTGCTTCGCAATGCAGGCCGATGCAGCCCAGGTGAACGCCTGACCTTGCTCGGCGGCGAAGGAGTGGAACTGGAACTGCTGGCCGACTGTGGGCAGGGCAAGTGGCAAGTGGCGGTAACTCCGCCGGCCGGCGCGATGGAAGTGCTTCAACAAGCCGGCGCGACCCCCCTGCCACCCTACATCCGTCGGACCGACCGCACCCAGGACCCGCAAGACCGCAAGCGATACCAGACGGTGTACGCAACCCGCCCGGGGGCGGTGGCTGCGCCGACGGCCGGGCTTCACTTCACCGAAGAACTGTTCGCTCGCCTCGCCGAGAAGAACATCGAAACCGCTCGCGTAACGCTTCATGTTGCATTGGGCACGTTCGCACCGATCAAGAGCGAAGACTTCACCCAGCACAAGATGCACAGCGAGTGGTACGAACTGCCCGAAGCAACTGCCGCGACGCTACAAGCCGCCAAAGCCCAAGGCCGGCGAATAGTGGCGGTCGGCACGACGTCGGTTCGCGTTCTGGAATCGGCCGTCCGGGCAAACCCAGACCGGCAACTGCGAGCCGTAAGCGGCTGGACGGAACTGTTTCTCTACCCGCCGGCGGAGTTTTATGCAGTCGACGCGATGATCACGAACTTTCACCTGCCGAAAAGCACGCTGCTGATGCTGGTGTCGGCGTTCTGCAGCCCCGGCAAGCTTGGTGGGCGAGAGATGATCCTCGACGCCTACGCCGAAGCGCGGCGAATGGAATATCGGTTCTTCTCCTATGGCGACGCCATGCTCATCGAGTGACGTGCGGCACGCCGGCGGCGAAGTCAGAGGTAGCGTTTCGCGTCGGCCGGGTGCTGGATCATGTCTTTCATGGTCACCGCGAGGTTGATCGCGTCGAGGCCCGCCTCGGTGAGTTGCTCCTGCCGACGGGCATGGGGGATGAACCGGTCAGGAATCCCCAGCAGCCGGACGTTCGATGTATTCAGCCCCCTTGCAGCGGCCACTTCCAACACCGCCGAGCCGAAACCGCCGACCATCGCGTGGTCCTCGCAAACCAGGACGGGCTTGGCTCCGGATATCCGTCGCGTGATCTGCGTGGCGTCGAGCGGCTTGGCGAAACGAGCGTTGACCACGGCGACTTCAACGCCTTGTTCGGCTTGGAGCATCTCGGCGGCGACCATGGCGGGCTCGACCATCGTACCGTAACAGAGGAACGTTCCGGCGTCGCCCTCGCGCACAACGCGAGCTTCGCCCAGCCGCCACGGCTGGCAGTCGCCGGGCAGGTCTTGGGGCACTTCGTCGCGGGGATAGCGAATGGCGGCCGGGCCGTCCAGCGACAGTGCGAATTCAAGCGAGCCCTTCATCTCGGGTCCGTCGGCGGGCGCCATCAGCACCATTCCCGGCAGCGGGCGCAGGTAGGCAATGTCGGCGAAGCCATGATGCACCGCCCCGTCCGAGCCGACCAGCCCGCTACGGTCCATGCACAGCAGTACGGGCAATTTCTGCAGCGCAGCTTCTTCGAACACCTGGTCGAAGGCCCGCTGCATGAACGTGGAGTAGATCGCCACGACCGGGCGGTAGCCAGCTCTGGCCATGCCCCCAGCCATCGCCACCGCGTGCGACTCGCTGATGCCGACGTCGATGTATCGCTCGGGGAACTCCTCGCGGAACGGCGCCAGGCCAGTCCCGTCGGACATCGCAGCCGTGATGGCGACTATGCGTTCGTCTTCCTTGGCCAACTCTCGCAATGCTTCGGAAAACAACTTCGTCCACGTCGGGCGGTCGCGGGGCGTCATGATAGCCTGATCGCCCTTGTGTTCGTATGCGGCTGGGCTGTGGAACCTGCAGGGGTCTTCGACGGCGTACTGACAGCCACGACCCTTCTGCGTATGCACGTGCAGCAGCACCGGCTGATCGATCTGGGACAGTCGCTGAAGCACGCGAATCAGCCCGCCCACGTCGTGGCCGTCCACCGGCCCGAAGTAAGCGAGCCCCAGGGACTCGAACAGGGGCGTTCCCTGCAGTGTGCTCTTGAGCCCGCTCTTGAGGTGCTGAAGCGCCTCGCCGATTTCTTCACCCAGCGGAATGCGATGCAGCAAAGTCTCGGCCGAGTGCTTCAGATCGCTGTAGGTGTGCGTCATCCGCACGCGATCCAACGCCTTGGCCATGGCGCCCTGCGTGCGGTCGATCGCCATCGAGTTATCGTTCAGGATAATCATGAACTGGCGATTGAGCAGCGTGATGTTGTTGATCGCCTCCCACGACAGGCCGTTGACGATTCCGGCGTCGCCGACGACGGCTACGGTTTTCTTGTCGGTGCCGCTGGCCTTGTCGGCCCAGGCCAGACCAGCCGCAGTGGAAATCGCCGTCCCAGCGTGGCCGGTCGCGAACAGGTCGTAAGGGCTCTCCGAAGGTGCGGGGAACCCGCTCAGCCCACCCGCCTGCCGCAGGGTGGAAAAATCCTTCGCTCGCCCGGTGAGCATCTTGTGCGCATAGCACTGGTGCCCAACGTCCCACAGTAGCCGATCGCTCGTAAAGTCGAACACGTGATGCAGCGCGATGGTCAGTTCGGTGACGCCGAGGTTGCTGGCCAGGTGCCCGCCCTGTCGGCTGACCACGTCGATGACACGCTGCCGCATCTCTTCGGCAAGTTGCGTAAGCTGCTCTTCGCTCAGCCGCCTCAACTGGTGCGGCGAAGTAATTCGCTCAAGTATGGATTCTTCGTTCATGACAATCAGTGGCCTC
>SDBV01000694.1_pt1 | contig 48721 bp, 78 predicted proteins | sample 2277081 | NCBI WGS metagenome assembly SDBV01 (sample SAMN10402039, study PRJNA504765) | marine sediment metagenome | isolation source: marine sediment core GS10_PC15, 223 cmbsf | place: Arctic Ocean: Southern Knipovich Ridge | collected 2010
CCACAGAATGGCGGCTCAATTTCTGCGGCGTCTGGAAAGAAAATTGAATTTACCGAGGATTTTGGTTTTGCCATTGGATATTACCTTGCCGAAGGAAGCATGGTTTACCAAAGACGCGGCAAGGAATATTATGATTTTCCTTCGGGATTAATCTTCACACGCCACCGAAATGAAAAGCCATTCGCTAATCGAGCCATCGGGGCGTTAAAAGAATTTACTACCGGGAAAAGAACTACCAAGGATAACCCCAAGAGTCTCACCACCACAGAGCATATTTATGGCAGTTGTTTGGCGCGGTGGGTCAATGACAATTTTGGCGCACAAGATCATAAGCGCATCCCTGATTATGTGTTTTCGTGGGGGGAAGATTTCTGCCGTGGCCTTGTTGCCGGTCTTTTAAGTGGAGATGGCAGTAAAACGCCATCACGCGGCCAAGGATACACCATAAATAAGGTAAATTTGGTTTCAACGCGCCCCAGTATTGCCTTCCAAATGCGCGATTTGGCAGCTTCTTTAGGATATGGATGGGCCTCAATTAAAACTCGCAAAGCGGGCCAATACTATGGGCGCAATTGCAAGCAGATATGGATGGTTAATTGGTGCGGAGAAGCCGGTGCAAGTCTGAGAAAATTAATGGGGCTGAAAGTTTATAAATCCAAATCAAAACATATCGAAAAATACAAGATAGATTCAGGGCACGTATTAATTAAAATCCGCTCCATAAAAACAGGATTTGCAGAGCGGTCCATGTATGACCTTTCCGTTGACCATAAAGATCATACATTCCGTCTCCCCGCAGCCAGTGTCAGCAATTCAGAAATGTGTTCTTGGGAGAACCAGGAAGGAATAAGCGCCTTCAAGAACTCGTTGGCCGAGAATTTCCCCGACCGTCTCTATATATGGGAATCAACCGCGCGCGGATTTAATGAGTGGTTCAATATGTGGTCCGAGGCGCAAAACGATACGACTCATCAAAAAGCCATCTTCATCGGCTGGTGGCGCAAGGAAATCTATTCCATTCCCCGAGATCATCGTGACTTCGAGAAATACGGGCTGGATGCGCCCACCGAAACCGAAACCAAGCGCATCAAGACCGTCAAGGAAGAATACGGATACGACATTGCTCCCGAGCAATTGGCATGGTGGCGCAAGAAAATCGACCCCAGTGGGATGCGCGAGGACGGGGAGCCGGAAGATTCATTCAAGATTGAGGATTTTCCGTGGGACGAAGAAGAAATGTTTCTCGCTACCGGCTCGAAGTTTTTTGATGTTGAAAAACTGACCGAGAATATCCGGAAAGCGGCAACCACAAAATATCAATCCTATCGTTTCTGGCCTGGCTCCGATTTTCTCACCTGTTCGATTGCCAAGGCCCAGACATGGCGTGACGTGAATCTTAAAATATGGGAGGACGCCGATCCAAGTTCGGTTTATGTCATTGCGGCTGACCCCGCCTTTGGCCACGACCCCAACAATGACCGTTCCGCCTGTCAGGTATTGAAGTGCTACGCGGACGGAATTGAGCAAGTGGCCGAGTTCGCCGACGCCACCGTGACAACCGATCAATTTGCATGGCTTATTCTTGCGCTTGCTGGGCGCTATAGCGGATGCACCGAGGGATGGAATAATCCCGTCCATATAATTTTGGAAATCAACGGTCCCGGCGAAGCAGTCTGGAACGCGATCAAAGCGGTGAAGGCAGTTATCTCCGATGGGTATTTAAAGATGCAGGCCAAGGACATGGGCTTGGGCAACATTTTTCAGAATGTCAGAAACTATATTTATTCCCGGTCGGATTCCATGACTACGGGCCATAATTTTCATTTTAAAACTACAACTCAACTTAAAATTGCCATTTTGGAGCGGTTGCGGGATATGAACAATGCTGCAATCGTTACCATCCAAAGCAGGGAAACATTGGAAGAAATGCGGACCCTCACACGCAACGGGGATTCCATTTCCGCCGAGGGCCGCGCCAAGGATGATCGAGTGATTTCACTGGCGCTTGGCATCCATCAGTGGGAATCCGCTGTCCGGCGAAATATGATCGCGCACCGCCGAACCAAGAGCGCCGAGGTCGCCCGCAAGGCGGCGGACCCGCGCTCCCGATTCCAGCTTTTCAACCAGTTTCAGATGAATGTTCGTCTAAAGCACAAGACCGCCGTTCGCGCTCAAGCCAAGATTGCTCTTGCAAAAGAGCGTTGGCGCAATCAAAAATCATGGACCCGTCATACATGGGGGAGAATGTAGTGCCACGTACTATCAGATATCAATGCCCGGATTGCGAGGCTGAATTCACCTTCATGCATCATCCCAGTGATGAACCGCCTCCCGACTATTGTCCGAAATGCGGTAATTTCATGGGAACTGAGCCAATTCAACTACCATCTTTTATTAACATTAAATCCCAAAGAACAAAAAACGCGGACAAAACCTATCGGGACATGGAAACTGGAAGCGAAACGCGCCAGCAACTCGCGGCGGAAATGACGGGGTTGGATAAAGCGGACTTCAACAGCCTCAAAATAACCGATTTAAAAGATAATTTAAAACCGGGCGACATCGTGGCCAAGCTGCCCCCCAATCCAGTCTCCGAAATGATGGACGCCCGCAAGGGCGATCCAAACATTGGGTTTGTTGAAACGGCTGTCGGCGCGCAATATGGCGTTCCCGAAGGAGCCAGGGTCGGAGATGGAATGAGGACTAAAGTATCCGAAGGCCATCATTCCATGCAAAGGGTCATGGAACTACAAGGGCGGCAAGGAACTTACAGTAAATCAAAGGACGCATGAAATGTTCGTTCCCAAGGGCGTAAGAAAGCTAACCACCTTTGCCGAGGAGTTGGTGGAGGCGTGTACGGTCAGCCAAACCAAAAGAGCGGCGGCTTATCGTGTCTATGGCCAATGGATCGAGATGGGAAGAGGTCAGGGCGGCCTTGCGCTCGCCAATCTTCTGTTCGCTCATATCGACCGGCTCCAATCCCACATTTTCAGCCCTACCAATCTTCGATTTACTATTGACTTTGAAAGGCCCTACGATAAAGGCACCAATCTTCAAGCGCGGGCGGCTGCGCGCGTTCTTACTAGGCAATGGAAACGCGCGAACATTGATCTGACTTTTGCCGCAGGTGTCGAATCGGCGCTTTCTTTTGGATGCTGCATTCCAAAATTACTGGCTAAAACATCCGGTGACGGAATTAAACTATCATCCCGATTGGTGATGCCTTGGAACTTTGGCGTCTTTGATGAATCGAGAAATGGACTCGTTGCCCAGGAAGCCGTCAATGAGACGGTCTTTATTTCACTCCCGGAGGTTTGGCGAAGGATTACACATCTTCCCGACGCGGAGAGACTTTATAAGCGCATCAAGAGCCATGCCGATTCAGGAGAAACAGGAAGCAACCCGGCCAATTATATGGGGCAGGTTCTTTCCACGGCGGTATTGGATACAAGCCTGTCAAGAGCCGCGTCGGTCTCGGGTGGAGCCGTTAATCTGGTCGGCGAAGGAACCGACCCTTCCCTGTCCCCACAACTTGGGGTCAATCTTATCAAGATGCACGAACTGTGGGTGCGTGACGACGGCGTGGATGATTACACCACTATTCAATTGATCGCTCCGGACATCCTGATCGCGCCGCGCATGAAACGCGTTAACCTTTTTTCTCCAAAGACTCTTCCCTATGGATTAATTCAGCCGAACGAAGCCATCGGATATTTCTGGGGCCGCAGCGAAATCGTGGACCTGATGCCGATGCAAGAACTTCTCTCCACCACCTTGGACGACATCAAGCGCGTCATGGGGCAACAGTTCGATAAGTTGCTCGCGTTTGCCGGACAGAATACCATTATTGACGAAACTTACGCCGAGTTTAGGGCTCAGGGATATATCAATATGGGGGCGGGAGGCACCGTCAATGACATAACCCCTCAACTCCCCCCCGATGCCCTCAACTTCGTCAATCTGATTATCAAACTCATGGAAATGACGGCGGGGTTCAGCAACGTTTTGTCGGGCCAAGGGGAAGCAGGAGTCAGGTCGGACGCTCACGCCGATACCTTGGCGAGGATGGCAAGCCCGAGATTGAGGGACCGTTCTCTTATTGTCGAGCGTCAGTGCGGCGATTTTGCCAACTCTTCTCTTTCCGTCATGCAGGCCAAAGACGCACGAGCCTATTGGGTTATCCCAGAAAGTGAAGAATCCGAATTTCTTCTCAAGCAATTGCCCGAGGATCGGACGGTTTCGGTGGATAGCCATTCATCCAGTCCGATTTATCAGGAGGATCATAACAACTTGGTCGCCCTCGGCATGAAAGCCGGGATTGTCGATGGAGAATCCGCCATTGAAATGCTCGACCTTCCCAACAAGGATATTCTCTTGGAGCGGTATAAAGAGAAGCAGAGGCAACAAGCCAAGATGTTCCAAGAGGTTTTGAAGGCCGATCCCAAGGCGGCGGCAAAAATGCTTTCGGGCGGCAAAAAATAGACTTAATGGGAAAAGCCGAAAAAAATAGTGAACTTTGTCCAAAGCAAGCCGCTGGGTATTTGGGGATTTCAACATGGTGGCTGGCGATGTTGAGGAAAAGGAAGGGAGGGCCACCCTTTGAACGCAGAACTCCCGGTAAAATCATATACTTAGAGGACGATCTTGAGGCGTGGCGGCGCGAAAATCCAAAGCGCACATGGAAAGATCACGCTGGCGTCTGATTCTTAACCAACCACTTTAACAATCGTTCCTAACCATCGAACCTAATTAGTTTTTTATTGCGTCCAAAGAGGACGCAAGGGTAGAGGTACTTATGGTTGGAATGCAAAACCCCACTCAAGCCCCCGCAGGAGCCCCTCCGGCTGACGTTACATCTCCGGAAACGATGGCCGTTCCCAATGCGGGAATGGAGGCTGCGGGTCTCGCGCGCCTGAACATGGTGGTCCGGATGTTGGAAGAAGTATTGCCGATGTTCGGAGCCGCCTCAGAGGTCGGGCAAACCGTTCTTAAATCCGTCACCAGTCTGGCCAAACATATTCCGGCTGGCTCCATGTCCTCTGGCGTCGAACAAACCGCCATGCAAGGCGTTATGAACTCCGCCCGCCAGCAGGTCCCTATAATCGCGGCATTGCGCGCCCGAATGAGCGGCCAAGGGCAGCAACCCCCACAACAACCACAAGCCATGTGAGGAATTGAAATGGTTGATGTTTTTAAAGACCCCACCAAAAAACTTCCCAAGGAACCGGATACTCAGATCGTTCGAGTCGGCATGAAGCAGAACGAGGTCGCCGGGCGCAAGGACCATCTTCCCGCTGGGGGCAAATCCGACAAACTCGCCGTGCAACATACCGGCTCAAAGAAATAGGAGACAGCTATGGCGATGGTCGAAATTGACGAAGCCGAACTTCTTGCCCAAAAACAGGGTATTGAGGCACTCCAAAAAATGCTCGGTCATAAGGAAGCGCGCACTTTGGTCCTCCAGGCCCAGAAGCTGGTAAATCCGGACGTTGCCATTCCGGAAATCGACGCTGCCGCGCCCATTCTTGAAGAGGTAAAGGCTCTCAAGGAGCAGATCGAGACGGACAAAAAGGAAGTCGCTGAGGCCAAGGCCAAGGAAGAAGAAGAAACCAAACTCGCCAAGATTACGACCAAATGGGGAGATGGTCGCAAGAAGGCCGAGGAAGCCGGGTATACCGAGGAAGGACTTGCCCAACTGGAAAAATATATGGAGGCACACGGCATTGCCGACCATGAGATTGCAATGCCGTCCTTCGAGAAGAAAAATCCACTTCCCGAACCCGCCGAAACCGGGGGCACGACATTTCATTCACTCGGTCCTCAAACCGAAGAATCTCCCGATCTCAAACCCCTATTCGAGTCCGCCGGTCAAAGCGAAAGCTGGCTCCGCGACATGACCGACAAGGCCCTCAAGGAAACACGGGGCCAATGACGTTAATTTCTGCGGCAAACGCCGCTCACCAGGAGACGTGACATGCCAATTGCAGGCCAAGGCGCAATCCCAGCCGCAGGCGGAATCTACAATGAACTGACAGCCGTGACTCGGCGCGCATTCGTGCCGCGATTGTTTGTCCAGATGTACTTCGCTTCGCCCACGTTGTTCTATCTTATGGGCAACGCGCAGCGTTCTTCGGGAGGTATCAACCCGATTACCGTTCCCGTTCAGGGCCAGTCGATGGTGCAGGGCCAGTTCACCGGCTATGGCGGCGGTTTCAACAGTCCGACCATCACGCCGGGTATCCAGAACGCGCAATTCCCGACCGCCTATTGGGTGGTCCCGGTGCCGCTGCCGTTCGGCGAAACGATGCTTCAAGCAACGGACGCCGAAATTTCAATTCTCAAGGCCCGCATGAATGATGTCTATGCCGTTTCCGTGCAGAACATGGCGGGCTTGATCTTCACCAACAACACCGCGAATACCCTGTTGCCGGAATCCTTCCTCAGCGGTTTCGATAACGGCACCAACATCGCCACTTACGGCGGCATCAACCGCTTGGCGTCCGGCAATTCCTTCTGGCAAGGCCAGTATTACAACGCCTCGGCGCTGACGGGCGGCTTTACCCGCGAGGTTATGTCCAATTACGTGATTCGGATTACCGATGCGGCGGGTGGCGAGGCCCCGACATTCGGCGTGATGAACCCCGCCGACTTCTCCACCCTCAACAACGATATCATCGGCACCGAACAGGTCTTTGTTACCCCCGGTGCCAACTATAACGTGGCGACGGAAGTTCGGACGAGTTTCCCGAACGTCAATGTCGCGAGCGTTCCGATTTACGCCGACCATTTCTGCCCGGTCGCCAACGCCTTCTTCGTCAACACGAAATACACCGCCATGTATATGAGTGAGGACGCGGCGTTCGATTTCAGCGGCTTCTATTCGCTCGTTCCGTTGGGCCAGATCGGCCAGCAGGGCGTCGTCATTCTCGGCTACAACATCATCACGGCCAAACCCAGCGCCAACGCATGGATCAGCGGGTTCGGCACCCCAGCCTGGTCATAAGGAGAGATGAAATGACACAGATTATTTCCGGACCCGACGTTAACCTTCCGGTTCCCCAGGCTCTCTATCCGAGTTCTTTGGACGTTTTAAACGCCCCTTATGGCGAAGGCACCAACGAAATCCAATTGGCCGCCGGTCAGGCGCTTCCCATCCCCGCCGGGGAATGGCTGATTACCCTCGGCAAGTATTCGGTTCTCCAGTGGCTCGACCCAGTTTCGACCACATGGCGCGTCATTGACAGCGCCCGCGAAGGTCCGCAGTACGTCAAGTCGGATGGTTTCACGCGCCGCGTCGCCAATATGACGGGGTGCCCCATCGCCGCCGTCGTCACCAACATGGGCAATGGCAGTTACGTCGAGTCCACTACCACCGTATCCGTTGATGCCGGGAATTCGGTTTGGAAGGCCGTCGTCGGCGGGGCGATCACCAGCATCAGCGTCAATGTCGTCGGTGCCGGTTATGGGATGCCCCCGATTTGCTTTATCCCGGCTCCGGCCCCTCCCGGTGTGCAAGCGACCGCCGTTGCGACAATCTCCGGTGGTACGATCACGACCATTACCCTGGTGGATGCCGGTGCGGGCTATGAAACGACTCCTACCATGTCGATTCTGCCCAACCCCACCGATCCCGCCTTTATTGCTGGCGATATCTCCACCCATGCCACCGCCGTTATAACCATTGGCCGCGCCGGTTCGGTCACGGCTGTTCTCTGCACCAATTCCGGGCTTGCCATAAGCGCCCTACCGACATTGACGATTGCGGGTGCCGGTGCGAGCGCCTCCGCTACCCCGGTATGGATGAATACAGTTACATCCACCAGCATCAGCGCCGCCGGAGCCGTCTATGTGTCGCTGTCGGCTCTTTTGACCACGACGTTGGGACGTACCGCCGCCAACGATGCCGCATTGAACCCGGAGATTTCCATGACCGGCTATACGCCGCGTCCGTTGCGCGCCGAAGTGGGCATGGACGACGCCACGGCCAGTCTCGTCACCATTGACGACCGGGGGTTATTCACCGGAACCCCGACTTCGATGATCTTGCCGCAGGGCGCATTGACCTCCCAAACCCAAGCGTCCATCGCCACCATCGTTCTCACGCAGGGTTTCCTGGCCGACACGATCTTGATGCAGCAACTTTAGGGGATAAGGGCGGTTTCTTAGGAGGCTGCCCAGTCCTCCAATTGGAGGCTCCTAAATGTTAGACCAGTATGTGGACGAAACGCGTCGTCTTTTGCAAAATCCGCCGAGTCCGGTCACGCTTTTCTCCGACGCCGATCTCACCGCATTTATCAATACGTCCCGTGGCATTCTCGCGGGAGAGGCCGAGTGCATTCGCGTTTTGGGGACGCTGGCCCTTTCCGCATCCACCCGTTCTTACGCCTTGAGCGCCGCTGACATAGGCGTTTCAGCCACCACGGGGATAAACACCCCTTTTAAAGCCAATCAAGCCACGGTGGACGTTGGAGACGGGGAAATGCCGTTGATGAGTAAACCGTGGGCGTGGTTCCAAAGCTATCTTTTGAGTGAGGTTATCCCGACTGAGGGGCAGCCGACGACGTGGGCGCAATTAAAACAAGGGATTGCGGCGACTTTATATTTTTATCCACTTCCGGATACGACATTCACGGTTAATCTGGATTGCGTTTGCGAGCCTATTGACTTGACGGACAATAATACCGTTGAAGCCATTCCTTATCCGTTTACGGATGCGGTTCCCTTCCTTGCCGCTTATTACGCCTATATGTCGGTGCAGCGTCAGACGGATGCGAAAACGATGATGGAACGGTATAGGGAGAAATTGAGAACGAACCGGGCTTCATCCACGCCTGCCGTCTTGCCGACGAATTACAGCCAGATACCGGACCCGACGTTGATTAACAAACTGGGCCTTCCTACCAATAGAGGGGGGCAGTAATGCTTTATGAATATCTCCAGGATTTGCAGCGGCTCTTGCGGGACCAGACCCAGCAGTTGTTCAATACCGAGGATTTAATGCGGTACGTCAATCTAGGGCGGCGTCAGATTGCCAAGGAAACACAGTGCATCAGGGTTCTTCCCCCGATCAGCGCGGGTATTTCCACGATTACCGTTGATGATGGCGGCTCAGGGTATACCTCTTCTCCCACTATTACGATTACCGCTCCGGATTCCCCGGATGGGGCCGTGACTTTCCCCACCGGCAATCAGGCGACGGCGACGGCGACCGTCATTGGCGGCATCATTACCGACATTCAAGTAACGGATGGTGGGTCCGGATATTTTCAGCCGACTGTCACGATCACGGATTCCACAGGCATGGACGCGGAAGCGACGGCTAATGTCGAGAACATCAATATCACCGCTCAGGGTCAGGAAATTTATGATTTCAGTGACGTGGACTTGTCGGAATTCTCGGGCGTTGAATCCTTCCATATGGTGCGGTCGGTGTCGATCCTATACAATAATTTACGTTATTCATTGGCACGCTATTCATTCTCCATGTATCAGGCGCGCTTCCGGAATTATACTTCGCAATATCAATATGTTCCGTCGCTTTTTAGCCAATTTGGACAAGGAAATTCCGGGTCGCTTTATGTTTATCCACTTCCGAATTCAGCCTATCAGATGGAGTGGGACTGTTCGTGCCTGCCGCTAGACCTAACAGCGGAAAACAGCCCGGAAGCCATTCCCGATCCGTGGCGCGATTCGGTAAAATACATGGCGGCTTATTTCATGTATCTTGAGTTGCAGAACCTCAACTATGCCGAATACTACAAGAAACAGTATCGGGACTGGTTGCTGATGGATAGCCAAGCAGCCCGACCGGGCCATGCAGTCAACTTGACCGGCAGATATTAGGGATATAATTCAGTGGCAGAAAATATTGATCGAGGAACTGAATTGATGCAGCGGCGCGACCAAATGGCTGTTGATATTGGGTCTGTTCGCAAGCTGTTAGAGCCACAAAAGAAACCGATTGGCCGAGTCCTTGATGGCAAGCACTATTTTCTTACGCAGGAAGCCGCTGATACATTTTTTGCTCCAAAACGAAAGGAAATTGAAGCGGAATTGGACGCCATTCCAAATATCCCGGATGCTCTGGCTGCTGTTTTGGATCAAATTATGGGGAGGCCAAAGAATGTGATGCCTATGGCGGAGGCTCTAAAATATCAACGAACCATGGCTGGATATCGTCTAAAGGCATTGGAAAAAGATATTCAAAATCTTAAAATTGGGGCGCTCCCAGAATTTTCCGATGTGTCTCGGGAAATTCAGAACATATATGAGTGAGGTAACATGTACGACAAAATGATTCCTCTAACGGAAATACGCGAAGGCAATCTTTCCGACATCAAGGCGCTTAAAGCCGCCGAGGCGAGCGAACGGGCTGTCGTTGGGCGCAAGATCGACAGCGACTTTTTCTTTACCTCCCAGGAAGCCGCCGACGAATATTTTGGCCCCAAGATCGAGGACGCCAAGAAGGACTTGGATTCGATTGCCATTCTCCCCGAAGGGTTCGCTTCGGTCTATGACCTTATCACGGTTGGTCCTATAAAATTCGGTCCCACGGCGAGTGATTTAGCCAGCAAGCGCCAACACGCCGAAACACATGTGGCGCATCTGGAACGCGATTTGGAGGGAGTCAAAGTCGGCGAATTACCCGAACCCCCGGAGGAATTCTGGGAATTGAAGGATATCTACGGATAATCCATGGCCGAATTTCCTGAAACTGGGTTCCCCAGCAATCCGGTAATTCCTAAATTCGAGGGATTTGACGGACTGAACACAAAACCTCTGCGTCCGGGAATCGAAGATACCCAGATGTATTGGTGCGACGGCTGGATGCCGTTGGGTAAGAAAAATCTCCGTACCCTTCCTGATGTGGGAGATGTGCTTTTCACGGCGTCTGGTGCCTTGACCGTCCTGAATATGGGCTTCGGCAACGCGAGTCATTCCCATGAGGACGCCCATACCGCCGATCCTATATGCGTCGTTGTTTTAAGCGACGGCAGCATTATCGAGGTCGATGTCGATACCGGCACCGAAACCACAATTGCCGCCGCCGGGACTATTACCGCGAGTGATGTAGGGTACGGCCAATTCGGCAGTCAGTTTATTATCCTCGTCGCCGATCAGACGGATGGTTATTTCCTTTGGGATTCAACCACCTTCTATCTCGCCGGGAGTATTGCCCCTACCGTCACCATGACCGATGTGGGATCGGGCTATACATCGGTTCCGACCGTGACCGCATCTGGGGGTAGCGGGTCGGGGACTTCCTTCACGGCGGTTGTGGAGGATCAGGAGGTAGTGCGGATTGATATTGACGATGCCGGGACTGGCTATGTCGCAGGAGACACCCCTACCCTGGCTATTACCGGCGGGGGCGGTTCCGGGGCCACCGCAACCATCACCATCATGCCGTTCGGGGTCAAAGGTAATGCCGTGGAAACCTATCAAGGCCATGTCTGGGTTATTGATGGCGACGACGTGACTTTTTCCGCTCCCGGCAGCGTCTCGAACTTTGCTTCCGGCGATGGGGGGGGTACTTTTTCGGCGACGGACAGTTTTCTTCGGCGTTCCTATATTGGGGCCAAGAACACGAATGGGTTTCTGTATCTGATAGGCGACTCATCCATAAATTATGTCAGCAATGTGCAGACTTCGGGGAGCCCTGCCGTAACCACTTTCAACAATTTAAATGTGGACCCCCAGATCGGGACGCCTTACCGCGATTCCATACAGGTGTTTAACCGCAACATCGTTCTGGCCAACTCTCTCGGTGTGTATGTAAGTTATGGCGGCGCGGTGGTAAAGGTGAGCGACGATCTGGACGGCTTTTGGAATACCGTGGCCAGCTTCGGCGGGTTCTTTCTTTCATCGGCTGTCGCCAACATATTCAGTATCCAGGTTTACATGGTGCTAGTTCCAATCATTGATCCGTTCACCGGGAATCAAGTTAATAAGCTGTGCATGTGGGATGGCAAGAAATGGTGGACCTCCGAGCAAGGCGTCACCCTTACCAAGATCGCTTCGCAGGAAATCGACAGCGTATTGACGGCTTATGGAACCGATGGAACCAGTATTTATCCACTATTCCAAACTCCTTCGACTAATTTCCGCAAGGTCGTTCAGTCTAAGTTGTTTGACAACCCCAGCTATATTTTCTCCAAAAACGTGCTGCAAGTGCAGGGAATCCTTAACTATTTTACGAATACAAGCGCCGGAATTACCGTTACGGTGGACAACGAGGGAGGTTCGGCGTCTGCATTTATCGCCAGCACCAGCAGAGGCCAAATCGCATGGACGAACGATACGGGGGCCACGATTACTTGGACAAATGACTCCGCTGATCCTATCGTATGGTTTGGTCCGGGTCTGGGCGTCTTTATGGATAATGTCGGCCAACACGGGAGACTGATGGGGTTGACATTCGATACTTTTCTTGACGACGTGGCGCTAGTCAGTGCCGCAATGATTGATTCCAACTTCCAGACAACGGGATAGACATGGCACTCCCAAATGTATTTACATCGGTAACGGAGGGGACGGGCGCGGAACTCGATGCCAATTTCGATGCCGTCGCCAATTTAGGTATTATCCCCGGCGTTATCACCGGCACAAATTCTCTCACCCATACCCCGACCGCTGGCGTTACCCCGACGATTTCAGCCTATTTCAATTATCTGCGCGTTGCGGGCATTGTCGCGGTTTCCAATACGGGGACCGTTACCCTCCAGGTCGGGGCGCTGGCGGCAAGGAATGTTTATCTGGACGGCGCATCCGGGCCAGCGGTGTTGGGAGGCGGCGAGTTGATTGCCGATAACATGGCCACGTTTTCTTATGATTCCGCTCTCAACAGCGGAGCCGGTGGATGGCATCTGGTTTCCATGGTCCCCATCGCGGAACTGCTGGACTTAATCGGAAATACGCGGGGAGATATTCCGTACCGCGCTTCGGCGTCTTGGGCGGCGCTGGGAGTAGGAAACCCAAGCCAAGCCCTCATTGGCGGCGCAGACCCCGCCTGGGCGTCCATAACAACTCTTCTGGATTCCTTCTCGGGGGGCACTTCCATTGGAGCCATGTTAGTGCGAGGAGCATCGGTGTGGGGTGTGGTGCAGCCGGGCGCGTCTGGAACCGTTTTAACTTCGCAGGGAGTCGGGTCCACCCCGATATGGGCGGTATGAGCGTAGCCAATCTTTTCAATGTTCCTGGGGATGAAGAAGCGTTATTGCAGTTTTCCTTCGCCAATATGGCGGAGCATCACAAGATCGCCCAAGCCCTCTTTGACGATCTGGGGATTCATGTTGAGGTCTACATACTTGATCCCCTTCCCATCAACGACCCCGGAGCGTGGCTTTATCAGCATCAACAGGCCCATAACGTGCAAAACGCGGCCTTGGGAATCGCGGGAAACGATTTAACGACGGTTGATTTGAAAAAAAAAGGACAGTTGGCGGCATGGATCATGCTTCATGCGCGCGAACATCGGGAGGCGACTCAGATACTCGGCCTCAACTAAAGTGTTAAGAGGATGCTCTAAGTTGTGATATATGTTGAAAATCAAGGAGTTTTAAATGTTCAATAAAACCAAATCCAAGAAAACGGCTCCCAAGGGGGAACAGAAGATGGACACGACCACCCCGGTTGCCGAACCGATCAAACCGCCCGAAGTGGACACGACCACTCCCGCATTCGGCGAGATTACCCGCTTTACCGCCGCCGATATCCCCGTTTGGGGAGAATGGCTCTTGGCTCGAATTCAGGAAACGTGGCCGCAATGGAACCGCGCTTCTTTGCATGGACGATTGATGGGGTTTACATCGAGCAACCAATTTATGTTCATCAAGACCGGGGAGGCGGTGGGTCTTGCCACGGTCGCCCATGAGCCGATGGATTCCACGCCTTTCGTGCGTGAGGTTTTCCTGTTCATCACCAATTCCGACGCCAAAAAGGATGCCCTTAAAATCGTTACCGAGTTTAAACGCTGGGCAAAAACCATCCGCGCCAAGCGCATTGACTTATGGATTAACAGTGACCTCACGCGGGATGAGGTCGTGCGCCATGTCAGGGGTGAAATTTACGAAGAGGTTTTCAAGGATTTGAGATGAATCAGATGCCCTCGATTGCCGTGCGGTCCATGCTCCCGACCGATGTTGATGAGTGCATGGAATTTGCGATGCCGCTGTTTGAGAAACGCTTTCCTCATATGCAGCCCGGTCAAGTACGCGCGTGGGCCGAAGTGGCAACCCAGAGTCCATTTTATTGCTGCGTGAGAACCGAGCGAGCAGTGGGAATCGCGCTGGTTTCCAAAGACCTATTCGAGCCTCTTCCGCAAGCGCGCGAACTTTTTGTCGCCGCCGCTCCGGACGCTTCTCCCTTTGAGGCGTTGGCTATCTACCGTGCACTACTCGAATGGGCGCGGGAAAATAAATACATGCCGTTTAATTTCGCGGGAAAAGATATTGAAGCGATTGCGGAGCGTCTAGGCGCTGAAAAATGGTCAACCACTTACCGGGTGGAGGCTTAAATGTGCGGAGGGTTCGTTAAAAGAGTTGCTCCCATTGCAGCATCCCTGGCTGGAGGATATTTGGGAGGGCCGTATGGTTATGCAGCCGTGGGAGCTGGTTTGGGAGCCGCTGGCGGTACATTGGCTACCGGAGGGGATTTAGGGCAAGCCGCGCTTAGTGGATTAACTGCTGGCGTAGGAACTTATGTCGGAAGCCAGCTTTTCCCCGATTTCAGCCTCGGTCCATTCTTCGAGGGGACTCCGAGTCCCGGCATGGCCGGATTGCCCGGCGCGGAAGGGGTGACTTCCATGGGCGGCGCTGCCGGTGCAGGCCCATCAGCGGCGTCTACTGCGGGGGGTTTTTGGTCTGATCCGATAGGGGGTGTGGGCGATTTCTTTACGGATTTAACCGCTCCTACACAAGCCCTGCCGTGGTCGAGCGGCGTAACAACCGAAGCGTTGGCCCCAGTTGCGGGTGCCCAAGCCGCTCCATGGGCAAGCGGTGTAACCACGGAGGCTCTTGCGCCAATTGCCGGAACAAGTGGCGTAGTAACCGAAGCATTGGCTCCGGCTGGCATGGATGCTTATACCGCCGGTCTTTATAATACCGAAGCCGCCGCCATGGGGCTTGAAAGTAATTTAGCGGCGGGTGCCGCAGGAGGTCCGACAGTGCCTATTCCCACCGAATACAACCCGGCTTGGGTCAATCAGCAAATAGGGGGCTTTGATCCGAGTGCTGGCATGAATCAAACGGCTGGAGTCCCTCCCGGAACCGTCCAGCCACTTCCGTCCCCTGGAACCCCTCAACTTGGGACGGGTGCTCCAGCCCCTCCCAGCGGCGTAGTGAATGATATTCTCGCATCCCTTGGAGTGGACACCAGTTCCGGGATTGGAAAATTTATTGCCAGGAATCCAGGGAGTATCGCGGCGGCTTTAGGACTCGGTTACGCGGCGATGCAGCCAGAGCCGGAAAGTATGGGCGAATTGCGCGATCTGGCCCGTCAAACCGCTGGCCAAGGACAGATTCTCACCAACTATTTGCAGTCCGGCACCCTTCCTCCGGGAGCGCAGGAATCCGTTGACGAAGGGAAACGCGCCGCGATTGCCGCCGTCCGCAGCAAATATTCATCTCTCGGCTTGAGCGGCAGCACCATGGAAATGGACGCCCTCCAAGCGATAGAGACTCGCGCCGAAACACAAGCCTTTTCCTTCGCCGCTCAACTTCTCGATGCGGGACTGCGCTCCACCGGATTGTCCAGCAATATCTACAACTATCTCATTAACGCGGAGCAGACGGACGATCAGGCGTTTGCTCAGGCGTTGGGCGCGTTTACGAGTACCCTTGCTCCCAATCCAGCCGGAGCGTGACCATGGCGACATTGCCCCTTCCTTCCGATCAACCGCTTCCAGCCTATCTGCGATTAGGTCTCGATAAGACGGTAGAAACCGCCATGGGAAAGGCCACGGGCGCTCTTGATGTTGCCGAAGAAATAGCGAAAAAACGCCGTACCGAGGGCGTCAAGGCGGCGGGACGGATTGAAACCAATATTGCGCGCACCGATGAACTCATGAAAAGGCTTGATGATCGGACCCCCGACGTGGAGCGTCCGACTTATGAGCCAGAACCGTTTAAGGCCCCGGAGTCCCAATATGATCCCATGGAGGCGTTTGGCTCGCTGGCCAGCGTCATTGGCGTGATCGGCTCACTGGCGGCGCGGAGACCCCTTACTGCGGCCCTGACGGCCTCTGCGGCTGCCATGAACGCCTATAAGCAGGGCGATCTGGAAACCTACAAGCGCAGCTTTGGGGAATGGAAGGTCAATAGTGAACTGGCGGCTAAAAAAGCCGCCTTCGACCACGATATTTATAAGGATTCCATCACCCTTATGAAAACCGATATGATGGCCGCACAAGCGCAAATGACGGGAATCGCCGCTCAGAACAAAGATATCAAGATGATGGCGGCCCTTCGCTCCGGCGATCCGCAAGTCTGGACGCAGTTGGCAACGGCCCGGCAAAAAGTAGCCACCGATATGCCTAAAATCAATGACGAAATTCTCAAACGCGGGATGATGGCGGAAGGGAATCTGGAGTTCTATGCAGCGAATGGGCGGTGGCCGAATTTTTCGGAAGAAACGGAACTTGTCAAAAAGGTCGAGGACGCATTCATTAAATCCCGATACGGAGGGGGCAGCGTCACGCAATTGCGGATGGCTGGAATCGCGGATTGGGAAGAGGCGGAGCGCACCCAGGCACAGACGGAATTAACGGGACCGGATTTGGAAAATCGGTTAGCTGAAATAAGCGCCGAAGCTACGCGCCGCCGCCGCCAGTATTCGGTAGGCGCGGCCACCCAGACAGGCACCGTCACTTATACCAAGAATCAGGCTATTAAGGCTTCTATCAAGGAGGCGGCGACGAAGAAAGGGGCCGATCTTAATGCCAAGGAGACCATTAAAATTATCCATGACGTGACCAAGGGCGGCATTACGGGGAATTTAAAGGACAAGTTGGCCGGTGTGGATGGAATGATTACTCAATCCTTGGACAAGATTGATCGTTCAATCGCAATAATCGACAAACATTTGGGGTCTGTCGGTGTTCCTGGATACGTTCGTCGCGCGGGAGAAACCATCAAAAACTTGGTGGGAGCCGGGGATGAAGCCGATCTGGCCCAACTTGGCCGTGATCTCAGCTTTTTGCAGGGAATGGCCCCGCAAATCAATCGCGGGACCACCGGAATTCGGGTTCTTAAGTTTTCCGCCGAGTTGATCGCCAAATCTATTGGCGGTTTCGATATACTTGATACCAGCGCCAACGTGCGGCGATCTCTTGAGGAAGCCAAACGTGAATATCTCGTCATGCTCCGTAATGTCGATCAACGCCTTCAAGGAACATGGGTGCCTACTTCCGAAAAAATAAAAGAAGGCCCCTCTGGCAAGAGTCCCACGCCATGGGATTCTGATCCGACGATTTCTGGAGGCGACTAATGGCTGACTGGATGGAAGAAGGTGAATTCGATGTACCTCCGGGCATAGGACCGCAAAAGATTTCCAACGCGGAGGAATATGAGGCTTTGAAGATGGGGACAAAATATCTTTCCCCGGAAGGTGAGTTAAAGCAAAAGCCCTACACCGTTAATTTCCCGGTGGACTATGAATCGGTCCCGGAAGGCTCGTACTTCACGGACCCCGAAGGCAATCTTAAACAAAAGTCGGTATACGAGGGCCTTGATCTCACCACGCAGACTCTCTTCGACATGGCCTACACCGCAAAAGAACAGCAAAACGTTCTGGCGCGGGTGGCAGGGAAAGAAAAGGTCAAGCGCGATCCCTATTCCGGTGAATTTTATATCGAAATGCCTGGCAACGTGCGTCTCAAACCCGGTGCCGGGGATATCCTAAAACGCGGCGCTGCATTTGTCGGCGCGGAAGCGGCCCCGATAATCATGGGCGTTCTCGGGGGTCTTGGAGGCTTCGTTGCCGGAACGCCCCTCGGACCTCCTGGCCAAACGGCTGGGACCATTGGCGGGTGGGCCTATGGGACGGCCACCGGACAATCATTTAACGATGCCATTCTTCAACTCGCGGGGGTCTATGAACGCACACCGGAAGAAGGAATCGAGGTGCTTGCCTATGCCGCCGCTTGGGGCGCGGGGGGAGAAGGGGCATTCAGAATAATGCTAAAATACACGCCCGCTATCGCTTCTTTGTTCAACACCATACAAGAAAAAGCGCCTGGAATCGCCCCGCGTTTGTTGGCAAAGTTCGTCGGAGCCTTCCAAGTGCCCAAACAAACCAAACTCGCATTAGAGATTGCCGAAAAAGGAGGAAAACCGCCCCCCTCGGCCTACATGCCAGAGGCACCCTACATCAAAAAAGTGGTTGAGGAATTCGATCCGATTTTCCGTCAGCAAATGATAATGGCCCGCGCGAACGAGGATTACTACTTGCGCGCCGTTAATCGTATTCTGGACGAGATGGGAATTCCGCAATCCGAGCGCGCCACATGGAGAAAAGCGACATTGGAAGAGTTGCGCCGTCGTCACGATGTCGGAGCGGCTGACGCATCGGGCGTTGCCGAAGAGATCAGCAAGACAAAGTTGCTTGACGATACAGAGAAAGAACAACTGATAAAAATGTTTGAAACGCTTCAAAAAGAGGCCCGCGCGGGCGGCATTTTTGAAGAAGGGTCTCCTATTTCCGATATCAATATCCCTGTGTCCCCAGCCCAGGCGGGAGAAGCGATGATACAGCGCGCGCAGAGGGAATTAGCGGAGGCGGACGCCGCGCTCTCCCAGGCTGCTACTAATGCTCGTCAAACGGCCACTGAAAGTTCTGCCGAGTTTGCCTTGCGCCAAGAGAAGGCCCTAGCCGCGTTGGCATTTGCCGAAAGGCGAAGCCGCGAGGCGGCGGATAAAATTATTCAAGAAGGCTATAATTCAATCCGCGCCGATATTACGGCGGCTTCCAAAGTGGCGGCGGCTGGTGAGAACCCCGGCGATCTTGTACGGGTGATAGCTGCGAAGTTTCGTTCCCTACGAACCGCTATAGGCGCGCGCGCGACCAAGAATTATAACGCCGCCGATGCCGCTGCTGGGGACGCTATCCCGAATATTGGCGAATTGCCGGAATTGGCAGCCGCACTTGAGAAATCCCTTCCGGAGGCGTTCCGCGCAAAGCATCCCGACATCGTGAGGTCATTGAAAAATCTTGGCGGCAAAGTTGAGGAAGGGGCAGAGCCGATCCAAAACACCTTTGGCCAACTTCGCCAATTGCGAACGTTGTTAAGAAACGATATTGACTATTACGATCTCACCCCGAGCAGCCGGGAGGGAGTGTTTAAATATTTCCAGAATAAATTGAATGCCGTTCTCCATGATGTCGAAGCAACTCCGGCTTTGAAAGAGGCTGCTAAACTTCTGGATAATGCGGATGCTTTCTATGGCAAGAACATCAAAGCCTTTAAAAACGAAAATGTTAAGTGGGTCACGAAACAACTTGAGGATGGGTTGCCAGCGGACGCGGCAGCATTGGCGGAAACATTTTTCCAACCTGGACAAGCTGAGGCACTTGCTAAAATCAGGCGTATGGTCGGCAAGAATTACTGGAACGCCATTGAGGGCGCGAACACCAATTTAATGTTGCGTAACAGCCAGACCTTGATACCGGGTGAAGTGGATGGATTGCGCTTTGCCGCTCAAGTTCTCGACCTGCATAAAAATGGGGTGTTGGAGGCCGCATATGGGGCGCAAGCCGCCGCCAAGTTGCTTAAACAAGCCCAGCGCATTTCCATGATGGAGGGGAAACTTTCCTTGGAGGCTCTTCCGGGCGATACGGTTTCAACGGTGCTGGCCCGCGCCGAGAAAGCCGCCACTACGGCAAAGGATTTAGCCAAGGCCGATCCTATCGGAACGCTCGAAAAGGAAATAGCGGCGATAGACCGGGAGTACAACGCGCTCGCAAAGGCGGCAAAACTGGAACGTAGCAAAGACCCCTTGAACTTCTTGCACGAAGCAAACGCGACAGCAATTGAATCCGCCAACAGAATTCTTTCAAATCCGGATTTGGTTTTGGCAGCGGCGAGACGCTTTGGCGAGGAATCGCAGGAATTCACACTTCTGCGCTGGGTTTATGCACAGCGTCTTTTACAGCAACATGCAAAGCCACTCAAAGGTACATTGCCGGAAATACAGGAATTAATTTTTCCAGGCACCACTCTGAAAGATGCTCTTACACTTGCGGAACACATGGACTTTCTGGCAGGAGGAATGCGGGATGTGGGGGGTTATATAGCCGCGCAGTCCCGCGTTTTAAATCCGTGGAGCGCCATTCTCGGAAGGGGAGCGAGATTTATACCACCCCCACTAAGGATAGACGCGCTTGGGCGCTATCTGCTCACTCAATATTACGCGACCATTTCGTGGGGGGCCACCCATCCGAATTTCATTCGGATGCTTGTGAAGGGTTTAAAGGAAGGTGGTGAGGCTGCCATAAAAGTGCGCGCCGAGGCAAGGCGGGTAATTCCAGGATTTGGGGGAGCAGTTGGCGAATCTCTCTACCAGGGCTTCCGCGCTCCCGAGGAACCGGAAAAGGAAAAGGAAAAACCCCCGACCGTGCCATGGCAAGAGCAGTACCGGGCTATGGGGCCATGACCGACCAAAAAACCCTAGAGGGCAAAATGGAAGAATTGGCGCTAAAGGTGATCGAGGACGCCATGAGCGAAACCGCTTCCCCTCAAGATCGTATTCAGGCCCTCCGGCATCTCACGGCTTTCCGTGTCGGCTTCAAGAAATTGAAGTTGAAAGACGAAGAGGCCGATGATGGTGGTGAAGGAATTTTTGGAACCTTCCGGGACAAACTGGAAAAAACACAAGGAACAGAGCAATGACGGAAACTCGATTAAGACAAGTCGGCGATGATGAGGTAATTCCTGAATCCCATCAGATCGCGCCTCCAAACGGGTCCGATACGGTCGCCCAGGCCCTCACGAACGCCGGGCTTGCTATGATGATTACGGGCCTCAAGGCGTTAAGCCAACGGGCGCTGGTGGCCTTCTCGGCGTGTTTTACGCTTCTCAGCGTGGCAAGTGCATTTTGGCTCTGGTTGACCATTTTGCCAGAACCTAATTCCTCAAAACTTGTCGGGCTTGGCCTTTACGGGGTATTCCTGCTTGGTATTGAATGGCTTAGACGGAGGTAATCGTGCCTGCCAAAAGTGAAACTCAAAGGCAGTTTTTTGGAGCCGTGCGGTCCTTCAAGAAGGGCGGCAAAGGCTCTCCCAAGGTCCGTAAGGCGGCTCGTTCCATGACCATGAAACAGGTTCGTCACATGGGGCGGAAAAGTAGTCGCGGGAGACGTTAAATGCCGGTCGAACAATCGGGCACAATAACGGCAGGCCACGCGGCTTTCTGGGTTGCCCCCGGCATTATTGGCGACGGAGGAACCTCCGCGACCGGCGCGCTTAATACCATCGGGATTCAATCCAGTAGCATCAGTTCATTTGGAATCAACAACGCAGCCCCGGCTGCCGCGCATAATCGTCTGACGTTTGGGGTATCGGGAGCGACGGCGGAAATCGCCATCAACGCCTTCAATGGCGCGGCGCAACTTCCATTGCGATTTAATCTCCACGGCATCTATTTTGATCTGGTGGATTCCACCACCCTCCAGGCTACTAGCGCATCCATCAAGATTCCGGCTGCATTAGCCTCAACGGCCAACCTCACCCTCTTTGGCGAACAAACCATTGACGGCACATTAACGTCCTCAACGCGGCTTCTCGTCAAGGATCAGACCGCCGCGAGCCAGAACGGGATTTATGATACTGGAGGCAGCGCATGGACTAGAGCAACCGACCTTTCAAGCGATTCCGACATTGTGCAGGGTACCCTTGTCTCGGTGACCAGCGGCACGATTAACGGCGATACCATGTGGCGGATTTCCAGCGCCAATCCAATCGTGGTCGGAACGGATGATATTGATTTTGAAGCGGCTCAATTCGTCGCGGCTACAGGCGCGTTTACTTGGAAGTTCGATACTTCCACTTCCATGGCCGATCCCGGGAGCGGAGACGTGCGCTTTAATAACGCCACGGTGGCTTCGGTTACGGCTTTGGCGATTTCCGCGAATACCGCCGATATCGGCCAGCCGGATATTTCCGCCTATATCGCCACTTGGGGCGATTCAACGAGCACAATCAAGGGTATAATTACTTTAATTGACGCGGCCAATGGCGCTAATTTTGCCATCTTCGATATTACTGCTGCCGTCGTGGATAATACGACTTGGCTCCAAATCACCGTAACCCATTCGGCATCAGGAGGAACAATCTCAAGTGCTGCTAGACTCGTTACGCAATTTGTCCCGACCGGGGATGAAGGCTCAATGGAAGCCACTTTAAGCCAGTCTCTCGATACCAACAGTTTTTCCATTGATTTTAGCCAAGGTGCAAATATCGCATCCGTCGCTGGCGATACCGATATTTGGGCTAACAGTGACGGAAATACGGTTCATATTACCGGCTCGGAAATCATCACGGATTTCGGGACGCCCCCTCGTGCGGGTGCTTTTATGTGGGTGATTTTCGATGGTGCGGCGTCCGTTGTCGATAGCGCGACAATTACAGTAGATGGGAACGCCACCTTCCAGGCCGCCGCAAATGATTTGGGGTTGGTCTATGCCTTAACCACATCAACATTTTTGTTTAAGCCTTTCCCGAATACTTACAACTCGGCAATTCCCCCTCAAGCCGAGGCCGAAGCAGGAACCGCTACAATACCCCGTCCTTGGACCGCTCAAAGAGTCGCACAGGCGATTGCCGCCTTAGCGAGTGGTGGCCTTGTTTTGCAAGCACTCAATATGACCATCGCGGAAGCAACCGGCTCAACGCAGATCACGGTGGATGACACCTTGCCGGGATCAGGGGAAGGAACTGAAATCGGCACGCAAGCCATCGTGATGGCCGATGACACCAACAAGGTTTTAATCAACTTCGGTATCAAAGTTTCCGCAAATTCCACCAACGATGGCGTGGTTGTCGCCATATTCAGAGGGTCAACCTGCATAATGACGCGCTTTGTTCGATCTGCGGGGACGACTGCTCAAGTAATCGACGCGGGTATGTCTGGTTCTCTGTTGGACTCTCCCGCTACCGCTGGTTCAGTGACCTATTCAGCTCGCATTGGACGCAGGAGCGCCGGAAGTTGGATCACTGGCAGGACGAGTCCTGGTAGTGATGACGCTGACTTCGGCGACACGGCTGACGATGGTCTTACTCTTATGGAGATTTCATCAGCATGATTAACATTACCGTAACAGGACGCAAAATCCATGCGGCGGCTATCATCCGCAAGTGGCCGGAGGCAATCGTCGCCTGTAAACCCAACAAGAAAACGGGCGATACACTCGTCGAATGGGACGAAACCACCGTGGCAAAGAAAACGGTGACGGCAATCATCAACGCCCAGGATGAATACGAGGCGGCGCAGGCGGCGGAGAAATACAAGGACGATCGCCGCGCCGCCTACGGCCCCGTCGAGGATCAGTTGGATATGATTTATTGGGACCAGGTCAACGGCACTACGATCTGGCGCGACCACGTCGCGGCGGCTAAGGCCAAGTATCCGAAACCAAGTTGATTAAATAACTCGTACTGGACAAAAACCATGAACCACGATCGACGACGCCGTAACAACTTCGCTACTCGACCTGAGGCCGTCGCCGAGCACACCTACTGGAAGCTCGGCGCGCCGATCGTGATCGTCGCCGTATTAGGGCTTCTGGGTTATCTAGTGAAGTCTACCGTCACCGATATCAAGGTCGATATCAAGGAGGGACTTCATCAGATCAACACCAACGTCACCGGCATCGCCCTGAACAGGGCTGCTATCGAGAACCTTGAGGATGATATTGTTGACATTGAGGACGTTAACGCTCGGCAGTGGCAATTAATTTCGACCAAAGAAGATAAATGATCGACTTGATCCCCTTTTGTTTATCAATTTTAATCTCTTCGGGACTGACGCTCTATCTCACGGAGAAGCCGCTTATGATCTATACCGAAGTTGATGAGTGCATTGTGGCTGCCTTAAAATTAGAAGCCGATCTCAGTAAAAAAGAAACCCTTATCGTTGGTGTCTGTGGATGCGTCAGCGTGTCGGTGGCCCTTGAGGGTGGGATCATCAATCAATCACAACTTTACCTACTCAAAGGTATATGATGGCAGATAATTTTGAGAGATCACTCAAGATCGTTTTCCGGCATGAAGGGTTTTTCTCGAATCATCCACAAGACCCCGGCGGCAAAACGCGGTACGGGATCACGTACAGGACGTTTCGAGACATCTATCCCGCCGGCACTTTCTCAAAGGTGGACCGCGCTTGGGCGGCGAAGATTTACCATGATTTCTACTGGGTTCCCTGCCGCTGCCGCGATCTACCTGCCGGTATCGACTTAGCCGTGTTCGATTGCGCCGTCAACCAGGGCCAGCCGACCGCCAGGAAGATTTTACAGAAAGCCGCTAAGGTAAGAGTGGATGGCAAAATCGGCCCCAGGACGCTGGCCGCCGTCCGCGCCAATCCCGACGCGGTGCTGACCGACTTCATGGCCCGGCGGGGCGTTCGCTACGGCAACCTGTGGAATTTCGTCACTTTCGGCCTCGGGTGGATGCGCCGTCTGTTGGATGTCCACAGGGAAGCCCTGGCCCTGAGAGGACAAACAGCACCCTAAAACCCCCCAAGGCCACTCAGCGGCCTATTTCCGGGCCGGAACATAATGAAAACAAGGAGACGCTCCCATGAACTTCCTCAAATTCGTCGGCCCCATCCTGCGGGCGCTGGGAAACCCCAAGGCTTTCCTCGGGAGCGTGGCCGACAAGTCCGACGCCAACCCCGGCAAATCCGCCCTCACCGCAATCCTGGTGCCTGTTGTCACCTACTTCGGCCTCGACTTAACCAGACTCGCCGACGCCCTTGACCCCATTATCGGGGCGCTGACGGCCTTCCAGGGATTGTTGAGATGATCACCCTCATTGCCGGCCTGTTTGTCCTGGCCGGGCTCTATCTGGCGTTCCGGCATGGCAAAGCAAAACGCTAACCCGCTGCCCTGGGACGATTCCATGTCGGACGGCTGTACCGGCGTCCCCGACTGGCTTCCGTTCGTCGGCAGCATGCTCAAGGCATGCCGCAAACACGATCGCGCTTTCCATTTCGGCGGCGGGGAAGCCGAATTTATAGCGGCGAACGAAGAATTTGAGAACGACATCCGTCGTCCTTGGTGTTTCGTATGCTATGCGGTCGCGTGGTGGCGACGCCGAGCGGTAAGGCTGTTCGGCCGCAGCAACTTCAACTGGCTCGGGCCGGGGCTCCCAGACGATCCCAAGAACAAGAAGCCGGTTCTCACCGCCCCCTAACCAAGAACGCCTCCCTTTTACTGAACCGTCGTTTCATCGTCGTCGCGCTCGTTGAGTGCTGCTATAATTTCGTTGGCATCCTCGTCAGTGATGCCCGTCAGGGTGTGCTTTAACTCTCCATCAAGCCGCCAAGCGTTTTCCTCGCAAATGCGCTCGGCCTCGGTCCACGATGGCGCTTCAAATTCTTCGCCGTATTCAGCATCGCGCTCAAATCTTGTGGCCACAAAACGCATTGTTCAGCCTTTTTAGAAAATTAGCCACCAAGAACGCCTCCCTGCAAACTCTCCCCGCCTTCGGGCGGGGGGCTTTTTTTGTGGGTAGATTATCGTTCGTTCGGTGCGTCGATTGTCATGATGCAGCCACAGCATTTTGGCCAGCCATCGCGCAAGGGATTTCCTTTGACGGCTTGAGAACGCCCACACTCTCGGCACCACACCTGACGGCGGGATAATTTCGGGTGCAATTCCATCATTTCACCGGAAGAAACGACGTTTGAGATTTCCCTGATCCGGCTCGGCGCTGGTGCGCCCCATTTTTCGCTCATAGCGTCTCCTTTCCCATAACGACGCCACATCTCTCCACGTCAGGCTCGGGTGCGGTGTTTTGCTTGAAAATGCTGTTTAAGCGCCTCAGCGTTAGGGAATTGTCTGTCGCAGTAAAAACAATATGGACATCCTTTGGCATGAGTTAGGGCACGTTGGATTGTTCGCGCTTCCCACATTTTCTTTTCAACGCCCTTTGGTATGTCTGGCTCTTTCATCGTTCCTTGGGCCTAGTTATGCCGCGAGGCGACGGCGACCCGCCATTACGGCTTTGCAGTGTTTACAAACTTTCCGGCCAAGGGCGAACGGCGCGTTGATCGTCCGGTAGGACGGATAGACGATCCCGCACAGCGAGGCGTTATGGCCGATACCAGCCCAATCAAAGCGCTGAATGTGCATCTTGGCGTCCGACCGCCCTGATGGTTTATAGATATAATTCATTCACGTTCCGCCGTTCCTTGGGCCTGGTTCAAAGACGTTCCGTGATTTCGATTTTCACGGCCCCATCACCCTTCGACCTGCAAAACTTCCAAGTTTCGCCAAGACGTTTGGTGTGTCCCTCGATGGCTTCTTTTCGAGTGAGCCACCATCCAATGTAAAACCCGCAGACGCCTTTAATGGCCCATCCATTTTCTTGCATCACAAAATCCTCCTAATGAACGATTTCTTCGTCGGGGTCCACGCAGAACGGGCAGGACACGAAACACATATCGTTGTCACAATCGTCATGCCCGCCGTAAGGACATTCCGTAGCGTGGCCCGGGATCAATTTCGGCCCCTGGCAATCCGGGTGCTGGCTACATTCCTTCATGGCTTCATCTATTCACGTTCCGCTGTTTCTTGAACGCGCCCTCTGGGAATTCATTTTCTCAACCTCCCGCTCCGTCTCGTTTGGTTTCTGCACCAAATCCGCCTCGCACAGTAGACCAATGCCACAGCCCGTTTTTGGCTTCGTCGGCGTCGGGTTTGAGAACCCTAAGTTCTTGCGACAAGTGGTAATGCAACCTGTCGTCAATATATGTGTCGCAATCCCGAGGCTCTGATTTTGCCCCGCAAATAAGTGTTCCGTCACAGCGCCACCGTAGACTCATTTCTTGGTTTCCTGGGGGGAAGGCAGGTTGCCGTCCCCCCAACATCTTTAGTGTTTCCTCGCGGAAGCCCTGCCTCGTTTCTTCCGGCATCTGTTGGATAAGTCCCAACATCTGCCTTCAGAACCGTGACCATTCCCATTCCTGCATGTTGACGATTTCAACCATCGTCTTTTGCTTTCAAAAGGGGGGAACGGGGCGGGGCACTGGGCTCCCCGCCCCACTTCCTCAGCTTAGGCGGACTCCGGTTCCGGCTCCGGTTCCGCTTCGGGCTCGGGGGTCGGCTCCGATCCCGGTCCCGGCTCCGGTTCGGGCTCCGGCTCCGGTTCGGGGGCGGCTTCGGGTTCCGGTCCCGGCTCCGGCGAAGGGACCGCTTCGGGTTCCGGGGCGGCTTCCGGTTCGGGGGCCGCTTCGGGTGTCTCGGCATCGCCAGGGGTCTCGGCGGGGATGCCTTCGGTTTCTTCGCTCGTCTGCATTGTATCTTCTCCTTTTGGTTTTCCAGGTTTCCCCGGCGGTTGAACGGCCCCCAAAGTCAGGGCCGCATTCTCAGTAATCAGTGTACGAGGAATTCCCAACATATCAATTTTCAACATATCTCGGACCTGCGCCAATAATTCCAGTTCCGTTCCATAGCGGCGCTCAAATTCCTGTGGACGATCATGGTAGGCTATTTCCCCATTGGCGCTATATTGATGGTGGGAAACGCAAAGAGGGATGGTTTCATTGTCTGGCGCTCTTTGGCTGATGCCGTAACCTGTACGGATATGGTGGATTGCCGCTGGAGTGGGGCCTAAGCCTTCATTGAAACACACGATGCAATTCAGCGCAGCCACTCGATCTAGGTGTTTTTTATCCGGTTTTTGCATCAGGCCGCCCCGGTGGGTCTGGGAGGAACGAATGTTTCTGTGGGCATTGTGTATTCGAGCAATCCCCCTGTATGGCGTCAAGGCACTCTTCGCAGATTGGAGTAGGGGCACTGTCCGGGTTGGGCGTCACTCGCGAAAATGGGAGGGTGCAAAAACCGTTGCTCTTGGCCTGAAAGCCCAATTCATCATCATCCGGGCATCCGATAGGTTGAGTTCCTGGTTTGATATAGACGTGCGCCTTTTGTCCATGTTGGTCTATGAAGTGACCGGGAAAAACGCAAACAGGGGGACCATCTTCGCCCCATTCCATCGGGTTTTCAAGATCAACAACGGTTTCGATTTTGACCGGATCACCAAATTTAAACGGGGCCTCATAGCTTTCGCACTTGTGCAAAATCGACGTGATGCCAAGTCCAGAAATGGCTTTTCCAAGATCGCGTTTAATCTGACAATCGGCCCGTTTCATGCAGAGGCGACATTTGCGATATAAAGTCATGCCGCCGTCCCAACATTTCCGTTCAAATCGTCCACCGACACGCCGATCAATCCGACCAGTAGACTTAAAACCTTCTGCTTTGATTCTTGGAATGGCCCCTTACCCATTTCCTCTCTGGATTGGGATTGGGGGGTATAAATTGTTACAAGACAATCTGAAATAGTAATAATAGAAAATTCGTCCAACGGCTTTGCGAAAGCCGCCACCTTTTGAGCCTCTTCGGGGGAAGAACAGGAAATGGAACGCTCGTTTCTATAGCCCGTTTTTATAAGGGCATATTTCCTTAAAATTTCCGGGGTTGGAATCCTTTCAACCATTTCTTCATCAAAGTTTTTCCAAACTTCCAGAATGGCTGCAAAATAATGGCGCTCGCTTTTCTGCGACCGTTCCTCTTGCGGCTCAAGTTGATAAACCTCTCCCTCTGTATATTGACGACACGCCAGCGGGAGGTTTAAAGGAACCATAATCCCTTGTTTAAACGCAAACGCTTGAGGATAGACCTTGGGCATTATTTATCGCTTAATTCCTGAATGCGTTTTTCCAGCATTTCCGTTATATCGTCAGCAATCGCCAGCGCCGGGCCTCCTTCGGCTCGGAGGGACGCTAATTGATCCTTGTTGTTTTCCATAACCCTTTGCGCGGAATCAGCGGTGATTCTCTTGTCCTCCAGCCCTTTTGTGACAAAGGTTTTAAGCGCGATAATGGAATCGAAATCATGAGGCTCTCCCTTGGAATCGTGCCAAATAATTTTGTTGGGGTCGTGCCCCTCTTCCGGCCCCGGAGAAAGGGAGGCGGGTTGCGGTGGGGCTAAGGGAGTTGGCTTGGGCTCGGCCTTCTGTGGCTCCGGGCTCTCAGGCGTTTCCTCTTTCTCTCCATACATTTTCTCAAATGTATAGTCGATGGTGTCCGAAAGTTCTTTCGCCGCTTGCGGGCTCGATTCGCGTAGCCGGTCCATGGTGGTTTGGTTATTCTTCACGAAGGTTTCAAAGGCGCGTTGGTCAAGAGCAACCGATTTAAAATGACCAATTTGTTCGATCAACGCATCACCCCATCCTCTTGGGCCGAACGTGCCTATGACTTCCCCGAATTGACTGATTAACTCGAAGTCAGCGGGTTCATCCCGGTAATCTTCGATCTTGGGACGCTCTGGGGTGATGTCCTTGGCGTGTTCGGGGCCTTGATGAAACGAATCTGCGGCGATTTCTTCAACGGTATAGACTCCCATGATGATTTCAGGCACCCACTTTCGCGCCCAGGCACGGATGGCATAATAGGAAAGTTGCTGGTCGGTGTCGCCCTTCCAGAGCGGGGAGTTTTTAACCGTGATGTTGACGACGGGGGGAGAGGTATAAAGTTTGGCCTCTTCTTCGCCTTCCAGCCATCCTTCGATGGTGCAGGTGCGCGCTTCCCCCGTTCCTTCATAGGAAATCTTGAGCCGTTTCGTGAGGGGCGCGCGTTCATTGACGACGGCGTGGAACAGTTGCGCTTCGTAGACTATTTTACTGTCGCCATCTTTGGTATTTACCACATATGATTTATTGGCGACGGCGAAGGGGTCCATCCCCCACCGAAGGGCTTGCATGGTCACGGCCAGACACATGCCGGGATTGTTGCGGAATGCCGCAGGGATGCAGACGCCGCCGGAACTCATTACCTTGGCGAATTCCATGACCTCATTCATGTTGCGCGGCATCAAACTCATTGCGCCGCCTGTCCCGACGATGGCCAGTTCGCCGGTTATTTCCTTGTCGATTTTCCCGGCGATTCTTTCTTCTTTGGTGATTGTGTCAGCCATGGCTACTCCTTTGTTTGAATAGGCTCCTAAGAAATCAATCGGGATCGGAAACGGCACCTTCATCGGTTAGGAGGATTTTATAATTCCGCTCGCCATCATCGAAGGTGATGTCCATGTCCCCGGTGGTTAGATCAACGCCGCCGCCGTGCCAAGTGAAGCCAACTTTCGTAAGATGGATTTCTAGGCTGTGTCGTATCTCAAGCATTTCCATGTTCTTCTCCTTTGCCTAAATAGGCTCCTTTAACGAACTGGGGTTCCCGCGAGACACGGACGGGCAATCCCCACTTCATCCCGGCCCATAGCTGACCGGCCAAAGTGTCTCGATGTTGTGTCAGCCGAACTGAATACCAACACCCCAAATTTAATCTCTGGTTATGACATCCGTTCTTCCATTGCCTCAACAGCACCACGGGCGAACCACCGAAGTTTTTCCCCTTCGGCATATTCCGGTGGAGTCATGGGTTTCTTTTTCCCGGCGACTACATCGAGCCAGTGTTGTTTGCCCTCAGCGTGGATTTTTATAACTTCTCTCAAATAAAGTGCCATAATTCCTACCGCCGCGTTCCCTTCGCCTCGTTCAAAGACGTTCTGGGAACTTGGAAGGCAACTCCTCGCGCCTCACCGTTATTGATTTCGGGGGCTGCATCATTTGGAATGAGATTTCCGCGTACACGGCAGCCTCACGAATTTCACCCGGCGAAAAGTTAAGTTCACCGATCTGGTTAATCATCATATCCACCAGCATCTTGAAGGCCGGGTCGCGCTCGTATCTATCCTGTGCATCCCTGTAATTCATCGTCTTGTTCCCTTTGGAACTTCCTTGATGTCCGCGCCAGTCAACGGAATTTTTCCCTTGGTCTGTTTGGCGAAGCGTTTTACCGATTTTTCCAGTTCGTCATAACTGATATAAGCCCGGAGCGCGTCAAGGTCGAGCAAGCTGAGATCGGTAATGGTACCGGTCCATTCCATTTTGAAGGTGCCGGTAGCACCAAGGGCAGAGTGAACGCGGCCCAGATCACTCGGCTTGGCAGCGGCGGCTTCGGCGGCTTCCTCAGCTTTTTTGGACGCATCAGCGGCGGCTTGCTCGGCTTCCAGGGCCTTCTCCAATGTCTTAGGCCCCCGAGCTTTGTCAGCGGCTTCCTGCGCCTTCTGGACGGCTTCCTCGGCCTCTCTGCGCGCCTTATCCTCGGCTTCTTGCCTGATTTTGCGTTCGGCCTCGGCTTTTTTGGCCTGATAGGCTACGCGGCGGTCGGTAACGGACTGGAGAGCCGCGTTGAGGGGGTCCATGAGACGATGAAACCAGCTATCCACGATTTTCCCCGCTTCAAAGAAGGGTTCCTTTTCGGCCTTGCGGATGGTTTCCGATTCCTTGACCAAAAGCGCCAATTGCTTCTCGAAGGCCACGGCCTTTTGGGCGGTTTCTTCGTCGGTGATTTCGTCGGGGACGCGCTCGGCGGCTTCCAGTAATGCGTCGCGCCGTTTAAGCTGCGGTTCGTATTTCTCCGTCAGCTTTTCGGTGAGGATGGTGGAATCGTCCGGGGGGAAATTATCCCCGATTCCAGCGTTTGGGATTTCCTGCACGTTACATTCTCCTTTTAATAATGGACCAAATAATCTTCTGGGTTGGATCGTCGGAATTAATAAAAAACTTATACGGATTTCGCCGAAATTTTTTCCAGGTCTCTTCTCGTTTAAAAATACTTCCCCTTATTTTCACAATGCGAGCACCTTCAAGTTCCCAGCGGTCAATGCTTCTTAAAATACACAAGGCATTGCGAAATTCTTCAAGCAACATCTTGTCCACTTTCAGGTTTAATGGCTTCCTCGATTTCCCAATTAAGGAACGCAGGATCGGTGGTCTTTCTGTCCTTGGGTAGATGAATTTCCCCATTTTTATCTTTGTTCGTTTCTCCAAGGGTGAGAGCCTGGATTTCTTCCCGCGCCTGATCTGGGGTGATCTGGTTTAGGCGCAATCGCTTAATGATCGGCTTGACGCATTTATCTTCTGTGACATAGGCCATAATTATCCTTTCAATGCCGCTCAAGAGCCGCGAGTATTTCATCAACGGCTTTTTCACTAACCTCACGTTGCCGTTTTTCATCAGCCAAAAAAACGCCGTGTGCTTCATGCTCTTTTGCTCGTTGGGTCATTCCGTGTTCCCAAGCCCAAGCCGCCAAATTAAATTCTTTCGCCGCCAATCTGCATCGCATCGCAAAATCCATTTCAAAACCTCTTCAAAAATCAGTCGTTGCCTTCAATCCTCCGCTGAAACAACAATGACGTTGGCAACTCGTGGCCTAACGACCAGTTGCCCGTGCTCGGAGCAAACTTCTATCTGACCCTCGCGAACCGCTACGCAGATTTTCCCCCCTCCTTCTCCGAACTCGATAATTGAGAAATCCGAAATATCCTGATTGTTGGCCTCGTCAAGGTAATCTCTCGCTATAATTTTCATGTCCGTTTTCTCGAAATCACTCGCACATATCTTCTAGGATTTTTAGGTAAGCACCCTTTGCCAGCCCAATATCCTCATTCATTTCCGCATATGCCTTGGCGATAGCAAGGGATTGTTCCTCGGTAACTTCAACAAGGGATATACCTCCCATCGGACACCAACTTTCTCGGTCGCTCCACGCCCCGGTATAATAAACGCGAGACTTGGATTTCCTGGTTATAACTCCCCGTGGGGTAGGGGATGGGCGCATCCCGTAACCTGAAAAAACATGAAACCCCTTACCGATGGCATTGTCCCAATCGTAATCTTTATCTGGTTTTCTCATAGCTTTGTCTGCTTTCTTAAAAAACCGGCTTCATGCTTCCCAAGTTAACTTGCTGTTCTGGCGCGGCGAGCGGAGAATCCTGATCGTGCGCGGCGTCCCAAGCGGCGGAATCCAAAAGGAATTCGTATTCGGTTTTTTCAATTGCCCGAAGCTGTCCCCCTCGGATTGCGCGTTCCAAGTTATGCGAAACACCGTTGATTTCGGCGCTGAGGGGAGGGTAGCGGTCACAGGATGCGCTCCATTCATGGGCCGTGTTATCGTCGCCCCCATTGATGGTGCATGTGCATATGCGTCCGATCTTGCAAGCCACGAACGGCCCTTTATGGACAAGGCGCATTTTAAAATACAACGGCCCTCCATGCAGAAGCATTTCATGGACAAAGCCCTCACGGAAGTCGGCGGTGAAACCCTTGGAAGATGAGTTTTTGATTGATTGCATGATTTCCTTATAAATAAGTTAGAAACTTATAGCAATAAAAAACTTGACGCTCATAAATATTTATTTTATAGGGATGGGATGCCAAGCAAAGCTGAATTCACGCGCCGGACGCTCCGAAAGGCCCTCCGGCTTATCCAAACCAAGCATCCAAACGATAGTGGGCAGTCTCTTCTTGCCCGCGCCATAGGCGTTAAGCAGCCGCTTGTCTGGTATTGGCTGCACAAAGCCAACGCGGGCGTCCCGAAAAAATATTGGCATGATATCGAAAAAGCCGTGGATTCTGCCGTGGAATTCAGGAGATGATTCGCATGGGCCGGTTTCAGTTAACGCGCCGCTGGTTTTTCGCCCTATCCTGGTCCACCCCCAAATGGTGGCCGAAAGCCCAGCGCCTTTGGTGTCGAAGAGGGGATTTTGTCGGTTATGCGATTGCCCCCATTGCGGCATATTTAATTTTTGCCCTTGTTTACGCGAATGTGATATGACTTTTCCGCTTTTACAGTTAGGCAGCTTCGCCCACTCCCCCCGGTTGGGGCTGTCTTTGGGCTCCTTTGGTAGACCGGGAGTCCATTCCCGCCCTCCCCGCCTCTCTGGGTCGAGGGCCACCTTGGGGGCGCGATTCTTCCCAGGGTCGCGCCCCTCTTTTTTAACCACAGGAGATGTAAATGACCAAATCACCCCCCATCGGCGATAACAGCAAGGCGCGCGCCGCAACCATTGTCGATGTGTGCCGCCAAGTGAGCCAACTGGAATCCAAACGCAAGGTGATCGGCGAGGAAATCCGGAAGATCAAAAACAAACAAATCAAGGGGGATTTGGGGATGAAGGTAGTGGACTTCAATGTTGCCTATCGTCTCTACCAACTCGAAGATGAAGCGAGAGATCAGCTTCTCGACACGGTGCGCGAGACCTTTAAAGCTCTTGGCGTCGGCGAACAATTGGACTGGCTGAAAGCCTCCGAGCGTGTAGCGGCGGTCGTCCCTTCCGAGGAAGAAAAGAAAGCCGAGCGGAAAAAAGAACTCGACGCCGCCAAATAAAATGCCGCTACCATTCGCCCAAGTGCTTGTCGCGCAACTCATGGAGGATGGCGTAACCCCTGTATTTATGGGCTTGGACCTTGCCCGCAATACGGGGGTTGCGCTTCTTAATTCCAACGGCACTTTCGCCTATCATACCACCCGCTTCGAGAACGGCCCCCACCCCGGCGATATGTTTTTTACCTTCCGGTCTTTTTTGAATCTCACGCAGGAAACCACCGGGCAAATAGCGCATGTGTTTTATGAGAAAAAGACCTTTCACCGGGCCGGGACGAACCAAGCCGAGATAGCGTTCGGGATGGCCGGGAATCTTCTTTCGTGGTGTCGTTTAAACGACATCCCCGTGACGGGAATCCCCAACAACACGATCAAAAAGCATATTGCCGGGCATGGCCGGGCCGATAAAAAGATGATGGTGAGGGCAATTGAGCAGTTCGGCTTTAAGCCGAAAGACCATAACGCCGCCGATGCGCTGGCCACCCTTTTGGTCGGGATGGAGCGGTTGGTCAACCAGCCAGACACACTTTAATGCTCTCTATCCCAGAATTTTTATTTGTTCTTTCAATAGTTTGCGGCCTTCCCTTCACCTGCACCTTTAATTTTGTTGATCCCACGGCCATTCAATTCAACCGTAGTCTTAAAAATACTCCCTATCCCTTTGAAACTTGTATAATAAAACCTTCCCAATCCCTAGTTTGCATCGCTGTTCGGCGGATTAAAAATGAAGCTGACACCCCAGCAGAATAAAATTCTTGAGATAGCACATGAATACGTAGGCACAGACCCTTGTAATGTAATACCTTTTTTGTGTGACATGGTGTTGCGTCTGAGCACAAGTACCTCCCGGGGGTTCGTCCGTGTTCCCTCTGGCGGGAAAAATCCCCCTCAGAAAAAACCCCCTAATCCCCTTTCAAAATAACTTGACACTCTTTCGTGACGTGTGCTTTTAATCTTTGGTCCGAGTCGCCCTCGGTCGAATGCGCCGCCGGTCGCCAGTGATTTCCTTGTCGCCCTGGTTGACCGGCGGACGCCCGGCAAGGAGTTTAAATGCCCCCTCAACCTGAAAAACCACTTCCCTTCATCGGCTTGTCGTTGCCAATAAACATTGAAGCGGAAAGAGCCTTTTTGGGGGCGATATTTGTGGTTGGGCGGCGCGTAATTGACTATGCGGCATCCTTTTTGCGCCCGGAGCATTTTAATGAAGAGGTAAACGGAGAAATTTGGGAACGCTGTTATGAAATGGCGGCTGAAAATAAAGTTGCCGATCCAATTTCTCTCAAGGGTTTCATGGCCACGCGGGAAGGAGGTGTCACTTATCTCGCGCATTTAACTTCATGCGCCGTCACCGAAACGAATGCTCAGGAATATGCCCGGATCATCCGTGATCTTTGGCTACGGCGGCAATTGATCGGATTAAGTTCTGAAATCCATTCTCAATGTTCGGAGGCCATCGACGCCAGCCAAATTGTTGAAATGCTCGAATCGGAATTGGCCCTTCTCGACGTGGACAGCGCCAATCAAAGGGGACTTAGGCCCGTCTATTCCTTTGTCATTGAAACCATCGAGCAAATCAAGGAAGCACGGGATAAAAAGGGAGTCGTTGGGCTTTCCTATGGGTTGCTGGATTTGGATAAAAAAACAGGGGGAATGTTCAACGGCGATCTGATTGTAATTGCCGGACGGCCTGGGATGGGAAAGTCCGCGCTGTCTATTTGCATTGCATGGATAAATGCCCTGTTAGGTAAACGGGTGGCATTTTTCTCTCTTGAAATGACCGAATCCCAATTATTGGTGCGCCTTTTTTCCATAGACACACAAATCCCAGCATCGCAAATGCGGCGCGGGAGCGTCAATGACGAAGATTTAAAACACATTGAAAAAAGCGCCGAAAATATCAAGTCGTTGCCTCTTTCCCTGGACGGCCAAGGCAATCTCTCCATTGCTCATATCCGCCATCGTTGTCGCCACCTAAAGCGCAAGGAAGGGTTGGCTTTGGTGGTCATTGACTATTTGGGTCTTATAGCCGCCAGCGGGCGTTATAAGGGGCAGCGTGTAAACGAGGTCGGCGAAATCACGCGAAGCATTAAATCGCTGGCAAAGGAATTGAATGTTCCAATAGTTCTTTTATGCCAATTAAACCGGGCCGTTGAGGGCCGGGACGATAAACGTCCTCAATTGGGGGATTTACGCATATCTGGCGATATCGAACAGGATGCCGACGTGGTGCTTTTGATTTACCGGGAGGTCTATTACATCGACCAGTTAGGGGAGCCGTTGCAAAAATCGACCGAGGATAAGTTTGACCACACAGACCGGGTGGCCGACTGGAAAATCGAGCGCGACAAATGCGCGGGCAAATCCGATATCAACGTCGCCAAGCAACGCAACGGCCCAACTGGAGTCGTTAAGGTTTATTTTGACGAAAAGACCATGCGATTTGGCGATTTACAGCAGGAGGAATTGGTATGACAGCACGCTGGGATAGGTTTTTTTTAGGGATAGCGTGGGAATGCGCAAAAATGTCTAAAGACCCAAAGACCCAAGTTGGGGCAGTAATCGTGGGGGAGGATATGGAAATCCGTTCCTCAGGGTTTAATGGATTTCCGAGAGGAATTGAGGATTCCCCAAAAAGGCTAAATTCTCGGGAGGAAAAACTGAAATTAATCGTCCACGCTGAATTAAATGCCATTTTAAATGCGGCAAGAATGGGTGTCTCAGTGAAAGGATGTACCCTTTATCTTTTGGCCACCGATTTTTCGGGGGAGTTGTGGGGTGGTCCACCCTGTACCAGATGCACTGTGGAAATAATTCAAAGTGGAATTACGGAAATTGCTTCTCTTCCCTTTAAAATCAGCGATTCCCACTGGAAGGATAGCATTAAAGAATCAAAGATTTTACTTGAGGAAGCAAAAATGATTTATCGAGAAATTGATCCGGAGGTATTTAAAAATGACCTTTGATAAATGCTGGGAAGTCTATCCACATTACCAAAGTCGATCCAAGAAGGCGATCTCACGTGCAAAATATGATGCCATTACCTCTGGTGGCCTCAAGACGTTCGCCAGGGACGAGTCGGGCAACCGGGTAGCTTTGATGCTCCAATGCTCGCCAGAGACGATGTTGGAGGCTTGTAAGGCCCAGGCTATGGAGACAGGGGGCGATCGCCAGTATGTGCCAGGGATGCAGGTTTTTTTCAACCAGGGTAGATTTGAAGATTGGACTCCGGCAGAACTTAAATGGTTGGCGGAGCAATTTGATGCGAAAACCAAACGCCACGCAGCTTATTTGAAGGCGGTTAAATAAACCCAATTGGAATCCAGTTGAACTGAAATGAATTTTATGCAATTAAGGAAACCCCCGGAAAGCGACTAATCCTTCCGGGGGCGAACTGAGAACTTCCTGGGGGAACCAGGGAAGATGATGTCGTCTAAATAGGTGATTGTGATATATTTGTCAATATTATTGTGATAAATCTATCAAAACCGTGATTTAATTATCACAACCACCTAATCCCAAATTCCCCCAGACCTAGAAGCAAACGGGCTTCATTGCTTCATTTTAGGTCGCACGAAGCTGGTGACTAACAATGTCGGCGAGGTGTCCCACTGGGGTATTGTTAGTGAAGGCGTTACCAGGGGAACCCGGCGAAGCGCAGCGGTGGTCCGAAAGGGTGGGGCCGCAAGACCGGACGGTGGGGAAAATCCCACTGACAGCAGCACCCAAGAATTGGCGGATTTTTCCTGACCAATTCGCCTGAAACGACGACTGGCTCCAAGTGGTCAAGACGTTGAAGGCATGGGAACGACCTGATTTATTTCAGGGAGTTCGTCCTATGCCTTCAACTCAAACTTCACCAAATAGTCAAAACTAAAAGAGAGTGAAAATTTAGATTTCTAGTTGGGCTTGGAGTGGAAGCCGAAAACGCGCTTTATCCAGCGGTAAAGGCGGGTCATGCGGCGTCCTGTTGGCCGAATGGAGTTAGCCCCTTGTCAATCAGGTATTGGGCGTGTTCGCCGTTGATGATGTGGCCCGTCCGTATGTCGTGGGAATGCTCGATGGCGTTGGCGAACCAAGCAATCATCGTTCCCTCGTCAATACCGGCATCAGGGAACGTTTGGCAGAACGCCTCCGCCCACTTGGCCGCATCATCACCAAGGGCGTGAAGGAAATCCGCACCCTCTAATTTTGTATAATCCGTGTCTTTACTCCGTTCCATCAGATGCCTCCATTTCAGTCACACTCATTGGGCCAACGGTTCGCAAGGTGATTTCATAATTGAAACCTTCATGGTCGAAGGTTATGTCCATGACACCCGTTTCCAGGTCGGTGCCGCCACCGTGCCAGTTAAACCCCTTCTCCCGAAGGTGGCCCTCAATGCTATGTCGTATTTCAATCATTTCCATGTCGCGGTTCCTCCTATAACGACGCCAAATCTCTCCAAGTAGAGCTAGGCATCAGTTCGTGAATTAAGCCGCTTAACCTTGGCGGCGTTGATTTCAGTCAGTCGTTCCCAAACGGGATCATTAGGGGGGGGCCGGCGGCCCAGGGGAGCGCCATAATAAAGTTGGTGTAGTTCCTCGCCGCTCATTGCGCGAATCCGGTGAAGGGCCTCGTTGAATTTGCGGACGTGGTTCATGACTCACCTAGAGCCCGGATGGCGGCGGCTATTTCCTTTTCATTCCCGCGCCCGCTATCAAGAGCCGCCGCAATATCGTGGCACCTTTCCTTCATGGCTTCCTCGGCTTCGGTGATGACTTTGGAACAATTATTTTTTGGCTGTGGTTCAAGGTAAAAATGCGCCCAGCAATACCCCAGACTACTTCTAGTCTTGCGGTTGCAACAGTTAGCCTTGCATTGTTTTAACGGCTTCCGGGCTCTTCCCGTCGCAGTCATAGGTGTCTCTTGGGTCATTAAGCATTTCCCTTGATTAGTAACACACAGCCCCAAATGAAAGTTCCAACACAGCCGCCCGCTATAAGCCCACTTGTATAGATAAATACCCTATGTATTTCCCATAGTTCACTATTTCTTGAATATTCTCCGTAGATGAACCACAAAGTCCAAAGACTAAAAGAAACAAGAACAATCCCTAGTACTCTCATTCATTCCACTCCGCTTGTTCATCACCCCACCGTTTGAAAGAATCAGCTTCATAAACTGGTTCCTGAGGGCCGAAATACTCCACCGCTGGCATCGGTCCCATTCCGAAGAGCCCCTGTTCCTTCCGCTTGCGGGCCTGGATTTGCCGCCCGACGCGAAATTTAAGGATTGCCATTGGGCTGCTCATTGGGCTTCCTTGTATTTCTTGAGAACGCCAAGGGCTGTGCCAAAGATGCTGTCAAGTTGAGTCTCTAGGTGTCGTTCGCGGAACCCCCGTTTTTCTGCTTGGGTTTTGATATGCTTAAGCGCCTCCAGCAACTCTTTATTCATCGACAGCAAAGCATGAAGATCAGAGTCCACATACGGCAGGCTGTTCTTGGATCGGTAATGATCGTTGAAGTCGGCCCTGTCGCGGATTGCTTCGGGGCTGAAATCTACCATCACCCTTCCCCTGCCTTGAGGGCGGCGCGGCTGTCTCGGCAATCGGGGCAATCAATTCTGGACGAACCCGGCGATTGCCCTATTTCCGTTTCGTCCTCCATCGTGTAGGCAAAGCCGGACCCGCCGCAACCGTGGCAACGCTCAATTTCTGCGTCAAGCGCCTCCACCAACGCCTTGTTGGCTTCCTTGAGGCGACGGCGCTCAATATCAGTCTTGCCCAAAATTGCTGTCTGAACTTTCAGTTCACCGATGAGCCTATCCCGCTCGGCTGCTGTCTTGGGGGCGGCAGCGATTAGGCGGTCAATTTCGTCAGCGGCTTCATAAGGCAACGAGGTTGTCACCTTCCGTGCCGCGCCTTTGCTAATGGAGTGCGTCCAAAAACGATGCCGTAGCCGTATCTTCTCAACTACGCCATCCCCCTTCGCGTCGGGTGAAGGAAGAGTACATGGACAATGACCAGAAACTAATTCTTCTCCGCACTCAGCGCATTCAAGTCTAATCATTACTCTTTCTCCCCTTTCCGCGATCATAGCGTCGGCATATTCAAAAGCCATTGCGGCTATATACCGTGCGTTGATTTCGTCGCGGAGATTTGGGTCTCGCTTCGCAGCCTCTATAGCAGATGCTATGCAGTCCCCTATTGCCCTCCCCGCATACCACTGGCGGAGGGACATGCCGGGGGCTTGACAAGCAAACGCCAAATCACCCCTAGGGTTGTGCTGTGGCGTCGGGGTTGGAAACGCCGGTGGTGAATTATCGGGTTTGGGGGTCATGTTTTTTTCCTTTTATGGCTGATAGCCAAAAAGATCAGATAAACGAAAAGCGGCGCGACAAAATGAAGCCGCCGTAAAAACGCCCATACTTTTTTCATGGCTCAAACGCGCATTGGCATAAGGACCATTCGGGCATCGGGGCTTTCCCCTTGGACCAAAGCCGGGGAACTGGCGTCCGAAACCCTGAAAGTGACGGTTTCCGAATCGAGCGCGAGCAAACCATCCTTTAAATAACCCGCATTGAACCCACAATCCGGGAATGGCTGCTTCCCTTGTTTGTCGGCGTCCATTTCATACATGATGTTGGCTCCGTCTACCGAAGCCCTGGAAAGGGTTAATGTGCCCAGGGAGAAGGAAAGCCGAATCGAGGGAGCGTCCGTGATTTTGCCGAAGGTTTTAAGGCATTTCAGCATTTCGGCGGATTTAAAAATTACGCCGGAGGTCAGGGAATCTTCCGCAGGCACCACCCTTTGATAATCCGGGAAAGTGCCGTCGATCAGTTTGCTTTCCCAAGCCTCTTTACCGAAGTTGAAAACCACCCGGTTTTTGTCCGGGTAGAATGTGATTTCGACAAGCCCCTCCCGTTTTTCGAGGCGCGATATAATGGCCAGGATAAAATCGCGGTGAAGAATGGAACTGGGGAACGCTGTGACTTCTCCTAAGTCCCTTATATGCATCCGGTGGCCGTCGGTGGTGATAAGACGGAGTCGGTTTTCGTGGCGCGTAAAAAATACACCGTTCAGGTAATAGCGCGTTTCTTCGGTGGATATGCTGGGCTTTACCATTTTGAGCGCCCCTAGAAGTTCGGGCGCGCCAAGTGTGAAGGAAGCCGATTTGCTTTTCGTTTTGTCGAAGGGACCAGGGAAATCTTTGGGGTCCAGGGAAGGAAGCGCCATTTTGACCGCGCCATTGGAAAAGGTAATTTTATCGTTGTCGAATTCGACGCCGATTTCGTTGCAATCCAGCGCCGACAAGAACGCCGCCCCTTCTTTATTCATGCACGTAGCGGCTTTTTTCGGTCCCTTGGGGCACTCTAGATAAAACGTGGCCCGCATATCCATATTGTCGGCGGTCACGCTCAGGACGCCCCCTTCGGCCTTCAAAAGTACGTTTGAAAGGATGGGGATGGTAGTGCGCGGGTGCGCGATCTTGGAAAGCCCCTTAAAGGCTTCGGCGAGTTCCTTGCGGTCGATCTGTAGCATGGCGATTCCTTTCGGGTTAAATGTGTTAGAAACGGTAACGAGTTTTTATAGATGCGTCAATAAAAAGTTTCGTAAAAGAAACCCCGCCAGCCCGAAGGCCAGCGGGGGAGCTGTTCACTTGAACGACGTTCTGGAAAGGCCCCGAACAGGCTTCTTTAGCTTTGGCTTCGGCTTTATCGGTTCCGGGTATTTAGCCAGCGTGGTATAGGCTTTCCGCCATGGGAAATATCCGTCCTTGAATCCCAAGCAATCGTTGATATGAACGGGTTCATCCGGATCGTGTTCTTTCAGTATTTCCCTGGTGGAGGAAATTGCTGCTTTGGTGACTTTGTTTTCATGAAATTCAATAGCGAACCCGGTACACATCATGCCGAAGGTGATCTCCACCCAGCCCTTCCTTTGGGCCTCTAATTCAACATGATGCCTTTCAACCACCCACTCATCACCGTGTCTTTCAAACATCCATACTTTATGGATTTGATACTCGGGCATCGCGTGAATAGCCCCATCCGGGGCCACCCAGTAACCATTAGTCGAATATTTAAAGTCCATCGCGTTGATCCCTTTCCGCCTCATCAACAACGCGGCGGCTCCGCAAAAGCAGCCCCTCTAGGTCCCGATCAAGTGTTTTCGGTGTCGCCGTTTTCAGCGTCCTGTTGGTGTCGTCCAGAACCGCCTCCAGCCGCATTAGTTGGCGAAGGTGCAGTTGCTTGGCTTGCAGAACGCTATCCATTGTTCCTCTCCTGTGGATCGTTTGTCCCGTTCATGGACTTTATAAATTTCCGCACCCTTTCAGCCGTGGAAATCTTAGGATCGGACCCTTTCCGGAGTCTCTGCACGAACATGGCATCGCCCATAGCTTTGGTGCCAAAGGTGGTATGTGCCATGCCGGAGCGTTCCAGGAACGATTCTACTTCATTGCGGAACTCTTCAAGTGCGGTCATAGTCTGACTTTCTCCGTTTAAACGCGGCAAAGTTTATAATGCTTGGGGCAGTAGGATGATCCGGTCTTTACCGGCTGGCCGCAAAAGCCGAAATCCTTGTCCTTGGGGTTGCCGAAGGGATAACGGCAATCCTTGTGTCCCAGCTGTTCAAGGGGGCGCAGATTCTTTGGCACCTTGGGTTTGATTTTATGACCCTTTATCGGACTCATCCGCCTCGGTAATCCTATTCGATCCGCCTTGCCGATGATGGCGTTGCGGGAGACGCCGATTTGTTGAGCAATCAGGTATACGGATGAACCGGATTTCCACATTCTCCGCAGCTTAGTACAGCGGGCCTCGGTCCAGTCTATTCCTTGGCTTGCCATAGCTTCCCCTTAATGCCACAACCGCCTTCCAGTTCGCGCATTGAAGTGGCAAAGCTAAACCAAGAAGCAACGGTAGATTTCGGGTGCTGGCAACGTGCGAATAAAACCTGATCCGAAACGATCTTATGATAATCGGCCTTGACGTAGTGCCTGCACTCGGCGCACGGCTTATCCGTCACCTTTTGAAAGGCTTCATCGAGGTATCTGCTAGCGGTCATTTTTTGGCTCCCTTATCTCACGCGCCGCCATGATCCGCCTTCCCAAGCCTGGGGCGGCGATCCTGACGTTGCGGATCACGCGGGGTTTGATTCGGCGGTGTCTGAACCGATACCAGCGGCGGCGCAACTTGCGGAATAGGCGGTTCATGAGGGTGTTTCCTTGATGCCGTGACGTTCGCAAAAGGTATCCGCCCACTTTTTCCAGACGGCGACTGATTCCTCGCGGTTCAGATCAAACTCGCGCTCAAGATACGCTGGCGCTCCGTACATGTTGGTGATGCCGCTTTCGCGGAGGTCGTCCAAATACTCGAACATTTCTGTTTCGGTTGCTGTCATCATTCCCCCTTGGCGTCTTTGATGGCGGCGCGGGCGTCTATAAGCCAAGGAAACCGCTCTTCTGCATCTTCGGCCCATCCGCTGTCTATATCCTGAACAGCGCGATCCAAGGCCACTAACAACTGCGGCGCGGCAGTGAAAAACACAGCGTTAGCCTTTCCATAAGCAACCCCAACAGCTTCCTGGACGCTATCTGAAATGATTATGTAGCGCGTTCCATAGTCATGGCGGAATAGATATGGCCCGGGTGTGTGCTTGCTTGTCATAATCTCGATTCCTTCCTTGTTTAAACGGGGATTATGTACTTTGTGCAGGGTGCGCCCATGGGCGCATGATGTGTTAACCGGTTAACAATAGATTTAGTTTTCATAGTGGTTGCATCCACAAAACCTAGCGTTAACTCGTTAACAACGGTGGATTCCGGCATCCACCCTGCATCAAGGTGATAAATCCTGTTTAAACGGGGTTATTTAGGCGCTCCGATCAATATTGCCATATGTGAAAAGTCAGGCTTGGCAAGTTCCGCCGCCACCGAGTCGTCAACGTAGCGGCCTACTGCATCAATTCTGGCGTCTTGGACTTGGCCCGGTTGCCCTTCCATTGAGTCAGGAGGATTGACGGCAACGTGGACCCAATACCGATTATCCGAAGTCCGGGAAATTTCGACATGCCCGCCAGGGAATTTAATAACCGTTATCGGCTTTTCGATCTTCTTTTCCTTGTCCCCGTAAAGTTCAAATTCACCCTTTGCAGACTTGTTGGAAAAGTTCATTCCTTCGCCGCGTTCAAATTTCAACACGATTACAATTCCTTTTTTGTCGGGACGTAGGCCGCAACAGAATAGAAATCGATTCCTTCGCGCTCGTGCCATTGCCAAACCGCTTCATGACCCCCGTTGGCGTGTTGCTTTCGGGGGGGGATAAGACCGGAATTTTCCAGCCACGTCATTGAAGCATCTTCATATTGACTCCCGTAGCCGTATTCATAGGGCATCGAGTGAACGTGAATCCCATTAACCAGAATTTCAGCGGTAAAATAGGTATTACCGTTTACACGATCAAACCACTTGCGCCCGATAATGGTCACGCTTCGGACTTGTCGCTTTGTCATTTTGATTCCTTTCCTTAAATGGTTAAGCGTTGAACTGTCCGCCGCTGGCGATAATCCGGTCAACGGTAGACCATGAAAATTCACACGCCAGCCCGCAAGGGTCTAACGTCAAAACAGTTGCGAAGGGAAGTTTCGCGCCGCTTATTACGGCGGGTTTCCCGTTCAAGGTGACAGGCTTCGCGCATAAATCGCGCCGTCTATCCAACTCTTCAAGTCCTTCCACTGTTTGATCGTAGGCGTTCATTGAATGACTCCCTTCCAGCCAAATTTGAGTAAGTTAGGCGGGGGTTGCCGCAGTCCCGCTCCGGGTCTTAGGGAAATGGCCGGGCTGGATGTTTGCAGGCTCCGGGTCACTGGTAGGCTCACACCGGGCCGACGTTCCACTGGCTTGCGACTGCATTTTCCTTTAACCACTCTCCCGGTCCTTTGCCGGTTCCTAAATTCTCCACCCTCTACCAAGGGTCTAACTTACCCAAGGACAATCTACTAAAATTTATATATAGCGTCAAGCCTAATATTAGCTTGCAACCTAGATATAAAAAGAGTAAGGTTTCGTTATCAGATAACGAAGGGAATCAAAATGGTAAACAAATATCCTGGCACTTGCCGATTTTGCGGCGGGAATGTTCCCGCCAATGGCGGCACCATAAAGCGCCAAGGCCAATATTGGAGAGTCGCACACTTGGCTTGCGAAGAATCCAACGGGCCGGAAGTTATCGAAATCCGCACAAGCGGCGGAAGTTTTACCCAAAACCGTAACGGGCGTTGCGAAGATGCGCCCTGTTGCGGTTGCTGCACGTTTTAAAAGGTATCACCATGAGACTCAATAAATCAAAGGCAATGGCTCACTGGGCCTGCCTGTCGGATATCGAAACGGTTTTCCCGTATCCAATCCCCCACAAGCACACTGGGACCACGTTCGGCGCTGATGGAATCCGCATTGAGGGAACACGGGAATTCATCGACTCCATTCTCGGCAAGCTCAAGTTCCTTTTGCAATCCGAAAACAGCGAAACCAGGCTTGCGCTCAATTATCAGCAAGTCGAGGCGCGGGAAGGCAAGCCAAACGACTTCGCCGGTAACTGGGTATGTTACGTCAAGGTCCATGAGCGCGGCCACGAGGCGCAGATCATGAATCAGGTTTTTGGCAAAGTTGCCTAGCGTTTAAACAACGGAAGGAATCCGCATGACCGATAAAAAGAAAAAGGCCAAAAGCACCTATCAAAAACATAAGAAACGGCCCTTCAAATATGACCAAACGCCGTTACACCGGCCCGGCGAAGGAATCCCGGTCACTTCCAGGAATGTCCAGGCGTTCAACGCCCGACTCAACATCACGCCAGACTTTTAAGCCCCAACCAAAGAAAGGAATCATTATGGGAACTCGCGCAAGAATTAACGTGCAAGACGGGAATCAGATTATCGTTTCGATTTACCGTCAATTCGACGGCTACCCTGACGGTCTTGGCCAAGAGATTCTTGATCAATTCAGGGGTTGCCAGATCACAAACGGAATCGGCCCCGGCGATTGCGGCCAAACTGCAAACGGGATGGGGTGTTTCGCTGCGCAACTTGTCGCGCACTTAAAAAAAGACCCCGGGAATGTCTATTTACGGAACACCGGCGACGACTCGCAAGGAGAAGAGTTTTCCTACAATCTTTCAGAACGTGATGGAAAACTTTGGCTTTCAGTCGGTGCCGGTTGCGTTACATATTTCGGGATGCCCGGCGACAAAGAAACCAAAATGGAAACCATCTACAATGGGCCGCTGGCCGACTTTGATCCGGGCAAAGCCGCAGCCGCTTGAATTCATTTAAACATGGGAGGAATCAGGGACGGTTAACGCCGTCCCTTTTTTCTAGGCAATTTTATGTTTTTGCCTAAATTACCCATAAAATTCACTTCGGGGCGTCATGTTCCCCTCTGTCTTGCCCGCTGGTGCGCCTTACGGCATGTTAGATACCCTTGGTATCTATAAAATAGCGGTCCTGTACGGGCGTTTAAATTCCACATAATTTTATAGACAAGTTAGCTTAAACCCTATACTCTCTTATGAGTTTAAACGCTTAATGAAGGGAATCGAAAATGATTATCGAAAGACAAAGCGTTATGCGCGGCGGGCTGTTGCTAGGTGTCGCAGTCCGACATTACTACGGCATAGGCGACAGGCGCACCGGCTGGCGTTTCTATCCCAGCCTTCCGGGCCGTAAGCCATCCCGTCAAGTGCATGCCACTGCGGCACGGGCCATTCCGGGATGGGCGCGGAAATGAGAACTCACGAAAATTATATCATGGACGTGTTGGCGGTAATCGCCACACGTTTAAACGCCAAGGAAAAGCGCATTATATCCAAAATCAAGGTGGCGTATGGCGCTGGCCAATCAGGGACAAGGGGCGTCACTTATTACAGCCGCTGGAAAAACGGATCAAAGGCCCCTCATCCTTTTGTCGAGATATGCGCCTTTGGCGAGTCGGGCCTTGTCCAGATTTGCGGGACTACGTTTCATGAATGCGCTCACGTCCTGGCCGGTCATGAAGCGGCGCACGGCCCCGACTGGAAAGCAAAATGCGAATACCTTGGCCTTAATGACGCTAAGGCGTCCGGTCATTCCTACACCTGGGATACTTTCGCACCCGATATCCGCAAGCTATTGAAGGCAATCCCCAAGCCTAAGGACGGGCAGCCCATAGAGGGACTGGCCAATCGGATCGGGCGCAAGGTTGTTAACCGTCCCTGTTCGCATGGCATAGGCTCCCGTGGCGGCAAGAGTCGCGGCGTCGGATCAGGCTCGCGCATGGTCAAGGTGGAATGCTCGGAATGTGGATACGTCGCCAGGGTCTCGCGCAAATGGCTCAACGTCGGAATCCTTCACTGTCCCAATCATGGAATGATGATTGAATCTTAAACCCTAGAATGAAAGGAATCGTTATGAATGACAAATCAAGGACTCGACAAATGACCATAACCAAAGAAATCGCCGATCTCATCATGCGAGCAGAGAAACAGGCGCAATTGGTTTCAGGACCGCCGTTTTATGATCGTATTACGGCGGCGTTGCTGCGGGAGATCGTAGATTGTTTCTCAAAACAATCTTAGCCTCCCAAAACCTTTAGAGGATTGGCTCGGTTTTGCCGGGCCTTTCCTTTTGGCTGGAAATTAAGACGCCGTATTAAATTGACCATTATCCTTGACCGTCTAGGGTCTACGCTTCTTGAAGTCGTGCGGACTGGCGCTCCCTGGCTTACGTCCCCCACTTGGGTACTTACCCATACGGTCAAGGGTATCAACCCGATCCTGGGCGTACCTGTCGAGCCTATCGGCCCATGCCAAAAGCTTCGCGGATTGTACCCGACACCAATTCGACGCAACAAGGCATCTTCCTATCCCTATCTTCTCCCTTCCCCCCCTTATCCGACTGATACTTGTCATTGTTAAACCACCGCCCAACAACAATGCGCCAATCATTTTAGTAGGCCCGGGATACTGCCATAAACGCCAAGGCCAGAACTCCCGTGCTATCTCGTCAATAATCGTCCGGGTTGATATTGAAAACTCTGGGGAAATACAGCGTTTTGAATGACGGACCACACCACTACTTGCCTTCATTCTTTGGGTAATTTCACGCGCCCGCGTGAGTGTCGCCTTGTCGGCTGGCGGGAGCGCGTCATATTCTTTTGTGGCCATGAGATAGAATAGGCGTGGATTACCAGTGTTCCCAAGGACGTAACAAGCAGACGAACGTTCGCTTGTGTCCGATCCGCCGGGCCTGAGCCAGCGCCAGCGCC
>SDBV01000695.1_pt1 | contig 48701 bp, 69 predicted proteins | sample 2277081 | NCBI WGS metagenome assembly SDBV01 (sample SAMN10402039, study PRJNA504765) | marine sediment metagenome | isolation source: marine sediment core GS10_PC15, 223 cmbsf | place: Arctic Ocean: Southern Knipovich Ridge | collected 2010
GACAATGTGATGATATTTAACGCCGTGTTATCGCAAGCGAATATCCTTGCTTTGTATAATTCTGGCAGTGGTACAGAGACTATGCCTGCTGCTGAAATCTCCGCTATTGCAGATACAGCGGTTACTACGGGATGGCATTTATTCAGTTCTACTTATAGCGCACCTGCCACGGAAGCTACTGCTGCTGACGGTATAATTCTCTATGTTGACGGTGTGGCTGTTAGTTCTACCAAAACAAACGATGGTGATTATACTGCCATGCAGGACGGAGCGGAGGAAGTCAGGCTTGGATCACAAAGAAACTCAGGTGATTCGGCAAATGAAAACTTCTGGGCAGATAAGATGGATGAAGTGTCTATTTACAGCGACGTTCTTACTCCGTCAGAAGTGGCAGGTCTTCTCTCTACGAGTGCTTATGAGATAGCAACTCCATATCTTACGGCTGACCTGGCCGACCTTAATTTCACAAAGAATGATGATCTGGTGTTTATCGCCCACCCCAGTTATAAGCCGAGACAATTAACAAGGTTGGGGCCTGCCTCGTGGACACTCACAGAACTTGACTTCCGGACAGGACCATTCTTACCTGAAAACGATACGGCGACGACAATAGCTTCGAGCGCACTTACAGGAAGCGTTACACTCACTGCCAGTACGAATATCTTTAAGAGTGCCAGCGGAGCAAGTCATGTTGGCTCCATCTGGCAGTTTAATCAAGTTGGCGGCTCTCCGAGTATCACAGGGACTTTCTCGGCGAATGGAATATCCATTGCAACCGCAGAGTTTTCAGGAGGATATAGTTTCACAACGTCAGGGACATGGACTGGCAATATCGTCCTGCAAAGAAGTACGAATGACGGTGTATCATGGCGTAACGCCTTAGTGCCTTTAGCTGCTGATACAAACTACGATAACCCCAGCGAAATAGAAGAAGATGGGGCTGCTTATCGTGCCGTAATGAGCAATTACGGAAGCGGTACAGCAACTTACAACATCACGGTTCACGACGAGACGAATAGGGGCGTGGTGAGGATCACGGGGGTTGCAAGTGGTACGTCCGCAACTGCTACGGTATTAAATGACCTTGTATCGACGACTGCTACAACGCAATGGCGTGAGGGGTATTGGTCAGACTTTAGAGGTTGGCCCAAGGCAGGGGTTGTCCACCAGCAAAGGCTTGTGTTTGGCGGATCGACTTCTTCTCCTCAAACGATATGGTTTGGCAGACAAGACCCGGACGAATTTGAAAACTTCTTAGAGGGTACACTTGATACCTCTGCTTTTACCATAGCCCTTGAGGGACAGAATCAGATCAGGTGGTTGCTATCTCAGGATTATATGTTCATAGGGACAAGCGGGACAGTGGGTAAATGGGGAGAACAAGGCAAGGCGGTTACTCCAACGTCACCGAACTATCAAGAGCAAACACGTCACGGATCAGCGGAAATACAAGCCGGACTCGGCGGCGATGCTGTTTTATATGTTGAACGCGGATCACGCAAGGTACGGCAATTTTCGTTTGACTTACAAGTTGACAAATACTTATCGCCTGATTTGACAATATTATCACCGGAGATAACTGAGGGTGGTGTCGTTGAAATAGCTTTTCAACTTCGTCCTGACCCTATTCTATGGTGCGTTCTCGGTGATGGGAATATGGCTACCCTGACATATCAGCGAGATCAGTCTATTGCGGCGTGGGCAAAGCAACTCACAGACGGAGATTTCAAGAGTGTTGCTGTCATACCCGGACAATCCGGGACGAACGAAAATGAAGTTTGGGTAATCGCCGAAAGAGAGATAGACAGTAGTACGGTATTCTATGTCGAGCAATTCCAGCCGCAAGACTGGGGTAGTGACGATAACGACGCGTGGTTTGTGGATGCTGGCATAACTTACGATGGAGTTTCAACAGATACTTTCGCCGGTGCAGACCATCTTGACGGTGAAACAGTTTCAATCTATGCTGATTTACTGATCGAATCCCCGGAAGTTGTAGTCAGTGGCGGGTTTACTATCGACAACGCGGCGAAGCGAGTTCTGGTTGGTATGGCTTACACATCGAAACTTGAGACACTTCCGCTGGTGATCGGCCCGCAAGATAGAGCGAAAGATAAGAAAGTAAAGAGTTTATGGTTTGATTTATATAAGACAGGCGCATTTAAGTACGGCAATGGAGCAAATAGCGTCTTGACGACCTTTAATTTTGCGAACAACCTTGACCTCGACAATACCGTGACAGCGCAAGACCTTGATGCAGACCCCGCCACTTCGATAGTGAAGCCGGTATTATGTAGGTGGGACTACGGAAGCATGAAAAAACAGACAATTTATCTGGAATCTTCACAGCCTATGCCCCTGACGATCAGAAGTATAACCGCAAGCTATAATTTTTATGGGGATTAAGAAAGGACGAAGAAATGAAGAAAGCAAAAGGAAATACGGACTGGTATGGCAAGCTGACTGAGGCTGAAAGGCAAATATGGTACTTGATTTACTACCATCCTACATTTGTGCGAAACAGAACAGTTGCGTTAGATTTGCTGTTCTGTTGTATTGGCACAGGCCTCAAATGGGAAAAAGGCCAAATTGTGGACAAGGTGAATGATAATTACCTAACCGCCAACAAACAGGATATGTACAATTTAGACCATGAGATTTACGAAAAAGCATTTATGAACACTTTGAGCAGAAGTGGTGCGATGTTTGGCAATGAACTAAAAGCGTCAAATATCAAACAAATGAGAGAGTATAACTACGAAATGAACTGTATCGCTGAGTATACCCTGAAAAATATCCAAAAAGCCACGACGGTTGCACATGTGCCTAAATCGTTCTATCCTCTGGGGAAGTACTCGAAGTTAATGGAAGTGCCCAGAAATGTGAAGCCCGATTGGCTTGAACTTGCACTTGAAACTTGTGATTTAATCTTAGCGACAGACCCTTTGCTGAGAGGTTCAGATAATAGGTTGCGCAATAAAAACAACATAAGATTAGCAAAACGGCAAAAAGTTAAGCTGCTGAAATTGCAAAAGAGCTTAAAGCAAAAGAATGTTGGCAAAAAGAAAAGAAAAACATAATGCTTGAAACCAGACTAATACAACCCGGTGACATGGAATACGCAAGGGCGCACGCTATCCAGAAAGAGATAAAAGATTATCCCGAATTGCCAGTCCCGGATGACACTTACACTTGTATATATGACGGTCAAATTGTAGCGGTTGGCGGGATTAAGGTTTTCTTTGAGGGCGTAGGCGAAAGTTGGATCATTCTCACAGAACATGCGAAAACAAAAGGCGTGTGGGGAATATATGCTGGGAACGTAATTGAGAACAAGCTGAATGAGTTAATGGAAAAGTTAAATATAAGACGGTGTGAGGCGCAAGCAAGGGCTGACTTCCCGCAAGCGATAAAGTTTATAGAGGCTCTTGGGTTTGAGTTTAACTGTGAGAGAAAACAGTGGTTCCCTGATGGTACAAGCGCGATGCTATACTCTAAAATAAGGAGGCCAAATGGAAACGAGCGATGACCCAATAACACTTGCTATCATTGCTGTGGGCGTTGGCACTACCTTACAGGTGGCAGGCACACTCCAACAGGGCAAGGACGCCAACGAGATCGCCAAAGCACGCGCAGCCGTTGACCTTGAAAATGCGGAAGCTGTTGACAAGGCTGCGGATGAAGAAGCGAAGATCAAGCGAGAAAAAGGCCGTAAACTTATCGAAAGCCAAAAGTCACAGGCTGCCGCTGGTGGTATTAGAATCAATGTAGGTGTACCGCTCGTCATCGAAGCAGAGACGAATGCTGCGGTTACCAGAGATATAGGCTTTGCACTAAAACGCCGCCGCACAGAATCAGCAGCTTTCAGGTCGAGTGCAGCGTTAGAGATCGCAACCGGCAAAGCGGCGAAGAAGCGGTCCAGACAGAGGGCTTTTGCTCAGGGCATACAGGGATTTGGTTCAATCGCATTTATGGCGGCGAGGGTTCCGGGCGCAGGCGGGACAGATATTGGCTCCACAGCCGGAGGAAGTTCTTCGTTTGACTTTGGGCCATCTAATTTCTCAAGTGCATTTCCAGCAGGATTTTAATTTATGAAAAAAATACTACTACTATTCTTATTCTTGATCCCAGTGTGCTTCGGCGACATTGAGGTTTCCGAGGAAGTCCGTTGGTATAACAGCGCGCGGGATTTCTTTTTCATTATCAATGCGTCTGAATCAATGACTGAATCAGTAGCTTATATATTCCCTCCTGCCGATGCTGTCAGTGGCGGTTTGGCTTTGTTGAGCGACGGTTCGGGCGTGATGAGTTGGGGAGTTCCTACGACTTCATCAGGCCACAAGACGGTGGGTGACGGTACGCATACTGACGCAGCGACCGCATCAGTTGTTAGGGGCGACATAATTATCGGAAACGCTACGCCCAAATGGGATAGACTTGCTATTGGTGCGGCGAATACGTTCCTGAAAAGTGACGGAACCGATATTGCGTGGTCATTGATGTTAGTGTCTTCTCCGGTAACTTTAACTGGTGCTACTATCGGTTGGAATTCTACTCTGATCGACGCGACAACGTGGTCGGACGGTTCAAATGCTACAAACACATGGACGTTTGGTGTATCGGGTACTGATACGACTATGGTCTTTGGCGATGGACTGATTACATTCGGGCAAGTTACGGCGGGGGTTACTCCTACGGCAAACAATCACCTTGTAATCAAAGAATATGTCGATACTGCTGTCATGGGGATAGAGTTTGATATGTTTCTCGATGATCTTGACTCAACTATAAATGACCCTGTAACCGCTAACGATTATTATAGTTTACAGACAACACGAACCGGCGATGCCACTACAACGCGCGATGCTTATGCGGCGTTGGGCCAGGGCGACGATCAAGAGGTCGTTTCGTATATCAGTGGCGCAACTTTACCATTTGCACAACTCCAAGTTGGTGTAATTGATTTTCATGTTCACGCCCGCAAGAACGGTTCTGGACAAAAAATCGCTACCATTTTTGGCAAACTTTATCATAGAGCCTCTGACACAACAGAAACGCTGATCGCCACAACAGAAGAATCCGCTGCCCTTGGAACTGTCGTTACAGATTATCATCTACACGGTAATATTGCTTCTGTGGTAGACTTTAGTGCTACCGATAGGCTTGTATTAAAGGTACGCGCTAATGTTGAAGCGGCGGGCGGAGCGAATGCGCAAATAGAAATAACACAAGAGGGGACCGAAGATTCTTTTGTCAGTGCCCTTGTTGTGACAGATACGCTAAATGCAATTTTCATACGTCAAGATGAGTTTACGCAAAACTCAGGTGTCTTAGTTGGTACAGGTGCAGGGACATTTCAAGAGGAAACAGGGAATACGCTTCGAACATCGCTCGGACTTGCAATAGGCACAGATGTTCAGGCATGGGACGCTGACCTTGACACTCTTGCTACTATGCAGGCCGGTGCCTCTGCTGCTTTGCAGTTATTAACAGCGACAGAGTTAGCTTTTCTTGACGGTGCTACCGCAGGCACAACCGAAGCGAGTAAGGCGTTAATAGTAGACGCCAGCAAAAACCTCACAGGCCTTGGCACTCTCGGAGCAGGGGCTATAACAGGGACTTCATTAACAATTCTAACAACGGGTGAAATCAACTTCCGAGACACTGACATATCTATAGGTTCGACACTCTTTGACGGCATTCTTGATATGAGTGCCGATATTTCTATTGATATGTTCTATGATAACGTTGATGTAGGAGATGGAGTGGATGGCCAGAGTCTTAATATTAACAGGCGGGCAGGAGAGGGAGATGACTATATTAGTTTGTATGTTGATAAAGACAGGAAAGGATTGATTGGTTTTAGTGGCGATGATGATTTACTTCAATTGTCAGCTAATGCTTTGACTGTGAATGGCACAATAAAAGGGACATCTTTTATTATCGGCGCAGCAAATATCAGTGAGGCCGAACTCGAAATACTTGACGGTGCAACGGTAACAACGACAGAATTGAATTATCTTGATGGCACAATTTTAGGGACTGCGGTTGCGAGCAAGGTTCTCGCGGTAGATTCCAACCTCGATCTTGATATGCAATTCGGCGATAGAACTAAACCCGGCGATATTGACGGTGGCGTTGACCCTGCAGCTATAACTGATATAGATGCCACACCTGACGCTCACTGGCAGTTTGAAGATAATAATGGTGACGGTGTGCTTACAGCAGCAGAGGGCGGGGACACATTAACACTCACAGCGGGAACAACGGATTATTGCGATAGGGGTCTTAAGCCTAATCCTTCGTTGCCTACATTATATGTGGCGTCAAAGGGTTGGGTTGGCGATGGCGCTACTTATCATACCGCAGACGGAACAGGTGGCTACGAAGCAATAACAGGTACAGCAGCAAGGTCGCACAGTTTTTGGGTAAAGACAACGACCACATCACAAATACGTCCTGTATCATGGGGGCCAGCAGGGGGATTACTATGGGCAACAACATTTAATAGTTTGGCGACCGACCAAGTGGTATTGTTTACGGGTAATGGAAACCAAAAAACCTTATCCGGTTCGGAGACTGTTAGTGTCACAGATGGACAGTGGCATCATATAGCAATAACTGCACCGGCAAGCGGTACAATGGCGGACATCTTAATTTATATTGACGCAACGCTGCAAACGCTTGACCCATCTTCGCCATCGACAAACACTTACAATACCACCGCCGGGACAGACCTGACAATAGGTTCTGACTCTGCTGGCAGTAATAAATTTGTCGGCTGTCTTGATGAAGTTGCGGTATTCGATAAAGTTCTCGACCAGACAGAGATAACACGAATATATAACGAGCAAAAGCCAATACATATAGGCGGGACGACAATTCAGGACTGGACAAATGCCTCTACCCCATTTAGTACAGACAAGACAGGTCATTTCGGGGGTGATCTTGATTCAGATGGCGATGTTAGTGGTGCAACCCTTACGGCAGGGGATGGAGCGTCAGGTACATTTATATCTGGTGACCCAACACCTTTCACTATAACGGTAGTAGATGGAATAATTACAGCCATAGTAGCTGGACATTAAGGAAGATCTCATGAAAAAGAAAATGATACTATTAGCAGTTTTGGTTTTATGTTCGGCATGTTTTGCGAATGACCCCAATTCAACATCCGTACTGATTCCTTATGAGGGCGTTAGAACTGTTCGGGCAGTGGTCATTGACTTCGCCCGATACTTAGACCCTAATTCTCTGGTCTGCGACATAGGCTGTGCTGATGGGAACGTATTGGCTATCCTGTCGAGACTTGGTTTCAGAGTGGTAGGTGTAGAGAAGAACCCTCTTGAAGTCAGGCGGGCAAGGCGGCGGGGGTTCGCTATCAGAAAAGGGGATGTTTGCGAGGTCGGTTTTCCTCCTGCGGATGCTTATTATCTATGGGCGAACCATCTTGACGCAAGCCCGATCATCGAGAAGATATTCAAAGATGATATGAAAAAACTGTTTGTCATCGGACACTATAATTGGGTATATCGACAGTTTTTCAAGTCCAAAGGTGCAATAGAATATAGAACTGAAACACACTTAGGCACTTTTACTTGGTTAGTATGGGATAGACGATGATAGAGTTTTTGAAATCAATACCGCTATGGAAGTACGGAGCCAGTTTCGGCCTAAGTGTTGTTTATACAATTTTGCATTTTGTGGGTATATGGATAGCTACTAAGGGAAAGTAACGCCACAAGGAGTAATATCTTGGCAAGTAAAATACCATTATTTCAGAGATCAGAAATTGGGCCAACCAGAGCCGGTGCGGTCAAGCCGGGGTTCGATCTTGCCAGAGGCGAGGGGATTGCCGAAATTGGGACCGCTATCAGTGGGTTTGCCGGGGGCATATTTGATGACTTGGTTGCTACGAGAGCCGCAAACGAGGAGGCTACATTTCAGGGACAGGTTAACACTGCGATGGAGGAATTTGAAACATTCGTTGCGGCGAATCCGGGTGCGGGATATGACAGGCTGGGAAAAGAACGCGAGAAGATGAATATCGCTCTGGATAAGGCAGGCCAAGCCGCCACGACTCGCAAGGCCCGGCAAAACAATAAAAACTTTATGCTCCGTAACAAGAAAGCTATCAGCCAAAGAACACAATCAGCAATGGAAGCGATCCGAGCTAAACAGGAACTTCTCACTTATCAGTCGCACCGCAAGAACTTTATGAACAACTTTGACAGGGACGGGCTTATTGAACTCAATGAGGATATGGTCGAATCTGGCTTACTTAACCCGGAGGTAACGGCGGCACAACAGGAGCTTGACTTTGGCATTATCGACAAGGCAGAGAGAAAGATTGCTGTCAGCAATTCGGTAGGAATTGGCTTTGACGCTTGGCAGTCCACTGTTACACCAGAGGATCCGGACGGCGATCTTAACGCCGCATTCGATGTGATAGATGCACTTGACGTACCGGAGGGCGATAAGCAGGAAATCGAGTCTGAATTAAAGACAAGGGTTGCGAACCGCAGGGCAGAGACGAAACTTGAGGCACAGCAAGCAGACGCTAAATCAGTTGAGACGATAAACGGCTGGATAAACAAAGGTGAACTGGATGGGATAACCGACCGAATAAACAAACTTCCACTGACCGAGACACGAAAAGCCGAGGAGATCAAAAAGGCCAATGCTCATATCGCGGCTATTAACAAGGGCAACCCAAGTCCTTACGAGCAGACTGACCCTGTAACATACTTTGATTTGAGGCGCAAGATTGAACTTGACCCGCTGAGTGTTACGGAAGCTGATTTAGCTGCTGTTGTCGGGCTGGGAAAGGGCAGGGTGGAGGGCAAAGACAGTTTGAGGCCAGACGGCACAAAGAAAGATGTCGGGTTCCTTGGTGTGCTTAAAGAAGCTGGCGGTAAAGACGTGACCGAATTTTCTATTAGTACCGACCTAAAACAAAATGGCAGAATAATTGATTTCCCAACAATGGTTCCGACGTTGACCGAGACAGAGATCGATACCATGCTCAACGATATAATACCTAACAACAAAGAGATACCTGACTCGATTGTGCGCAAGGCCGAAGACCATGCACGGAAACGAATAGCTGAAGGCAAGAGCGTATTCTTTGAGAGCAAGGGTGGTATCTCTATATCTGATTACGAGAAACTTCTTGGCATGATAGAACCGGGCAGCCCGCTGAAACGTCCGGCAGTGACAAGGGCGCAAGCGTCAATACAACGTGTGAGGGCGGCCGAGAAAAGCATAGATAAACCTAAGAACATCGAAAAAGTACTCGAAAGCGAGAGATTCTATCTTGGGGTATCTAACGATGTGGATGAATGGGTGTTGGCACAGACCGCCGCTGGAAAAGAGCCGACCGACGAACAGATAGACCAAAAGACTATCAATCTCATGCGACCAAAAGTGGACGCAATAGTGTTGAATCTGTTTGAGAGGTTAGTTACACCAGCAGTAGCAGAAGAAGCTACTCTACAAAGCAAACGGTTCAGGGCATTCGAGAAACATCCTGCATTTGAACGAATATCTGATGAGGACGTTGAGAAAGCAAAAGAGGCGTTCAGATTAGGCGCAACACTTCAGGAAGTATTGGATAACTTATAATGTCGTTAGATGCTCTTATAGCTGAAAAACAAGGCGGTATAGCTGTTGAGGATGAACCTGCTGGCGGCCTTGATGCGCTTATTGCCGAAAAGCAAGGCGTTGTTGCAACGGATGAACTGTCTCTGGGCGTGTCTCAAAACGTATTCGATGTACTCTTTTTAGATAAACCAATTGAGGAATTACTGCCTACTGAACAGTCTGAAATTGCAGGCTCGATCCTTGACTCGTTTGAAGATCCAAAACGCGCTCGTAACCAAATAATAAATACTTTTCTTTTATCAGAATTATTCGATGTCCCCCATGAACAGATACAGGGATTAGAGTCTGAAATCCTCAAGCAAATGTTTGGCGATCCGCTCACGTCTTTGCGGGACACATTCCAAGAGAAACCAGTAGAGGGTGGGTTTTTCTCTAAGATGGGAGAAGCGTTCAAGCGTGGCAACGAAGCTATTTCGTCTGATATAGCAGTTTACGATTCTGTATTTGGCGGGCAAGGCAATATTGATAACATTCTTGAGATAAGGCGAAAAAAGCAATTAGGGGAATTATTAAGCCCTATCGAGGGCAATATGCTGACTGACCTGTTTTATAAATCAGCACAGATCGCACCTGGCATGGCTCGTGGCTTTTGGGACGCTGTACCGGAGGCTTTCGCTGGTATGCTGGCAGGCGCGGGCGTAGCCGCAATAGCAGGCCAAGCAGGGCCACAAATAGTTTTGCCGGAAGAGGTGATTACCGTTCCCGTCGCAGCGGCGGGTGGGGCTGCTATAGGGCTTAAGGCCGGAGCAACGATGTTTTGGTACAAACAGGGCGCAGGTTCAATGGTTGCTACAATGCTTGAAAATGATTACGACTCAGAAATATCCATGAACGTCGCCGGAATAGCCGCTATTCCTTACGCGCTGATCGAACTTTCGCAAGTATCGAAGTTGACGCCGGGGCTTCGTCAAACTATCAATAAATCACTTCAAAAAACTACCCTGAAGATACTTGGTGCTGCCGTTAAAAAATACGGCACTACTTTAACAGGGGAAGTATTAGAAGAGGTTGCGCAAGAGATAATAACCGTTGCTGCCGAGGACATAGCGGGTATATTAAGCAAAGAAGATATACCGTTTGACGCTGAATATATCCGCTCTCGATCAAACCGCCTATGGCAAACAGCTAAAGAATCTACAAAAGCAATGGCATTGTTGCCCCTGCCCGGTGTTGGAATAGACGTTTTTACTGGTATCAAGGCGAAAATGACTGTAAGCGAACTCAATAAAATATCCAAACAGTTGACGCCAGTAGTAGCGAAACGCGAGAACGCTATTATAGATGACGCTATTGGTACACAACAATTTGAAAGCGAGGGGCAAGCCAAGCAATTCTCCGAAGATATAGCAGGAATGGCCGAAAACCAAAAGCGTGATATTAAAATCGACGTAACCCCGGATAATGAAGTGACTGTGACGCCCATAGAGGCCCCTGTCGCTGACGTAGAAGCCGAAGCTCCTGCCGAGCCGACAGTTGAACCCCCCATCACAGCAGAAGCCAAGCCAGAGGCCGTAGAGGGGAAGCGTAAAATATCCGAAATATTCGAAGACGAACCCACCCCTACAGCCAAGCCAGAGGCCGTGCTCGAACCGGACCAGCCACCAGTCGGCGCTGCCGTTATTGAGCCAGAAATTGAGGTTGCCCCCATTACTGAGCCAACAGAAGGGGTGCTCAAGGAAAAAATACCCATAAAAGCGCCGACGGTCAAACCTGTATTGCCGACAAAGATCGTATCTCCGGGTGAAGCTGGGCCATTCAAAGTGACTTTCAAAGCTGCCGAGGGACTTCCGGCAACGCGGGTTATCGTCGATCCGCAAGTAAGGCGGTCGGTACAAAGTGCAGAGAATAAGATTGCCGGGCTGAGAACCAAGTTGAAACAGGCAATAGCCGATAAGAAACAAGCGGTTGTCGCTGCGACCGAGAAACAGATAGCAAGGGCCGAAGTCCAAATAGCCAAATTGAAAGAACGCCAACAGATTAAATTGACAACGACTATCGAGAAAGCCAAGACTAAGGTTCTGAAATTGCAGCAAGCCGTTAAGTTCAAGGATTCTCTGCGCCGTGACGCTATATCACTGATTCAGGCGATACCGAAAGACTTGCAGCCGGGGTTCATCAAGAGGGCATCTGAGGCGACAACTCTGAAAAGTGTCCAACGATTAGCGAACGAGATACAGGCCGGGCTTGATCGAGCAGAAAAGCAAGAGTCCATCAAAACTCTCAAGGCCGCTGCCCAAGCGATAAATCCAAGGAAGATGCTACCTGAATTTGCCGGTATTGCTCAAGCTATAAAAGACAGCTTACAGTTGGGCAAGCCACAGGCCGAAGTGATCGCCAAGGCCTCCGAGATTAAAGCTATGGCGAAACAAGTATTGGAGAACTCAAGAGAGGATTCGGTTGCAACGATACAAGCCCAAAGGGTACTTGACGAAGTTAATCAGAAAACATCTAAGACTTTCGCTATAAACCAACTGTCCATCGAAGCGATAGACCAGATAACCGATACCCTGATAGCCCTGCGGTTCCAGAACGAGGCCGACACTATCGCAGCCAAAGACGAGAATGCTACCGAAGCGGTACGCCGCAGGAAACTCATAACGGAAAGCATCGTAGAGATCCCTGACGTTCCAGAATCATTAGGCGGCAAGGGAGTAAGGAAGTTCAAGCTGGTACATGACAATCTTGAATCAGTCCTTGACGCAGTAGCAGGGGCAAGGCCGGGGACTTATGACTTGTGGATAAAGAGCAAGAATCCCACCACTCAATTTATATACGATGTTCTGGACGCAGGAGTCGATCAACAAATACTTCATAGCGAAAAAGCCCGTGATACTATGCGGGATATTTTGGACAACAACGACGTTTCAAGTAGCGATATTCTGAATTGGTCAATGAGGCCGGAAGATGTAAGCAAGGTCAAGAAAGCGTTCGGCATAGCACCAAAGCCGGTAGTGCACAAGTTCACTTTGAAAAACGCCAAAAACGTATCTACGCCGTTTGACTTCACGACAAACGAAATAATGTCTATTTTCATGCACTCCCGGAACAGTCATAATTTGGATGTCTTATTGAACGACGGTCTGAATAGAATTGTTGATGGCAAGAAACAAAAGATACGCGGATTCACTGTTGATATTGTGGATGATATGACCGCCTCTCTGGCTGACCAACAAAAGAATGTAGCTCGCCAAGTCAGCACAAGATTGATGGATGGCCTCAATAAAGACGCTGGTAATAAGACAAGCGTGAAGTTGGAATTCTTTGAAATTCTAAGAGTGAATAATTACTGGCCTGCAAACAGATCGATTATCCGGGGGCCGAAAGGCAAGAAGCCAACGGGCTTGACGAAAACGATTGAGAGTTTAGCTTTCCTGAAAGAACGTGTGGGGACCGGTAATCCATTGAAGTTTGCGGGATTCTTTGAGACTGTCCATAATGTCAACAAAAACATGGCAAGCTACGTCGGTTTAGCTGAACCATTACGAGAAGTCAAAGCCGTATATACCCCGGAGGTTATAGAGTCGCTTGAAGATGATGGCCGTGGCGATCAGGCAAAGGCGATAACTGAATTGATAGAACGATTTGAAGATCCGAAATTGAGGATCGAGGGCAAGATAGATGAGGTAGTCGCCACAATGTTAGGCGGATTCGCTAAGTCGCAATTATTCTTGAAGCCAAGATTAGCAGTGAGGCAACAGCTTTCGTCGCTCCTAATAAGTGCCTACGTTGACCCGAAATATATGACCGAGTTCAAAGGCATAGGAACGGCAGAATTAAACGCCGAAATCAAGGCGTTATCTCCACAGTTCGGGGCAAGGGCAGATGGCTTGCAGTTCGACCGTGATACTGGCGACGCTTTCGTTGAAAACCAGCTTATGAATTACTTAACGGGCGATACATCGGCAATCGACAAGACCGCAGTGCCTATGAAGTTCTTTGATAATAATGCTATTGTTGATATTTATAGAGCGACCAAAGCAGAAGTCGTTGACGCTGGCGTTGACATAAATACCATTGAGGGCAAAGCCATACTGAAAGACAGATTTGAGTGGGTAGCAAGGCACACGCAACCAATGTGGCATCCAAAAGACAGGTCACTGTTAGGATCCGACCCACGGCCATTGGTTAGGTCTCTCACAATGTTCATGTCTCAAAGAGAGCAAATGGTTCGCATGGTTAATAACGGTATAGCCGACTTTGCCAATAGCGACAAGACCGCAGAGGATCAAGTGAGACTTGGTCGGTCGTTAGGGGCAGTTGCATTGAACATGGTATTATTTACATTGTACAATATTGCGTGGGCAAAGTTTATACAAAAGAAAGAGCGTGACGTTAAAGACTTAGGCAAGGCGTTCCTGAAAGACCTCTTTTCTTTGCCGTTCTTTGGTAGTTATTTAGCGACATCATTTGAACTTGTTTTTAGCGTATTCACAGACAAGCCAACATTCTTTCAAGACTTCAACAAAAGCCCAATTGAGAGTATTCTTGGAAATGTCCTTTTGGTAGCAATACCTAACTTTGCAAGAGCCGGAAAACATTTCGTTACTGGCGAGAAGTATGGACGGGGTAGTCCGAGGGCAGGTGAATTGAAATGGAAAAACGAATTGCTTGTGGCAGTCGATGGACTGGCGAGTGCTTTCGCGGCATTAAGGGGTATTCCTTACGCTGGTGGAAAAGAATTAGTAAAAACAGCAGAGGCCCAATTCACAGAACCGGAAAAGAAACGCAGAAAAAGACGATAGCAGGAGTAACATCATGGCAAAATGCCCGCGTGAAGACGAATGTTTCAAAAGATTCGACAAGATCGACGACGCACTTAAAGACTTAAATGACAATCTTTTCGTTAAAAAAGATTGCATTGCCGCTCAAACGGACAGAAACACGGTTTTTAGGAAGTTTTCGTGTTGGGTTTACGGAGTGTTCACGGTGTCGTTTTTGGGTTTAATTGGCAGATTGCTATATTCGCATTTTATGGGACACTAAGCTCTATTTTCATTGCCCAAAACCCGCACGGATAAATGCTTTTAGTGATGGTGCGTTAGTCTTTTGTATCAATGCTATTGTTGGGCCATTAAAGTCATCTAAGGTGTGATTTTCCATCCATATATCCGCTTCGGTCATTTGGCCGGCCCTTTTTGTTTTGGAAAAACTGCAAAATCATAGTCATCATAGCCATGGTAACCCGAGCATTGAAAAGCAACATATATAAAAAACAGAACTGGAAGGGCAAGAATTAAGGTTATGAACGCAAAAATAGCAGACGTAATACCAAGAAGTCTTATAAGATTATGTTTGATCATGTTCATTTTTCCTTACCTCAAATAACTCCATCCTTTTTCACATAAAACAATTGCCGCTTTGCATAAATATATTATTGCTGCCCACGGTAAACATGCCGCCATTAAAAACGCAAGATTCAGGACTACATCTTTAATTGTTATCGCGTTCCGTTCTGCCACCCTTGCCTCTGAAAGTAACAACTAAGCCACCTCGTCTAAACCAGCAGTTCCCAAAAGAGCATTGGAAAGCCCCTTATCTGTTTTAGGGGCTTTCCTTTGCATTTCTTAATTCTAAAACTTCCAGGTAACCCCTGTACCAATTGCCCAGGCATCATCAGCAAGCATGTAGTCAAAATAAAGTGAAGTAGAGTCATCAAGATCGACTTCAGCACCTACATATCCGACGAACATTGTTTCATCTACATCACCTTTCAATATGGTGGTATTCTGATACTCTAGATCAATATCGGCATCGAAATAGTACAGCCCCGCTCCTCCATAGACCCGCCAATTTCCCATTTCGTATGTCGGACCTAACGCAAGGAAAATGTCAAACGAGTCAATCTCCGCATCTATCGGTAATATACCAAATCCCAATCCGTAAGCTCCCGTATCAATGTCATCGCTGTCGTCTCCACTTTGCCAGCCCATTTGGTACACAAGACCCCAGGAAAGTTGCTCATCTTTTGCGAAAGTCCACTTGGTACCAAAACCACCGCTAAAGTTACTACCGCCGCCAAAACTGATATCGTCAATTTTGCCGCTTCCATCAGTAGCACCAAGAAACCCATAGAATTCCCAGTCATCGCTAATACCATAATTAAATTTTACTAAATAAGCATCTGATTCCATGTCTTTAGCTTTTGACTTTGGAAGACCTGCGACATTCCAGTCAATGTCATAATCGATTTCACCGTGGGCATAGTCGAAGCCCACACTCCATTGGCCCGTTTCAAGGCCGGCCGTCGGCGGCCCTACTGGCGCAATGGCAAAAGCCATTGAAACGCATAGATTGGCCACTACAAAAATAGCTAACGGTAACATTTTCTTTTCCATAATTAACTCCTTACAAAAACCCATAAGCGTTTAGTACCAAGCCACACCGGCATGGCACATTCTTTTTTGCCAGTTGTTCATTTTTCCACCTTTCTAAATTCCTTACCCCAATATCAGGAATTGGAACCCCTAAAATCAGGAATTCTCTTATATACAAATAGGTACTACTCCGTAAAATACCAAGTAGTTTTTAGGATTTCACTTCGCAGGGACGCATAACCGCCACTTTAATACAGGAATCAGCGGCATGAAACGCGAAACTGCATACCTTATCAATTTCCAAAAAGAGCTGCAAATCCGCGAAATCACGCAGATTCTAAAGGTTTCCGGCCCGGCTTTTGTTCTCGTACTGCTGCTTCGGCTTCAGAAACGATGTCGTCAACCTCATCAGCATAAGCGGCTTCAATCTCTTTAGTACGGTAATTTTGCAAAGCTATCTTCTTTTTAGCATCAGGCATAGCGCAAAAAGCACTTATTGCCGCAGATACCACCACGCCGGGGCCATCATACTTTTCACCTTCAACGTCAAGTTCTTCGCACACGAACACAGGAAGGTATAAAGTTTTTCTCTTTTTTTCAGTCATGTAAATCATTATCTCATAAGAATTTACGATGTAAAGTAATAATTTATTAATAATTTTTGAATTTTTTAGTGGACAGGAGGCGGTCTATGATGTATAGTTAATAAAGAATGAATAATAATTATTACAAAGGTGGATAACAAAATGCTAACACAAAACATAACCGTAAAACTTGAAGGTAACTTCTGGGTGACTTGGCAATTATTTGCCGAAAGGGTTTGTCCCGTTGGTGTTAAAAAGAAAACGGCGTACATCCTCAATGAACTCCTAAAAGAAACTCCTGAATACGGTAAAATTATGGGCATCCCTGCGGTTGAAGAGGAAATCACTCCGATTGAAAACCCTACTCCAAAAGACAAAGATACAGATTCCGAAAGTGGAAGTCAATAGAAAAATAATAATATTTGTGAGAGGCTTAGAATGAAAGCTGAACGGATAAAAGAATTGAGAAACGTGTTGGCGACGGCGACTGGTGGAAAATGGTCAGTACTCCCAAAACCCAACAGTAGGTTCGTCAATATCAAAACCGACAAAAGTAAGTGGTTTATAGCCGAAGAAATGATACTTCCAGTTGCCGATGCCATCGTCAAGTCTCACGAGATCATCCCCGACCTCCTCACTGCCCTTGAATCAGCCCAGTCCGAGAATGAGCGGTTGAAAGCGGCGTTGTGGGCGGCCGTAAACCAAATGAACAGTGACCCGCTTAATGCTAACGGAGAATGGGAAACTGGCATGTTCTGCGGTCTTGAGGATGTGGATATAACTGACCGATACATGGCTTGCAGATATGGCTACGACCGCGCTTTAGAGAAAGTGCAAGAATGGATAATTGACGGACTGGTCGAAGCCCTCAAACCAGGAGAACCTAAGCGTAAGCCGGTGGACGAAAGCTGTTTGCCCTGCATGTATCTCGGCGGTGAGTGTTGTGGAATGTTCTACTGGCATAACGACGGCAGAGTGCTATGCAATGAGTGTGGCCGTGAAGCTGAAATGGAACTTTTAACCACTGGAGACAAACCAGAATAATAATTACCCGGTTAGCGACGGATCGCCACCGCAAGAAGCGGTATCGTGCGGCATGGACGTTGGCCGGTAAATAAGGGGATTGAAAAAAGAGTTTTCATCACCCTCCTCGTGTCCCCGGCGAGAAGTATGGCCGGGGGCATTATTAAGGAAATGTAAAATGAACACTAAAATTTGTAGCGTATGCAAGCAAACAAAGAGCCTGTCGGAGTTCAATACAAGAACGGACAGGCTAAGTGGGTATAGGAGTGAATGCAAAAAATGCCAATATCGGCGACAAGAAAGGAACGCGAAGCCACACCTAAAACACAAAACCTCTGCCCGATGTAAAGCACGATATGCACTAAAAACAGGCAAGATACAAAAACCCGGCAATTGCCAAAGTTGCAAAAAAATAAGAAGCTTGCAAGGCCATCACGAAGATTACGGTAAACCGTTAGAGGTCGAATGGCTCTGCCAAGAATGTCACGACATAAGGCATAACAAAAAAAGGAAAATAGCATGAGAATCTTAAAAACAATAGCAAGTAGCCCACTTTTCAGAAAGGCGTATTATGGACAGAGAGATTAAATTCCGGCTGCTAAAGAATGGGAAGGTTGTGGGATATATGGTGTTAATGCCTATATGCCGTGAGGGCAAGAGGTTGATATGGAAGTATTCTGAGAACGGCACGGACGGTTGGAGCGGGGCGGGTAATGCCGTAATTGATTTTGACGTAGCCGAATCCTACACCGGCAAGCAGGACAAGAACGGCGTGGAGATATATTATGGAGACAAACTGATGCCGTGGGACAAAAAACCTCAAGCTGTATATGTTTTCTGGAGTGACGAAGAATCTGCGTTCATGGTGAGAGACTGTTATGGTCACGGGAAAACGTCTCGGCGGCTCGGCAAAATAGATTTAAAGAAAGTATTTTCAGTCATCGGCACAATACACAACAAGGAGCAATGCAAAACTTGTAACGGCAAAGGAACGATACCTTGGAATGACCCCGAACACACTGACATTGAAAATGTTATTTGCCCTGACTGTAAGGAGCAACCATGACTTTACCCTACGCAATAATAGCAGATATACTTTTAGTGTTCGGACCTGTAGCGTTTTTTATGTGGTTCGGATGCAGAGACTGTTAAGAAAGTTTATTTTTTTGGAGATTAAAAAATGGAACAATTATTTTATGTTCAAAATGGCGTCTGTGGCAATTCGATGATGTGGTGGAAACATGATAACTGCGGGTATGTTTGTGATATCCAGAAAGCCAAACAGTTCACGCAAGCCGAAATCGACAAGATGGACTCAATTAAAGAGGGCAGCAAAACAGCGTGGCCAGTCGAGTATATTGATGAACGCATTCAGCATCACATTGACTTCCAGTATTGCACACACGAGGACGCAATGGCCGGAATCCAAGATGTTGAACAGACGCAGTAACCAGTATTTGATCTTTGAAATAGAATATGGGGCAGTGACTTACGACTTAAAAAATATCGGTGATAAACAGTTAGAACCTGAATCGCCCTGTGCAGTTGACAGGTGCGAATCTTGCCATTTAGAGGTTTATCAACACGAAATTGATGCCTGTCAAGCCGGAGACTGTACTTGTGGGAAAATGACCTGCAATGACTGCGTAAAGACTTGCGATGGCTGTGGCGAATATCTTGGATGCAAGCACTGTATGTTTGAAAATGGCGAGAGTGAATGGTTTTGTGAAGAGTGTATAGGAGATCATAGGTGAAAATCCACACCGACATAATCCAAAATTCCCCTGAATGGTACAAGATCAGGCTCGGTCTGGTCACGGCCTCGAACTTCTCGAAAGTGCTTGCCAAAGGACAGGGAAAGACCCGCAGGGCGTATATGCTTAAATTAGCCGCTGAGAGGCTCACTGGCGAGTCGCAGGAATCATACAGCAATGCTAACATGGATTGGGGAACGCAGACAGAGCCACAAGCGAGGGCACACTACGAAGCCATTATGGGCGTGACCGTCGAACAGGTGGGATTTATTGAATTGAATGAGGACGTTGGGGTAAGTCCGGACGGTTTGATCGGCGAAGATGGCGGCTTAGAATCAAAATGCCCGCTTACCACAACACACCTTGAGTATATCATGGCAAACAAAACCCCATCAGTATACGTTCCGCAAATTCAGGGGTTGTTGTGGATAGCCAAACTGGAATACTGCGACTTTTGCAGTTTCGATCCCCGCATGCGCTCAAACAAGATGTTCCGTGTGCGGGTATCTCGGGACGACAGCTATATCGCCGCACTCGAAGAAGAAGTAGATAAGTTTGTAACAGAACTCAAAGCGTTAGTAAATACAATCGGAAGCAACCCTTTTAATTAGGAGAAATCATGCACACTTTAGACACCATGACACTGACATACAAGTCGTATATGGAGGCTTTCGCAAAACTGGCTAAGGTTTTTCCAAAGGTTGAAAAATACGACAGCGGTTACACTCATTGTCTTGGTACAGACTTTAGGGCAACATCTACTAAATTCAATATGGCCACAGACTGCCATATCCACATTGAAGGCTTATTCTATGTTGGCAAGCCAAGAACATACGAACCCCAAACATTCGTAGCAAAAAGCAGTTTTGTAAAGATTGAGTTTAAGAGATCAGAAGTGTTTCAGGTTCATTATATTGATGGAGGTGAAACAAAAAAACAGGAACAATGGCTGACGGTTCGTTATGGTGACTGTGGTTTTGGGTTAGCAAACTGGGAAGCCAGAAAACAAAAGATAATCGAATTAGCTGACAAGTGCAGTGGTAACGTAAAAGAAAAAATCACCGAGGCTATCGAAAAAGCTGACAAAGAGGTTGTTAGATGGAAAGAGGCATGGAGTGACCCAACAGAAATATTAACCCCTTAATTTTCAGGAGAATAATCATGGACACAGACAAGAAAGAAACAACCGACCTCGCCAAAGCAGATGCGGGCGAAACAGCTTTACAGGTAGCCCCACCGTCGCCGCTTATGGGTATTATAGCGGCGGCCTCTACGGATGGCAATGTTGACGCTGACAAGCTAATGAAGCTGTTGGAGGCTAATGAGCGTTACGAGCAGAATGAGGCGAGAAAGGCGTACCACGTTGCTATGGCAGCGTTCAAGGCCAACCCTCCGAAGATTATTAAGGACAAGGATAATAAGCAGTACGGATCTAAATATGCCAGCTTGCCAAACGTGACAGATACCATTAGTTCGGCGTTGAGTGAGCATGGTTTGTCGGCAAGTTGGAAAACGAACCAAAAAGAAAACGGTTGGCCAGAAGTAACTTGTTTCATCACGCATATATACGGACATTCGGAATCTACCGCTTTATCTGCCCCGCCAGACGATTCGGGCGCAAAGAACGCCATCCAGAAGATCAAAAGCACGATAACATATCTTGAACAGATCACCTTGCTTGCCTTGACAGGTTTAGCGACCTATGACGAGGTTGACGACGACGGCAACGGTGCGGGCAATGGAGCCAAAGGCCCACCAGAGCCGACAGAGGAGGAACAGAAAGCCTTAGACGCTATGTGTGACTGCATGGTGGATTCCGTACCGGAAGGCCTTGTACTGGACAGGGAGCGGGTCAAGGTGGTTACTCACGCAATAGCCGGGGGTTACTCTGATGGAACGAAAAGCCCTGAATCTTGCGCGAAGTACATTATCGAAGAAATCAAGAAAAATGATAACTGGCCTGATGCTGTATGCAAGAAACCTTAACCGACATCTGGATAGCCAGTATGGATTTCAAAACAATGGAACACTGGTTTGACAAACTTGACGTAACGCCCGACGAGATCGCAGAATTAGGACCGAGTGAAGCACTAAAACAAGGAATAGTTAGACGAAATAGAAAAGGTGAGAAATGGCACACAAGATAATAGCAAAAACCACTTTCAATGCCAGAATCGCTGTTGTGCTTGACAAGAGGCCAGAACTTGTCTACCAAAAACGAGGTGTTTATATCTGGGGTACGGATGGCATTTTTTATCAATGCTATAAAAACGAGGGAATGGGGAGGACATGGAAAGCATTTGCGGGCCGGGAATTCACAATAACACTTGAAGGCGGAGAAGTTATTGAGTGTAAGGGTCAATGGTGGGATGCAGGGCAAAGGGAAGTGGAAAAAATCTTGGGTATTACTCTGGGATGCGCTACGGTCGGAACTATTGAGTCACTAAAAAGATGCTATGTTTATGCTGGTTATACTGTTGATGTGCAAAAATACAGAAACCTGCTTGAGAAATATTCCCATCTTCCCGTTATCGATAACCGTGACTACGAAAAGATAATCCGGTATGACGATATGAGAAGTGATTACATTCATAGGATTGTCAAACTCGAAAGAGCCAACAAAAATCTGAAAATCGCAGTAAAAGACAAACACGCGAAATTAAAAGAGTTCGTTAATGCCTAAAATACAACTCTACTCTCAGAAGATCGAGGGTGAGGTGATGGAATGGGAGAACCCTGACGAGGTACAGGCGTTCAGGAAGGACGCTCCGCCTGGACGCTACCGATGGGAGCCCAAGAAAGTACGCAAGCCCAAGAGCCAGAAACAGTTAGGGGACGTTTTCGGCAATGCCATAGCAAAAGTATTACATGAAGCCAATGAAGTGCGACAGGACGGCATAGACGGCCTCATACAGTACCTTAAACAGCTTGACGTCCCTAAAAATGTGGAAGCAACCGACGATATGGTAAAAAAGGTGTTTTACACCGTAGCCCCAACATTTAACGACAAGGGCGAAGAAATAACATTGAGCAAAATGGACACCTTGCAGGCTGCAAACTTTATGAAACGAGTACGCAATATTATGGCGGGGTATGTTTATATTCCCGACCCCGACCCGAACTGGGCGAATAACCAATAACTTTTAACAGGAGAAACCATGAAAGACTTAATTGAGCAGTTGAAGAGTAACGAGAAACCCTTTTGCGTGATGAGTGCCGAAATGCAAGCCAAGATGATGAGCGTTCCAAGAAGACATCTTGATTGCTTGACTATTGAGTCGGCAGCCAACAACCCTATATGGAACCAATGCGAAGATGGCAAAATAGACTGGGAAGATGGGGAGAACATGATTGCAACTTTCCGCCTCCGCGCCGACTACACCGAAGAAGATGAGTATGAGTTGTGTGAGATATATTTTAGTGAAGACAACGGAAGGCTTTCTCATAGAGACCCAGAGGACGGACAGGAATTATCAATAGACCAAGCATCCTCAGACCGTAACTTCTCCGGATACCTGTATGCCGGTGGATATGTCTTCGCCTGTCCTTTGCGGTTTTCCAGAAACGACACTTGTACTACAATGGTCTTGTTAAACACAGAACACAATAAACCTATCCGTCCCACTCACGTTGTATTTAAGAAGTAAGAATATATGGCTTGGCGGGCTGGCTGATATTTCCAAATGTTGCGAACGTCTGTCAAGCCAGTAATTTTATAAATGATTGAGAGGTAAAATAATGAAAGTTGAAAATATAAGAGTATGCCACAGTGCCCTAAGCGACAGGGTATATGCGGGTAAGTTGAACAAAAAAGGCGACCAATGGCTGTCTAAAAAGGACGTTACGAATGATTTTATTAACTGTGTCCTCAATAGATGGGTGGGTTTTGAACAAACAATAACCGCCCCAGATGGAACGGAATACGAAATTAGGGTGAAGAAAAAGGAGCCCGACAACGACAGTAAACCAACAACGCTTCGCAGATCGAATGACCCAGACGAAGAAAAGTAACCCCCTAACAGGAAAGAGAATGACCGCATACTACAACGAACTTGATCCGAAAGCCGCTGCGTGGTTAAGGGAACTTATAAAAAGGAATTTAATCGCTCCTGGTCAAGAAATATTAATTGAACTATGAGATATATACACATAACAAAGTGGCTGGAACATCAACACTACAAAGACCGTAGACCGAAATGGATCAAGCTATATTTAGACATAATTGAAGAGTTTGATGCAGATGGTATGCCGCGAGAGTTCTATCATTTATCGGATTCAGCGAAGCTAACTTATCTTCTTTTGGTGTGTTTACGGGCAAACTATAACAAACATATCCCCTTTCCGAACGAGGGTTGGTTAAAATGTCGGCTCGGGACGGATACTGTTGACCTGCAACCCCTTATAGATTCTCGCCTTATCACAATCGCCACAGAACCGTACCAAAATGATACGGATATGATACACGATTCCGCAGAACTCTTACCACCAGAGACAAAGACAAAGGGAGAGAGAGAGAGAGAGCAAGAGACAAAGACAAAGGCTTTTGATTTTGCTAATAATTCTGATTTTCTTTTTAATTGGCTGGACAATGAACTGCAATTCCAGACATCACACGAAAAGAATACATTTAGAAAATATGCAAGGGAGTTGATTCAACATCCTAACTTGAAAAAGATAAATATACATCTATCATCTTTAATGCTGGATTTGAAAGAAGATATCAAACTTGGCAAGATCAAGAGAGTTAATATGATGAAAATTTTGAATCATGAGATACAGCAGAAATTGAAATGAAAAAAGGACAGCGGAGTATGTTTCAATGACCCAACCAACATTACACAACAAGCAAGTAAGGAGAGCGAGAGCATGAGTAAGAAAAATACGACAAATCAAACTAACCCTGCGGTGAGTATTACACATGTAATATCAATACCCGACAATTTTATGAATGCGCAACAGGTAGAGGGTTTACTTGACGACATACATAGTGGTACGTCAATGATAGTCCGCAAAGACCACTACTACAAGATGGAGTCCGACCTTGCCGACGCTATATCTGCCCTGAAAGAAGAACCTTGCGTTTGGACTCGTGACGAAGACGGAATATACGACACTGGTTGCGGGAATAGGTGGTTTTTCGATACCGGAGACGCCGACGAAAACAGGTGTATATTCTGCCCTTACTGTGGCAAGCCACTCGAAGATATTTCAATAGCAGGAGTAAAGTAATGACCCCAAAACAAAAAGCATCGGCGGCGTTTTCAAGATACATCCGTTTGAGGGATGCTTTAGAATACTGCCAGGAGAAAGGGATCGACACCGACCAGTTCATAAGGCCAGAAGATATAATCGGCGTATGCTGCACCTGCGGAACCGTGAAAGCTTGGATCAGGATGGATGCAGGGCATTTTAAGGGCAGAGGTAGCGGTGGGGGCAGTGGGACGTATTTCGACGAGAGGAACGTACATTTACAATGTAAAAGATGCAACGCCTTTGAGGGTGGGCGGGTTCAGGATTACGAGAAATTTATAATCGAAAAATACGGACAGGGTGTACTTGACGAATTGAATATAAAACACCGAGTCCCTGGAAGAATGGGGACAATGGAACTTCAAATACTGGAACAACATTACAAAGACGAATATAAAAAGTTACTGAAATTTGTTTAGATCGGAGAAAAAATGGGACTACTTGAAACACTAAAAGAAATGGTAGGCGTAGAGATAGTTGACGGCTCTAATGTCGAAGAAACTGCCGAAATGGTTGACTTGGATATTGCTCACAAGTTATTCCTTGTGGAGGATATGGTACAGCAAGAGGATATTGAATTGATAGTCAACGTGCCATCCGTTGTCTTGGCAAAGAAACGGCCAGACGGGAAATATCAAATTGACTTCCAATCAGAATCAGGACCGGATTTTCGGATAGTAACCGCTGGGCAAGCCAAGGTTATGCGGGCAAGATTTTTACTCCTGAAAGCGTTCTATTTCGAGCATTTCGACGGAATGTCTTACCCCCAACAGCAGGAAATTGCAGCGAAATACGATATTGGGTGGGTTCCAAAAAGCGATTAAACAAGGGCTGACTTCGGTTGGCCTTGCCAGTGATTTACAAAGACGAATATAAGAAACTTTTGAAAGGGAAATTATGAGCAAAACAGACGAAGAAAAATATAATCTTGAATTAGAGGCAAATAATAGGCTCGAAGAAATGATCGAGCATAATCGGCAGAAGACCATAGAAGCAATAGACCTACTCCAGAGTGCCAAGCGGGATCTGATCATAGAAAATAATCAGGAGGCGGCATTGATAACTTTGGACCTTGCAACCGACATACTGGCAAATATCAAAGAAGATTCTATTACGGAGATCGTTGGAAAATGAAAGCATTGAGCGTAAAACAGCCGCGGGCGTGGTTAATAGCTTCGGGCAGAAAGCCTATTGAGACGCGGACTCGGCGCACAAATTATCGAGGACCGATCTTGATTGTCAGTAGCAAGGGGAAGATGAAAAAGACAGTCTGCGAAGCGTTTGCCAAGAGGTTTGGCGTTCTTGTGACGTTAAATCTTAAATATGGGATGGCATTATGTACCGCGAACCTTGTTGATTGCAGGAAGATGACAAAAGAAGACGAGAAAAAAGCTGACTGTGAGATATACGACGGTGCTTATAGTTGGGTACTGGAAGATGTTGAGCGGATAGAACCGTTTGCCGTCAAGGGGCAGTTGGGTATTTATGAAGTAGTTATGTCAGAAAAGAGAACAGACAAATGAAACTAACATGGAAAAACTTCAGTTATGGCCTTGTGATCGCAATAATCCTATGCCTATTATTTTGGGTTTGGCTCTTAGGCGGTTGTGTAACCGTAAAGAAACAAACAAACATATACATTACTAATCCCACAGTGACCATTGAAGCGGAGATAGAATGAATCACGAAGATAAGTGTGAAGCGGCTAAAGACGCTATCAGTGAAGTCTTTAGCGATATGGACGTGTCACAGGGAACCATAAGGGGTTCTTTGAATGATATAATCGGACACGCAAAAGTTATGTTAGACACTATTGAGGAGTAATAAAATGATACAGTTAATGGGCTACAACGCAAAGCGTGCCCAGATTATGGGCGACAAGGTACACCCTATCAGCAAAACAATCGTCGCCGCTACGGGTGGCTGGCATAGTCATACGGAGATACGGCGGGTATGGACTATTCCCCACACTGGAAACTCTCTTGATGTTTCTTTCTCTGCTGAATTCAAAGTAGGGGCACGGTTTAAGAATATAACCTACTCGCACGATTACAGGTGGGACTGTATTACATTGCCGTACAGCCTGCTCATAGAAGATGCAGCGTGGGATGCAGCCAATATCATTAACGGCATGGAATACGACAACCTCGGCGTTCTCGGACTTGCTACTGACTTCGACATACTCAGGCCTGACCCTGACAAGATATGGTGTTCAAAGTCCAATGCAAGGATAATGTTTGCTGTTGACCCTGCCTTTAAGGTTTGGATGGAAACATTCGGATTCGATGAGAATATCAGCCCAAATGATTTGATGTTAATGGCAATGCACTACTACAGCGATACGGGCAAGTCCCGCTGAAAGGAATGTAAGATGAGAGATACTAAATTTCGTGGCCAGCGAGTAGATAATGGTGAGTGGCTTAGAGATTCAGAGAATATTATCCGAAGAAAAGACTGGGACGGGAAAAAGTGGACAGAAAGAGTGTTTCTGCTGGATGGACACTCTTGTAACGAAACGCCTAGAATTGAAAACTTTATCGAAGTCCACCTCGACACAGTAGGCCAGTACACCGGACGGAACGACATAGAAAACACGGAAGCATATGTCGGTGACAAAATCATCACTGAGGATATGGGCGACCGTACCATCGAATGGCTTGACCTTGCTTGCGGATGGGTTTGTTTTGACGAAAAGAGAATCTATTGCAGGCTGTCAGATATTGGCGACTTTGAGATCACTGGCACAATACACGATAAGGAGAAAACCCAATGATAACAGACAAAGAACTGGCTATTGCGATACCGACCGTATTTCCTGAACTTTTCAAGGATGCGTGGAAGCATAAAAAGGTGTGTCGGGAATGTGACAAGTGCGGCATAGATTTGACACATAAGAGCGAGAATTGCTCCCCCTGCACCGTCCCCGACCCTATCGACATCAACGACTGGAATGTGGCGATGAAAGTGGTTAAGGCGACTATTAGGATTGTCGGTTATAGCAAATGGATAATTATTTGCAAAGACCATACGAATATATCAAGAACACCGTTAAACAAAGCCACTCCTGTCGACTACCTCAGAGCCGCCCTATTAGCGAAAGGAGCGGAGTGATGAGTGATTTAGAATATACGATTGCGGCATGGGGACTTATCATACTTTCGATATTAGCCGTGGCAATATGGATAAGAGCAGAATTTGGCGATCCGCCAGAGTAGAAAGTGAGGCGAAGATGAGTGAAGAATGCGAACTATCTGTTGCTACTTGTTCAGCGGACAACTGCTGCTCGGACTGCAAACACGGAAGCATTGCTTGTAAGGGACTGACGTTTGAACCTGTAAATGAAGTATGTCATGGCTGTGATGGTATAAGGACACAATGTGAGTACCAAGCATCCAGTATAATTGAACCCTCATAACCAGCAAAGGAGAAATAACCAATGAGTACAGAACCAAACTATGACGCTATAAGAGCGGCGGCAAAGAACGAGATCAAGGTAATGGGCGGCCACCGGGACAACTGGAACTTAGAGCAGGTAAGGACAATCGTAGAAGCTGTACCGGCCATGTGTGACGAAATTAAGAGGCTGACGGAGATTGTGAATGCGGAACCATGGGACCTCAAAGAATGGCCGGTCCAAACCCATATGAGGTCGAAAACGATGGACGAACACCTTGCAAAGATCAAGTGCTTGTTTGGCAAAGAACTATATGCTGATCTCCAATCCACTAACACCCTACTACGAGAGGCAATTGGCAATGCTCACAGTTTTGGCCGCATGTCAGAGCATGTCATAATAGTCAAAATGTGCAAGATATTAAAAGAAGCCCTTTAAGGCAATAATGACTGACACAAAACTACTGACAACAAAAGAAGCGGCGGCGGCAATTGGTGTATCACTGCGAACCTTTTACTACATGATCGCTGAGGATGCTGCGCCAACAGCCGTGCTACTAAAACGGGGGCGGCGGTGGAGGCCAAAGGATATAGAGAATTGGGAGGACAACCTGGCTAAAGAGAATCAAACACTGAATCCAGCTTTGAGGTGAAAAGTGAATATCGAGATCAATAAAATCTATTGCGGCGACTGCCTTGATATTATGCCGGACATGCAGGAGGACTCAATACATCTCACATTGACAGACCCCGACTACAATGCCAAAGACATAGGTCCTAATCATAAAACTTATGATGTTTGCCCTATGCAAAAAGAGAATTACCCTGGATTTTGTGCTGCGTGGTTTACTTTGGCGGAAAAAGTAAGCAAGTCCGTTGTGTTTACACCGGGAATTGCAAATACACATTTTTACCCACAACCATTTTGGCAGATATGCTGGCATAAGCCGGCAGCTAAATCTTTTAACCGTATGGGAGGTTTTAACGCATGGGAGCCAATTTTCACTTATGGCAAGGTAACAAAAGCAAGGCTGGGGCAAGATTATATTCTATGCAATACACTCAATCTAAAAAAAGGACCTGAATCAAAACACCCATGCCCGAAACCGTTGAAGTTAATGGAAAAATTAGTAGAGCATTTTTCAGAACCCGGCGATCTCATCTTCGACCCGTTCTGTGGTTCAGGTACTACCTGCGTTGCCGCCAAGCGATTAGGCCGCAACTACATCGGCATAGACATAAGCCCTGATTATTGTGAAATAGCCCGTGACAGGCTGGCTGCAGAGGAAGCAGGGCTGACGGTTAAGGAAATGAAAAAAGGACAGAAAGGATTATTTACATGAAATACATCTACCGCAACCATAGTTACCAGATGGAATTAGCAGAGGACGAAACCTATCCGGTGTCGATAAAGAGAATGGTCAACACGCCTTTTATCTTCTTGACAAAAAACACCTTACGGATTCACAATGGCTACGCATGGGATGGATCAAGCATACCGGGCAAGAAGTTCCTGTGGGCTATAACTTTCAAACGCTATGACGGTGATAGGTACTGCAAAGAAGCAAGCCTTGTGCATGACGCATTCTATCAGCTTATGAGGCTCAAACACCTCTCGCTCATCCATAAAGTACCCATCGACCGATTGTATGAATTGATGTGCATTGATGGCGGCAGGAAAGTGATTATCGCAAATGCGAAGTTGGATAGGGCAAGAATAAAGGCGTCGAACTGGTCAGGCAAAAAGAAAGTCAGGAAATTGAAATCTCTCGACAAGAAAAGAGATAGGAAACTCAAACGCCTTCCCGCTTGGGCTGCACGTCGATACTGGTTTGTTAAGAAGTTCGGAGCGAGGACATTGAAGCCCCGTTTTTATCCCGAAAAACAGATACTTGAAACATAGGAGAATAACCCCATGAAAGAACTAACAGACGAAGCCCTTGCAGTAGAGATACCACGATTATTCCCCACATTGTTCCCGGATAACTGGAAGCATAAGTTTCGAGAGCAGATAAGTGGATTAGTGGTGTGCATTGAATGTACAGCTTTGGGGCATGGGCGGCAGGGAGAATATAAAGCAGATGATAAATCGAAAGGTTGCGTCCCCACCCCTATCGACATAAACGATTACAATGTGGCTCATAAGGTGTTTCGTGCCGCATGGATGGAATACGGATGGGCAGTGCTACAATTGGCAATGAGGACTGTCTTTGAGAAAGAATTAGCAGAGGACGCATCTCGCCAAACCTTTTCGTATTTTCTGTTTCACGCCACTCCAGCCGATTACCTCAGAGCAGCCCTATTAGCAAGAGAGGGGGAGTGAGAATGAGTGAAGCGATAAACACTTTAGAAGCCATAAGAACAGTCTTGATAGTGACGTTAATGGTTTGTTTGACCCTGTTTTCGGTAGGCGTATTGCATGGAGTACATCTTGTACTTTTCACAGATTGGATGAAGGAGTCATCGCATGAAGTGTAAGGACTGTAAATGGGACAAACTGAAACTTGCGAAAAATATTTTAGCGATGTATAAGTGTTCTGAGTGCTGCAATGTAAACAGTTATGGAGAAAGAAATGAACCATCAACACAGAGAAAAACCAGACATACTTGGCTCAATAGCGGATATTAAATCGCACAGTCAAAAGCCAGAACTTAACCTCACCACAATCAAAGCCAACGCAGAGGCGGCGACAGAAACGGACTTAAAAAGCCTTGAGAGAAGAGTACGGATGTTGGAAGCCCCCGAAATGGGCGTGTCAATGGCACTGACAGACGACCTACTGACTTTTATCAGGAATGTCGCTACTATGTCCCCCACCACAACGATCAAGATGTGCAAGTTACTTACCGCTAAGGATGAGGAGATCGAGAGACTGAGAGAGAATCTGCAAACATCTGAGGATAACGCAGGTGAATTACAGCAATGTTTCGACGAACTCATGCCCGAAAACAAGCAGCTGAGAGAGGCGTTGGTAAAATATGGATGCCACACTGAAAGGTGCATACACAGCGGGGTAAAGAAATGTAATTGTGGGTACCATGAAGCCCTGAAAGGCAATAGTAAATGACAGAAGAAATAGACAGACACATGTACACGGACGCAGAGGCCCGGAACATGCTTGGGTTCAGCTCTGCAGCATGGACAAGGTTGAAAAGAGAAGGATTAGCACCGAAGCCGAAAAAGAGTCGAGGACACAGAGACACCTACCCCATCGAAGCTATTGACGCGTGGCGGTTAGGAAATCGTCAAGCATCTTAGTTGTGCGTTTATCTGTTTCTTGTGACACACCGAGATAATACTTTGCGGTGGTGGAAAATGATTTATGCCCCAATTTCTCCTGTAAAACAGCGGCACTTTCACCCATATCCCCCAGGATCGAAACCGCGATATTTCTCATAGCATGAAAATTAATCCCCTTGAGTCTGATCTTTTCAAATACACGCCGGCAATCATTACCCCACTTATCGATCAGAAGTTTGTCAGAACCGTCTGGCAGGCTTAAAATCTGCTTGTTTATCACTGCCATAGCATTTTCGCCCAGGTGTTTCACGAATTGTTCGCGTGTTTTTATTTCAGTTGTTACCAGCATGCGCCTTTCTACGTCAATATAGTCGTCGTAGATTTGATTAAGGTATAGACGTTCAATGGCGGATCGGCGTAATCCGGTTTGCATAGCAATTACCATGCGGACGTAAAGCGGGAAGTGTTGCTCTTTCGCAGCGGTAAACATTTCCTGTAATTGCTCCCTGGTAGGAGGGATAAAAGCCTTTATTGTCACCGGCAAGGGTTTGAACTCAATAGGCGTTTGAGCATGTCCGTACTTGACACACCATATATAAAATGCCCGAAGGTTCCGAAGATCTTTATTGATGGTAGCATTCGTAGGCTTGATCTTATAAGCACCGTCACGGTTACAGCCTTTTTTTCTGCCCGATATAAAAGTCCGAATGTCAGATTGACAGATAAGGTCGGATTGCAACGGAGCAACAAGCGTAGCGAAAGCAGCAAAGGTGTTACGAATATCCTGCAAGGTAGTTTTAACAATGTGGTGTTCTTTGCTGGCGAGATAGTTTTCGGTTGCGGTATACCAGGTTAAGCCTTTGATGCCCTGCCACGCTTCATGGTTTAACTGATACTCCATGTACTCTTTGTACTTGTAGGCTTCACCTTTCTTCGGAAATGACTTGTAAACTTTCTTCCCTACCTGCGTGAAACTTGCATACCAGCGGTTACGTTCTTTTCGATACCAAACTCTTACTTTTGCCATAATTTAGAGTATAACACATAGAATCCAACTATGCAACATGGATACCAAACGGATACCAAAGAAAACACTAAGTCTTTGTAGCATAAGAGGTTATCGCTTAAATTCACCGGATTTCTAATCCGAAGGTCAGGGGTTCGAATCCCTTCGGGCGTGTTAAAACAAGCCTTACACATAAAATACCCCATCAATTGCAATCAACCCTAATCACTTCACATCACTCTACCGGATACCAAACGGATACCACTTGACTTTATCCGGAAATGACGAATACTATAAGTATGGATCGCTTTTCAGAGATAATCACAGAAACAGAATCATTTTTGCTCCGGTTGATAGATAAGGAAAGCACAGTCGATCAGGAACTTGCCCGCGATCAGGCGTTAGAATCGCTCGAAATATTCCAGGGTCATATGAAAGAACTGCAAAGGAGCTTTGAATAGTGCCAGTCAGGAAGAAAAAAGCTAAGGCGGCCAAAAAGAAACCTGTTCCCAAAAAGGTTGCAAAAAAGAAAGTAGCCAAGAAGGCCAGTCCGAAGTGGGCTGTTAAAAAGGCTGTCAAGTCAACCACATTGACAGCTAAACTCACAGAGCGGCAGAGGCGAGTATGTCAAGTATATAACGTTGGTTCTATTTCTAAAGCTGAAGCATACCGAAAAGTCTACAAATGCTCCAAAGCGACGGCTGCCACGGAAGGCCCCCACTGTCTCGGAAAACCTCATGTTAAAGCCTATCTTAAAACACTGCAAGCCAAAGTAGAAGCCAAAGCCGAAAAGAAAGCCGAGGATGTAGTAGCTGAATTGATCAAAATAGGCTTTTCTAACATAAAAACAGTGCTTACAGATAACAATGAGATCAGGGACATTTCTAAATTGCCTGATGATATTGCCGCCGCGATTGAATCAATTCAATCGGATATACGGCACGATAGCGGTGACAGCGACGGGTACACCGAGAAAGTCAAAGTCAAGTTTCACAGTAAGCTCCACGCCTTGACAGACTTAGGTAAGCACTTCGGTATATTCGAGAAAGACAATAAACAGCAACAAAACAACCTTGCGGACTTCTTAAAGGCTATGAAAAATGAATGATCAGCAGATATTCATAGACAAGTACTTCGATGATCCTATCGGTTTCGGGTGCGATGTGCTTGATATGCAGGAAAAGCATGTCTGGGGTAAAATGATCGAAGTCTCCGAAAGTGTTCGGGATAACCAGCGAACTTGTGTATTTGCTGGTCATGGTGTATCAAAGACTTACAATCTTGCCAGAATCGCTCTTTGGTTCCTGTATACGCACAAGCCAAGCACGATAATCACCACAGCCCCGATATTCGACCAGGTGGAGAAGTTGCTCTGGAAAGAGATACACACCGCACACAGTCAAGCAAAGATCCCGCTTGGCGGCAACATGACCAAAACACAGCTTGACCTTGATGTCGATCAGAAATGGTTTGCTTATGGATTCAGCACTAAAGCGGATACCGTAACAGGCGAAGCGACGAGGATGCAGGGTTATCACAATAAATATGTCCTGATCATCTTTGATGAAGCAGCGGGCATACCATCGGCGATATGGAAAGCGTCTGACTATCTACTGACCGACCCTAATTGTAAGATCGTAGCCGTGGGCAATCCAACAAGCTCAACAGGCTCATTTGCTGGATGTGAAGATGACCCGACATGGAACTTTGTACGAATCAGCGTCAAAGACACCCCGAACTACATAGAGGACAGGCAAGTGATCCCTGAAGTGTCTGGACGGCCATTTGAGGAAATGGTGCGGTGTAAGTATGGCGAAGATTCAACAGAGTATGGCATTCGTGTTGAGGGCAGGAAGCCAGAGTACACACAAGGGACATATCTTGGTAAGTGGTTGAGTGAGATCGAGGAAAAAGGACAGGTCGGCAATATAATCCACGAAGCAGGCGAGAAAGTATATGTCTTCTGGGATTATGGCAACGTATATAATGCCCTATTCTTCGTCCAGTTCGTTAGGGACCGAATTCACCTGATAGACTTCTACTTTGACGGCGAGGGGTTGGGCTTACCTAAATATGCCTTAATGCTCCAAGAGAAACCGTATTTATATGGTGGTCATTACGCAGGCCCTGACTTGTGGGGATCAAATGCAAAGAGCGGCCAGACAGGTGATTGGACCGCGGACGTAGCCAAAAGGCTTGGCATTGACTTTAAGCCGGTTCCGGATGTTTCATTTATGACCAGAGTTGACACAGCCAGAGGCATAGTTCCCAAGTGTCATTTCGCAGAGGCCGCCAGAGAAGGATTTGACGGATTGAAAGATTGGAAGCAACGCAAGAATGAAGCTGAAAGCACACCGGAGAAGCCTGTGTACTTCAAAGAGCCTGTAAAGAACTGGGCGCGTCATGTTGGCGACGCATTCAGTCACATGGCGTTAGCGTATAAGGAATTGACCATCAAAGGCGAGCGGGTAGGCGAAACTAAACAGGCGATCCCGAAGAAGTCAGGACATCGGGCGTATCGTAAGGGAATAAGGAGGATAGCATGAGTGAAGTAATTAAAGGCCGGATACAGTTCAGTAAAACAGCAGGCGTGTTGAGCAAAGGTGCAAGGCACTCGCTTATTCATGGGGCTATTGTTGGTCAGCTCCAAGACGCTGATATTCTATTCCACGACCACCTAATCCACCTTGAAGATATGGGTGAAGAGTACGATGGCACAGAATGGCTTCTGGTGTATGAATATGAGGTAAAACCAATCGAGCGAGGATTTAGGGTGTTGTCAGATTTTCTCGAATCCTACGCTAAAGCAGGAGGCATTGGACAATGAGCGGATTACTCGGCGGTGGCGGCAAAGTAGATATTCCCACAGCTACCAAAAAAGCAGAGAACATAAGTCGTACAGCGGAACCGCTTGAGCAGGTAAGCGAAGTAGGTCGTAGGCGACGGCGCAGGCGACAGGCGAGTTTCTTAACGAGGGGGTTCGGTGAGCCGCAGTTAGGCACCCCGGGTTTAATCGGACAGCAAACAGGGCTATGATGCAGGTAGCATAGGAGAAATGATATGGCTATGAGATTATGTAGTGAATGCAAGAAAAAGCATTGCCCAATCCCGAAACACAGGGGTTGCGTAAAATGTGTTTATTATCAAGGCAAATTTCAGGAGTACAGACGCAAGGTTTAACCCAGTATGGAGAGTAGCATGAACGAAGAAATATGCGAGCAATGTCATTGGTGGTTTGAGTCTAATGGAATGGAAATGGATTATAAAGATGAATATGGTGATTGCAAAAGACATGCACCGTCAGCCGTAACATCTTTGTCAACGTCCAGCGAGTTTGGACGTCGGATAAGTCACGGGTTTGGCTTTCCGGGAACGCACAAAGACGATTATTGTGGAGATTATAAGCCTAAGGAAAAAGAATAAATGAACAATGTACAAAGGAATGGTATGAACTACTGGGAAGGTAGATTGTGGGAGAAAGACCACGCAGGGGGCAGAGTGCCTGAATTGGGAGTGCCTTATCAGGTGGGAAATCTTATCGTTACCGTCACCAGTGATCCTACCCATCCTATGAAGGAGGACGGTATGAGATTTGAGACAGGAACATAAATAATGGCATTATGGGACAACACAAAGCTATTTGACAGGGAGATGGATTTACTATCCCAGTGCAAGAAGAAGTACGTCAAGTTCAACAAGGCCAGAGAAAGCATTATCAACTTGATGCGTACCGATCTTGGCAGTGACACCACGCCGGACGGGGACGGTTCTTTCTTCGGAGACGATGTTTATGATGGCGTAGGTGATTGGGCGGTTGGTGTAATGTCCAGAGGATTCCAGGACGGACTTGCAAGTCCTGACACTGACTGGATAGACCACGATATGAGCGATGACAAGCTGGCCGAGCTTGACTCTGTATCGTTATTCTTACAGGACATTAAGAAGCACACCACTAATGTTTACAAGCAGAGCAACTTTTACCAGATACTTCCGAACATGACGAAAGATGGCCTGTCTATCGGTTCACCTTTGGCGTTCATTGAGGAAAGCGATGCTGTTAAGGGCACGATAACATTCTTACCCCAACATTTTAAGACTGTGTATATTTTCTATGGTTCTGACAATAAGCCTGAGGGTGTGATAATTGAGGATGATCGCTGGACGGTTAAGAAGATCACTGACAAGTTTGCTCCAAGCAAAGAAGAGCAGGAAGTTAAGCTATCGACGTCGATCAATAACGAGATCAGGGACGGGCACTACTACAAAGAGCATACAATAATCCGTGCAGTGTTCAAGAGCACTCATCCAGTATGGGATGGTATCGAGGGATTCAAGAAACCTGGCGGTGAGTGGGTAAGTACATACTTCGAGGCAAAGACTCAAGAGGTCCGAAAGAATATCCCGCTTCTGACTGAGCAGTATTTCTCACGGCCTTTTGTTGTCTTGGATATTGACAAGAAACCGTGGGAGTCCGTATCGAGAACTCCTGCATATTCAGCTATACACGATGTCCTTGCACAGCAGGAGATGGGCTTAGATCAAGCGACAAACCGTAAACTAAAGAACAACCCACCGCGATATGTATTGGACGATCACCGAAACATTGTAGACTTTAACCCAGAAGGTATTACTCCGGTATCGAAAGAAGACTTTAATTTCTTACCGAGGGTAGTTGATGTTGTCGGTGACATAAAACTTAGCCGTGACGAGTTGGAGTTTAACGCAGAGAAAGTCAAGCGATGGTTCAAGACAGATCAGTTCCTGAAGGCTACCGACTTAACTACTACTAATAAGCAACCTATATCAGCCACGCAGATGATCAAGATAATCGCCGAGCTTGCTGCTCAGGTCAGCCCGGAGATAGCTGGATATACTTCATTCCTTGCCGATGTTGATGCAAGGATAATTGATATTGAGATGAGGGCTGGACGTGGGCCTTTTGATCCTGTACGGATGGAAGAGATCCAGAGGTTAGTGTTTGAGAATACCACCGACGATTCAGTGTCCTTAATACCAGTGTTCACAGGGAGTCTTGCCAGGGCACAGCAGGTCAAACAGGAACTTGATCCGATACTCGAGGGACTGGGTGTAGCTGGTTCACTGTTTGATATATGGCCTGACCTGAAGCACGCGATCAAAGAATATGGCACACTGGCTAAGGCATTGAAAGTCATCGGGTTCCCATTGACCGAACTCGAATCAGAAGACGACTACAACGAGATCATAGAAGCCCTTAATCTGGCAAGACAGCAAGCAGAGCAGAAGCAGTTCATGTTAGAGGCAGCGAAAGCGGCTGACCTTACCGGTCCGGTCGATGAAACGAGTTTACTGGCTGGTGCGCAGGAGGCGGTAGGATAATGAGACTACCCAGAAAAATCACAATAAGTGGTAGGGAGTATACCGTAAAGCGCGACCGGTCGAAAGGTACTGGCTATGGTTTGGGACGTCTTGATCGTGGTGTTATTACGATAGGTTCCGATGGAAGCCCTGAACAAGCGTTTGAGACTTTTGTTCACGAGGTCATGGAAGTGACTTTATTGGAAAATGATTTGAGGTATAATAGAGACGGAACGAATGAGTTTAATTACCAGATGACACACACGGAATTTGATGTGTACGCCAGAGATGTAGCGAGAGCAATAAGACCGATGATGAAAAATAGCCAAAAGGAACGATAATGCCAAAACACACAAAAAAGAAACGTGCCCAGAACAGGCGTAAAGTGGCAAAGAAAAAGAAAGCTCAGGGATCAAACTAATGGCAGGCAAACATTTAACACAAACAGGACTTAACAGGGCTATGTGGTTCATGCTAAAGAGTCTGGGCGGTAAAGTTACTATACCGGAACGAGCGATCGAGAAGCCTAACCCCGACGACGCTATGCAGATACAGTACGATCCGAGCGTTAAGAGTTTCACGTTTTCGCTACATAAGGTTAAGGAACAGAAACAATCATTGATAATCCAGCCGGGGATGAACTAATGGCAGATGAAAAGCTTACTGTTGGTCAGTTAATAGCCTTCCTACAAAAGCATGACAAGGCTTTGTTTATTCAAAATGACTTTGATACTGCTAACCTTAATATTAGAGGTAAGGATTACAAGGGCGAATCTATGGACGACGCAATAGGCACAATATGTCTTCCATCGGAGTATGAATATAGGCCGGAGGTAAACTGTAGTCACCCAAAAGGTCTGGTTTATACGGATGCTGGCGGCGGTTGTGAGCGATTGGCTTGTCCGGATTGCGGGGCCGACCAAGCAACTGTGGAGGCTGCATAAATGACTAAAGACAACAATCTATCTTTAGCATACAGCCGGGCAGGGCATGACTTTCTTGCCGAGGATCTGGAATGTATGTTCAGGGTTATTAAGACCCCGGAAGATATTGCTCTGCACAACGTCATCCAAGCGAAAGTATTTAAGATGATCGGCCAGGACAAGGAAGCGGCTAACAGATTCTACCGGTTGTTATCAGGCAAGCTATTACAAAAGAGGGCTAAACGTAGCTGTCTTAAACAGTTGAGCGAAGTTCTATTAGGCGAAAGGACGAAGTAATGAAGAAAGTAATGTTAATTCTAATGTTGGTGGTGGTGTTAGGCTGCAAGGAAAAACCACAGGACGCTGGAGGTGTCGTTGTAGGGGAATGGGGCGTAGCGGTTCCAATAGAAGGTTTAGCTTTCGAGAGTACTGCCAACGGGGCTACTATTGATATAGACACAGAAGCCCCCGAATTTGTGATCGAGGCATCCGAAACCGAAAGCTTTACTATTGACGCGAACGATTTCTTGATTTCTATAACTGACTGGGACATGCCAACGAACATATCAATTTGCCTCAATGATGTAGAAGTACTGTTTGAGGTAAAAGACGGCAAGTTCGATGTTGTCTATGACCCGAACAAATGCACTGAATCAGCGAAAGCATTTTTTATATGCTTTGAAATATATTTCAAGAACATGATACGAAAGGTAAATGAAAATGAATAGAAAGCTAATTATAATATTGGTAGTGGTAGTTTGGATAATACTGTTGACCGCTCCGTGTTCTGCTAACCCCCCAACAAGCGACAACTGGGATGAAGTTACTGCTTTACGCGCAGAGCTTGCAAAAGCAAAGGACGAGATACACAGTCTTAAATATGCCGGCATTCCGTCAATCGAGCAGCAGATCAAACCTGCCCCCGCTGAATGGAAAGATGCTTATGGTGACAATAAGAACACGCAGATTTACTTTAACATCAAGTTTGCACTGGTTGAAATTGAGCAATGCAACCGAGCGATAAGACTCTTGGCTGATACGATAACCGACATCACTAACCCTGACGACCCGAACAGTTTAGCGTCGAGGATTACGGTGTTGGAAGAAAAGGTTGCAGATATGCCGGTGTTCGAGATGCACGACGGGTCACCTGTCAGTCTCAGCGTACCTTGTGATGCAGTTGGTACGGCTGACAGCAACAAAGCCCTCAAACCCGATGACCCGAATGAGGTGGCGAAATGAAAGGCGTAACACACAATCAAATAGTTGCGGCAAAAAGACGCAATGGGAAATTACGCAAGATGCTCGGCCGTAGCTTTGGATTATTAGCGTCTAACCGGGCAATAACAGAAGATTTGAGACGGATGGCTTTACAGGAGCCAAGATGAATAACGGAGTAAGCAAACGAGTATGCGTAGCGATGTTGACGATCAATGCGATAACTCCGCATATTAAGGAAAACACGGAATGGGCTATTTGCGGGATAGTATTCGTTTGTTTAATACACTATATATCAGGTTTGTTTAAGGACAGGAAAAATTTAACTGAAACTACAAATAAGGAGCAATAAAATGGCAAGAATGAGAAAAGCAGAAGTGATCGCAGCACTTAGAGCGGCGGGCGTTGAGGTTCACGGGGATGAGAAGTATAACGATCTGTGCAGGCTGTTGAAGGCTAACACCGACGCACCGGCCAAGCCGACAGAGCAAAAAGAAGATGCTCCTGCCGGTACAGTGCGTATCGAGAACAGGCGCAAGAAACGCAACACGTTCTTGGCGGACTCGGTAAGGGATGATGACGACAAGAGGTTCCTTAACGCCGAGATAAGCCAGCGTAAGTACAAGGGCAAACTAAAGACCATTACCACGATCAAGCATTACGACGTGATCGACGGTGCCTGGCTAACCGAGTTTATTATTGATTTGAAGGAGTAACGAATCATGGAAGGACATTGGACAGAAGCATTTGAAAGCGATTCTATAACGGACGAGAACCGCGCGGAATTTAATACCGCTAACGCAAAGTACGCTACGGAGAAAGACGCTATTATTGGCGGGTACAATGCGCAGAAGATGGCTGGTAAGCCGTTCAGGGTACCGGAAGACATGGCGACGCTGCCGGATGACCAGTCAAGGGCTGATTTCAGGTCACAGGCAAATAAGGCTCTCGGCCATGAGTTCGCTTCGGACATCGCCGGATTAGCCGACCTCGACCTAAAAGTAGGCTCAGCCGAAGGCACACAAACCGACGAGGCCCTTGCGAATGAGTTTAAGCAGTTTGTAGTTGACAAGAATGTTCCGAAGGCATTAGCACAAGAAATGCTTGGATTCTATAATGGGGCTATGGGCAAGGCTGTGGCGGCGAACAAAGTGTCAACTGAAGCCGCCGAACTTGACCGGATGACAAAGTGCAACGACGCCTTGATTGCTATGCCGGATATTGGCACCAAGGAAAAACTGGCGGAAATGTCAGAGTTATTCCGTCGCGCTTTTGCGAACAACTTCGGCCTGAGTGCTGACGAGCAAGTTGAAGTTGCCGATGCTATGGTTGCCGGTGGTTTGACGCAGAACCCGAAACTGGCAAAGATAATGCTCGACACGTTTGCGCCCCTCGCCAAAGAGGGCAGCAGTGACGGCGGCGATGGAAGTGGTGGCGGTGGTGCAGCTAAGCAACTAAGCCCTTATGAAACAAAGAAAGCCCGCTGGGCGAATTCTCCGACCGAGTGGGGCGACCCCAATGATTCATGGGACGACGAATCGCAAGCGACGAAAAAAGTATTAGGATATAAAGCAGTTTAACGCCCTTAATAGGATACCGTTGAAAGGTTATAAATGAAAAAATCTTAGACACTCTAACTACGGTTGGACCTGAGTGCTTGGCTTAAAGTAAGCTGACACGCGCAGTCTGTTGCGTAAGGCAGAGCCTCGAAAGAGACACCTCTCCCGAAAAGAAAATATGATTTTATAATTTCCTTTTTAGGAGTATTGACATGAGTGAATTAGATTTAGGTTCAAGATATAACCTGATCGATTGCCTGAAGAATGTGCAGGATAACAAGTTTGTTCCGTGGGCGGAAACGCTCACCGAGAACAGCCCTTTCTTGTTTGACTTGCAGATGGAAGTGGCGAGCGGTATATTGAGTAACCAGGGGTCACGGGAAGTATCGCTGCCCACCCCGCAGATTATCAAAGTTGGCGAGGGTCATGTTTCCAGTACGGTTCGCTGGGACAACTTCACAGAGAACATTAGCATCTTCAAGGATAGAGTTGCGATCCCGCTGGATGTCTACAATCTCAAGCCCGATAAGATTGCTTATCGTGCGAAGATCGAAGACAGGCACATGGCAGGTTTCGGCCAGGGTGTTACAAATCATTTCTTTTACGGCACAAGTGTTGCAACGCCGGAGAAGTTTGACGGCTTGGATGTTCGATACAGTGTGCCGGATTCTACGGACCCAACGAATCCCTCAAGTGCAAGTGCAGACCCATTCGTATTCGATGCCGGTGGTACTGGCTCTGATACGATGTCAGTATGGATGATTCAGCAGGACATCGACAAGTTCTCCGGAATCACCCCGATCAACGACCCTCAGATGGGTATTGACAAGGTGGATTCTGGCTTGGTGTATGCTGCCACTAACTCTTCATATACCGCCGTTGATTCAAGAGCGGAACGTCAAGAGCTTCGCACGGAACTCAGTTTCAAGATTGGTCTCAATATTGCAGACCAGAGAGCAGTTGCCCGTGTTCGTAACATCGAATCAGCGGTTTCCGACCTCGATCCAAGTTTCTTGCAGTTGATATTCCAAGCAGAAGAAGAAGTCTTTAAGGGTGCAGGTCAGATTTTCGCATACATTCCAAAGCGAATGATGACCTTCCTGAAGATCATGGCCGAAGCCAAGCAGAACGTCGTCTACGATACAAACAACATCTATGGTATTCCTCTGCACAGAATCGGCAACATCCTTCTCAGGTCTGAGGACGCACTGAATACAACCGAGGACGCGGTAGCTGCTGTCTAAGGTTCAATGATAATTTTTTAATGAAAGGGTACTCTTATGGGTGCACATGAGATTTTAGGCGTTTTCCAAGACGCACTTACAGAAATTGATGCTGCGGGTCTCTCGGAAAACATGATTAATTTGGCAGTGACCAAACCGCAGATTGGTGTTGGTCAACACGCTCCGATGCTTTGCATAAGGTCTGTTATACCGTCAACAACGGATGCAGACACGATCAGTATTGAGTTGCAGGGTTCGGCGACGGAAAGTGGCGACGATTTAAGTGGGACGATTAAGACTTATTTCATGCCGTTTTCCGATGCGGTTGGTGCGGAAGTTCGCGCCGATGATGATGAACTTGCGGCTGGTGAATGGTTATATCGTGGCCCGCTTCCATTCGGGATTGATTTGCAGTATTTGCAGTTGTACTTCAACAACAGTGCCTCAACCGGACATTTCCACATCGACGCATGGCTTGAAGATGTCCCGGCATCTGATTTCCGTGGAGCACAGGTATTGTTCAGTGATGTTGGACAGCCGTAAACAATAATAGCCGGGGCGGGAAACTGTCCCGGCGTTTCTTTTAAGGAGTAACACAATGAAAAAGATAGTTATATTAACAATGCTCCTGCTGTTTACGGTGCAGGCGCAGGCGCTTACGGCCAACGAGTACTGGGCCAAGCGGACGTTTCATGCTTCAACAAACAGGAACCTTGACCCGTTGTACGAACTTTTTGGTGACGTGGATAGTATCCTTGGGTCTGACGGAGAACTGTCAACAGCAAGGATTTTGTTTACAGAAGAGACTGGCGATCCAACTGCGACCGAAGGTACATTGTATTACAATGCTTCATCGGAATTACTCAGGCTCCGTAAATCAGGTTCCTGGGTAAATGTTGCCGTTGGAAGTGGCACGGTCAGCCTTAATGTTGCTTACGGTAATGGAGTTGCCATTACAGTAGACAACGGTGCTGTGACAATGACTGCAACTGACGCTGCAAATAACGCAGCACTTGCGATAGTTCAATCAGACACCGGAACGTCAAAAGGTCTAACCCTCACCAATGCCGGTACTGGCAATACCATCGACATCCAAAACGCTCAAGCCGGAACGGATATTGAAGGTACTGACGATAAGTGGAATGTTGCTACGACAGGCGTTGGCACGTTCTTGAGTTTCGTTCTCGAAAACGGTGGCATAATAAACAACACCGAAAATAACGAGATCGAGTTCATTGAGAACAGCGAGCAGTTCAGTTTTGCCTTCAATGGAAACACGCTGACCTATGCTACCGATTCTGGTATTGATTCGATTGCTTTTGGTGTCGTTGATGACTTATCGGGCATAGCTTCTATCGCTGGTGACGCTGGGGCAGACTTTGCTCTTAGTGCTGCGAACACAAGCACGTTTAATTTCACCATAGCACAAACAGGCACTGGCGATAATGAATTAAGGCTTACATCTGCCGGAACTGCTGCGAATGCTATTGCACTCACCACTGCTACTGGTGGTATAACTAATACAGCAGCCGACGATTTTGTCGTTGTTACAACTGATGATGTGCTCTATACCGTTGGCGATGATCTGACGATTTCAGGTGCTACTGGTGGAGTGTTTGGCATCGCTGCTAATGCTGCCGCACAACTTGTTACAATCGGTAATGAGACTGGTGTGAGTGCTTTGCATCTGTTAGCTGGAACCGGCGATATTGATATACAAGGTGTCGCTGCTTCTACGATTACCATTGGTGATGCCGCACAGACTGCGGCGATTACTATTGGAGCTTCCACTGCGACAATGACCGATCTTAGTTTAGGTACTGGCGTTGGTGCTCATGTCATCCACATAGGTGATGGCGGCACAGCGTCACAGGATCTTCGGATTGGTAGTGCAAGTGGCGCATCACCAGTAGCAATTAAGTCCGGCACAGGCGATCTGGCTTTGACGAGTACGGATGATATTACTTTGACGGTAAACACAACAACTACGGATAATATCACTCTTACCAATACCCCCGGAACCGCCGTTAATGCTATTGCTTTTATCGCAACCGTTGGCGGCATTACACACACAAGTGCCAATGTTGCTTCAACATGGACGCATACAGCCAACGGTGCAGGCGATGATCTTAGTTTTATTGTTGCCGGTGCTTTTGACGGTAGTCTTGTTCTGTCCTCAGCCGGAACCGAGGGCAATGCTATTGATATTGACACTACCGCTGGTGGTATTGATATTGATATGTCTGGGACGGCTGCTGGCGAGGACTTTTCGATTACAACATCTTCGTCTGTAACCATTACTACGAGCGAGGCCGTGGCAAATCAGTTTAAGGTTGATGCAACAGGGGCCGTAGATGGGTACGCAATTAACTTTGAAACAACTGAAGGTGGTATCCTGCTGAACGCTGATCATTCTACTAAAGGTGATATTGAGTTAAATGCTCACGATGACATCATTTTGACGATGCTTGGCTCTTTGACGATCACTAATACAGGTCCAATGACCGTTTCTGGTACATCTACTTTGACCGGAGCAGTGACAGCTACAGCCGGAATACAGATGGGAGCCGTATCAAGGCAACCAACCGCTGATGGAACCGGAACTGGTACGGTAGCCACTGGAACATCGTTTGTTACAATAGTTGATCCGACTGAAGCTACGGACTGGATGTTTTTGCCTTCTCCGGTAGCAGGAACTATTGTCTGGATGGGTACCGTAGACGATGCTGCTGGTTTTGAAGTACGGACAAATGACCCTGCAACTGTTTCGATGAATGGTGTGGTCGGCGCAGGTAAAGAGTCGGCGATTCCAGCTACAGCATCATTACTTAGGTTTGTATGTGTAAGTGCTAATGACTGGATCGGTACAATGTGGGACGCATCTGGTACTGAAGCTGAGACTCCAACGCCAGATTAAATTATTTTGCTCAACGTCGGGGCGGCTACTGTCCTTCGGTCGCCCCGGCACTTTTTAAGGAAGACAAGATGAGGTATTTTGTCGTAGTTTTATTGTCCCTGCTCTTAGCGACTCATGTGTTTGCTGTAAATCCTGTAGCCCGGTGGCCGCTTGATGACCAGGCCGGAACAACAACAATTCGGGAGGTTATTGCAGGTAAAAATGACATTTGGATTGGTACCGAGTTAGTCACTGACGGTGCTATGACCAACTCGGCTAACTGGACTGATCCCGGAACGTGGACGGTTGCTGGTAATATCGCCACAAGAACAGCGAATGCTACGAATCCAACGCTAACCCCTGCTGTTGCCCTGACGCTGACTGTCGGCAAGCGATATACTATCTCATTTGCTTTGGCATCTACGGCGGGAACATTGACTGTAACCAGTCTTGATGGCACCCAGACATTAAACACTTATGTAAATGGCGTGGATAGCGATGGTACAAAAACGATAACCGCTAAACTGACAGGGGATGATTTAATTAACTTCACCGCAAACGCTTCATTTGCTGGTACTGTCGATGATGTTTCTATACGAGAAATAGCCTTTTCTACCGGTACAGGCATTACGTTTGACGGTGTTGGGGATTATGTTGATATTGGCTCTGGTCCTTTCGTTAAAACAATATCGCTTTGGATAAACCAGGATGATGTTGCGGGGAACGAGTACCCAATAGACTTAAACGGTACTGACTATCTTTCTGTTGAATCCGGGGTCGTGACAGTGAACGGTTTGGCAGGGCATACTTTATATGTAGATGGTGTTGCAGGTACCAGTGGGGTGACAACTATAGATGCAACATGGCACCATATCGTCATAACCGATTCCACGAGCAATAACGCATCTGATCTTGATATTGGCAGGGCAGATATTGGGCCAGCAGTATATTTTGCGGGCAGAATATCAGACGTAAGACTTTACGGTGTTGTATTGACTGCCGATCAGGTAAAAGGACTTTTTAGGGGTGAAGGAAGAAAACTTCGTGCAAGATACAATAACAAAGAATACGAACCGAGTTTAAGGTCAAGATATAACTAATTTTAGGAGTAATAAAATGAAGAAACTTGTATTTTTAATAGTGGTGGTTTTGCTGGTTGCGGGTGCCTCACTGACATCGGTAAGCCAGGTTGATGGCAATGCACTTCATACGATGCAAAATGCGTGGCTAATCGCCGATGAAACTACCAGCACAGGTGATGAACCAACTGCATTAGGTGAAGATGAACGCAAGAAGCTAAGGCTCGATATTGCTATTGCAGCAGACTCAAGTGGTGACGGAGAAATATCTACGCTTCTCATCCCCCCGAAGTGGAATACCATAAGGTTCAGGTCTATCAATATAACCGCAGATTCCGGTAATGTTGTTTACGGACTCTATCTCGGCACTCTGGGCGGCGGTATAGAGTGCGACCTGATTTACGCAGGTCAGTTAGACTTTACAAGTGGCGATCAGGACTCTCAATATTATCAGATCGCATTTACGCTTGGCGGTGCTGATGGTGCGGCGTATGTACCCCAACCGGGTGACACGGTGACAGGTAATACGAGCGGTAAGACGGCTGTTATAATCTCTGTGCTTGAAACAGCGTCAACATGGTCGGCTGGAACTGCCGCTGGGACGGTTACATATCGTTCATCTACTGGCACATTTACGGGACTGGAAACAGTCTCGATCAAAAGGGCTAATAGGGTTCTTGCCAGTAACGCATATAAACATGCTAATTCTGATTTGGTTTTGTTCGAGTGGGCCGATACTCTCGTAGTGACTGCGAAGTCGTGGGGTGCTACATGGAGTTCTGTTTCTCCTGCTGACGATACTATAGCTGAAGCGGAGTTGGATGTAAAAGGTGCTGATTTTCTGGTAATGCTCCCCAGTACTTGTGACGCAGATGCAAAACTCTTAATTAAAGGGTACTAATATGGCTCTTGTGGATATAGCTAATAACGCAGGTGGTCGCTTTGGCGGTTTCGGAGATCAGCTTGGCGGATCAGGTTTAATAACGGCTGCGCAACTTACTGCTAACACCGACTCTGTAAGCAAAAAGATCAACATAAAATACCCTGTTGTCCGCAAGAAGGTCATCGCTGATTTCGCGGCAATGAAAGCTCCTTTTACGGAAACGCGAAAGTTTGCGAATCTCGGCCCTGACCTCAAGGAAAGCGACATCCAGATAGACACGATAACTTCGGTATCAACCGTTGTGACCGTTACGACTAAAAAGGTTCACGGCAGAACTACCGGCGATACAGTGTTCTTGGCTGGAATTAGAGGCGTTGACATCACCGGAACGCTTATAAGGTCTCTGAACGGCACTACTCCGACGATCACGGTACTAACCACGCTTAGTTTCACGCTTGACAGCGTTGCCGGAGTTGACGCAACGTGGGATTACACCGATGACACTGGAATTGTGAGTTATGTTCCAGAAATAGGGCCATACGCATTCGCGTTCAACTTGCCAAGCGATTACTTTGCCGCTGTGAGACAGACCGATGAAACGGTTGCAACGCAAGGCGGCGTCAAGACGGAATATCAGTTCAAGCCGATACTCAACAAGGATGGGGACGGGTTTTTATGGCTCACGAACCATAAAACGAACGATGACGCTGACAGTGCCTACATCGAATACTGTATTGACCAGGAAACTTTTACTTTATTCAGCCCCGGTTTCGAGGAGGCACTTGCGATGCTCCTTGCTGCTGAACTATGCCCTAATCTCGGCAGAGACGAAGAGGTAAGACAAAGGCTTCTCGCGGAATACCGAGCATTTACTATCAGCGAATCGAAGCGAAACAATCTAAGCCAATACGATAACGAGGCGCATGTACCAACGAACTATCGAGGCGGAAGATCGAAAAGGATAACTTCATTGTGATAAAAACAGTATTTATAATTTCATTTTGCATTATTTCGACGGCTTTAGCGGTTAGTCCTACGCTTACGTCTTTTAATGGCGGCCAAGTCTCACCGCTTATGGAGTCCAGGGTAGACTTTCCGAAATACTCGTCATCTTTACGCACTCTGGAAAATATGCTTGTTACGGTACAAGGTCCGGTTGAACGAAGACCGGGTACGAAGTTTATTGCATCTCAGAGATCGGCATCCGCAGCGGGCAGGATAGTAGGTTTTGAGCGATCCGCCGACGAGAGTTTCATCCTTTTGTTTGAGGATCAGTTTCTTAGATTCTTCACGGAGGGCGCGCAAATCCTTACCAGTGTTGGAACGGAAACGATACCGACCGGCAACATTACTGC
>SDBV01000696.1_pt1 | contig 48639 bp, 33 predicted proteins | sample 2277081 | NCBI WGS metagenome assembly SDBV01 (sample SAMN10402039, study PRJNA504765) | marine sediment metagenome | isolation source: marine sediment core GS10_PC15, 223 cmbsf | place: Arctic Ocean: Southern Knipovich Ridge | collected 2010
AATAAACGATTTGACTGCGTTATATTTTTTATGGAATAGCTATGGCTATTACAAAAAAATATGCCTTGCAACTCATTCATTATCTTTGTTTTTTGAAAGAAATGAATTATTAGAGGTTCCCTTGAGATGTTGCTTTATTACTGTATGTGATAAACTGAAATAAGCGCTGAGCCGGGAAGACGCAGAGTAACTTTAGCGTCTTCACGCTTTGTGTTTGTTTTTTTATCGAGAGGTAAAACATCAAATCCTAAGTCAGTACTTCCATTTGCCTGGAGTTCGCTGTGTCCGTCTTCCGCTTTTACCTTTCTGCTTTTGCCTTAACACCACATTCTCAGCAATCACCAAAAGCGTTTACTCATCCATACTTTGTTCAAGCCTTCTGAACTTAGTGTAATCTTTTTTGTCGACTGCTTTGCCTGATTTATTAAAGAACATCCATAAGCCTTCCAGCTCATCGTTTTTATATTTTCCCTGCGATTCAACATTCCCATTTTTATGGTAATATTTCCACAGCCCATCCTTTTTGTTATCTGTATAGTTCCCTTCAGCGGCTAACTCACTGGTTTCATAGTACAATTTTGCTGTGCCATTTTTGACGCCATCTTTGTAGGTGACCTCCTCTTGCAGCGATTTGTCATTATAGTATTTTTTTAGAATCCCATTACCACCGTTAAGTGTTCCTGTTGATAAGGAGTCACCAAAAGGCGTGAAATAAGCGCTTGTATTCATCAGCTTACCCTCCTGCCAATATTCTTCAATTTCCAATGCCTGGTTTAAGTGAAAATTTCCCCACAGGCCATCTTCTTTTCCGGCTTTGTAGGAACCAATTATTTTCAGGTGCCCACTGTTATAATAAAAATACCATTGTCCTTCTTCCAGGTTGTTTTCAAATTTACCTTCAGCCACAAGACTTCCCTTGTCGTCAAAATATTTCCAGTTGTCAGTCTTAAGGTCATTCACGTAATCTCCAAAAGAGTAAATCTTTCCGTTTTCATGATAATTGTACCAGGTTCCGGTTTTCAATCCGGATGTGTATTTTCCGCGTACGCTTTTTCTGCTGTCCGGAAAATTTTCGATATATTCGCCTTCGAGCAAACCGTTTTCAAAAGCAATTTTTTTCTTAATTCCTGAATAGGGGTAGTAGTAAGTCCATTTACCACTTGGGAGCCTATTGGAATACTTTTCTTCAACTTTTACCATGCCATTCTCATAATATTCTTTCCAATCACTTATTTTCTGATCATTCTGATAAATGCCGGTTCGCTTCAATTGACCATTGTCATAATATTCTTCATAATTCCCATATTTTTTACCCATTTTATAATCCGTCTCTAATTGCTTTGTGCCCACAAGAGGTAAGTACTGAATGAATTTTCCATTTAATGTGTCATTAGTGTATAGAGATTCGCTTTGGAGTATCCCGTTATCATAATAAGACTTCCACTTGCCTACCTTCAGCCCATTTCTATAATTGCCAAGCAGCTTTATCTTTCCATTTATAAAGTATTCTTTCCAATAGCCAACTTTGACGTCATTTTCAATTTCCCCTTCCTCTTTAAGCTTTTGTCCGGAATAATACTTCCTCAGGATACCTTTGGAAATGCCATTTTCGTAATGTGTCTCCATGGCAATATTGTCGTTGACATCCAACCCAAGCCACATGCCGGTCCGTTTGCCATGTTTAAATCCCCCCTTCTGAATTACTACACTATCCTTATTGTAATAGGTCCAGCCTCCTTGTTTGAGATTATTATTATCAACAAAACCTTCAGATCTAATGGTGCTGTCGGCAGAATATTCAGTGATCAGTTGGAGTTGACTGTATCCCTTGAAAACAATTAAGAACAAGAAAGCTGCTGAAAGTAGGATTCGATATATCATAAAACAATAAAATATTAAATGCACATATGGCCCAAAGATAATAACTTTTTAATTTCATTTTTATAATAAAATTGAAGGGATTATATATGAGTTAAAAAATAATTGCGCTAAAGCTTAAATTCTCATCACTACTACATTTGTAATAATGTGCCATTCTCTCTTCACGGAACATCTTTATGGTAGGCAAACGAAGTCTTAAACGTATTCCTTCAACAGGATATCTCTGACTTTTTTCATGCCGACACTGCCTGGTTCTTCGATGGTAAACAAATTGGCTCTTGATTGTACTGAAGGCATGTTTGGGTCGATTATAAATTTGGGGATGGAGGTTTTTACATATTCTAAAAGACCTGCCGCAGGATATACCTGCAATGAAGTTCCGATCACGATAAAAACATCTGCCGAAAGCGTTTCTTCTACGGCCACGTCCATCATGGGAACCATCTCGCCAAACCACACAATGTTGGGGCGTAATTGCGATCCCTTTTCGCATTTATCGCCAACATTCAATGCCCATCCTTCAACATCATAGATTAGTGTCGGATCGAGCGTACTACGGGATTTAAATAGCTCTCCGTGAAGGTGTATCACATAGCTTGAGCCTGCCTTTTCATGAAGATTGTCAACATTTTGGGTGATTACGGTAACATTGAAATGATCTTCCAATTCAGCAATTATTTGATGCCCGGGATTGGGTTTGGAAGATAGGGCCTTTTTTCTACGTTCATTATAAAAATTCAGTACAAGTTCACGGTCTTTGGCCCATCCTTCCGGAGAGGCAACATCCATGACATCGTGCCCTTCCCACAATCCTCCTGAATCACGAAACGTTTTTATACCGCTTTCAGCGCTTACTCCTGCTCCCGAAAGGACGGTGATTTTTTTCATTCGTTTAATTGTTTAAACCTTGCCATTTGGCAGATCATCGTAATGTTCTTTTGAACCCGCCTGTCCGGCGAGGCAAGCCTGCCTGTCATCAGGCCATTGTCAATAAGTTAAGACCTGACAGGTTTTTAATTCTAAACAAACCTGCCGAATTTCAGCATTCTTCCAATATCAAATTGGCAAACCTGTCAGGTCTGTATCCTGGCATTGCCTATTACTTTTTTTTCTTTCGTCCTCCACCTCGTTTCTTAGCCGGTGCTTTTTCTGCCAGTTCTACACACTCTTCATAAGTCAGCTCTTCCGGTAATTTGTCTTTTGGCAGCTTCACATTTTTTTTGCCGGCTTTCAAATAGGGACCCCATCGCCCTTTTAATATCTGAAACTCTTCATTTTCCTCAAAGGTCTTGATCAACCTGGCGGCATCCTCAATTCTTTTTGCTTTAATCAGCTCGATGGCGCGATCTTTAGCAACTGTTAATGGATCATCTTCTTTACCCAGGCTATAAAATTTATTAATATGCTTAATGTACGGTCCAAATCTGCCTGCATTGGCCTCCATTGGTTGATCCTCGAATGTACCTACTACCCTTGGCAATTTAAAAAGTTCTAAAGCTTCTTCCAAGGTAATGGTTTCGATCAACTGACCATTTCGAAGGCTGGAAAACCGTGGCTTTTCTTCATCTTCTAATTCACCAAGTTGTACGCAGGGACCAAATCTGGCCAATCTGGCGTAAATAGTTTTTCCTGTTTTCGGATCAACACCTACCTCGCGCACAGCTCCGATATCAGTCTTGCTGATATTTTCTGATTTCTCAACATCAGAATGAAAACTTCTATAAAATACCTCAATCATCTTGTCCCATTCCAGCTTCCCTTTGGCAATTTCATCAAATTCTTTCTCAACGTTGGCAGTGAATGAGAAGTCAATAATATTTGGGAATTGGCTAACCAAAAAGTCATTCACGATCATAGCCGTATTGGTAGGGAAAAGCTTGCTTTTTTCTGCCCCTGTAATTTCAGTCTTTTTGGAATTTGTAATCTGATCGTTTTTCAGTACAATTTCATTGTATGCACGCTCTGTCCCTTCTCTGGATTCTTTTACCACATACTCTCTTTTCTGAATTGTGGTGATAGTAGGTGCGTAAGTAGATGGTCTGCCGATACCCATCTCTTCAAGTTTCTTTACCAGGCTGGCTTCGGTATATCTTGCGGAAGCACGTGTAAATCCTTCCTTTGCCAGCATACGATTTAATTTCAGAATCTGACCAATATCAAGCGGTGGTAACATATCATGCCCATTTCCATTTGCGTCATCCTCATCGGTGGATTCGATATAGACTTTCAAAAATCCCTCAAACTTGATTACTTCACCCTGGGCAATAAGATTTTCATTGGTTGTCGAAATGCCAATGGTTGCTATAGTACGCTCAATTTGTGCATCGGCCATTTGGGAGGCGATGGTCCTTTTCCAAATCAAATCATATAATCGTTGTTCATTACCATTAGCGCCGGCTTCTTGAGTTAAAAAGCTTGTAGGCCTGATTGCCTCGTGTGCTTCCTGAGCTGATTTGGATTTATTTTTGAAGCTTCTCGTCTTTGCATATTCAGGGCCATAAAATTGCCCGATCGCTGATTTAGCGCCATCCAATGCTTCCTGAGAAAGATTTACAGAATCCGTTCTCATATAGGAAATTTTTCCCGATTCATAGAGTTTTTGAGCGACAGACATCGTTTGAGAAACGGAAAATCCTAGTTTTCTGCTGGCTTCCTGCTGTAATGTTGAGGTGGTAAAAGGAGGAGCGGGTGATTTTTTTGCAGGTTTTTTTTCAAGGTTATTAATCTTGAATTCAGCCCCAAGGCACTTCTTGACAAAAGCTAGTGCATCAGCTTCATTGTCAAATTTTTTGCCTAAATCAGCTTTTAATCTTTTTGTATCATTGATATTGAAAAGCGCCGAAACTTTGAAAAATGAATTGGTTTCAAAGTTTTCAATCTCCCTCTCGCGGTCTACCACCAGTCGAACCGCCACCGATTGAACTCGTCCGGCAGACAGTCCCCGTTTTATCTTTTTCCACAAAATCGGGCTAATTTCAAACCCCACCAGGCGGTCAAGGATTCTTCTGGCCTGCTGTGCATTAACCAAATCAAGGTCCAGCCCTCTCGGTGTTTTGATGGCATTAAGAATTGCATTCTTGGTTATTTCCCTAAATACGATTCTCCTGGTATTCGAATCATCTAATTTTAAAGCCTCCTTCAGATGCCAGGAAATTGCTTCTCCCTCACGGTCATCATCACTCGCAAGGAAGATCATTTCAGATTCTTTGACATCTTTCTTCAGATTTTTTATAACCTCCTTTTTATCTTTAGTGATTTCATAAGTAGGCTTAAATCCATTTTCAATGTCTATGGCGTTGTTGCCTTTGGGCAAATCACGAACATGCCCATAACTTGAAACAACCTTAAAATCTTTACCTAAATACCCTTCTATGGTTTTGGCTTTTGCCGGCGACTCAACAATTACTAGATTCTTTGACATCAACTAAGTGTTATTTAAAATAAAGGCGCAAATATCAACAAAAAATTACTAAAATAGCAAATCAAATTTTTTAGTCACCAAGAATTAAGTACATTAATTGAAATTATCTGATGGGAAAGACACTTTTTATTGTAAGGCATGCCATTGCCAAACAAACTGAATCAGGGGAAAAGGATATAGATAGAGAACTTGCGTCTGAAGGCTTACAACAATCTTCTCGGCTAGGATCCTACATTTATGAAAACAATACTGATATTTCGGGTATTGTGTGTAGCAGCGCCAAACGAGCGATTCAGACCGCCGAACTTATTTCAGATCAAATTAATTTTAATATCTCAAAAATCATCATCGATCCTGAGCTTTTTGAAGCATCTGTGCGCATTTTATTCAATAAGGTTTGTTCTTTCAATAATGAATGGAATGAAGTTATGATTGTTGGCCACAATCCTGTGCTGTCTTATTTTGTGGAATATTTAACAGGGCATTATTTTGATGGAATGGAATCTGGGAGTTTAGTGAAAATCTCTTGTGGAGTCGATGATTGGGGATTGGTCTCGCAAGATAATGCAACATTCGAATATTACGTTTCACCTGATGATTATACCCTAAATAATTAGATGATAGCATTAGGGCGACATATCATTGCTGAGCTGTACGAATGCGATTTAGAAAAAATAGATGATGTTTCGTTTGTCGAACAATGTATGCTCGATGCTGCTGAAAAGGCAGGAGCAACGGTTATAAATTCTACTTTTCATCATTTTTCACCTTATGGAGTATCAGGTGTGATTGTTATTCAAGAAAGTCATTTTTCAATCCATTGTTGGCCGGAATACGGATATGCTTCCATTGATATTTATACGTGTGGAGAAACGGTAGATCCATGGATTGCATATGAACATCTCAAAACCGAATTCAAAGCTTCTCATGGCTCCACGATGGAATTGAATCGTGGCCAAGCTAATTTAATAGCTGCAGCAAAAAACATTGGTTCTGTTTCATCCGGTACGCCGGTTAAAAGTTCAATAAAAATTCAGCGCACAAAAAATATTTGGTTTACGGAACGGAATGAAAACATAGCGCTTTCGCTAAAGTATAGCAAGCGGCTTTATAATTATAAATCTGAATTTCAGAAAATAGAGATTTATCAAACAGAAGCATTCGGAAGGATTTTAGTTCTCGATGGGAATATTGTGTGTGCCGAAGAAGATGAATACGTTTATCATGAGATGATCGCTCATGTCCCGGTTTTTGCGCACCATGATGCAAAAAAAATCTTAGTAATAGGAGGGGGCGATGGAGGTACGGTCAGAGAGCTTTTACGTCATAAAAGCATCGGACAAATCGATTTAGTAGAAATTGATGAATATGTGATAAAAGCTGCTCAAGAGTATTTGCCGGATCTGGCTTCATCACTTAATGAGAAGATTGTTAATGTTAAAGTAGAAGACGGAGTAAAATATGTAAAGAATTGTAAATATGAAATATATGATATTGTAATTGTAGATTCAGATGACCCTGTAGGTCCGGGGGAAGGTCTGTTTACGGAAGATTTTTACAGGGAAATATATCGGATATTAAATTCTGACGGGATTATGATTACACAAAGTGAATCTCCCAGATTTAACCGGCAGATTTTTAAAGATGTATTTCAATGCTACAACAAGATTTTCAAAAAGGAAAATGTATTTTGTTATCTTATGTATTTGCCATCTTTTCCATCCGGAATGTGGAGTTTTTCTTTTTCATCAAAAGGAAGCATTGATCCATTTGATAACCTTCAGAAAGAGATAATTGAAGATTTCTGCGTCATGAACAACCTTAAGTATTATAGTTTTGATATTCATGAATCATCGTTTGTACTGCCCAAATTCGTTCACGATATGCTTCAATGAAATCGCATCACAAAAATAGACTGATTCATAATTTCGATCCAAATGGGGTGGGGCAGGCAGGTAAGCTTTTTGGTTTGCCATTTGATGAGGAAAGTTCGCAGATCGTGGTAATTCCGGTACCTTGGGACGTTACAAGCTCTTTCAATGATGGCGCTTCACTTGGTCCGGAAGCGATATTAAGAGTATCTTCTCAGATTGATCTTTATTTACCTCGTATACCTGACGCGTGGAAATTAGGAATTACCTTGTTGCCTATTGATACGGATTGGATATTGGAAAATAATAAAGCACGAAAATATGCGCTTGAATACATCAGGTATTTAGAAGGAAGTTCAATCCAATTATCAAATGAAGACATTATTCATATCCTGAAGAATATCAATAAGTTATCGGCGAAAATTAATGATTGGGTTTTTAGTAAATCCAAAGAAATCCTTAGAGCGAATAAAATTCCTGTGGTATTGGGAGGCGATCATAGCGCTCCATTTGGATTAATGAAAGCCATTTCAGAATCATGTGAAGAATTTGGCGTCTTACAAATTGATGCTCATGCTGACCTCAGACCTTCCTATGAAGGCTTCGAGTTTTCTCATGCTTCTATTATGCACAATCTTCTAAAGTTTGAAAATGTAAGCAAATTAGTTCAGGTAGGTATTAGAGATTTCTGTGAGCAAGAGCAGGATGAAATGAAAAACGACCCACGAATTGTGACTTTTTATGATGCCTCAATGGCCAGGGAAAGGTTTGAAGGGAGGTTATGGAGTTATCAGGTAGCTCAAATTATCGAATCATTGCCAGATAATGTATATGTGACATTGGATATTGACGGCTTAGAACAATCATTTTGCCCATCAACTGGCACGCCGGTTCCTGGAGGACTTTCTTTTAATCAGTTGATATATTTATTTGAAAAATTAATGGATTCCGGAAAAAAAATTCTTTCTTTCGATATTTGCGAAGTATCAGGAGCCGGCAGTGAATGGGATGCAATCGTTTGCAGTAGGATATTATATAGTTTAGCAAATTTTACTGCGGTCACCTACAATTTACAAAAGAGTAGGTAGATAAAATATTTATTAAAAAATACTTTTATATATGACTGAAAAATAGTAAGTTAATCTTCCCATTGTAAAAAAAATGGATTTAATTCAATAAATATTTTCAACTGAGGTTAATATATCTTAATAATGAAAATAATTTATTTGAATTGTTACAAAGTTTGTTTGTATTATTCAATAGAATATATAAATTTGTACCTTTAAGAAGACAAATAACTACACGACCTATTCTTTGATGAAAGCGACAATATTTAATTTTCTTGTGCTTCAAGCAGTTATTTGGAGTATTGTTTTTTCAAATAAAATTGGAAACAAGGTAAATGATGTTATTTATGCTTCAATCTCCGATACTTGGGAGGTTGTTAAAATAGGTGAAAATAATGTTCCTGGAGTTGTATTTCACTATCCTTCCTTTTATAAGCTCACATTAAATATTGATGGGACATACATTCGCCTGAAGAATGATGAGACCTTTGAAGAAGGTGAATGGAATTTAAATAAGACAAAAACCATTTTGTCTTTAAAGACTGAAAAAGAAACTAAAAATTTCGAGATTATCCAGATGCCCAATTCTGATTCTGAATCATTCATTATCAAGGAAAATATCAATGATATCAATTCAATTCATAATATAGAATATGAATTAACGCGCTTATAATAGCTGATTGATTTGCGTTTTTAATTCGACATGAATAAGAATATACGGTTTAGCATGTTGATTCACGTAAAGTGAGTCTGCTTTTGACCAACAAAAAATGTTTAGTTTTTCTTCTTCCTCTTAAAAAGTTTCTTAATCCTTTTAAACAGTCCTTTATCTACCTCTTCTTTTGCTTTGTCCGTTTCTTCTTCGTTTTTTTCAGGTATCGGATTTAAGGTGATTTTATTGTTTTCCTGCTTTTTTATGGGTTTAAATAGCTTCTTCCAAAAAATCGCATCTTCCCTGAATGGATCACAATCCAATTGTCTTCTTACGGAGGAAGGAGGTACGGGAAATTGAGCTTTGGCAATTTGCCTGAATTCATTATTTCGATTTATTTGCTGCTGATAAAGGGCATAAATCGGGAGTGCCATATTGGCTCCCTGGCCAAGCGCTGTGCTCCTGAAATGGATACTTGGATATTCACCACCAACCCAGACTCCTGTAACCAGTCTGGGTGTCATGGCCATAAACCAACCATCTGCATTTGATTGCGTAGTACCTGTTTTTCCAGCGACATCGTTGGGTAAATTATACCTGTTTCTCAATCGAATAGCAGTGCCGGAATTCACCACATTTTTCAGCATTTCTATCATCATTTGACTTGTGGCTATCGACATAACCTGCTCCATGAGAGGTGTGGCTTGCTGCCAGATAATTTCGCCTTTCTTGTTTTCAATATGGGTAATAAAATAAGGCTTCATATGTTTGCCTTTGTTCACAAACGTGCAATAGGCTTCGACCATTTCTATAAGTGAAATACTTGGCGTACCCAAGGCAATGGAAGGGACTTTCGGGATGCTGCTGCGAATGCCCATGTCTTTTGCCAGAGAAATGGTATTTTCAATTCCGGCTTTCTTCAGGACTTTTACGGATACCGTATTTACCGATTCCGTTAACGCTCCTTCAAATGAATATTTGCCTTCATATTCACTACCTGAATTTGACGGAGTCCATTCTTTGTCATCTTCTTCGTAAGTTTTCTGCTCAGCTTTGATGTACTTGCAAGGAGATATATTTTGCTCCAAAGCTGAAGCATAAACAATTGGTTTAAAGATAGATCCGACTTGTCTCTTCGCGTTTATCTTTACATGGTCATACTTAAAAAAGCGATGATTGATCCCTCCAACCCATGCTTTGATCTGGCCGGTATATGGATCTACAGACAAAAACCCTGTATTTAGAAATTTAAGATAAAATTTAATGGAATCCATGGTACTCATTTTATGCGTCTCCTTACCAGACCATGAATGCACGTCAATTTCTTTTTTCAAATTAATAAGTTTGTTGATAGAGTCTTTAGAAATGCCACTTGATTTCAAGCGTTGATATGTAAAGCTTTGGCTTAAAGCCTTTTTCATGATGTTATCATCATTTTCCCAGGGATTGCTTCTGCCGTTCCAATGTGCATCAAATGTTTGTTGAAGTGATTTCATATGCTTGCTGACCGCCTTTTCGGCATATGTTTGAAGCCTTGAATCCAGGGTAGTATAGATTTTTAATCCATCGGTATACAAATTGAAGCTTTCGCCAAGACTATCTGATATTTGAGGGATTAACTTCTTTAATTCAAGTCTGACATATTCCCTGAAATATGTCGCTATTCCATCGTCCTGATCGATTTTTTTATAATTCAATATTAGGGTTAAAGCTCTCAGCGAGTCCAAAACTTCTTCTTGAATTAATTCTGCTTTGGCCATTTGGCCCAGAACCACATTCCTTCTTCCCAATGCTCTTTCAGGATTGTTTTTGGGATTGTAATAATTGTTTGCTTTCAATATGCCAATCAGCGTTGCGGCTTCCTGAACATTTACTTTGTTAGCTGACTTCTGAAAAAATCGTTGACCTGCCGCTTCTACGCCAAATATATTCTCACCAAAAGGAACCGTGTTCAAATAAAGGGTAAGTATTTCCTTTTTAGTATAAATATCCTCCAATTCAGAAGCGATTAACATCTCCCGAAATTTTGTGATTATCAACGAAAAATAAGGGTATTCCTGTCGCTGATATATATTCTTAACCAATTGTTGGGTTATTGTGGATCCTCCGCCTGAGTTGCGATCTCCCAACAATAAGGTTTTGAAAAACACACGCATCAGACTTCTGAAATCAATACCATGGTGCTCGAAAAAGCGTGCGTCTTCTGTTGCGACCAATGCATCCAAAAGGTGCTGCGAGAACTGTTCGTATTCCAGGACAGTCCTGTTTTGGATATAATAACGACCCAATAAAATTTTATCAGAACTATAAATTTCCGAAGCATCAAAATTCTGAATGGTACTCAATTGTTCTCTATCAGGCAATTTGGCAATAACTCCTGTTTTGATTGAATAAAGTAAGATAGCAGGAAAACTAATCAAGCCGATGAGCAGGTATATAGCTAGTTTAATGGCGCCATTTCTGATACTTTTGGAAGATTTTTTTGAGGTTCTTTTTTTTGATTTCAATACACCTGATTTTTCTGCAAAGTAACAGTTCTGATGCTATTTTTCAAAAGATTATAGGCTTTGCCAATCATTCATTTAAATTAAGATTATTGGTTTTTTACAGATTGTGCCTAACTTGGCGCACAACAAACGAAACAGGCAATGCCTGAGATAATTGTTGAGCCTGATTATTATTTGCATTGGCAACGTTTCAATAAATTTTAAACACATAAACTAGAATGAAATATAGATTATTAGGTAGAACTGGGATAAATGTTTCAGAGATTGGATTTGGCGCCTGGGCAATTGGCTCACATTGGGGAGCGCAAAATATATCAGATTCTGTGGAGGCGCTTCATAAATCCATTGATTTAGGATTGAATTTTATCGATACCGCGCTGGGGTATGGCAATGGTAAAAGTGAACAAATTATCTCAGAAGTATTAAAAGAAAGAAAAGAAGAAGTAACTGTTGCAACAAAAATTCCTCCTTCAGATGGCCCCTGGCCACCATCGCCATATTGTAAGGTGGAAGATCGATATTCTGAAGATTATATCCGGGCAACAGTTGATACATGTCGAAAAAACCTGGACACGGATTGCATCGATATATTGCAATTACATACCTGGACACGTGCATGGAACAGCAATCCCAAGCCATTGGATATACTACAGAAACTGAAGGCTGAAGGAATCATTAAAAACATAGGAATCAGTACTCCTGAACAAGACCAAAATTCATTGATCCAATTGATGAAGGATGGATATCTGGATACGGTTCAGGTAATATATAATGTTTTTGAGCAGGAACCGGCAGCAGAATTTCTCCCGGTAGCCCTGAAAAATAATGTAGGCGTAATTGTGAGAGTGGCCTACGATGAAGGGATCTTAACTGGAAAATATAAAGCTGATGATTTATTTCCGAAAGATGATTTCAGAAGTAAGTACTTTGAAGGAGACCGGATGCATCGGGCAGTAAAACGGGTTGACAAAATTAAAAAAGAACTTGAAGATGTTGTTTATAATATGCCACAAGCAGCTTTGAAATTTGTGTTGGCTCACCCTGCCGTAAGTACGGTAATCACAGGAATCAGAAACGAAAATCAGGCCGCACAAAACATAGCTACATCAGATTTGCCTGATATGCAAGATGATCTTGTTATGAAACTTCAAAAGCATCATTGGCTAAGAAGCTTTTGGTATAACGGCAAATAATTCAAAACCAAATGTCAACACTGGAACTCTTTATAATTACTACAGCAGCAATTGGATTGCTATTTTTGCTTGTAATAAAGCTTAAAGTACATGCGTTTATCTCCCTGCTGATCACCAGTATTTTTGTGGGAATATTTACCGGCATGCCACTGATGGACATTATAAATGGCATTCAGGAGGGCATGGGAAGCATATTAGGATTTATTGCTATTGTGGTGGGCATAGGTTCTATTTTTGGCGAGATCCTTCAGGCTTCGGGTGGGGCAGAGGCACTGTCCAGGACTATGCTTAAAAAGTTTGGTGAAGAGCGTTCTTCGTGGGCAATGATGACTACAGGATTTATCATCGCCATACCTGTTTTTCTGGATGTAGGGTTTATTATTTTAGTGCCAATGGTTTATGCCTTATCTCGCAAAACAAAAAAATCAGTACTTTATTACGCCATTCCATTGTTGGCCGGATTGGCCGTTACCCATGCCTTCATTCCGCCAACTCCCGGACCAATTGCAGTTGCTGAGATCATTGATGTGCAATTGGGCTGGGTGATATTATTCGGATTTATTGTAGGCATTCCGACATCAATTATAGCAGGGCCGTTTTTTGGCAGGTATATAGCAAAGAAAATACATATCGATCCACCGGATATTACCCAAGAGCAAAAAATACTTACTGAAAATAAGCGCCAGGATTTGCCATCTTTTAGCTGGGTTGTTTTCTTAATTGCCTTGCCATTAGGACTTATTTTAGCAAGTACGTTTGCCGATCTGGCTGTGAAAAGTGATTGGGTAAGCGACAATAAACTACTTGAGATCATCAAGTTCCTTGGTCATCCATTCATCGCGTTACTGATTGCTACTTTGGCGGCTATGTATTTTCTTGGTATCCGACGTGATTTTAGTGGCAAGCAGTTGATGCAGATTGCCAATAAAGCCCTTGGGCCTGCCGGCTTGATCATTTTGGTTACCGGAGGTGGAGGGGTTTTTAAACAAATTTTAGTGGATAGTGGAGTTGGTGCGGCACTGGCCGAAACCGTTAGTAATAAAAACATTCCGCCTGTGGTGTTGGCATATATTCTGGCGGTAATTATTCGACTCACTCAAGGTTCCGCTACCGTGGCCATGATCACCGCAGCAGGTATGGTGGCTCCGGTGATCCAGGTGTTGGGAACAGGTGACATAGGCAAAGCATTAGTTGTTTTAGTCATTGCTGCCGGTTCGACAACATTTTCTCATGTAAATGACAGTGGATTCTGGTTGGTTAGCAAATACCTCAACATGACAGAAAAACAAACCCTTCAGTCGTGGAGCATCATGGAGACGATTATTTCGGTAGTGGGTTTTTTACTTATTCTACTTATAAGCTTTTTTGTTTGAAAAACAAAAAGCTGATAGAAAGTCCTAATTTTAATCCAAATTAATTCTGGTGTATCAGACATAGAAAATGGGATTGGCAACCTTGAATATATGGAGGAAATTATATTTCGTAATGTTGCAATGGAAGGAAAATACTTTTTTCAATTCACATTCCATTGCAACAGAATTTATGTTGGAAGCTTAATAAATTTTCGCATATATTGTCACCATGTCCAGCATATCTTTGGTAAAAGAGTAGGATAAACTTTTATTTACATATGATTTTTGAGCATTACTGATAAAAAAAGAAGCGGAATTTGGCGCCTCCAATCCCCAGGATCCGGATTTTTTCAACTCTCCCGGAAGAATTAATGATATATGACCGGTCTTATCCTCACTCATATAAACTGCAAGCACGGCATTTTGATCGTTGGCATAGTTTTGAGCCTCAGTCAGGGCAGTTTGATTGGGACCTTTTCCCAAAGATCTCCATTCAGTTCCTGAATTTAAATAATCACTAATTTCAGTTACGGATAAGTATCTGCCTAATTTCTCAGAATAAAAATCATTAACATTATAAACTGTATTAACGCTTTCTCCAATATACTTAGCACACGGGTTCACACCATTTACCAAGGTTTGATCGCATTCCTTAAAAGTTTCAATTGATGCGGAAAGATCTTCTTTCCAATTGACGTTCAGGCTTTTCTTTATACCATCATCACAGGACAATAATGCAGAAAAGGAAAAAATAGCAACGAAATAAATTAGTAAATTTTTCATATTATATAATTTTATGAGTTTGAGATATTTAGATTATAAAATTAAAAAACAGACAATGTCAGCAATATTTAGTCATTACTACAGGCTATTAAGTTTGATTTAATATGTTTTGTATTGAATAAATTGAAAAATCACTTTTCAAAAAAATATGCTTAAAAAAATTCATACCAACCGGTATATCATTATTAGTAAATATATTACTTTCTTATCGAAAAAAAAATCTTGCTGGATTTGCATAAAATAATCAAAATTAAGGATGCAGGCTTGATGCTCTAAAAGGGAAAAAATGGAATGCTATTCAATATGGGCGTTAAAAATTTACTCTAAACATGAAATTGGGCGTAAATCCCAGAGCATATTGCTGAATGGTTTCCAGTGTGCCATTATCATTGACCTGGTAATATGTGCTCACGATATTTTGATTGTTGAGCAAATTCCATAGTGAAGCGCCAAATTCCCCACGAACTCGTTGAGACATCTGAAACCTGTATTTTGCTGATAGGTCAATACGAAGGTACTCGTCTAATCTCGAACTGTTTGGTGTATCATAAATGATTTCACCTTCTGCAACTTCCAAAGGTTCTGTGTAAGGTTTCCCTGTATGCCAGTTAAGTCCTGCGGATATTTGAAAATTCTTCAGCTTGTAGCTGCTACCAAAAGTGGAAGTGTGTTTGACGTCCAGATTATTCGGAAAGGCAGGAGGGATGAATTCCGGAAATGTATATGTGTTGTTGGCATAGGAATAGCTCAGCCAGGTTGTAAAATCACCAAGTCGCTGATTGATCAGAAAATCAAGCCCTGTTACTTCGTAGTTGCCACTTTTGCGGATGTATTGAAACTGGTTTTGAAACCCCTGACTGGATGAGGTGATCCCCTTTACGCGTTTGAAATATCCGTCAAGGCTAATCAGAAAATTGTTGTGTTGATAGTGTATGCCTGAAGATACCTGCCTGCTTTCTACAATCGGGATGTCATCCTCATTTGACAACACCCAACGCCTTTTTTCTACGCCAAGAAAATCATTTTGTAAATCAATGACCTGTGTTGTCGTCTGACTTTTTATTTCCGCAAGAACTTCAATTGAAAAATGCTCTAAAAACCGTTGGCTGAAGGCCAGTCTCGGTTCAAAGATAAAACGATCAAACTTTTCAAAGTAATTGCCACGCAATCCCATACGTATATTTGTATCGTTGGATTTGGAACTATAATTTCCTTCTGTAAAAAAGGCATGACTACGAATGACTTTTTTGATATACCGGCGATAATCAGGGTTGTTGATTTCTTCAAGGTTTGAGATGCCCACTTCAAAAAACTGGTATCCTGTCAGGAGATCGAAGGTATTTGTTAGCGCCAATCGAGCATCAAGTTTTAGTCCTATGTCCAGGATTTTATTTTCCTGGATCAGACGCTGGTCATTTAACACGTCAAAATTAATTGCGCCTAGTTCATATTCAGAAAAGTATAATTGGGCAGTTGTCAGTAATTTATTACTCCACAGCCGCCTGTATGACATGGAGGAGGCCCGGCTCTGTTGCTCTAATCCACTGGTTTTTGATTCAAGCATATTATTCACCACCGCATTTTCCTGATAATTAATTTTATTATAAACACGTAAGAAATTGAAACGCAATTTATCCTTATTGGAAATGTCATACAGAAATTTAACACTGACGTCGTGGAAGTTGAACTTCTCGTTGGATTCGATGAGCGTATCGGAGACAGGATTGGAAGAAGTTGTTACATCTGTATTCCGGAAAACCCGGTTAAAGTACTGATCATAAGTAGGGGTTTGATACAGATCTGAAATGGAACGGCGGCCAGAAACCTGCAGGGATATCTTTTTTGACAATGGGAATTTAATAAAAAAATCAGCATTGATCATATTAATCCCGGCGCCTCCGGAAGCCTTTTGACTCACCTGATCATCCGTGCGGACATCAATAATGCTGGAAACCCCATCACTCAGCGCAGCGCTTGTACCGTTTTTAATGAGCGTTACCTCCTTAATAAGGTAGGGATTGAAGGCTGATATAAGGCCAAAAAAATGCCCGGATTGATACATCTTAATGCCTTCCCAAAAAATGAGGTTTTGATCATTCGTTCCACCTCTTACGTTAATGTCCGATACTGTTTCATTAATGCTCTGGATCCCCGGCAATGCCTGTATGGTCTGCAACACATCCGGATCCGTGAGGCCTGGAAGAATTCCTAATGTCTCTGCATTTATTTTAATGGAACCATCTGAATTAATATCAATTCCCTCTGCGATAAAATTAGCGACCACGACTTCCTTTAGTTTGTAAACATTTTGTTTAAGATAAAACGTATCACATGAAGTTTCTGTGATTTCCTGAACCCGGGTTGTTAAGGTCTTATATCCAACAAAACGAATTGAAAGTGTACTTGTATCAGAGAGGCGCTTCAACTCGAAATACCCGTCATCATTACTTATTGCTGCCTTTTTATCAGCTTGAATGGTCGCTCCAACAATGTGTTCACCAGTTTTATCATCTATGATAATTCCACAAATTTCCCTTTCGTCAGATTTGCTGATTGCAATAAAGCGATCATTCAATTTCTGAAAAACAAGTCTGGTTTGCTGATGGAGATATTGCAGGGTTTCATCAAGGTCAAAATTTCCTGAAGGTGGTACAATAAATATCCCTTCTATATTCTCGTCGGCATATGTAAACGTCAATTCATATCGTCGTTCCAACGCACCCAATACGGTTCGAAGTGGCTGCTTTTCCTTGAGATTTTGTGCGAATGTCTTGATGCTAAAAAGAACAAGGAATACAAAAAATAATTGCCGTTTAGTCACCTTTCCCAGATAGTATTATTTCCATGTCATCGGATATTTCATAGCTTAGATTTAAAGGAAGCGAAATTGCCTTAAGCGCCAATAACTTATCATTATGAACAAATCGGCCGGTAAATAGAAGGTCAAGATTTACGCTTCGAGTGATCACACTAACATTATACTGTCTTTCAAACTCCATGATCACCTGAGAATATGGTATGCTCCGGAATGAACTTTCGTCAGCCAGCCAACTTGGGGAAAGCTCATCTGAAGGATCACTCTTTGTTACTATGCCATCAATGATTCTGAAGGAATGGTTTGGTGGCAATTGGGCAAACTCCTCACCACGTTGCACTTGTACCAATCCTTCATAGCAAACCACTTCAAAATAGTCACTTCTATTTATGACGTTAAATCGTGTGCCCAACACACTTACGACACCCGATGCGGTCACTACATCAAACTTTGATCCTTTGGCAACTTTAAAGAATGCTTCTCCATCTAATTTCACCTCTCTTTTCCCTCCCCATTTATTTTTATTAAAGGAAACCTTTGTGAATGCATTGAGAAAAACCTGAGATGAATCCGGTAAAAAAAGTTCTCTTTTTTCTGATGCCAGGGTTTGCACGGTCGTACTCATATTAAGATAAAAATAGAAGTAGCCGGCAGCAATTACGATAAGTGCGGCAGCCATCCTTAGCAATGGTTTTATCCAACTCATTCTGACTACTTTGCCTTTAGCGGCATTATTGCGCTGAAGTCGCTCAAATTCCTCCTCAACATTGTATTCCGGCGCCTTAAATGCCTGAACCGATTTTGAGAGTTTTGCCAGCGATTGATAATCCGCTGACTTCTCAAAAGTCTTAAGTTCTGCGTCACTCAAGGTTCCTTCCAGCCATTTCTTTATGTAGTATTCCTTATCCATGTTTTTACTTTACATATCTATAACAGATGAATCCTTAATATTCCTACCGGTAAAATGAATTATATTAAATTTTCCCCACCTGTTCCCTTAATATATTTAATGCCGTATATATTCTCTTTTCCACTGCTTTACGGGAAATCCCAAGCATCTCCGCAATTTCCTTATGTTTTTTTCCTTCGATACGGTTAAGTAAAAAAGTCGTTCGCTGGTCTTCCGTTAAATTTTCAATGGCATTCTGGAGCTTATTCATGTATTCATTTTCTTCCATGATATACTCTGGTGATTCAATAGTATAGTGCTTCGGTTTTTGCTGTGTATAGGTTAACACCGTCTTTTTTTTTGACAGTTCATTCAGCATATGATTATTGGCAACAGTAAATAAAAAGGAGCGTGCTTTTTCCAAAATCACCTTATGGCAGTTATTCCATAGTTTAAGGAAGGCCTCCTGAACTACATCTTTGGGATTATTTTCTTTCCCATATTTATAGTATAAAAAATTATGCAGATCCTTCGAATGTGCTCTGAATAGTTCACTAAAGAGTTTCTCTTCACAAATATTATCAATCAAGTTTTCTTCCATTCAGGATACTATTTAGTTCAAAAGTAAAAATAAATAAATAGAAGTAGGAATTTATTTAGTTCATCGGTTTTATACGCAAACAAACCATGAATAATAAATAGTATACGAAGAATTTGACAATGGATTCTTTTAGGGCTATCTGGTTTGGCAGAATATTAATAGCATACATTTTTTTTAAAAGGCAAGAGGGGCAAGGATGAAAAAGATCATTTCAATCGCATTTATATTAATTGCATTTATATTTATTTTTTTAAAGTTTAGTATTTGGGAATACACTTTTCATAATATTCTTCCAAAGAAAAAATATGAAGTAAGTATTGATATTTCGGCACAGGCATTTAACCAGCCTGTAAAAATTTCAACCTTCCTGCCCTTATCAAATTCCCGGCAAGTGATCAGCAATGAAACAAATAGCAGTTTTAGTACAAATTTTTTTGTCGATAGGTCCATAGCGGGAAGAATCGGACAATGGGATATGTCGGGCCAAAACGAAAATATTTCAATCAACTATGCTTTTGATTTTATGGGGAAAGCGATACGGTACAATATTGACACCTTGCTCACGGTATCTGCATCGCATCCGATTGGCTTTCAGGACTATTTAAAAAGCACAAAGAATATCCAGGTAAATCATCCACAAATACAGCAAATTTACATCGATCAGGTAGGGAATGAAAAATCTGTTTATTATATCCTCTCTAAAATTCATGCCTATACGCTTTCTTTAAAACCGCGTCCTTTTAAAGGGGTGACAGATGCACTGACTGCGGCCAGACTTGGCGAGGCATCATGTAATGGGAAAAGCCGTTTATTTATAGCTTTGGTACGTTCGGCCAATATACCGGCCCGACTGGTTGGGGGCCTTATTCTGGAGCCGGGAAGTAAAAAAACATCACACCAATGGGTTGAAGCATTTATAAAGAATGAGTGGGTCCCTTTTGATCCTTTAAATGATCATTTTGCGTTTTTACCGCATAATTATTTGTCCTTATATAGAGGGGATGAGTTTTTATTTTCCCACACGGCGAATATTAATTTTGATTACAAGTTTACTATAAAATCAAGGCTCAGCCCTAATCCCCTGTTACAGGGGGAATTAAAAACGCATCCATTCAACGCATACAAATTGTGGGAGCTATTCGAAAGCATTGGCATTCCGCTAAGTTTACTAAAGATTGTTTTACTGATGCCTTTAGGGGCTATGATTGTTGCCCTGTTCAGGAATGTGATCGGTGTGCAAACCTTTGGTGTATTTCTGCCCGCGCTGATTGCAGTAGCCTGCCGGGAAACAGGATTAGGCTGGGGTTTGCTTGCTTATGTAATTGTAATGTGTGTTGTGAGCCTGGTACATTTTCCATTGGAGAAATGGGGGATACTTTACACCCCAAAATTGGTAATCATGTTGATTGCCGTTGTAATACTTTTCATTGTGGTGGCTTATGTCGCCATCGAATTGAAAATTGTCGCACTTGCTTATTTGGCATTATTTCCAATGATTGTATTAACCATAAGTGCTGAACGATTTGCGCGAACGATTTCGGAAGAAGGCTTTAGTACTGCTTTATCCCTTACTGTACAAACCCTAATAGTAACATCTTTTGCCTATTTCGCCATGAATTCTGATTCGATGGAAGCATTTTTCCTTGCTTTTCCGGAGTTGTTTTTTGCCTTAATAGGGATCAATCTGTTGCTGGGGCAGTGGGTAGGCTTAAGGGTTGCCGAATTTATCCGTTTTAGAGTTTTAATCAAATGAAGAATTTATTTCAAAAATTGTTATCCGCAGATAATTATCTGATCGGGATAAATCAACGCAACCTGGGTTATATATATCCAAATAATCCAAGAAAGTATTTTCCTCTGGCCAATGATAAAGTCCAAAGTAAATTGATTATAGAGGATAATGGCTTGCCTGTGCCGGAAACCTATTCCATCATTAACGATTTATGGGAGATTAAAAATAAGCTTGAGCTTATATCCCAATATGATGAAATCGTTATAAAACCCGCCAATGGCAGTGGGGGAAATGGAATACTTATCCTGTTTCGTAAAGCGCATGGACTATGGCAAACGCATTCGGGGCATATATATAATAAAGGAAAACTTTCCAGTCACATTGCTTCCATTTTGTATGGCGTATATTCCATCAGGGATAAGGATAAGGCAATTATCGAATACTGCCTGAAACCCCATCCTTTTTTGACTCAAATTTACAATAATGGGATCCCTGACTTCAGGATTATTGTTTACAAGGAAGTTCCTTTAATGGCCATGCTGAGGGTGCCAACCAGGAAATCCGGAGGTAAGGCAAACTTGCATCAGGGAGCCATGGGCATTGGCATTGATATGGAAGAAGGGGTCCTGACTGAGGGATTTTACAAAAATAAATACATCCATTCCCATCCTGATTCGGATTACTGTTTTATTGGCCAGAAAATACCGGATTGGTCAAAAGTCCTGGAGATTTCGATAGGGGTATCAAAACTCTTCCCATTGAAATATCTGGGTATAGACATTATTCTAGACAAACTCAGGGGGCCGATGGTAATTGAAATTAATGCCAGGCCGGGCCTTCAAATACAGAATATAAATAAAACCGGTCTAAGAGAAATTATACAAAACAAAAACATGTGACGTAATGGTTATAATAAGAAAGATATTCCAAAGTTTCATTCCGTATCTTATTGTCTTAGTTGGCATATTTGTTATTGTCATAATCCTGGACAAATATGCCAAAAACATATCAGAGGAAGCTGAAGTTATTAACATAAAGATGGAACCCTCGCAGGAAGGCGAAAATATTCTTCAATTTGAAACTGACGATATAGCAATGTCAGAATCGGAAACCCGGGTCAAGTCTGACTCCATATATATACTAAGCGTTAGTTTATACCGGGATAAAAAATACGAGCAATCAAAGGAACTCTTGAAAAGGCTGGAATTGAGGTTTACTGACGATGCTTCTGTGATGAATTACCTTGGGTTGATTTTACTAAAAGAAAAAAGGTTTGGTGAGGCACAATTGTATTTTTCAAAAGCAATTTCCTCTGACTCAACCTTCTTTGCGGCATTTATAAATTATGCAGTGGTATCTTCAAAAATGCGCCAAGACCGCAATGCGGAGAAAGCATATCGTCAGGCAATGCGGATTAATCCTCTGAATCCAAAACCATATTATAACTTAGGATTACTATTCTCCAGTACAAACAGCTGGGAGGAAGCGGCTGAGGAATTTCGAAAGAGTATCGACCTTTCATCAAGCAATGAGAAAGCTAAAAGCTTATGTTATTATGGCATCGCCCAGCTAAATCTTCGGGATACCGCTATGGCAAAAAATAGTTTTAATAAAGCAATCGAATATAAACCCGGGTATCAGCTTCCTCGGGTTTACCTTGCGCTCATCAGCCCTGACAATTCAATTCGGGAAGAAGAGTTGACAAAGGTATACAGGTTAAACCCAAATTCGTATTATGCAAATTACTACCTGGGGAAATTATATAAAGAAGAAAATCAATTTTCCAGCGCTGAGTATCATTTGCGAAAAGCACTTGAAATTAATCCTGATGATGATAAAATCATTGAAGAATTAAGTTCGTTTTTAATTAATCAGGATCGATTTGACGAGGCAAAATTAGTAATAGCCGGCTTTTCATTGTACGATACGCTCCCTCAAACTTATTTTCATGAAGCCAGAATGGCTACTAAGCGCGGCGAAATTGATGAAGCCATAACCTTATATGGCCTGGCCCTGGAAAAATCAGAACACAATTATCCTGAAGCAGCATTAAACCAGGCTATCTTGTACAAACAAATTAATGAGATTCAAAAAGCAATAGCAAGTTATCAGCAAGCAACTAAAATGAAGCGGGATTATTCGATTGCCTACTACAATTTAGCGTTGCTTTATTCAGAAATCGGGAATACCCCGAAAGCGATATCGAACTATAAACTAGCCATAAGTTTTAATAATAAATCATCAAAAAGTTGGTATAACCTGGCTTCTATTTATGAAGAAAATGAACAAATAGAAAATGCAATAGACGCTTATTTGCAAGCGATAGCCGCCGAACCCCACTATTTAAAAGCCCTGTCTGCTCTTGGCGTACTATATGCAAAACTTGAAAGATTTGATAAAGCGATAGAAACATATCAATTACTGCTAAAACAATATCCAAATTATGCGCGTGGATATTATAACCTTGGATTAGCCTATAATAAATCAAAACAATATACGGAAGCTATTAATGCATACGCCCGTGTGATAGAAATCGACCCCGAAAATATTAAGGCCAAAACAAACATAGGCGTATTGTATGCCCGAACAAACAATATCGAGCTCGCTATAAAAACCTTTGAAGATGCAGCCGATATTGAAGTGGATAATCCTGAAATACGCTATAATCTGGCCCTTCAATATGAAAAAACAGAGCGCTTTAGTGATGCTGTTTATCAGTATACCAGAGCTATTCAGCTCGATGAAGGTTACGAAAAGGCCTACATAACCCTTAGTAATTTATATGAACATATGGGGGAAATGAAGAATGCCCATTTCATCAGCTTTAGGCGACTTACTCAGTTTCCCGACCAAAAGGAATTATATGAATTAGGTAAAAAATTCAGGGAGGAAGGTGAATATGAATATGCAATTAAATCATTTGACCTGGTGCAAGAACACGGGGCGAAAAATAAATGGGTAATATATTGGACAGGCATGACTTATATGGATATGGAAAATATTGATAAAGCTATCAGATGTTTTGAGGAAGTTACTGAGTTAGATTCAAAACACAAATTTGCTTATTACAGGCTTGGTCAAACCTATGAAGTTCAGGGATTACAAGCAAAGGCAGATAATTATTATAAAGAACTGCTAAAACTTGATCCTGATTTTAAAATTGGAAGTAAAAATCAGGTAAACGTAGAAGCGATATAATTTTTTTTAGAAATATAACTTATAAACAATGTTAAAGAATAGAAAAACAATTAAAATTCAACTTTTGTTGGCCGTGATGCTTATGTCTTCTGTTAATTTATTTGGACAGAAAAAGTTTAGTTTGGAGCCTTACCTTTATGGTGGCCGTGAATTCAATATTTTTAAAAGTCCGGAATTGCTTTATGACCGGGGCGCTAATCAATATATAGATACCCTTATAATTTCAGATAATTTTATAGACATCGGGTTTGATTCCAAATTTGAAATAAAAAAGAAAAAAGACTACAAACTTGAAGTTGGGACCGATCTTTGGAGCCGACATTACTTTAGTTATTCAAATGCGAATCAAAATAGGCTTGGAACCAACGTTCTCTTTGAGAAAATACTTTCAAAAAAAGCTATTGTTGGCGCTGAATACAACTTTTCATGGAATGATAAAATCGGAACAACCATATCCGGCGAAGAACTGATGAGATCGTTCAAATATCTTAAAAATGGAGGGGAGGTATTTTTTGAATATACCCCGCTGAAAACAATAGAATTCGTGACCAAGATATCTACTGAAAAGAAAAAATATTATAAGGATGTGACTACCATGCCACTTGACCATAAAACCCTGGAGGGTGAATTTGAAGTTGATTATACTATTAACAAACAAAATAGCGCCCAGGTAAATATTGACTTGAAAGACAGAAAATATGATCAATATTACGCTTCAGATAGTTTGGGGGGCAATTCCCCTAATAATGGTTTTCGTCATTTGAAATATTTTTCCTTTGGATTAGATTATAACTATAAACTTAATAAGCGCATTTCTATCAATCCGTATTTTGATTATTCGATACGGAAAGACTTATTCCAGGATTACTATAGTTATAGCGGTAAAAGTCCTGGCGTACGGTTCAGGTATAATAATAAAAAGTTTTATGCCTATGTCAACACAGCATACAGAAATATAAAGTATGCTAAAAGATATGCTTATACCCTTATAAAAAACTCGAATCTATTAGAGTATAAATACATTAAATATTACGTAAAACTAAAATATAAATGGAGCAAAAAAATAGAATTTTATGCCGAATTTTCTTCGCAAAACAGGAATTCTAATACAGAACTTGAATACGTCAGAACAAGAAGACCATATAATAATAATCAAGTATTATTAGGATTGAATTTTAAGTTAATTGACTATAAAGTTAAATGATGAAATAGCGTCAAAAATATTAGAAGTTCAACTGTTTAATAGATCGTTGTCAGGAGTAATTAAACAAAATCAGGAATATCGGTAGGAATAATTGAGGCTCAGATGTTATATAGATGGAAGCGAAAATAAAATTAATCATGAAAACAAGAACTTTTAAATTTGCATTACTTACTTTTTTTAAATTTGCATTACTCGCGGTATTTAGTTTGTACCTTTTTACTAGATGTCAACAAGAGGTAGAAGAGATTATAGAGCCGCCAAATGACCAGGTCATTACAGGCGATTCTATCGTAGCCAATTTAGTTCAGCGTACTGCTCTCAGGGACGGTTCATCTGATAACATTGTAGATGGCTCGAGCTGCACTTCCCTGGAACTACCCATTAGTGTGGTTGTTAATGGTTTAGAGATGGTTTTGGATTCGGAGGATGATTTCTTTACTGTAGAACATATCGTTGATAAATTCGATAATGATGAGGATTATATAGAAATCATTTTTCCTGTCAAAGTCATTCTGGCAGACCATTCCGTGTTGGAACTTAACAATGAGGATGACTTAGCAAATTTGATTGCGGAATGTACAGAAAATAGTGTTGATGATGACATTGAATGTGTTGACTTCAAGTTTCCGTTAAGCATTTCTATTTATAATTCCGATAACCAAGTATCAGATGTCATCACCCTAAATGAGGATAGTGAATTATATCAATTTATTCACAATTTGAAAGAGACTGATTTCGCAAGCATTAACTTTCCTATAACCCTAGTAGTGGCTGAAGGAGATGAGATGGTTATTCATAACAATGATGAATTGGAAGATGCGCTAATAAATGCCATAGACGCTTGTGATGAAGATGATGATAACGATCATAATGATGATGACGTGGATGATTCGGAATTGATTAATGTTCTGATTGATGGCCATTGGGAAATTAGTGAACATGTTATGAATAGTGTATCAAATACTGCTGGTTTTGCGGGATATATATTTACATTTTTTGAGGATGGAAGAGCAAAAGCCCTTAAAGGAGATTCATTTATTGAGGGCAAGTGGGATAGCAACGGCGATGATGGCACCTTAGAATTAGAACTTGATTTTGGAGCGAATAGTCCATTCAACAACCTTCAGCGTAATTGGGATATACTTGAATTTGATGGGAATGTTATCAGATTGAAATACTTCACCGAAGAAAGCGATGTAATAGAATATTTAACTTTCGAACGACCTGAAGGTGATGGTATCGTGCCGGATGAAATTATAAAAATAATTGCTGATGGATCGTGGATGGTTGCTTTGTTTAATGTAGCCGATGATAATGTAACCGACCTATTCAACGATTATATTCTTACATTTTCATCGAATACATCAGTAATAGCCACAAGGGGAGATGAAGTGGTACAGGGTTCCTGGAGTATAATGGAAAACGATCAAGGCATCCATAAATTACTTTTTGATTTCGGCGCCGCCCATCCACTCAATGAGTTAAACAATGATTGGCAAATTATCGAAGTCAATGAAGGACGCATCGAATTGAAAGATGTAAGCGGTATAGATGGATCTATAGCAAAATTGGTTTTTGAGAGACCGGTTGAAGTTCCGCCTTCTATTTCAACAGTTATTGTTGAAGGATCATGGATCGTGGCCAACTATGACAATGCAAATACCGATGAAACTGCTGTTTACAATGATATGATATTTAATTTTTCAGCAAATCAATCAGTCATTGTTACTATAGGGAATGATAGGGTCGAAGGATCCTGGTCAGTGATGACAAATAATGAAGGCGTCGAAAAATTACTTCTCGATTTTGGCGACCTGGCGCCTCTGAATCATTTCAATAATGATTGGGAAATAATAGATGTCAAGGAAGCTCGAATAGAATTGAAAGATGTCAGCGGGATAGATGGATCAATTTCCAAATTAGTTTTTGAGAGATTGTTGTAGCGTACAGTCTAATAAAGGCGATAGAATAAATGCTGAAAATCAGTTTTACTTCATGCACATTTAGGAAAACTGATTTTCAGCAATATTGCCCTTAGAATTTGATGAAAAAATTGTGCTAATAGATTATTATATTTTGAACTAAATTAATTATTAACAAACTATTTTTATTATGAAGAAGGTAAAGCGTTTTTTTGCAGTTGCCATGATGGCAACAATGGGGTTTTTAGTGAGTTGTGAGAATGAAAACCCTTCTCCTATGGGAACAGTGAATCTTAAGTTTGCAGCATCTGGTATTGATATTGCAAATAGTGGCGGACGTACTGCCGCAGCTATAGAGATTACGGATTTTCAGATTAGTATCAGAGATGTGATTTTAATTACTGATCAGGATGACAGTACGGATGTGGTATTTAGAGGACCATATCAATTGGATCTGCTAAATGGATCAGATGCAGTTACAGAAACCATTGGTTCAGCTATTGTACCCAATGGGGTGTATAAGGAGCTTCGATTTAAGTTTCATAAAGATGAAGACCTTTCTCCGTCTGAGCCTTTATATGACCGCTCCATATTTATTGCGGGAACTATTGGAGACAAACCATTCGAACTCTGGCATGATACAAGTGAGAATTTTGATATTGGTAAAAGCACCGGAATTGTGGTCAATGACAATGTAGTGAATTTGACCGTGAACTTTACAGTAAGTCAATTCTTAAATTCCCACACTATTATCGACCTAAGCCAGGCGGTAGATGGCAACGAAGATGGATTGATTGAAATAAACACAAACGATCCTGATGGCAATAAGGAAATAGTCGACTTATTAAAGGAAAACATCAAAATGTCTGCTGATTTATTGGAAGAATAATCAATCGAATATTATTGTATTATCCAGCTTCAATTTTCCTAAAATTAATTGGTATAAATCCATTGCGGAAATGGCTGTTTGCTCCAGCCAAATTTAGACTATTGTATGGATGCTGGTAAGATGAAGATGGTGATAATGAATAATTAGTGTTGATGCTTTTAATAATATTAAAAAAGGTGGTTTCTCTTGAAGCTGCCTTTTTTTAATTAAAAACCTTTTCAGATTTCTCAAAGGAACGTTTAAGGATAATAAATAACCATTTGCCTCTGTGACTCAACAATAAAGGGCGCCTCTATTAATATATCTTTCCGTAAATGACCACCGTTCGTATCATTGTTCTTCTAAATGCATAAGACAGCCCTTCGTTCACATACGATTTTTCTGCTTCATTAATAACAAACGAAACTGAATTTGGCACATCAAAACCCCAGGATCCTGATTTTATCATCTTTCCAGGAAGAATCATAGCAACACCACCAATCTTTGCAACATCATCAAAGTGAACGGCAACAACCGCTTTGTTAGCATTGGCATAGTCATTGGCTTCACTCAAAGCTTTTTGATCATACCCATATCCCAATACTTTCCATTGATCGTTTGATTCCAAATATTTGATGATTTCAGTTCCTGTCAAATACCTTCCCAACTTTTCAGAATAAAAATCATTTACCTTATATACAGTATTGACGCTTTCACCAATGTATTTACTACATGGGTTCACATTATTCACCATAGTTTGATCGCATTTCTTAAAAGCGTCAACTGCTTTGGTGAGTTCCTGCTCCCAGTTGCCATTAATGCTTTGGCCAAAACTAAGGATGCTTAATGATAATAAAACGATGGTAAAAAAACTTTTTGCAGTACTCATATGGAAATTCTGGTTATAAATTAGAAATACTTTTAAAATTGGTTTAGATATAAATATAAGAATTTTGTTCCTCTGCATCAAAAAATTGTACAAATACAAATTTGCTTACACAAGCTATTGTTTTTTGAAATAAAATTTTGGCTCTTTATGATTTGGAGTGGTTATCATATTATTAATACCACTATTTACATGAAATGGGATATATAATTTATTCGAAATAAAAATACCCGGATTGATCTATAATTGAATATATTATAGTAAATTAGACTATAAGCTATAATCGTGATTTTCGAATTGCTTTTTTTAGCAAGCCACAATGCTGTATATATTTCCTAAATAATCCATTAACGCCCTAAAACATATGAAAAAGCTACTTTTAGTATTTGTGTCGATCTTTCTTATTGGAGCTTGTACTTCTTCGGTACAATATGAGTATCCATTTAAAAATCCGTCACTTTCTTTTGAGGAAAGGGCAGAAGATCTTTTGAGCCGCATGTCTCTGCAAGATAAAATAAATCAGTTGAATTATGAGTCGAAGGCAGTAGAGAATCTGGGTGTCCCGGAATACAACTGGTGGAACGAATGCCTGCACGGAGTGGCGCGCAGTGGTATAGCAACGGTCTATCCACAAGCCATAGGTCTGGCTTCTAGCTGGGACAAGGATCTGATGGGCCGGATTGCTGTATCCATTTCGGATGAAGGCCGGGCGAAATATCACGATTATGTCAAAAAAGACAAGCGAGGTATATATCAGGGGATTACATTTTGGACCCCAAACATCAATATTTTCAGAGATCCCAGATGGGGAAGAGGCATGGAAACGTATGGTGAATGCCCTTACCTTACGGGAGAGATGGCGGTGGAATTTATCAATGGAATTCAAGGAGATGATCCGAAATATTATAAAGCCATCGCTACCGCAAAACATTTTGCCGTACATAATGGCCCTGAGTCATCGCGACACTATTTCAATGCAAAAGTGAGCGAACATGATTTGCGCAACACCTATTTACCTGCTTTCAAGAAAACAGTAGATGAAGCAGATGTAGCTTCTGTAATGTGTGCCTATAATCGCTTTGAAGACCAACCTTGTTGCGGGAGCTCCCCGTTGCTGCAAAATATATTACGTAATGAATGGGGATTTGATGGTTATGTAGTTTCCGATTGCTGGGCATTGGTAGATTTCTATGCTGAAGGACATCATGAAGTAGTTCAGACACCTGAAGAGGCCGCAGCCATGGCTTTTATCAATGGTACTGATGTGAATTGTGGAAGTGTCTCTCCTTATTTGGCAGGCGCAGTTGAGCAGGGATTAATATCTGAAGCACAAATTGATCAGGCAGTGCTCAGACTTTTATTGGCACGTTTCAAAATGGGAATGTTTGATCCAGATGAGCAAGTTCCATTCTCAAGCATTCCATATTCTGTGGTTGATAGTAAGAAACACCAGGAGTTAGCTCTTGAGGCAGCAAGGAAATCCATGGTGCTTTTGAAGAACGATAACAATACCTTGCCGTTGAGCAAAGACCTTAAAAAGGTGGCCGTGATTGGCCCAAATGCCAATGATCTGGAAGTGCTGTTGGCAAATTATAATGGAATACCATCTAATCCAATCACCCCACTTGAGGGAATTAAACAAATGCTACCCAACGCTGAAGTAAACTATTCATTAGGCTGTGAACATGCCGAGAAACTTCCAACCTTAAAACCGATTCCTTCCAGTGCATTGTTTACAGATGAAACATTAAAAGAACATGGATTAAAAGCTGAATTCTTTGACGCCGCCAATTGGGATGGCGATCCAAAATATACCCGTATTGATACTGAAGTAGATTATTATTGGTGGGATAAGGCTCCATATGAAGACCTTGATGGAGATAATTTTGCTGCCCGATGGACAGGATACCTTGTGCCAACAGAAACCGGCGAATTTGCAATAGGCGCTGAAGGCTTTCATCATATTGAACTCTATTTGGATGACAGTATCATTGCGAAAAACCATAACATCCATCATTCATCAAAAAGATACAGTTTCCTTCAGCTTGAAGCCGGTAAAGCGTATAAACTGGAATTGAAATTTTTTGATATTCACGGAGACGCCAATGTCAGTCTGCTGTGGTCAACTCCACGAAAAAATTATGAGCAGGAAGCTATGACCATAGCCAAAGACGCAGATGTAGTATTATTATTTATGGGTTTATCGCCAAGACTGGAAGGTGAAGAAATGCCGGTGCATGTTGAAGGCTTCAAAGGAGGTGATCGAATCCGGATCGACCTTCCAGATTTTCAGCAGGAATTTATAAAGAAAATTTACTCGATTGGGAAGCCTACCGTTTTGGTCATGCTAAATGGAAGTGCCGTAGCAATCAACTGGGAAAAGGAAAATTTACCTGCTATTCTTGAAGCATGGTATCCGGGACAGGCAGCCGGGACTGCCATTGCAGATATTCTGTTCGGTGACTACAACCCTGCTGGTCGTTTGCCATTAACCTTCTACAAAGATGTCAATGACATTCCGGAGTTTGAAAATTACAACATGGAAGGATTCACCTATCGTTACTTTAGGGGAGAACCACTTTTCCCTTTTGGTTATGGTTTAAGCTATACAACCTTCGAATACGGTACTCCTGAATTAAGTGTACCGGAATTGACAGCTTCTTCAGACGATGTCATTACGGTACGTGTAGTGGTGAAAAACGCCGGAGATAGAGCAGGAGAGGAGGTCGTTCAATTGTATGTGGCAGATAAAACAAGCAAAGATCCCAGACCAGTGAAAGATTTGAGGGGATTTGAACGAATCAGTTTAGATGCCGGGGAAAGTAAGACTGTGGAGTTCGAGCTTTCCGCAAAGGACCTGGCTTATTGGAATATTGAACAACAAGCATATGTCCCAACCATTGGATCCTATGATATTTTAGTAGGTTCTTCATCAGGAAATGATGATTTACAGAAAGTTACTCTTTCAGTCAATTAAGGTTAAGGAAATTGAAAAGATGGAAATTGTTCGGTTAAAAATCCGACGGTTTCCATTTTTAGTTTATTAACACAACACTTCAAGTTTTCTACTGAATTGTGCTGCTAATTAAAAGCCATTTATACAATGATGGGGAATAGAATGATGAAGTTTTTTAACCTGGTATTTTTTATTGCAATATCTTCTGGTCTTTTTGCCCAAAATCAGCAAAACCTTGGTTTACAAGATCAGTATCGATTGAATATCCTGCAAACGACTGAAAGAATTACGATCGATGGTGATCTGTCTGAGGCTATTTGGGATGAAGTGGCGCCAGCCGGTGATTTTTGGATGAGCTACCCCGCCGATGATAACCGGATTGAAAATCAACTTCAGACTGAGGTTAGGATGGCTTATGACAATCAATTCATTTATTTAGGCGTCATATGTTACGGTGATGATGATTATGTAATTCAAACACTCAAACGGGACGTGGATCTAGATAAGGGTGATGGATTTGGTTTGGTCATAGATCCGGTAAATGAAAAAACAAATGGTTTTGCTTTTGACGTAAGTCCCGCTGGTGTCCAGTCGGAAATTCTGATCACGGGAAGGACAGGACGAAGAAATGAAAGAGGGCCAAGCGGGGCCAACGTTGCATGGGATAACAAATGGTTTTCTGAGGTAAAAAATTATCCCGACAGGTGGACCATCGAAATTGCGATACCCTTCAAAAGCTTGCGTTTCAAAGAAAACAATACCACCTGGGGGATCAACTTTTTCAGGTATGAGGCAAAAACCAATAGTGTGCATACCTGGTCACCTGTGCCAATAGAATTTTGGGAAATGGATCTTGGATATACCGGAGCATTGATTTGGGAAAATGCACCAAAGAAAGTAAAAAGTAATGTATCCCTAATTCCATATATGTTAGGGTCGACCTATAGGGATCAGGAAGAGGAGTTATCTGCACGAGAAAATGAATTTCAGACCGGCCTTGATGGCAAAGTGGCGATCACCTCAAGTCTGAATTTTGATTTTACCATCAATCCAAATTTTTCCCAGGTTGAAGTCGATGAACAAGTCACCAATTTGACTCTGTTTGATGTAAGGCTTCCGGAAAGGCGATTATTTTTCCTTGAGAACAGTGATATTTTCGAGGATTTTGGCATTCCGCCTATGCGGCCATTCTTCTCCAGGAGAATCGGCCTGGACGATGAAGGAAATGCAATTCCGATTTTATATGGCGCACGACTGAGTGGCAATGCAAACAGCAAGCTCCGTGTTGGCTTAATGAACCTGCAAACCCGGAAAACAGATGAGTTTTTAGCTCAAAACTATACAGCGTTTTCATTTCATCAGCAGGTTTTTTCCAGGTCAATTATAAAAGGATATTTTCATAATCGATCTGCATTTGACAGCAACATACCGGATTATAACCGGAATATTGGAGCCGAATTTCAATACAGGTCTACAGATGGGAGAATACTTGGATTTGGAGGTGGAGGAAAATCGTTTTCTCCGGGAATTACTTCCAAAGAATATTTCTATAATGTAGGCGGTGGGTATGACAACCGAAACATAAGCGTATATGCCAATTTATCCGGAATAGGCGCGAATTATATCGCAGACATGGGTTTTATTAACGGGCAGGAATACTATGATGCCAGCCGGGACACAGTAATCCGGATAGGTTATAATCATTGGTATAACCGGGCTGGTTACACTTTTTATTCTGATAATCCGAATATTATTTCTCATGAACTGAATGGCCGGTTTATCCTGGATGTGGACACCGCACTCGAATTACTGAATAGAGAAGTGGAAATCGGCTACACCCTGAATCATGCCAACACTAGTAAGTTCCAGATTTCCTTTTCAAACAGCAAGATCAATTTGTTGTTTCCATTTAGCTTCACTGATGGAGAATTCCTGGAAACCGGCTATTATGTCAATAATATTGGTGAGATTGAGTATGATACGGATCAGCGAAAAAGATTTATTCTAAAAGCCGGATTGCTCTACGGATCTTTTTATGGTGGAACGAGAGCCACCTATTTGATTGGATTGAAATATCGTGCACAACCCTGGGGGAATTTTTCTATCAATATAGAGCAAAATGATTTAAGTTTTGATGAACCATACGGAAGCGAAAAACTGTTGCTCTTAAGCCCGAGAATAGAAATTAACTTCTCAAATAACCTCTTTTGGACCACATTTTTACAATACAACACGCAGAAGGATAACTTTAACATCAACAGCCGTTTGCAATGGAGGTTCCTTCCTATGTCTGACGTTTACCTGGTATATACCGATAATTATGCTGTTGAATTTTGGGGGCCAAAAAACAGAGGACTTGTATTGAAGGTGAATTACTGGTTGAATATATAAATCAAGAACTTTGGGAAGGATATCAGCATATCCTGGGTAGTCTCCAACCTTGATATTGGGCATTATCATTTTTTCTGCCTCTAATAAATATTCTTCCTTTGTCATTTCTCAAAATGAGTTACCAGCAACGTCCCGGCTATGATGTCGTGGGGATTAAAAAGCCAAAGCATTTCTTGTCCCACAAGCCACACACCGATTTCAAATTAATTCTTTGTGGCGGAGTTTCAAAGCGCTGAAGCGTTTCCGTTCCAAATAACCCCATGCATTATAGCCATTGTTGTGGGGCGTGTCAATGACAGTTTTTTGCCGTCAAATTTCGTCAGGATCCTGGGGCATAATTTACTTCATTTTATGCTAATTCTTCTACAGTCCAGTCAGAGGTTGACCACGACGATTTCTGTCAAAAGATGTCTAAAACCCGGTCAACTGAAAGTTTGGCAAGATGAGATAAAAGCATGGAAAAGTGTTGTTTTTTCGGTGGCACGAATGTGTCAGAGTCCTCTAAGGAGCGGCTTTTATGGCGGGTAATTAGAACGGTGATTTTGTCGGTGGTTTTCCCTTTAGTTTTTTGCAAGAAAATGTGCCATTTTTACTAGCATATCTATAAGAAGCTCCTGATTCGTCAACAAAATTCACAGTCACATTTGCAATACCTTTACTATAAAACTCTCCAGTCACCCAATTTAGTTTTTGATTGCCAGCAGTAAGACCAGCATTTTTTAATTTTATTGGAAAATCATGTGTGATGCTTAGATTTCCTTTCATGCCATTTGTCATTTCAACGTCAACAATGTTGACAATACAAGAAAGTATTGCTTCATTGCTTGAAATAGACTTTCTGCGTATAACGGTTTGCTTTGAGGATGTTTTTGCATAATTACTACCGCCATACATCCACTTGAATTCTCCGAAACTTATAAAGAACATATGAGGGGAGTGAATAAGCTTAAATGGAATATCTTTCTTACCCCCTACATAATCTAATTCCCGTTTGTAGTCAACAGAAAAATCAAAATCTGTGACTATTATTTCAATATTTGTTTGATCATCTATTATATCGGGCTCATAACGGTCACTACTATATGGCTTTGACAAGTCAAGCACCATGCTCCTCCCCTGACTGAATGAGAGATCGTAATTGAATACTAATAATACTGCAGCCCAGCGAATCACATAATGCCTCATTAACAAATTAATCATAATGTAATTTTAGGTATTAAATGTAATATATAACAAAAATTCTTGATATCGGGATTTTCAGACTTTACAGTTCGAAAATGAAGATTTTAAAGTTCTTCTGAAGAACCCGAAGCCTCTTAGCTTTACTCTATTATGATGCCCGCTTTTCGACATTTGCAATGTCGGATTTGGGGCATATTTTACGTCAAATTATGGTAAATCTTCGGTCTGTCTGGTCATAGGTTGTCCGCGTCGGTTTCCGTCAAGAGTTGTATAAAACCCGGTCAACTGAAAGCTGGTCAAGGTGTGGTAAAAAACGGGGGAATGTGTTGTTTTTTCGATGGCATTTTCTGCCGATGCCCCACAACGTTTAGCTAAAATTTCGTTGCTGCGAGGAACGAAGCAGTGATGAATTTTAGGTGTTGTTGTGCAACGTTTTTTATTTTTTAATTACAATTTCTGTCTATAAATGGTTTAATGTCTTTCCTGCCAAGTTTAAATGCTCTTTTCAAGTCTGCGCACGCGTCAGTGGTTCTGTCAATCCTCATTTTTTGCAAAGCCCTGTTCACAAGAGTAGCTTCCAAGTCAAAGTTCAGGCTGACGGCCTTGTCATAGTACTTTATTGATTGTTGGTGGTCGTTTAACTTTCCGAATAGATAACCTAGGTTGTAATATGCACCTCCATAATTTGGGTTTATACTGATGGCCTTTTTAAAGACTGTCTCAGCTTCATCAAAAGAGGATAGGTGGAGAAGGATAGAGCCCTTTAAATTGTAATATTCGGCATCGTCAGGATTAATTTCTATAGCTTTAGAAACTTTAGATAAAGCTTTTTTGCTGTCGCCTAAATCTGAAAGAGCCATCGAATAATTGTATAAGAGCAAGTCGTTTTCTGGAATAATTCTTTCAGCTTTCTTGAATTCAGTCAATGCTCTATCCAAATTGCCTGTCCGGTGGCGTATCACGGCAAGGTTCATATAAATGCCACCGTTGTTAGGCGATTGCGGAGATAGCTCCGTTGCCCTTTCAAAATATACTATTGCTGAATCTAAATGGTCTGTATAATTTGCAAAGAGCTGCCCCATATTAAAGTTGAGAACAGCATCGTGAGGATTAAGCGTAATTGCCTTCTTTAAGTCAATATATGCTTCGTCAACTTTTCCCAAGTCGTCCATATACAATGCTCCACGTGCACCGTAGGCCATTGGGCTTTTCTCGTCAACCTCTATGGCTTTGTTCAATATCTTTAAGACTTCTTTCGGTGACTTTGAAAGATAAGCTAAGCCTACTAAAGCTTGCGATTCGATAGCATTTTGTTGACCGTCATTTTCTTCAATTGTAAGTTCATAAAACTCTCTTGCTCTCTGAAAGTCGTCTAACTTGTAAAGAATCGAAGCCTTAAGGAGGTAGCCCTCAAGAAAGTTCCCTATTGTGTCAGCACCTCTGTTTTCAATAAAGTAGTTAATGTCCGATAAAGCCTCATCATATTGGCCAAGATGCATATGAGCAACTGCCTTTTGATGATGAGCATTTAGCATTTTACTATTCTTGTTGATTTCAATAATTTTAGTGAGGTCAACTATTTCCTCTCCATATTTTCCAGTTGCATCATAGATGAAAATACGAATCGCATAATTGCTGATACTGTCCGGCTCCAATACAATCGCTTTGTTGATTGCGGTTAGAGCCTCTTCATATTTCCCCTCTTCACATAATCTATTTGCTTCCTCTCTTTTTTTGCTTGGGTTGACGCAGGAAATCAATATTGAAAATGCTGCGAATATTATCAGTCTTGTGTTCATCAAATTACCATATAAAGAATATCCATAGGAGTCCTTTTAATTCTGCGACAAAGAATCCTAAGAAAACTGTCTCCCAAAAGTCGTGTTCGTTGCTAAACTCAATCCAGTAAACGATGGTTATTATTTGCCAAACGATGAAATAACCGATTAGCAACCATCCGAGAACTGGGTTTTTTGTCAGCTTTTTCATTTTCTATTGTTATCGCCTCTTATCGCCATAATAATTAGTCCAATTACACCAATGACCAGCGTGAAAATGAAGCCGAAGGCATACCGAGAAAGGTCAAATTCAATCCACTCTTTACAACCTGTCAATGAAATTGTCAAGATTGTCAGTAGTGTTATTGTTGTCAGTTTTGGTCTCATAGTGTCTGTTTTTAAATGTTGCACAATACTAAGTGTAAATTCTCGTCCTTTGAAATGTAATGAAAAAGGATGGAATTTACATAGTGTTATAGTTCGTTTAAATATCGGAAAACTGCAATGCCATTTTTGTGCTTAGCTCTTTTAACTTATGATGTGATAGGATTGATATCCATCGTCAGTTAAAAGAAAGAAAGATCGTCGCTTTTCCCCAGGCACTTGACTTTGTGGTTTTTTTCACCGAACTTCAAAAACAAGTTTTAAACGTGAATACGTTTTGAAAGTGAAACTTTCCCACGAGTCCTTACGAGTAAAACTTGATCCTCCGGATATTACCACAAATTCACTCCCTATTTGCGAAATGATCCTTTCTTATAAGCACAAAAATGTCCATAACGATATTTTAAATGAAGCTATAAACAAATCGGTATGCGTACCAAAAGGTACGCATATCTCAATTGTATCATGTGGGTAAATCTAATAGATTATTGATGGAATTAAAAGTTGTTGTGTCTCATGGGTATGTATTTCAATTGTTTTGCTGAAATTGTTGCCCTGTGGTGCCTGGATGCACATAAAGGTGCAATTCCAAATATTGACTTTCTGCTATAAATATAATCTAAGCCTAAGATTATCCGTATGCATCCGTTTATAAGCGTTTGTAGCCGTTTGTATCTGTTAATCAAGGGAATAAAGTTTTTCAGCGGATGTGATGAAATAATAGCTGATTAATCCTCCTACGGCCCACAGCTACGCCACCTGAGTCACATGACTGATTAAATGTAAATTATTGTTTGTTGATATTGGAGTATTATTTCAATATATTCCTCATTTGCACTAGATTTAAAATCAATCTAAACATATCTCGTCTTGAGGTTTATCCAGTCCAGGCCTCGTTCTTTTCATCCCTGTCTGCGGCTGCCTGCGGTCGGCAGGTTAAAAAATATTCACCTAGCTATGGATATGCTTCCCGATACGAGGTTTTTATGCCTTGCCAGGAATAAAAATTACTTCGGCTTAAGCGAAACACCACACTTGACTTGACACTAGTACTGGAGTTGAGATTTTAGTCGCCTGTATGGCGGAATTATTTTGTCATTGTTGTATGACTGCCTGAGTATAGCTGAGTGACTGTTAATAATGCCACGGTAATAATAACGATAATCATTGGCAATGGCGTACTAGCTGCACAAGTACTTGTGTACGATCCACACAAGTACTTATGTACAAGCGGTACAAGTATTTATGTACCTCACACATAGGGCTTGTGTCATATGTGCATAAGGTCTTATGTACGTCCTGCACAAGGCTTATGGACTTACCGCATAAGACTTAGTGTTCATCCTGCACAAGGTGTATGCAAATAATGCACACAAGGCTAGTACACAACATGTATAATCCGGGGGCTGTAGCAAAGGTGAAAGCAGTATGGCATTTGAGCGAGGGGCTGGCCATGAGCCCTGTTTTTTTGAAAGTGTATGTCGGATTCCCGCTTGGTAAAAGTTAAAATGAATCACAATATAAAAACCCGGCTTATCCGGGGCCGGGTTTTTATTCAAATAAATAAGCATTTTATACAAAAGGAACAGCCGACAATCGCTGCCGACATCAATTCAACGCTATATTACACTCAATGTCTGTTGAAAGCGACCTGTGCGGAGCTCTTTAGAACTAAGGTTGTAATCAGTGCGCACCTCGAGCGTCACTTCTTCCCCGGCCGGCAGATCGTCCGGGACATAAAACTGTAGCTTGACCAGAGAGTTGTGCATGAAATTATCGCAACGGACTTCGGTACCATCTGCTTTGATGATAAATACACCCTGGTCCGTATCTTCGGGATCAACTTTCAGGTTACTGCCCTTCAACTCGCCTACCTTACCTCTGCTGATCACCTCATTTCGCCTTTGGGTGGCGGTGTCGATAAATCGTTCCGGCATGGGTATGCGCCCGATCACTTTCACTTTCTTTACCTCCAGTTCCCTGGCTTTTATTTTTAGGTCTTCCCTTGCTTCGGTATTGAGTACAATCGTATGCCGCTTGGGGTCGAAGTTGTCATCGACATCGATAAACACACCCCGTACGGCGGGATTAATTTCCACCAGCTCGGTTCTAATGGCATAGCCCCGTGATAACAACTTCATGATGGCCACCTTTCGGGCAGTAATCACCACCGCAGCCTGTGCTTTGGTTACCCCTCCCGGCACATTCATTTCTTTCAGAATGTCTTCTGAAGTGGCCACCCTCACATTTTGCATCTTGGCCATATAGTCGTCAGGATCAGGGGTTAAATGATTTTTAAATAAACCAAATTCGAACATAATTGTGTGATTTAATGTGAATAAAATATATAAAATGATAGAATAGATAATTGCAACTATGATAATGTAAGGTATGGGTTTGAGTGGTGGTTATGTAATACTGTAGGAAATGCATTTATTTCTTGTGGTTAGTAGTATTGGTTTTGGTGATCAACAAAATTGTATCTGATAATCAGACACTAAAATTAATGATATATGTTGTATAACAAAATAAATCATACAATATATTGTGTTAATATACAAAGTATATATGCTTATTTGCATAAATAAATGCATTATTAGATGTTATATAGTGCCTGAACGGAAACTGTCGAATTTTATGAAATGAATTATTTTGGATGAGATTTTTCTTTTTTGAAATTCAGTGATGCCTTAGCATCAGTGAGTTGAGAAAAATTCAACTATCACCAAAATCCCGAACGCATTCGGGATAATTTTGCAGAGTTTCCGTTCAGACACTATAAATTGCTATGAACATATTTATTTATTTGATTTCCCCACCGAAAGTGAAGCAAAACATTTCTGGCAGAATAATCAAGCGGCGAAGCCTTGATATCTGATGTTCAGATATGGATTGCATTTAATTCTACTTTACGAACTTAAATTATATGCTTTCAATAGGTGTACAAACGTCATTTAGTTAATCTGAGAAGGCATTATACCAGAAAATTAAATGTAATTTAATGAGTAACCTGCACATATTTTTGATCATGAAATAATAAAAGTTGTCTGTATTTTTTTTCTTTGTGCCCATCGTGGATTCCTTAGTGCACTTTGTGGTTTACCACGGAGAACACAAAGGGTTTCACAAAGTACACAAGGTGTTTAGGGGACCTCTATTAATTCATTTTGGAATACCAACGCAGGTATTTTTTTCAGATACAAGGCACAAAAAACAGAGTCCCGATGGCTATCGGGATGAGTATTTTGGTAACCTGCCTTTGCCGGCAGGCAGGCGCAGTAGCTGGAAAAAAGCCCAAGTCGGGAAACAAAATTGAGTTAATAGAGGTGCCCTTTACTTAAATGATTCGCAGTCATCAAATTTAACTTATATCATGCTCCCTTTATCTTCGTAAAGTAGAACTAACATAATCCATTTTTGAAGCTTCCTTCATTTGCAATTACATTTATTGTCACTATGCGCACACGTCACAGGCGCGCGCGTCGGACAATTTCAAACCTTAAATATGTCGCAAAACGGATTGAATGTACGATTTCAAACGTCAATCGTTGTTCCTGAAATAGCTGAGAGCGTTTTCGAACGTTGAATGTGGCACAAAGCGGATTGAAAGTATGATTTCAAACTTCAATAGTTGTTCCCAGCGGAGGTAAGAGGGTTCTCAAACGTCAATAGTTGCTCCCAACGGATGAGGGAACGATTCCAATCGTCAAGAATTGCTCTCGACGGAGCTGAGAGCAATTTCAATCGTCAATAATCGCTCCCGACGGAGCTGAGAACGATTATTGACGTCCGGTGAGCCTCTCAACACGTATAAAGTCGCATTTTTGACCTGAGAAAAAGCGCTGGGCCGTACTGAGCACCGTTGTCGTCATTCGATAGAGCGCTCAAAGGGTGAAAAGCACAATTTCAAATGAAATCGACTTTATTCGAATAATAAATTCATGCATTCGCCCAATTTTTCCACACATTCATTGATCGTTTTGATAAGGTATGTCAAAGATGTTTACATTTATTCATGGAAAATGAAATAATGAATAGTGTATGAAAAAATATATTGAATATTTGGTGCATGGAGTGATATGGCTTTTGATTTATCTGCTTTTCATTTATGGGGCAAATACCATTGGCGTTTTTCAAAGAGCAGATGGAACCATATTTATTCCGCTCACGATTGGTACAATACTGAATATAAGCCTGTTTTATTTTATTTCACTCTTTCTAATTCCCTGGTTTTCAGAAGGCCGTAAACCTATAGTACTTGTTGGGCAGCTATCCGGACTTTTGCTTGGAATAACAGCGCTGGAATCGATGCTTGATTTTTTTTATTTCACAAACGTATATTCTACCGAGGATGAATCCTTTGGCTCACAATTGATTGTAAATTTAATATCAAATGCACTAATCCTGTCCCTGGCAATGGCTTATGGTTTTACCCGAAATTGGATGAAAAATGAAAAATTGAGAAGAAGCCTTAAACAGGAAAAGCTGAAAGCTGAGCTTGACTTTTTAAAAACTCAGATCAATCCACATTTCCTTTTTAATGTACTAAATATGGCATTCTCCAGCGCCACGAGTAGCGGAGATGAAAAAACAGCCAATATCATCGAAAAACTTGCCGGTCTGATGCGCTATATGCTGTATGAATGCAATGCAGATCATGTCGAACTGGAAAAAGATATTCAATATATTGAGAATTACATCATGCTGCAGAAGATGCGTCTGTCCGCTGACATTCCGGTGGATATTAATTTTCAAATAAAAGGCAATTATTCAGGAAAATACATAGCGCCGCTTATACTTATTCCTTTTGTGGAAAATGCATTTAAACATGGAATCAAATTGGGAGAAAAATCTTTTATTTCTCTCTCTTTGTTCATTGAGGATGAGGTCATAAATTTTAGGCTTGAAAACTCAATCGTTAATTCAAGAAGTAATTTGGGTATAAATGAATCAGGTATCGGATTGGAAAATGTAAAGAAAAGGCTATCCATTTTGTACCCGGCTTGTCATGAGTTGAAAATATCAGATACCGACAATAAATTTGTTGTAGATTTATCACTCAATCTAAATCCTCAAAAATGAAATGTCTGGTAATCGATGACGAACCTTTTGCCCTCGACCTGATCAAAAGGTATATAGAGAAAACACCCTATATCGATCTGAAAGGAGCCTTTACGAATCCGATAAAAGCGCTGGAGTTTTTGAGCACTCAGGAAATTGACTTGATTTTTCTTGATATCAATATGCCCGAACTATCAGGAATTCAGTTGCTCAAATCGCTAACTGCTCAGCCATTGGTAATTTTTACCACGGCCTATCCCGAGTACGGCGCTGAAAGTTATGAATATAGCGCTGTCGACTATTTGTTAAAACCGGTGAAGTACGAGCGCTTTTTGAAGGCGGTCAACAAAGCGATGGATATGAATACAAAAGTGTCGCCATCGGGGAATTCGGAGAATGTTGAAAAACATAATAGTGAAAAAGATTTCATTTACATAAAAAGCGGGACTAAGTATCATAAAATTAAATTGGATGAGGTATTGTATGTGGAAGGAGCAGGAAATTACACTACGTTTTACCTTGGTGAACAGAAGATACTCACTTTATTAAAGATGAGCGAGGTAATTGAAATCCTTCCGGAAGGAGATTTCAAACGAATACACAAATCCTACATTGTCGCTGTAAATCACATTGACATCATCGAAAAGCATCAGGTCGTCATCCGGGGAAAACAAATTCCTATTGGCGTGACATACCGGGAGATTTTCTTCCAGCAATTCAACAAGGAGAGCCGGTAATTATGGATAATCAGGCGATATATTAACTTGTTTGCATTAATTAAAGGTACCCAACCTTTATATTTCTATTTATGAAATTGTGCTTATAATCCTCCAATATCCGTCTTCGATGTATTAATGGCTCTATTTGATATGTGAATTCCCTGGTTTTTACGTGAATGAAATTGATCATTTATTTCCCTCCCTACGAACTCGAATAAGGGGTGTTGACTGAAAAAAATTTCATGCCTCAATTTGAGCCTCTACATTAGCCCCGTCATTTATTATCAAACTAAAACTTAACTAATAATGAAAAATCTTTTATTGCTTGCACTCATTTTAATTTGTATTCCTTCGCTTGCCGTTGAAAGCTTTACTTCCGACAAAGAAATTACCGGTATTTGGCTGGGAACCATGAAAATATCAGATCAGTTGGAATTGAGAATTGGTTTTGTGATCACAAAAAATGAAGGAGATTCATTAATAGCAACAATGAATGTAATTGAACAAAAAGCCTATGACATTCCGATGGACATCATCGAATTCAGTGATGATAGCCTGCGAATAGAATTATACTCTGCGAACATATCCTATACCGGAGTTTTTGATCGGGAGAGCAATTCGATTGCAGGAGCCTACCAACAGGGGGAGGCACGGTTCAAGCTCGATCTTAATTCAGTAGATCAATTGCCTAAAGAAGTCGTAAGGACACAACTCCCGGTTCGCCCATTTCCTTATCATGAAGAAGAGGTGGTATTTAAAAATAAAGATGCGAATGTGACACTTGCCGGCACATTGACCTGCCCAACCACCAAAGCGCCTGCTTCAGCCATTATCCTTGTTCACGGTTCCGGGCATACCGATAGAAATGGAACCAATATGAATCACTTTCTGCTGCTGTCTGATTATCTGACTCGAAAAGGTTTTGTGGTGCTAAGATATGACAAACGCGGTATCGGATCATCTACTGGCAATTATGACTCGGCAACAACCGAAGATTTCGCACAGGATGTGATGGCCGGGATTGAATACTTAAAATGCAGGGCTGAGGTCGATAGTAGTAAAATCGGTCTGATCGGGCATAGCGAAGGATCGGTGATTGCTCCAATGGTAGCTGCAAAAATTGACGAACTGGCCTTTATCGTACTCATGGGTGGAGTGGGCGTTACCGGTGAAGAGCTTAGAATGCTTCAAATAGAAAGCATCTCCAGAGTAAATGGTGTTCCTGACTCTCTTATTTCGATTGAATTGGCAATAAACAAAAAATATCACACCTTAATTAAATCAGACGATAACCTCGAAACAAAAAGAGCGAAATTCAAAGAGATCAATCCAGATATTTCTGAAGGTCTTATGGGCTATCTGTTGATGCCATGGTATAAACAATTTATCCAACTTGATGCAAAACTATATTTGGAAAAAACTAGTTGTCCTGTACTGGCAGTAAATGGTGAAAATGATTTACAATGTCCACCGAATGAGAATTTAAAAGGGATCGAAGCCGCCTTGAAAAAAGGAGGGAATAAAGATTATTTGATACAAACATTACCAAAACTCAATCATTTATTTCAAACCTCTAAAAGCGGTTCGCCCATGGAATATGATCAAATTGCAGAAATCATTGCTCCCTCAGCGCTGGAATTAATTAGTGATTGGATTAGTCGGAAAGTGTTCTAAACCAAAGGCAATATATCCAGCATTCGTTATAGGACAACAAACATCAGGTTCATCAACCTCAAGCAGTTGATGAGCTTGTTGCATAATACTTTTTCTTAAGCCAAAAAGCCACCCTTACCAATATGATCAGGGCAGGGACTTCAATCAGCGGACCAATCACACCAGTGAACGCTTGACCGGAGTTCAAGCCAAATACAGCAATAGCTACGGCAATGGCCAATTCAAAATTGTTTCCTGTTGCAGTAAAAGCGATGGAGGCATTCTTATTATATTCGGCTCCCAGGTATTTGCTGATGAAAAAACTGATGAAAAACATCATACCGAAATAGATTAATAGTGGCAGGGCAATTCTGGCTACATCCATTGGAATCTGAACGATTAATTCCCCTTTCAACGAAAACATCACCACTATAGTAAATAACAGTGCGATGAGGGTAATGGGCGAAATAGCTGGAATAAATGTAGAGGTGTACCAGTCTTCACTTTTGATTTTCACCAAAATAACCCGACTTAACAGGCCGGCAAGAAATGGGATTCCGAGGTATACGGCAACACTTTCTGCGATGGTGGCAATGGAGATGTCAACGATAGCTCCCTGAAATCCAAAATATGGTGGAATCACGGTGATGAACAGCCAGGCATAAAAACTGTAAAAGAACACCTGGAAGATGCTGTTCAGGGCAACCAGTCCAGCGCCATACTCGCTGCTTCCTCCTGCCAAATCATTCCATACCAACACCATGGCAATGCAACGGGCTAGGCCAATCAGAATCAACCCAACCATATATTCCGGGTATTCATGTAAAAACACTAGCGCCAATACAAACATTAATACCGGACCAATTACCCAATTCAATAGCAGCGAAATGGATAGGATCTTCAGGTTTTTAAACACCCGGGGCAACAACTTATAATTCACCTTGGCGAGGGGAGGGTACATCATCAATATTAATCCTAAAGCAATGGGAATGTTAGTAGAACCGCTGCTAAATGAATCGATGAACGATGAAGTGGAAGGAAATACATAGCCAATCCCAACGCCAATCCCCATAGCAAGGAATATCCACATTGTGAGGTATCGATCTAAAAAACCAAGTTTTCTGGTGTTATGTGTCATTACAATTGTAATCGTTTAAATCTTTTTATGATGAATAGGGTCATTAGGAGGTATGGTAACAAATCTGTTTCATTAAATGCGTAAATGATTGAATGCGTAAATGATTGAATGCGTAAATGATTGAATGCGTAAATGATTGAATGCGTAAATGATTGAATGCGTAAATGATTGAATGCGTAAATGATTTAATCCTTCGTTGATAATTGTTATTCTCCTTAGCAACATTTCTTTTCAGAAAGAGGCTCGTATTGGTCAAATACCTGGTTGAACAATAGTTGTATTTCCTGCCATCTCGTTGGATTGATACAATAATTTACAGAAACTCCTTCGATCGTACCCTGAACAATGCCAATCTCCTTAAGCTCTCTCAAATGCTGACTAATTGTTGCCTGAGCCAGTTTCAATTCCTGAACCAAATCGCTGTTGATGCATGCATTTGCCTTCAATAAATGTTGAATTATTGCGATACGTGCGGGGTGCGCAAAGCCTTTTGCTACTTTTGCCAATTCATTTTGTTCTGCTGAAAACAAGTCTGATTTTGTAATTCCCATACCTCAATTATTACATTGCAATATTACGATTAATTTAATCGATTATTGGCATATGAGAATGCTAATTTTTCTATATGTATAAGAACGTATGATCTTAATTGATTGACAGCCCTATAATTCCTCTCAGTAATTCTCTGTGTAAAATCTTCGGGTTCTCTGTGGTAAAATATTTGAATCCCATTAGTCACATTAATTTTATACTCACTCACCTAATTATTTCAATTGAGCCCAAAGCCTGCATTACTCAACACTAGAATTCAATTGCTTCACCCGGCAATTCCAAAGGCATTGGCGTTTGACTTTAAGTAATAATTTCAAATCATTCGCTCAAATAGAAAAACTTTTATAAAATCATGTTTAACTTGATAACTAAAATATTATTCAAAAAAATATCAGGCATTTTTCATTTATCAGTTTGCACATTTTGATTTAAAATTGATAATTTATTCTTTGCACACTTTGCGAAAATCTTTGCGCCCTTTGCGTGAAATAATACTTAGTACAATTTCACGCAAAGCAGCATAAGAGAAAAACACGCAAAGAACGCCAAGAAGGTGTTAACTTCTTTATGCCACTTATGAAAAATGCAGAATATCACTATAAATAGGGATTATAGATTACCCAGTATTGGTCTATATATAAAATATAAATAAGACTACTTTTAAAAAACTACTACGATGATCAACTACTCAAAATTAGATAAGAACCGAAAAAAAGAGTTGGCCTATTTACCCGAGTCAAAAAAGGAAAACGTCACATGTATCAGTGAACAGCAAAATTGGGGGCTGGAACTGCTTTCTGTGCCAAGCGTATGGCACTTCACTAAAGGTGCGGGAATAAAAGTTGCTGTTTTAGATACAGGTGTGGAACAAGATCACCCGGATCTGGAACCAAATATTAAAGAGGCGGTAGATTTTACCTCTTCGGCACACGGGTCCACAAGACACAGATGGACACGGCACACATGTGGCGGGTATCATTGCTGCCAGGGCAAATGGATTTGGAGTGGTCGGCGTGGCTCCTGAAGCTGAGCTATTTTGCGCTAAAGTGGTCGACAATGGCTTTTCTCAAGTTAAATGGATAATTGACGCCATAGATTGGGCCATCAAGAAAAAAGTGGATATTATTTCGATAAGTTTAAGAATGGTATCCTACAATCAGGCATTCCATGATAAAATTAAAGAAGCCATAAACAAACACCATATATTTGTGATTTGCGCTTCCGGTGACAATGGCCCGTTTTTGGATACGCTCGAATATCCGGGGAAATTTCCTGAAACCATTGCGGTTGGCGCGATTAAAAAGGATTTTGGTATTAATACTTTTTCATCCAGGGGTGAGTTGGTCGATGTAGTAGCTCCTGGGGAGAATATACTATCTACCTATATTAATAAATCGTACTTCAAGCTGAGTGGCACTTCAATGGCCGCTCCATTTGTGAGTGGAATCGTAGCATTGATGCTGGCAAAACACCGTGATCTGGATCCTGAAGAGAAACAAATAAACTCTACAGAGGAATTAAGAAGGCATTTAAAGAAAATATGTATTGATCTCGGCCCTGAAGGAAAAGATCCCACATTTGGGTATGGCTTAATTGATCCGGTAAAATTATTGAATTCGAATATCAGCTATATGAAGGACTTTGCGCCATACTTTAATTTAAAAAAAGTACAAGGTGCATTTCAGCTCAATGTGCTCATTTCTCTTCCACAGGATATTGTGATTGATTCATTTGGTGATGATGTTCCTTTTCCCGGCAATGTTCTGGATAGGATACGATATTTTGATTTAAAACTTAAAAAAGGGAAATCAGAGGCAAAGATACACGAAACGGTACCTTTTGAAATCGTTCCCGACAGGGCAACAGCGATTCCTTAAGTCAGAGAAAAGAAAGAGGTAAAAAATGGTATTTTTAAAAAGGGCATAATATTCCTTTCTGTCAGGTTTCCGACAGTACAAATTGATCAGAAGTTTGTTTTTACAT